>Ga0315281_10014720_pt1 | contig 10532 bp, 7 predicted proteins | sample YL17G07_0_MG_FD_204540 | JGI IMG/M metagenome (GOLD analysis project Ga0315281, IMG submission 204540) | Sediment microbial communities from Yellowstone Lake, YNP, Wyoming, USA - YL17G07_0 | ecosystem: Environmental > Aquatic > Freshwater > Lake > Sediment | place: USA: Wyoming | collected...
TCCGGTGATGACCGTGTCGAGTGACTCGGTGGTGTTGCGCGTGATGATGAGCTCGCCGGGCTCGCAGCCTGCCATGACGGCCAGCTTGTCGCGCGCCGCCGCCTTGTCGGGCACACGCGTGGTGCGCATGTAGTACGAAGCTTGGTAGTTGGCTTCGCGGACCCTGGCGATGAACGCTTCGAGTACCGGCTCGGACTGCATGCTGTAGTAGCCGCTCTCGAGGTTGATGTAGTCCGGCTTGAGGCGGTACTTGCCGCGGATCGCGGTCCAGAACGCTTCGTCTTCGGCGAGGCGTTCGGCGGGCTGGGCGGCGTACTGGGCCCAGAGCTTGTCGCCCAAGAGGAGGCCGAGGCTGGCGCCGCCGGCGGTGCGGATGAAATCGCGTTTGTTCATGCTGACAAGATGTCACCTCTCGCCGTACTTTGGAACATACCACGCCCGCGAGTTATACGTTCAGGGAGCGGCGACCGCGCCTTGGCGCACTTCAACGGTCATCCAAATGATCCCCACATCCGGCACGCGCGTCCTTCTCCTCGCGATCGTACCAGCGTTCCTCGCCGCTCAGGAGCGCGAAGACCGCACGCTGCTCTCTCAAGCCCAGATGACTGCGATCATCAACGAGGTCTCGGGCGAGCGCGCAATGCACCACGTGCTGGAACTCGTGCCCTATCAGCGTGTGAGGCTCCCGGCCGAGTATTCGGGGCCGTACCGCGAGAGCAAAGTCATCGCGGACTTCGCCAAGCAGTACGGATTCAGCAACGTCACCATCGAGACGTTCGGTCCGACGGGCCAGATGGCGTGGCAGCCCACGCAGGGCGAACTGTGGATGACCACGCCAAAACCCGCCAAGCTCTTCGACATCCACGACATCGCGTTGGCGCTCGCGTCGCTCAACGCCAACGGCGACCTATCAGCCGAACTGGTTGACGTGGCCGCGGGACGCGCCGCGGACTTTGATGGGAAAGACGTGAAAGGGAAGTTCGTCCTCTCGTCGGGCTCAACCTCCTTCACGTATCGCGAAGCAATGACACGCGGCGCCATTGGCGTGCTCGGCATCTCCGCCATCGGCTACCAGCGCGCCGTCGACTTCCCGAATCAGATCGTGTCGTCCAACGTCACCGCCCAGCCCGGTACCGTGGCGTGGAGCGTGACCCCGGAAGTACACCACAACCTTCAGGCGCAGCTCTACCGCGGCGAGAAGATCACGATCCGCTCGGTGGTCGCGAGCGAGCAGGTGCCCAGCAAGCAGGAGTACGTCCACGCCGAGATCCCGGGCGACGGCAGCACCACGCAGGAAGTGGGCATCAGCGGACATCTATATGAAGGCGTCATCAAGCAGGGCGCCAACGACGACAACTCGGGCTGCGCGCTGATCCTCGAAATCGGCCGCGCGTACATCAAGCTCATCGCCGAGGGCAAGCTGCCGCGTCCCAAACGCACGATCAACTTCCAGTTCGTGCCGGAGATTTCGGGGACGAACGCCTATCTCACGGCACACCCGGACAAAGAGAAGGCGATGATCGGCACGCTCAACTTCGACATGGAGGCCATTCGCGTGGCCGACAGTCGCAGCTTCTGGGTGTTGCAGCGCACGCCGGACACGTTCCCGTCGTACCTGAACGACATCGCGCAGAGCATGATGGAGTACGTGGCGGATATCTCGCGCGAGCGCGTGCGGTATCGCCGCGGCGGCTACGCGCCGTCTCAGCCCGTGGAATCACCGCGCGGCAGCAAAGACGCCTTCTATATAAAGATCGACAAGCACTACGGCTCCAGCGATCACGTGACGTACATGCAGCACGGAATTCCCGCGGTCATGTTCATCACGTGGCCGGACATGTGGTACCACTCGAGCGAAGACACGCCCGACAAGCAGGATCCCACGCAGTACAAGCGCGCCGCGACGGTGGGACTCGGCTCGCTTGCGGTGATCGCGACGGGCACTGAAGAGATGGCCGCCCGCGTGGTGGCGGACAACCTCGGCCGCGGACTCTCGCGCATGGGCGAATCGCACACCAAGGGGCTGGGCTACATAGCTGATGCGACGAACGCGGCGCTGCCGATGGCATACAAGGAGGCGCGCATTGCCATCTCACATCAGGCCGGCATCGAGAAGGCCGTCGTGAGTACGGCGTCGGTGCTGTGGACCAACGTAGAGGATGGGAAGAAGAGAGTCGCCGCGTTCGCTCCGTTGATAGACGCACGCGCCAACGCGCTGCTGAATGAGGTGAAGGCCGCGTACCAGATGCAAGCGCTACAACGGGGAGTTCCTGCTGTCGAGCTCCTGGCGAGCGCTGAGGAGAAGGCAGCTTCGCTCACGATTGTTGAGGTTGTTCCGCCGCCCGCCGCCCCTGGCGGCGGTGCGCCCTCCGGCCGTGCGGCCGGGGGTGGGCCCGGCGGCTTCGCCGCCGGTGCGCCTGCTGCGGCTACACTCCCCGACGAGTTCAACGCGGAGTTCAACGCGCTGCTCGCCAAAAAGATGACCGTGCTCCAGATCCGCGACTTTCTGTCGGGCGAGTTCACGCCGTTGCCGCTGGCTGACGTCATGGCGGTGCTCAAGGCCCGCGAAGCTGCGGGGCGGATCAAGCTCGTTCCGCGGTAGTGCCATGACGGCGCGGTCGATCGGATCGGCCGCGCTCGTTGGGCTTGCGCTCGCGCCTGGGCTTCAGGCGCAGACGCGCGCGTGCGGTGTGGAACGCTGGCCCGTGAAGATCGCAGCGGACGCGCATGCCCGCCGCGTGGACACCGTGCCATCAGTGATGAGCATTTCGGCACTGCGCGCGCTGCCACTCCCGCCACGGCCGCTGCCGTACAACACCCGCATCGCGCCCTACGAGCTCAAGACCTTTCGCGTGCGAGCGGTGATGCGGCAGCTGATCACCGAGCACGACGGCGACTGGCATCTCGTGCTCGAGGACCCGGACGCTCCCGGTCGCACGATCATCGGAGAAATCCCGGACTCGGCGTGCGCGCTCGGCTCCGTGCATGCCGCGGGCTTTGCCGCTGTGCGGCGCAACCTCCGGGCGGCGCCGAAACGTGCCGTCATCGAAGTGGAGGGAATCGGATTCTTCGACTATCTGCACGGACAGCGCGGCGTGGCGCCAAACGGATTCGAGCTGCACCCGATTCTGCGGGCAAGAATCGTTGGAGGCGCGCCCGGCGAACGGCAAGCGCCGCCCTGAACGCAATGCGCTCGATTGGTTCGCGTCGAATGACCAGGATGCCAATGGTGCGAGCAGGGACGCCACATTGTGTTACCATGGGCATGCCACCGACGATATTCGTTGTGCTCGACACCAAGGGCGCGGGCCGAGTGGTCGGCGCGTTCGAAAGCGAGACCCGGGCTCTCACGATCAAGGCCATCAGTCCGCAGTACTACCGGGTGTCCCCACTGCGCATGAACGAGATCAACCCGGAATGCGTTCGGTGGGCTCAGGACGAGCGGGGGCGTGAAGCGCTCCAGCGCTTGTCGACCACGATCTCGGCGAGCTGAGGGGTACGCGGAAGAAGAAAACAGCCGGGGCGTCGCTCACTCGGGCAATCCTACAATGCGGCGGAGCTCGGTCAGTCGCCGCGCCATGGTTGTAGTGCCGCGCATGGCTTTCACGCGTCGCACGATTGACTCAGTGGTCTCGCGCACTGCGGCGCTGGCGCGGTTGCGAACAAAAGGGATCCCCGCGAGCCGAGAGCCCGGTGTCACGAAATTGAAGTACTCGAGCAGCGTGCCCGCGCGCCCGGTGCGCGCGTTGGTGTATGGCACGAACAGCGCGTGGCCCACGGTGGCTTTGGTGGACGACGCGCGCACGAGCGTCCAGTCCACACGGTAGCTGTCGCCGGCGCGGCTGATGTGGTCGCGCACGGTGTACTCCTCGTCGCTCACGACCGGCACCCTGAGCGTGTAGTCGACCTCCATCGTGGCGCTGTCGATCACTCGCGAGATGCGCGACTTGGCGACGGAGGCGATGTACGTCGTGTGGGCCTCGACGTCCGTGAAGATCGCGGCGGCCTGCTCCGGTGTGGCGTCAACGAACGCGTACACCGTCACGGCGGGCCACGCGGACGTAGGGCGCTGCTCGGTAGTGACCACGGTCCTGCCGACGTCGAGGGCCGCGCGCTGTGCCGAGGTGAGCACCGGCGCCTGCTGCGCAGACAGCGCGAGGGCAAACGCCGGCAGTGAACAGACGGCGGCAGGGAAGTTCAACGCGGCCACGTCGCGAGCTCAGTCGTCGTGGCTTCGCTCGTAGGCGCGCTGTGCTTCCACACGATCCGTTGCCTGGATCTTGTCGCGCTTCTTCGCCGCCTTCATCGCCTGCGCGTGCGTGGATTCGGACTTCACGTTGGGTAGCGAGAAGCGCCGCTCCAGCGCGGTTGATCCGCAGGTCGAACACGCGGGCGCCTTGCTTTTCCGCACCAGCGCTTCGAACTCGGCGCCGCAGCTGGCACAGCGGTACTCGTAGATGGGCACGGGAGGCGGCGGTTGTCGGGAACGGTGACTGCAGACGTCCAGCCAAGTATCGCAAGGTACTTCCACGCCGAGAAGCCCGGACTGCCCCGACGCTTGATACCGCAACGCCGTACGGCGTATACATTAGGGCGGGATCGACCTCTTCGGAGGGGGCGTAACCCCAGGCCCGGTAATTGCCCGACTGCTCAATGGGTTCGGAGGCCAGGAACGAATGCTTCGTTCGACAATTGCAGCGGGCGTTGTGATTGCTGCGTTCACGTTTGGCGCGGCCATGCCGGGCGGCAGACAGGAGTTGGCACCAGTCGCCGCGCCTGTGGTCTCGACACCCGCGTGGACCGTGGTCTCCTCGCGTGCCGGCAGCCCGCACACCGGCGTCGGCGCGCGTGGCGTTTCGACGTCCGCGCTGTCTGCCGTTGTGCAGCGCTATTGTGGCCAGTGCCACAACCCACGCCAGCTCAAGGGCAACCTCAATCTCGACGGCTACAATGTGGACTCGGCGCCCGCGCGACTGGCCGTTTCCGAGAAGATGATTCGCAAGCTGCGGGCGCAGATCATGCCGCCGCCCGGCTCGCGCCGCCCCGCGGGCGACACGCTGCTCGCGCTCGTGGAAACGCTGGAGCAGGTGATCGACCAGTCGTCCAAGCCGAATCCCGGCTCGCGCGTGTTCCAGCGCCTCAACCGGCCGGAATACGAACACGCGGTGAAGGATCTGCTGGGCGTCGAGGTCAACGCGGCGGACTTCCTGCCGCTCGACACCAAGAGCGCCAACTTCGACAACATCGCCGACGTGCAGTCGCTGTCGCCCACGCTGTTGGAGGCGTATCTCAATGCCGCTGCGGCCGTGAGCCGCATGGCGATGGGCGACAAGTCCGCGGCGTCGCTCACTGCCACATACACCGGGTCGCCATTCACGTCGCAGCATCCGTGGGATCACGTGGACGGCGCGCCCTATGGCACGCGCGGCGGCATTGTCGCCGGGCACTCGTTTCCGGCAGACGGCAAATATCAGTTCCGCATCGACGTGCGCGGTGGCGTGGGCGTGAAGTTGGACGACATCGACCTTTCGCTCGATGGCGTGAACATCGCCCAACTGCACTACGAGAAGGGCATGGACCGCTCCCTGTCATCGGCGGACGCGCCGCAGGGCGCCGATTTCGTGCGCACGGAGCCGATCTTCGTGAAGGCCGGGCAGCAGCGCGTGTCGGTGGCGTTCGTGCGTCGCAGTGAGGGTCCGTACGAGGACCTCGTACGGCCGCACGACTGGTCGCTGGCGAGCAACGGCAACGCCAGCGCCGGCACCACGTCGCCCGCGCACATCATGGAGTTGGCGATCATGGGGCCGGACAAGGCGTCCGGAATCTCGGAATCACCGAGCCGCAAGATCATTTTCTCGTGCCGGCCGTCTGTTGCACTGCCTGCAGCCGCCTGCGCGGACGTGATCATCGCGCGGCTGGGCACGCGCGCGTATCGTCGGCCGCTCACGTCGCACGACAAAGCCGGCCTGATGGGCTTCTACAGGCAGGGCGCGGCCAAGGGCGGGTTCGAGGCCGGCATCGGCGTGGCCCTCCAGGCGATGTTGGCCAGCCCGCACTTCGTGTTCCGCTTCGAAGAGGTGCCGGCCAAGGCCGTCGCGGGCAACGACTACCCGATCAGCGACACGGATCTCGCGTCGCGCTTGTCGTTCTTCCTGTGGGGCAGCATTCCGGACGACCAGTTGCTCACGCTCGCGTCGCAGAAGCGGTTGTCGAACCCGCAGGTATTGGACGCGCAGGTGAAGCGCATGCTCGCGGATTCGCGGTCGTCCGCGTTGTCCACGCGATTCGCCGCGCAATGGCTGCGGCTTCAGGACATCGAGAAAGTGCGGCCGGACGCGTTCTGGTTCCCGGACTACGATCAGCAACTCGCGGACGCGATGAAAACGGAGACCGAGACATTCTTCGCGGACGTGGTACGATCCAACCGCAGCGTGCTGGATCTGTTCACCGCGGACTGGACGTTCGTGAACGAGCGGCTCGCCCGGCACTATGGCATCCCGAACGTGTCAGGTGAAGAGTTCCGCCGCGTGCAGTACCCGGACAGCACGCGGCGCGGACTGTTGGGGCAGGGCAGCATGCTGGTGCAAACGTCGCTGGCCAACCGCACGTCGCCCGTGCTGCGCGGCAAGTGGGTGATGGAGGTGCTCATCGGCATGCCGCCACCACCGCCACCGCCGAACGTTCCCACACTGGAGGAGACAGCCGACGGCAAGAACGGCCGCCAGCTCACCACACGCGAGCGCATGGAAATTCACCGTGCCGATCCAGCGTGCAGGACGTGCCACGTGTACATGGATCCCATCGGACTGGCGCTCGACAACTTCGACGTCACGGGCAAGTGGCGTTATCGCGAGAACGGCATGCCGCTCGACACGCGCGGTACCATGTACGACGGCATGCCCGTGGCGTCGCCGTCGGATCTGTTGCGGTCGCTCATGTCGCGGCCCACGCCACTGGTGCGTTCCTTCACCGAGAACCTCATGGCGTACGCCGTCGGCCGTCGCGTCGAGGATTACGACCAGCCCACGATTCGCGTGATCGAACGCGCCGCGGCTGCCGATGGCTACAGAATGTCCGCGTTCATTTCGGGCGTGGTGAAGAGCCCTGCATTCCGTAGCATGCGCGCGGAAGCCGCCGCCGAAAGCGGCCAGAAGTAGCACATGCAATTCCTCCGCCCCCGTACGCCGCACCCTGCCTCCGCACCCTGCACCCTGAGCTGGGAATCGACATGAACATCCTTACTCGTAGCGCGATGCCCCGACGGACCTTCCTGCGTGGAATGGGCGCCAGCGTTGCGCTCCCGTATCTCGATGCAATGGTGCCCACGTTCGCATCGCTGCGTGGCGGAATGGGCCGAGCAGCGAACGAGAAGACGCGCTTCGTGGCGATCGAGTCGGTGCACGGCGCCGCGGGCTCAAACGCGTGGGGCTCCACGAAGAATTTGTGGGCGCCGGCGGTGACGGGCCGCAACTTCGAGCTTATCCCCGAGGGTGCGCTGCCGTCGCTCGAGCCGTGGCGCAAATACCTCACGATCGTGAGCAACACAGACACGCGCATGGCCGAGGCGTTCGAAGCGCCGGAAATCGGCGGCGACCACTTCCGGTCGAGCTCGGTGTTTCTCACGCAATCGCATCCGAAGCAGACGCAGGGCTCGGACTTGTACGTCGGCACGTCGATGGACCAGATGCTCGCCGCGCGGTTGGGCGAGGACACGGCGATCCCGTCGATGCAGCTCTGCATCGAGAATCTCGATCAGGCTGGCGGCTGCTACTACAATTACGCCTGCGCGTATACGGACACGATCAGCTGGGCGGGCCCGAGCGAGCCGCTGCCGATGATCCGCAATCCGCGCGTGGCGTTCGACATTTTGTTCGGCGCCGGCAATGACAACGCGGATCGCATGTCACGCCGCAAGGCGAATCAGAGCATTCTCGATTGGATCGTTGGCGAAACGGCGAGCCTCAAGCGCGACCTCGGCCCGTCGGACCGGATTCGCCTCGACAAGTACCTCGAGGACATCCGCGAACTCGAACGCCGCATCCAGGCCGTTGAGAAGCGCAATTCCACCGGTGAGGCGCGCGAACGGCCGGAGGCGCCCATCGGCGTGCCGGACTCCTTCGCCGAACACATCAAGCTGATGTACGACTTCCAGGTGATGGCGTTCCAGAGCGACATGACGCGAGTGTTCTCGTTCAAAACGGGGCGTGACGCGTCGAGCCGCGCGTATCCGGAGAGCGGCACCAACAAGGGATTCCATCCGGCGTCGCATCACGGCGGCCGCGAGCAGGCGATCCTCGAGTTCAACATGATCAATCGCTATCACGTGAGCATGCTGCCGTACTTCCTCCAGAAACTGAAGGACAGCCAGGAAGGCGACAGCAACTTGCTCGAGAAGACGGTCATCATGTATGGCTCGCCGATGGCAGACGGCAACATCCACAACCACCGCCGTTGCCCGCTGATGTTTCTGGGGCACGGCAATGGCGTGCTCGAGGGCAACCTGCACTTGAAGGCGCCGGACGGCACGCCGATGGCGAACGTGATGCTCGCGTTGATGCACAAGCTCGGTCTCGACAACAGGACATTCGGCGACAGCACGGGCGACTTCGCACTCTCCATCTGACCAGTCACCAGTCCCTTTTTGCACGCAGCTTTCCCTTGAGAAACCAGATTCTCGGTTGCGCCGCGCTGCTGTTCGCCGTGAGCGCGCAAGCGCAAGGTCAGGACACCCGTTCGGCCACGACCCTTCGCGTGCCGTCCCGGTCCCCAGTCGTCGCTGATGCCGCGATGAAGGGCGACGTCGCCGGCGTCCGCAGGCTCATCCAGCAAGGGAGCAACGTCAACGCCGCGCAGGGCGACGGCATGACCGCGCTGCACTGGGCGGCCGAACACGGTGACGCGGCCATGGTCGTCGCGCTGCTGACAGCCAAGGCCAACGTGAAGGCCGTGACCCGCATTGGCGACTACACGCCGTTGCACATCGCGGCCAAGACTGGCAATCCCGCGGTGGTGACGGCCCTGCTCACGGCAGGCGCCGATGCCAGGGCAGTGACGACGTCCGGCACGACCGCCCTGCATTTCTCAGCGGCTGCCGGAGATACGGCGTCGATCGGTGCGTTGGCGGACAAGAATGCCGATGTCAACGCGAAGGAGAACGAGTGGGGCCAGACGCCGCTGGTGTTTGCCGCGGCCGCTGGTCGCGCCGCCGCGATTCGCGCGCTTGTCAAGCGCGGCGCCGACGTTGGGCTGCGCACGGCGGTCGTGAATCTCCAGGAGCAGGCCGCGTCAGAGCAGGCTGCGACGCGAAAACGCAATGCCGTTCTGGTGTCGTGGGAGCCCGAGAAGCACAAGAACGACACGGTACAGGTGACTCCCGCGACCCCCGAGACCGCCGCGAGTCCGGCGGCGGCTCGTCCGGCGGCACCGCAACCCAAGGGCCCGTTCACGCCAGCGCAACTTCAAGCGGCGATCGACTCCGGCCGGGCGCTCATGCTAGCGAGGGAATCCATGAAGGGCCCCGTGACCGAGGAAGTGGACACGATCAACGGCGGCGTGGCGGGTTTCTCCAGCCAGGTTGGCGGCATGGGAGGTCTCACGGCACTGCATCACGCCGTACGTCAGGGAAATGTGGACGCGGTCGTTGCCCTGCTTGAGGCCGGCGCTCCGATCAATGAGACGACTTCGACGGACAAGACGACGCCGCTGCTCATGGCCACGATCAACGGCCAGTTCGACGTGGCCATGGCGCTCCTGAAGTACGCGGCAAATCCGAGCATGGCGGCGACCAACGGCCTGACGCCGCTGTACGCGACGATCAACACGGCATGGGCACCGCATTCGCGGTTCCCGCAGCCGCAGGCCGTGGAGTTCCAGAAGACGCCGTACCTCGAGCTCATGACGGCGCTGCTCAGAGCGGGCGCCAACCCCGACGCGCGCATCGTGTCGCAGATGTGGTACTTCGTGTACAACAACTGCGGCAGCGGGAATTGTGGTTTGGAGAACATCGACGGTACGACGCCGTTCTGGCGTGCCGCGTATGCGGTGGACGTGGACGCGATGAAACTGCTCGTGAAGTACGGCGCCGATCCGAGCCTGCCGTCGGTGCGCAATCCGGCCAATGCAGCCGCCGGTCGCGGCGGTGCGGGTGGCCGCGGCGCCGCGGGAGGGGCGGCTGGCGCCTTTGGGGTTGCGCCTCCGCAGCCGGCGCTTGACCCGGCGATCGACTCGGCGTCCAAGGCTGTGCCGCCCGGGCTGGGCGTGTACCCGGTGCATGCGGCAGCCGGCGTTGGCTATGGCAACGGTTTCGCAGGAAATGCGCATCGGCACGCGCCTGACGGATGGATGCCGGCCATGAAGTACCTCGTGGAAGAACTGCACGCAGACGTGAACCAGCGCGACGCCAACGGCATGACGCCGTTGCATCACGCGGCGTCGCGCGGCGACAACGACATGATTCTGTATCTCGTGTCCAAGGGCGCGGACGTGAAGGCGGTGTCGCGCCGCGGGCAGACCACGGTGGATCTGGCGAACGG
>Ga0315281_10014721_pt1 | contig 10532 bp, 8 predicted proteins | sample YL17G07_0_MG_FD_204540 | JGI IMG/M metagenome (GOLD analysis project Ga0315281, IMG submission 204540) | Sediment microbial communities from Yellowstone Lake, YNP, Wyoming, USA - YL17G07_0 | ecosystem: Environmental > Aquatic > Freshwater > Lake > Sediment | place: USA: Wyoming | collected...
TGTCCTGTTGCGGAGCCCCAATGGCCCCGCGAGAAAGCTGACGGGGAAGGCACCGATGGCGAACTTGATGGGCAAGCGCTACACGTGCTCGGTCTGCGAGGCCACCGTGCTCGTCACCAAGGCCGGCGAGGGCGAACTGAGCTGCCACTCGCAAGCCATGGAGATCGCGCAGGCCAAGCCCCTCCCCTCCTCCGACTGACGCCCCACCGTCTCCGAGCCTCGACCCCGCCATGAACCTCGCAATGCTCCTCGAGATGGCGGCCGACGCCTTCGGCGACCGGGTCGCCATCGGCAGCCTCGACGACGGGCTCTCCTACGAGCAGCTTCGCCGTGCCGCCCGCGCGATCGCCGACCGCGTCGAAGACTCGAAGGCAACCCACCTGGCGGTGATCGAGCCGAACGGCCCGGTTGTGCCCGCGTCCCTGTTCGGTGCCGCGTGGGCGGGCGTGAGCTACGCGCCGCTCAACTACCGCCTCCCCGACGCGGCGCTCCAGGAACTGATCGCTCGCATCGCGCCGTCGATCACTGCCGGCACCCACTGGGTCGACCCTGCCAGCACGTCACAGCGCGCGTTCCCCGACAACCCGGAGCACCCCGCGGTGCTGTTGTTCACGAGCGGCACCTCCGCAGCGCCCAAGGCCGCAGTGCTCGAGCACGACCAACTCCTGGCCTATGTCTTCAACACCGTCGAGTTCGGGTCCGCGGGTGACGACGAGGCTTCACTCATGTCTTCGCCCCCGTTCCACATCGCCGGGGTCACCGCCCTCCTGAGCTCCACCTACAGCGGGAGACGAATCGTGCCGCTGCCCGGCGTGCGTTTCTCGCCCGAAGAGTGGGTCGAGATCGCGCGTCGCGAAGCGATCACGCACGCGTTCGTGGTGCCCACCATGCTCGCCCGCATCGTCCACGTGATGGAGGCCGATCCGGAGGCACGCATTCCGAGCCTGCGCAACCTCGTGTACGGCGGTGCCCGGATGCCGGCGCCGGTGCTCGAACGCGCGCTGGCGCTCTTCCCCGAGACCGATTTCGTCAACGCGTACGGGCTCACCGAGACCAGCAGCACCGTCTGCCTCCTCGGACCCGACGACCACCGCCTCGCGATGTACAGCGACGATCCCGTGTGGACCGCGCGGCTGTCCTCGGTCGGCCTGCCCGTGCCCGGTATCGAGGTGCGGATCGTCGACGACGCCGGAGCCGATGCCGGAGCCGACGTCCCGGGCGAGATCCAGATTCGCGGTGCACAGGTGAGCGGCGCCTATGCCGACACCGAGTCGAAGACCGACGCCGAAGGGTGGCTGCACACCGGCGACCGCGGTTGGCTCGACGCCGACGGCTACCTGTTCTGCGAAGGCCGCGCCGACGACACGATCATCCGGGGCGGCGAGAACATCGGCCCGGCGGAGATCGAGGATGCGCTGCTGACCCACGACGCGGTGTCGTCGGCGTGCGTCGTCGGCCTCCCCGACGAGGAGTGGGGCGAACGCATCGTCGCCGCGATCACGCTGCGACCCGGCGTCGACGAGGTCGATATCGAGCACGTACGCGACTGGGTGCGCACACGCATCGGATCACTGAAGACCCCCGAGGTGGTCGAGGTACGCGACGAGCTCCCCCAGACCGCCACCGGCAAGATCCTCCGCCGGCAGGTCCGCGCCGAGCTGTCGGAGGCCTGACTCGCCCCTCCCCCACCTGTTTTGGCGTCAGCAGGTCGCCGTATTCGCTACCCGCTGACGCCAAAACAGTGAATGGGGTCAGCGCTCGATGGTTGCGAGGTCGGGGCGGGCGGCGACGTCGGCCGAGATGCGATCGAGGCGGTCCACCCGACCTTTCAGCGTGCCGTCGAGGAAGTCGATCGTCGTGGCCGCCACCAGCTCGAAGTACGGATTCCCGGCGAGGTTGTAGGGCGGCACGTGGCTCGCGCCGCGCAGCGTGAGCATCCACCGGGGCGCGGTGAGGCTCCGGCGGTCCCAGTCGATCGAGTGCGGATACGGGTCGTATTCGTCGTTGGTCTCCATGACGTGCAGCACCGGCAACCCGGAGTCACGCATCGGATCAACGCCTGCGTTCGAGAGGTCGCCCGCCATCGCGATGACAGACCGGACGCGCGGCTCCCGGCAGCACGCCGCGAACCCGAGCGAGAAGCTCACCATCTCACCATCGGAATGGCCCACAACTGCGATGCGGTTCCCGTCGACGAGCCCACCAATCGGCGTGTCGGTCCCGCTCGCAAGGGTTTGCGAGATCACAAAGGAGGCGTCGCCGAAGAGCTTGTCGTAGTCGACGTGACTCGCGCCGCCCGGCACGCCACTCAAGATGGGAAACGTCGGACCGGCAACCACGTACCCCGCGCGCGCCCAACGCTCGAGCATCGGTGCATAGAACGCCGCGGTCTGGTCGTATCCGTGCACGAAGAGGACGAGCGGGTACGGCCCGTGCGCGCGGTCGGGTTCGCCGCCTTCGGTCGATGCGGGATGCCAGAAGGTCGTCGTCAACGTACGCGTCGGCGATCCCGCGAAGGTGCCGTTGGGCGACGTCGAGCGAGTCGAGTCGACAAACTCGGCCGTATACGTTGCCACTGCGTACCGGCGATCGACGTCGACCGGCGGCGGAGCCGTGGTGATCGGCGTGGTCGAGGATGGCACGGCCGACGCTGTGGTGGTGCCGGAGCGCGACGAGCCTCGGCGTGCCTGTTCGTCAGTTCCGAACACCGAGGAGTTCGCGACCACCGCAACGAGCGCGATCAGGAAGATCGCGCCGCCGACGGCCGCCACGCGCCGTCGACAGGGTCGGCTCCGCGTCAGCTCTCTGCGATCTTGATGGCCTGCTTCGGGCACTGCCGGACGGCCTGCTCGCACTTCTCGCGCAACCCGTCGGGCGGACTCTCCTGCAGCACGTACAGAAAGTTGTCGTCCCGCACCTCGAAGACTTCCGGGACGATGCCCATACAGATGGCGTTGCTCTCACAGAGGTCGAAGTCGACCTCGACCTTCCAGGCCATTGTTCCTCCTATCGCCGAGACGGGGATGCTAACCCGAAGCGCCGTGGCGCGACTCTCGGTGAGAACGCCCTCACGGTGTGACCGGCACGACCTTCCCACACGTGTAGGGCACGACCACCGAGAAGGACACGCCGTCACTGCGCACGAGCGACCCGCACGGCGTCGGAGTGTCGTGAGCGGCCGGGAATCGGGTCGGACCGACCGTTTTCGGAACCTCGTAGGTGAACTGGTGGTTGGCCGATTTCAGGAACCCGGCGATCGTCAGGTGCTTCCCGGCGCGCTTCAGGGCTGCGATGAAGAGGTCGGCGGACCAGTAGCCCGCGATCACCGACTGGTCGATGGGCTGGCTCGCGGCGATGGCCCGCACGTCGGTCACGAGCTGGCGCATCGCCGGGTTCGAGTCCGCCGACTCCACGGGCGCCGTCTGCACGAGAACCGTTTCCCCCCGAGCCGAGACGACGATGTCGGGGGAATACTGGATCTCGTCGGTGATGATCCCGAGGAACCCTCGGTCACGCAGCGCGTGTTCGATCAAGGTGACGTTCGAGTAGGAACCGATGATGAACACCGCGTAGGGCGCGCTCCCGCCGTTCGCGGTCAGCACGTCGTCGGCAAGCTTCCCGTAGTCGGCGACGGGCGGCACCGGAAGGTTGCTCGTGGCCGAGACCACGTTGATCCCGACGCTCTTCGCTGCTGCGGTCAGCGCGGTCAACCGGTAACGACCGTACGCAGTGTTCTCGGCGAGCAGCACCGCCGGCGGATTGGCCGACTGCGGGCCCAACGCGATCTTCACGAGCGCACCCCAAGTGTTTGCGGTGACCTTCTTACCAGGAGGGAACAGGCAACCGCTGAACGCGAAGCCATACGGATTCCCGCAGAAGTTGGAAGAGATTGCCCAGCCGAAGTACGGAACCTTCTGGCTCGTGAGCATCTCGACCGCGCCGAGGTCGGGAGCGGCGACCGGCACCATGGCGAACACGCGGTCCTTGTCGAGGAGTTGCGTCGCAGCTTGCCGATCGATCTCGGCCGCGCCGCCGTCGTCGCGGAACCCGACGTAGTCGATCGTGCGGCCGTTCACGCCACCCGCTGCGTTCGCGCGTGCGAAGCGCGCCTGCGCACCGATGTCGGCGCCTGAATATGCCAATGCGTACCCGAGTCCCCCCACTTTGACCGACTTGTTCGTGACTCCTCGCACGACCTTCGCGCGCGATGCCGCGCGCGGGCCGGCGGCGCCCGCACCACCGGCGCTCGCGGCACCAAGGATCGCCAGCAGCACCGCGCCGACGAGCACGCGACGGGTCATCCGCACTCCCGGAGCGCAGGCGCGAGTTGGTCGAGCAGCGTGCGGATCTCGCGGGCACATTCGTGGAAGACGATCTCGTCGCCACCGGCGGGATCGTCGACGTCCTCCCAGTGTTCGAGCTCGACGGTATCGAGACGGAGGAACGCCACCCGCTCCGCGATCGAGCCTGACGCCGGCGGAAGATCGCGCGCAAGTCGCTTGAGTGTGGCGGTACGTGGCGCCGCTTCCGGGTGCACACGTCTGACGAACTGCACATGCTCGCGGGCCATCGCGACCACGAGGTCGGCGTGACGCAGGTCGTCGGAGGAGAGCTGACGACTTCGGTGAGCGTGGTTGCTCACGCCCAACGCGGCGAGCGCGCCCCGGGTGCGCAGGCTCATGGGCATTCCTTCGATGACGTGCGTACCCCGCGTGGCGACGACGATGTCGGCGTCGCCTGCGAGCAGCGCGCCGGCCATCACCGAGCGCGCGGCGTTACCCGTGCAAAGCGCGACAATGAGCGACATCGGTGCGGCAGCCTACTCTGGGCCGTATGACGGTTGATGTTTACCGCGCGGCCGATCGGTTCCATACGCGGATCGACTGGCTCGATTCGTGGCACAGCTTCAGCTTCGGGTCGCATCACGATCCTTCCAACACCCATCACGGTCTGCTCCTCGTCAGCAACGACGACGTGATCCACGGCGGGGGCGGCTTCGGCACCCACCCGCACCGGGACATGGAGATCGTCACGTGGGTGCTCGAAGGAGCACTCGAACACCGCGACAGCACCGGCACCGTGGGCGTGATCGTTCCCGGTTTGGCGCAGCGGATGAGCGCGGGCCGGGGCATCGCGCATTCGGAGATGAACGCCAGCACGACCGCCGACGTGCATCTCGTGCAGATGTGGGTACTCCCGGACACGCGCGGGATCGAGCCGGGCTACGAGCAGTCGGACGTGAGCGCCGCGCTCGCGGGCGACGGCCTCGTCACCGTGGCTTCGGGTCGGGAAGAGCCACACGGAGGCGTCACCATCCATCAGCGCGACGCCGAACTCCTGGCCGGACGTCTGAGCCCAGGCGTCGAGGTCGTGATCCCCGACGCCCCTCACGGGCACGTGTTCGTCGCGGTCGGGTCCGGGGAACTCGCCACCGCGGGCGCTCTCGTCACGGGCGACGCGGCCCGACTCTCCCGCGCCGGAACGCTGCGGTTCGTCGCGGGTCCCGAGGGCTCCGAAATTCTGGTGTGGATCACGGCGTAGCCCGGTGCGCGTCGTCGCCGTCGACTGGTCGGGAAGCGCAAGCCGAGCGCGACGCGCGATCTGGGTCGCGGAGACCTCGGACGGAGTGCTCGTGCAACTCCGAGACGGCCGCACGCGCGACGAGGTGGTCGACCACGTCCTCGCACTCGCCGCCGCCGACGGCGACCTCGTCGTCGGCTTCGACTTCTCCTTCTCGCTGCCGGCGTGGTTCCTCCACGAGCAGGGCTACCGAACCGTCGACGACCTCTGGGAAGCCGCGGCGCGCACCGGCGAGCACTGGTTGCACGACGTTCGCCCGCCGTTCTGGGGCCGACCCGGCCACCCACGACCCGTGGTACCCGCGGACCTCCGCGTGACCGAGTCGCTCGTGCCGCCGACGCGCGGGATACGGCCGAAGTCGACGTTCCAGGTGGGCGGCGCGGGCAGTGTCGGCACCGGAGCGATCCGCGGCTTTCCCTACCTGGCGCGCCTCCGCGCCGGGGGCGTCGCAATCTGGCCGTTCGACGCGAGCCGTTTGCCCGTCGCCGTCGAGGTCTGGCCGCGCCTGTGCACGGGCCCGGTCGTGAAGTCCGACGCCGGGGCGCGGGCGGCGCTCCTCGACGTTCGCTACCCCGATCTTCGGCCCGAGTTCCGCGCCGCCGCCGTCGCGAGTGACGACGCCTTCGACGCCGCCGTGACCGCGCTCGTCATGGCCGCGCATGCCGACGAACTCGCCGCACTCGCGGCACCCGAACATCCGGCGGCGCGGCTCGAAGGCTGGATCTGGTCTCCCCCGGACGGGTGACCGTCGCCGGACCCCACCTTGAGTAACGTGCGCGCGGATGGCGACGACCGGCCCGGTGCGGGCGTTGGTGCTCGTCGCGGGCGGCGCGCTGTTCCTCGTGGTCGTCCAGCTCCTCTGGGGGCCGCCGGCGGGAATCGTCGTCCAGGGCGCGCTGCTCGGCGGGCTCACCGCGTTGATCTCGCTCGGGATCGCGCTCGTCTACCGAGCCAATCGGGTCCTGAACTTCGCGCAAGGTGATCTCGGCTTCGCGCCGGGATCGCTGGCGGTCCTGCTCGTCGTCAGTTCGGGAACGAGCTGGCTCGTGGCCTTTCTCACCGGCATCGCCGCCGCAATGGCACTCGGCGCGGTCGTCGAGATCGTGGTGATCCGTCGGTTCTTTCGATCCCCACGCGTCATTCTGAGCGTTGCCACCATCGGCCTCGCGCAAGTTCTCGCTGGTCTCGGGCTGCTGCTCCCGCGGTGGTTCAACGTGACGACGCCGGAACCTCTGCCCGCGCCGATCGACGCTTCGTTCCACGTCGGCTTCGTGGCGTTCGGCGGCAACGAGGTCATCGCTGCGATCACCGTTCCGATCGTGTGCGCGCTCCTCGCCCTGTTCCTGCGCACGCGGGTCGGCACCGCAGTGCGCGGCACCGCGGAGAACGCCGACCGCGCCTCGCTGCTCGGGATACCGGTACGTCGCCTCGAGACGCTGGTGTGGATGATCGCGGCGGTACTGGCATTCCTCGCGGTGTTCCTGCGCGCGGGAATCGTCGGACTGCCGATCGGTACGATCCTCGGCCCCGCGATCCTGCTCCGCGCCGTCGCGGCGGCGGTGATCGGCGGGATGGAGCGTCTTCCCACCATCGTCGCGGCTGCGGTCGGGCTCGGGATCGTCGAGCAATCCGTCGTGTGGGGGTGGGGACAGCGCCAATACGTCGAGCCGGTGCTCTTCGTCGTCGTGCTGGTCGCCCTCCTGGTCACGCCCGCGGGTCGCGGCCTGCGCGGGCGAATCGAGCCGTCGACGTGGCGCGCGGTGCGGGAGCCACGCCCGATACCCCACGAACTTGCGCGACTCCCCGAGGTGCGAGCCGTCGGGATCGGAACGACGGTGCTGGTCGCGGTCGCGCTCACCGCGCTTCCCGCGTTCCTGAGCGAGAGCCGCGTCAACCTCGCCGCGGTGGCCCTGGTCTACGCGGTGATCGCGCTCTCGTTGGTCGTGCTCACCGGATGGGCGGGCGAGATCGGCCTCGGCCAGATGGCATTCGTCGGAATCGGGGCCGCCGCCGGCGGATCGATGACCGCGCGTTGGGGACTCGATCTGGGGTTCGCGTTGCTCGGCGCCGGCGCCGTCGGAGCCGCGGTGGCCCTGCTCATCGGCCTACCGGTGCTGCGGCGGCGGGGCCTCACCATCGCCGTCGTCACGCTGTCGTTCTCGCTCATGACCACCGCATGGCTGGTGAACCCCCGGTTCTTCGGCGACGGCACGCGCTTCGACTGGCTCCCTCCCTCGCGCATCGAGCGGCCGTCGCTGTTCGGGATCATCGACGTCGGCTCCGAGACCCGTTACTACTTCCTCTGCCTGGGCGCGCTCGCGCTCGCCGTCCTCGCGGTTCAGGGAATCCGACGTGGGCACACCGGTCGCGTCGTCGTCGCGACGCGTGAGAACGAGCAGGCCGCGAGCTCGTACGGGGTCGACACCCGGCGCGTCACGCTCACCGCCTTCGCGATCTCGGGGTTCCTGGCCGCGTTCGCCGGCGCGCTCTTCGTCCACCATCAGAACGGGATCCAGCTCGACGCCTACTCCGCATCAGAGAGCCTCGTCGTGTTCTCGATGGTCGTCATCGGCGGCCTCGGCTCGATCGGCGGCGCGCTGCTGGGCGCGTTCTCCGTACGTGGCGTGACGTGGGCGCTTCCGACCGACTGGCAGATCCTGGCAACCGGCACCGGCTTGCTCGCCGTGCTGATGGTGTTTCCCGGTGGCATCGGCGGCGCCGTCGCCGACCTGCGAGATTGGCTGCTCCGTCGGGTTGCTCGGCGGCGCGGCATCACCACGTGGGCGACGCCGCCGCGAGTCTCCCGGACCGGCGTGTCGAGCGGTCAAGCGCCGACCTCCGGGAGAGCACGCGCGCTGACAGTCCGCGGGCTCGACGTCGCGTACGACGGCGTGCAGGTGCTCTTCGGGGTAGACCTCGACGTCGAGGCCGGGGAAATCGTCGCCTTGCTCGGCACGAACGGCTCGGGCAAGTCGACGGTGCTGCGCGCGATCTCCGGGATCGTGCGCTCCCGCCGCGGCACGGTCACCATCAGCGGACGCGACGAGACCCACGCGCCACCCGAACGCATCGCTGCCCACGGCGTCGCGCATGCGCCCGGCGGCAACGGGGTGTTCCCGTCCCTCACGGTCATCGAGCACCTCCGCCTCGCGCGGTGGCTGGTCCGTGACGGACAGTCAGCCGACGACGCCATTCGCGACGCACTGGAGCGCTTCCCGGCGCTCGCCGCGCGCCAACGCGAACGCGCAGGAAATCTCTCGGGCGGCGAACAACAACTCCTCGCGCTCACCATGGCACTCGTGGCGCGTCCGCATCTTCTGCTCGTCGACGAGCTGACGCTCGGTCTCGCGCCCGCGGTCGTCGAGGAAGTCGTGACCCTGCTCCGGGAACTGCGCGCGTCGGGGACGACGGTGGTCGTTGTCGAACAGTCGCTCGACCTCGCGTTGAGGCTCGCAGATCGCGTGTACTTCCTCGATCGCGGGTCCGTCCGCTACTCGGGACCACCTGCCGGCCTCCTCGAGCGTTCCGATCTAGTCCGCGCGGTGTTCATCGGCACCGCGGCTGTCGGAACGCACGAGCGCGTCCCGGCGACCAAGGACGCCCCGCTCCGACTCACCGTGCGCTCGGTTCGCAAGGAGTTCGGCGGTGTTGTCGCCCTGGACGACGTGTCGTTCACGGTGGCGCGCGGCGAGATCGTCGGATTCGTCGGCCCGAACGGAGCGGGGAAGACGACGCTGTTCGACGTGCTCTCGGGCTTCGTTCCCGCCGACCGTGGCAGCATCACCCTGCACGACGACGGCACCATCATCGACCTTTCCCGCCTCCCGCCGTACGCGCGTGCACGGCGCGGATTCGGTCGTTCGTTCCAGGACGGCCGACTCTTCCCCGCGCTCACCGTCGCAGAGACCATCGCCGTCGCGCTCGAACACGCGGTGCGGTTACGGGATCCGGTTTCGGCTGCGCTGCACCTGCGCGCGGTGGCACGGTCCGAAGCAGTTGTCGCTGGCCGCGTGGACGACCTCGTGGGCCTGCTCGGCCTCGGCGCGTACACCGACACGTTCGTCCACGAGCTGTCGACGGGTACTCGGCGGATCGTCGACCTCGCGTGCGCGCTCGCGCACGAGCCGTCGGTGCTCCTCCTCGACGAACCGTCGAGTGGCCTGGCTCAGCGGGAGAGCGAAGCCCTGGCGCCGCTTCTCGTGCGGGTGCGCGACGAACTCCGGGCGAGCCTGCTCGTGATCGAGCACGACGTGCCGCTGCTTCGCGCGGTGTCGGAACGGCTCATAGCCCTCGACCTCGGCCGTGTGGTGGCGTCCGGCGGTACCGACGCCGTGCTGCACGACCCGGCGGTGGTCCGATCGTTCCTCGGCCCGAGTGCACCCTGAACGTGCGCGCGGCGGTCGACGTGCGACGATCTCTCCATGAACCGACGACGACGACGGGTGGGGATCGTCGTCCTGGCCGTCACCCTGGTCAGCGTTGGCGCCCTGGCCGGCTCTGGCGGCTTGCGACAGGCGGAGGCCGAGAGTAAGGACGTCGACTGGGGACCGGGCTGCGACACCTCGACGGGGCGCGTCGCGGTGCCGAGTGGATACGCGCCTCCGTGCGTCGCGCCATGGAAGGGCGGAGACAATGGCGGCGCCACCGCGCCGGGCGTGACCAGGGACACGATCACCGTCGCGCTCTACCAGGCCCAGCCCGGCCTGCTCGAAGGAACGTTCTTCCAGAAGAGCGGGAGCGACGAAAGCCTCGCCAAGGAGCGCGCCACGACGCAGGCGTACGTCGACTATTTCTCCGCGCACTACGAGTTGTACGGCCGCACGATCGAGCTCGTCGCGGTGAAGGCGAGCGGCGCGCCCGACGACGCCATCGCAGCCAAGGCCGACGCGATCAAGGTGGCGACCGAGGTGAAGGCGTTCGCGTCGTTCGGCGGCCCAGGCGAGACCAGTGCC
>Ga0315281_10014722_pt1 | contig 10532 bp, 8 predicted proteins | sample YL17G07_0_MG_FD_204540 | JGI IMG/M metagenome (GOLD analysis project Ga0315281, IMG submission 204540) | Sediment microbial communities from Yellowstone Lake, YNP, Wyoming, USA - YL17G07_0 | ecosystem: Environmental > Aquatic > Freshwater > Lake > Sediment | place: USA: Wyoming | collected...
TTCAACGACGACAACACGCTGGAAATCGCCCGCCGCATCGAGCGCGAGGCCGGCTCGACCTATCGCATCAATGGGCGCGAAGTGCGCGCGCGCGACGTGCAGATCGTGTTCGCCGACGCGTCGACCGGCGCCCGCTCGCCGGCCTTGGTGCACCAGGGCCGGATCGGCGAAATCATCCAGGCCAAGCCCGAACAGCGCCGCCGCGTGCTGGAAGAAGCCGCCGGCGTCGCCGGATTGCACGCCCGCCGCCATGAAGCCGAGCTGCGGCTGAAAGCGGCGGAAAGCAATCTGCTGCGGGTCGAGGACGTGATCGGCCAGATGGCCGCCCAGATTGACGGCCTCAAGAAGCAGGCCCGCCAGGCGATCCGCTATCGCACCGTGTCCGCCCAGGTGCGCAAATCCGAGGCGATGCTGTTCCATCTGCGCTGGAGCGCCGCCAATACCGAAGTCGGCGATGCCGAACGGTCCAAGGATTTGGCGGTCCGGCTGGTGGCCGAGCGCACCGGCGCCCAGGCGGCGGCCTCCACCCGCCAGGCCAATGCCGCCGCCGCGCTGCCGGCGCTGCGCGAGGCCGAGGCCAAGGCGGCGGCCGCCCTGCACCGGATCAATCTCGCGCTGCAGGAACTCGAGCGCGAGGAAGCGCGCGCCAAGGACCGCATTGCCGAACTCGATTTGCGCCTGGTCCAGTTCGCCGCCGACGGCGAACGCGAACGCCGGCTGGCGGACGATGCCGAAGCGGCGCTCAAGCGCATCGCCGTCGAAGAGGAAACCATCAAGCGCGAGGCGCGCGAACGCGCCGGCCACCGCAGCGGCGTCGATGCCCGGGTCGCGGCCGCCGACAGCGAACTTTCAGCGGCCGAGAAAGTTTTCGCCGAGGCGACCTCCGCACTCGCCGACCTCACCGCCAAGCGCCACCAGTTTGAAAATACCGCGCGCGAGCATGCCGAGCGCGCCGCCCGCCACAATGGCGAAATCGCCGCCATCGAGCACGAACTCGCCACCTTGCGCAGCGCCGACAGCGCCCCGCTCGCCGCCATCGTCGAAGGCACCCAGGCGGCGCTGACCGAAGCGGAAGCCGCCGCCGTCGCCGCCGAAGCCGCGCAGATCATGGCGCGCGATGCCGTGGAATTCGCCCGCGCCGCCCTCACCGAGGCCGAACGGCGCACGCAACGGCTGGAGACCGAGGCCAAAACCCTGTCCAAGGTGCTGGCGGTCGAGACCCGCAACCTGTGGCCGCCGGTGATCGATCACGTCGCGGTTGAGAAGGGCTATGAGAAAGCGCTCGGCGCCGCGCTCGGCGACGATCTCGATGCGCCGGTCGATCCGTCGGCGCCGCTGCGCTGGACCGGCATCGCGCCCGATCCCAGCGACCCGGCGCTGCCGGCCGGCGCCGTGCCGCTCGCCGATCATGTGCAGGCGCCGCCGGCGCTTGCCCGCCGGCTGGCCCAGATCGGGGTGGTCGATCGCGACACCGGCAACCGGCTGGCGCCCACGCTCAAGCCCGGCCAGCGGCTGGTCTCGCGCGAGGGCGACCTCTGGCGCTGGGACGGCTTTGTCGCCGCCGCGCACGCCCCGACCGGCGCGGCGCGGCGGCTGGCGCAACGCAGTCGCCTCGGCGAAATCGAAGCGGAATTGCCGGCCGCGCGCAGCGAGGTCGAGGACAAGCGCCGCGAACTCGAACAGGCGCAGGCGATCTTCGACGCCGCCGCATCGACCGGAACCGAAACCCGCTCGCGCGAGCGCGATCTCAACCGGCAGGCGGCGCGGCTGTCCGCGCTGGCGGAAGCCCGCACCCGGCTGACCACCAGCCGCGACGAGGCGGTCGCCGCCGGGACGGAAGCCGAGCGCGCCTTGGCCGCGCTGGTGCCGGCCGCCACCATCGAAAACCGGCTGACGCTGGTGCGCGACGACATCACCGGCAAGCGCGACAAGCTCGCGGAAGTGCGCGCCGAGCAGCAAGCGATCGTGCGGGAAGCCGAACTGGCCGACCGCCGCCTGCAAACCATTGCCGCCGACATGGCGGGCTGGGCTGTGCGCCGCGACAGCGCGCGCGAACAGATCGCCACGCTGGAACAGCGCACCAACGACGCCAAACGCGAACGCGGCGAACTGGAAAACGCGCCGCAGGTTTTCGCCGAAAAACGCAGCGCGCTGATCAGCGGGGTCGCCGGCGCCGAGACCGCCCGCCGCGCCGCCGCCGACCGGCTGGCGGAAGGCGAGAACGCCTTGGCGGAAGCCGATCGCGACCAGCGCAGCGCGCTCGAGGCGGCCAGCGCCGCCCGCGAAGACCTGGCGCGCGCCGAGGAGCGCTTCGCCGCCGCCCGCCGCCGGCTCGCCGACGTCGGCCGCGAAATCCGCGAAGTGCTGGAAATCGAGCCGGCCGGCCTGGTCGAACTGGCCGGGATCAAGCCCGACGCCGCCTTGCCGGAGGCCGGCGAAATCGAAGCCACGCTGGAGCGGCTGCGGCGCGAGCGCGAGCGGCTCGGCGCCGTCAACCTGCGCGCCGAGGAAGAATTGCGCGAGATCGAGACCCAGCACACTTCGCTCACCACCGAGCGCGACGATCTGGTCGAAGCGATCAGGAAATTGCGCTTGGGGATTCAAAGCCTCAACCGCGAGGCGCGCGAGCGGCTGCTGGCGTCGTTCGAGATCGTCAACAAGCACTTCCAGCATTTGTTCACCGAACTGTTCGGCGGCGGCAATGCCGAGCTGCAACTGGTCGAGAGCGACGATCCGCTGGAAGCCGGGCTGGAAATCCTGGCCAAGCCGCCCGGCAAGAAGCCATCGACGCTGTCGCTGTTGTCCGGCGGCGAGCAGGCGCTGACCGCGCTGGCGCTGATCTTCGCGGTGTTCCTGACCAATCCGGCGCCGATCTGCGTGCTGGACGAAGTCGACGCCCCGCTCGACGATCACAATGTCGAGCGCTTCTGCGACCTGCTCGACGAGATGACCAAATCGACCGACACCCGCTTCGTGATCATCACCCACAATCCGATCACCATGGCGCGGATGAGCCGGCTGTACGGCGTGACCATGGCCGAGCGCGGCGTCTCGCAACTGGTCTCGGTCGATCTGGAAGAGGCGGTGAAATTCCGCGAGGTCAGCCAGCCGGCCGCCTAAGATCGCCCATTCTTCAGTAATATGAATGGGTTAGCCGGAATGACACGGCGCAGTCCCCGGCGTCCGCCCGCGCGTATTGCGGTCTGCCGCGCGCGCCCCATCTAGGATAGGCTTTGGCGGATTAGCGCCTTCGCATTTGGGAGCAGCGTCATGTCCACCACCAACTGGATCGTTCTCGGCGTCATTGTCGTCATCGTCCTGTGGGCGATCACGATCTACAACGGCCTGATCGCCTTGCGGCAGCGAGTCAATCAGTCGTTCGCCGACATCGACGTGCAACTCAAGCAGCGCCACGACCTGATCCCCAATCTGGTGGAGACGGTGAAGGGCTATGCCGGTCACGAGCGCGGCACGCTCGAGGCGGTGGTCAAAGCCCGGCAAACGGCGATGGCGGCGCCCGGCATCGAACAGAAAGTGGCGGCGGAGAACATGCTGTCGGGCGCGCTGCGGCAAATGTTCGCGCTGTCGGAAGCCTATCCCGATCTCAAGGCCAACCAGAACTTCCAGCAATTGCAGTCCGACCTGTCCGACATCGAGAACAAGCTGGCGGCCTCCCGCCGCTTCTTCAACAGCGCGGTGCAGGAATACAATACCGGCATCCAGCAGTTCCCGGCGGCGCTGTTCGCTTCGATCCTCGGCTTCTCGCAGCGCGAATTCTTCGACGTCGGCGGCGACCGCGCCCAGCTCGATCAGGCGCCGAGCGTGAAGTTCTAACGCATCGACCCCCACCCGGCGTGCTTCGCACGCCGACCTCCCCCTTGCAGGGGGAGGTAGAGGAAGCGCGATGGCCGCCTACGGTCTTTATACCCATATCCAGTCGAACCGGCGCCGCTCGATCGCGCTGCTGATCGGGCTGTTCTTGCTGGTCTATCTGCTGGTGTTCGCCGGCGCGCTGCTGGCGGAGACCCTGCTGTATGACGGCACGCTCAATTATTATCTGCGCGCGGCCTGGCGCGATTTCATCCTGGCGGCGCCGTGGGCGACCGGCGGCACCATCCTCTGGATCATGATCGCCTACCGGTTCCACCAGTCGATGATCGACTCGGTGACCGGCGCATCCAGCGTGACGCGGGCGCAGGAGCCGCGGCTGTACAATCTGCTGGAAAACCTCTGCATCTCGCGCGGCATCACGATGCCGAGCCTCAAGATCTCGGAGGAGGAAGGCCTCAATGCCTTCGCCACCGGGCTCAACGAAAAGCAATATTCGGTCACGGTGACGCGCGGGCTGATGAACGCGCTCACCGACAGCGAGATGGAGGCCGTGCTCGGCCACGAGCTCACCCATATCCGCAACGGCGACGTGCGCATGATGGTGATCGCGGTGGTGATCGCCGGCGTGATCTCGTTTTTCGGCGAGATGATCTTCCGGCTGTTCTTTCAGGGCGGCATTCGTTTCGGCCGCGGATCGAGCGACGACAAGAAGGGCGGCGGCGCCGGCATCGCCATCGTGATCGCGATCGCGCTGATTGCGCTGGCCTGGTTTCTGTCGGTCGTCATCCGCTTCGCGCTGTCGCGCCAGCGCGAATATCTGGCCGACTCGGGCTCGGTCGAACTGACCAAAAACCCCGACGCCATGATCATGGCGCTGCGCAAGATCGAGGGCCGCGGCGATATTCCGGACGCCAATTCGGCGGTGATGGAACTGTGCATCGAGAATCCGCGCACCGGCTTTTCCAATATTTTCGACACCCATCCGTCGGTCGATGCGCGCTGCGCGGCCTTGATCAAATTCGCCGGCGGGCACGATCCCGGGCCGCTGGAATTGCCGCCGCCGGATGAGGCCCGCGCCGACGATGCAGCGGCGCCGGCCGATGCCGGCCCGCCGCCCGGCGGACCGTGGGACGCCGCGGTACCGGACGCCATCCCGCCCGGCCCCGGCCCAATTTCAGGGCCTTGGGGGCCGCATCGCTCCTAGCCGTCATGCCCCGCGAAAGCGGGGCATCCAGTACTCCGTGAGCGCAAAATAAATTCGAAAAGCCGGTGGTTACTGGATCATCCGCTTTCGCGGATGATGACAGCAGAGTTCGCGTCGATGCTAATGCCCCGCGAACGAAACCAGCGTGCGCACCGGCACGTCCATCTGGCGCAGCTTGGCAGCGCCGCCGAGTTCCGGCAGGTCGATGACAAAACAGGCGGCCAGCACATTGGCGCCCATTTGCCGCAGCAGCTTGACCGCGCCTTCGGCGGTACCGCCGGTGGCGATCAGGTCGTCGACCAGGATCACCCGCTCGCCCTTCACCACCGCGTCCTCGTGCATCTCCATCTCGTCGAGGCCGTATTCCAGCGAATAGGCGATGCGCACGGTGGTGTGCGGCAGCTTGCCCTTCTTGCGGATCGGGATGAAGCCGGCCGACACCTGATGCGCCACCGCGCCGCCGAGGATGAAGCCGCGCGCCTCGATGCCGGCGACCTTGTCGATCTTCATGCCGGCCCATGGCTGCACCATTTCATCCACCGCGCGGCGGAAGGCGCGGGCGTTTCCCAACAGCGTGGTGATGTCGCGGAACATGATCCCCGGCTTGGGATAGTCGGGGATGCTGCGGATCGCGGCTTTGAGATCGTTTTCGAGGGCGGGAGATGTCATCGGTCTTGTATTCCATCCTTCTGTTGTCATGCCCCGCGACCCGTCTTCGCCCAAGGGCTTCGACGGGTTCGGGCTCAGTCCGCCGAAGCTTCCGCGAAGGCGGAAGGCGGGGCATTCAGTAGCCTCGGCGCCGCGGATTTATTATTGAGGCGGAGGATACTGGATCATCCGCTTTCGCGGATGATGACGCAAGAGTTTGAAGCAGGCGCCGTTCTATCCTTTCAGCACCCTTCCCGCCACCGCGTCGAGCTTGGCGATCAGCGCGGGGTCGCGCGCTTCCGGCGCGGTGATGATGGCGGTGTCGAGCGCGCGGTCGGAACCGATCGGACACGGCTCGTGCTGGCGCGGAAAATCGCGCGCCAGCCGCGCCACCAGCCGCTGGGCGCGGGTGGCATTCTCCAGCAGCACCTTGACGATGTCCTGCACGGTGACGGCGTCGTGGTCGGGATGCCAGCAGTCGAAATCGGTCACCATGGCGACGGTGGCGTAGCAAAGCTCGGCCTCGCGGGCGAGCTTGGCCTCCGGCATGTTGGTCATGCCGATGACGGAATAGCCGTGGGCTTTGTAGGTCAGGCTTTCGGCCAGCGAGGAGAACTGCGGGCCTTCCATGCAGACATAAGTGCCGCCATGCGCCACCGCGATGCCTTCCTGCTTGGCGGCTTCTGCCAGATGAATACGCAGCCGTGGGCTGACCGGGTGCGCCATCGACACATGCGCGACGCAGCCCTTGCCGAAGAACGAGCTGTCGCGCTTGTAGGTGCGGTCGACGAACTGGTCGACCAGCACGAAGGTGCCGGGCGGCAATTCCTCCTTGAACGAGCCGCAGGCCGACAGCGAGATCAGATCGGTGACGCCGGCGCGCTTCAAGACGTCGATATTGGCGCGGTAATTGATGTCGGACGGCGACAGCCGGTGGCCCTGATCGTGACGCGACAAGAACACCACCGGCAACCCGGCGATGTCGCCGATCCGCAACGCCGCCGACGGCTCGCCCCAGGGCGACGCGATGTGCTGTTCGCGCACGTTTTGCAGGCCCGGCAGGTCGTAAATGCCGGAGCCGCCGATGATGCCGAGAACGGATTGGGTCATATTGCTCAGTCTTCCACTTGTCATCACCCGCCTGCGCGGGGGCGGGCTCCAGCGGATGATCCAGTAATCGTAGGCGCCCGTTGTTGATCGCCGCTCCGCCGGATACTGGATGCCCCGCTTTCGCGGGGCATGACAAGCAGAAAAACAAAAGGGCCCCGAATGGGGCCCTTTGGCAACTCACGGCGCACGGTCAACCGACCGCCGTCAGTGCGCGTCCGCCCACACCTTCTTCTTGGTGAAATACAGCAGGCCGGCCAGCACCAGCAGGAAGAACATCACCTGGAAGCCGAGCCGCTTGCGCGCCACCAGATGCGGCTCCGCCGCCCACATCAGGAAGGCCGAGACGTCCTTGGCATATTGATCGAGCGTCGTCGGCGCCCCGTCGTCGAAAGTCACCTGGCCGTCCTGCAACGGCGCCGGCATGCCGATGGCGTGGCCGGGGAAGTAGCTGTTGTAATGCGCGCCGGCCGGCAGCTGCAGGTCCTTGGGCTTCTCGCCATAGCCTTTGAGCAGGGCGGCGATGTAGTCCGGCCCCTGCTCCTGATATTGCGTGACCATGTCGAACACAAACCAGGGGAAGCCGCGCTCGAAGGTGCGCGCCTTGGCCAGCACCGACATGTCGGGCGGCAGCACGCCGCCGTTGGCCGCCCGCGCCGCCTGGTCGTTGGCGAACGGCGGCGGGAATCGGTCGGCCGGCCGTCCGGCGCGCTCGAACATTTCGCCCTGGTCGTTGGGGCCGTCCTTGATCTTGTATTCGCCGGCGAGCGCTTCCGCCTGCGCAGCCGAATAGCCGGGACCGCCCGACTCGGCGAGATTGCGGAACGCCAGCAGTTCGATCGAATGGCAGGAGGCGCAGACTTCCTTGTAGATCTTGAAGCCGCGCTGCAGCTGGGCCTGATCGAATTTGCCGAACGGGCCGGCAAACGACCATTTCAGCCGCGGCGGCTGCGGGGCGCCGTGCTCCTGCGCCATGGCGGGCAGCGCCAGCGCGGCCAGCGAGCCGGCGAGAACGAACACGCGAACGGTCTTGTGCATCATCGTCCCCCTCACGCTTTGGCGCCCAAGACCGATTCCGAAATCGAATTCGGCAACGGCTTGGTTTTTTCGAAAATGCCGAGCAGCGGCAGGATGACGATGAAGTAAGCGAAGTAGTAGCCGGTCAGGATGCGCGCCGCGATCACGTAGACGCCTTCCGGCGGCTTGGCGCCGAGCCAGCCGAGCCCGATGCAGGTCGCCACGAACAGCCAGAAGAACTGCCGGTACAGCGGCCGATAGCGCGCCGAGCGCACCTTCGATTTGTCGAGCCAAGGCAGGAAGGCGAGGATCGCGATCGAAGCGAGCAGCGCGATGACGCCCGTCAGCTTGTCCGGGATCGCGCGCAGGATGGCGTAGAACGGCAGGTAGTACCATTCCGGCACGATGTGGGTCGGCGTCACCGCCGGATTGGCCGGGATGTAATTGTCGGCGTGACCGAGGAAGTTCGGGAGGTAGAACACGAACCAGGCCAGCGCGATGCAGAAACACACCATCAGGAACGAATCCTTGACGGTGGCATAGGGCGTGAACGCCAGCGTGTCCTTGGCCGATTTCGGCTCGATCCCGGTCGGGTTGTTCTGCCCGACCACATGCAGCGCCCAGACATGCAGCACCACCACGCCGGCGATCACGAACGGCAGCAGGAAGTGCAGCGAATAGAACCGATTCAGCGTCGGATTGCCGACCGCGAAGCCGCCCCACAGCCAAGCCACCACCGCCTCGCCGACGCCGGGAATGGTGGAAAACAAATTGGTGATCACGGTCGCCGCCCAGAAGCTCATCTGCCCCCAGACCAGCACATAGCCCATGAAGCCGGTCGCCATCATCAGCATGTAAAGAATGACGCCGAGGATCCACAGCACCTCGCGCGGCTCCTTGTAGGAGCCGTAATACATGCCGCGGAACATGTGGATGTAGACGGCGAGGAAGAACATCGAGGCGCCGTTGCCGTGCAGATAGCGCAGCAGCCAGCCGTAGTTGACGTCGCGCATGATGGTTTCCACCGACTTGAAGGCGAAATCCACATGCGGGGTGTAGTGCATCGCCAGCACGATGCCGGTGATGAGCTGCACGCCGAGCATGAACGACAGAATGCCGCCGAACGTCCACCAGTAGTTCAGGTTGCGCGGCGTCGGATAGACGATGAAGGAGGAATGGATCAGCTCGCCGATCGGCAAGCGGCGCTCCATCCACTTCATGAATGCGTTTTGCGGTTGATAGCTCGATTGTCCGCTCATGCTCGAACCTTCAGAACAAATTCCCGTGGATCAGCCGATCCGGATTTTGGTGTCGGAGACGAATGCGTAGGGCGGCAACGGCAGGTTCTTCGGCGCCGGACCTTTGCGGATGCGGCCGGAGGTGTCGTATTGCGAGCCGTGGCACGGGCAGAAGAAGCCGTCATAGTCGCCCTGGTGGGCGAGCGGGATGCAGCCGAGATGGGTGCAGATGCCGACCAGCACCAGCCACTGGTCATGGCCGTCCTTGACCCGCTTCTGGTCGGCTTCCGGATCGGGCAGGCTGGCGACGTCGACCGCGCGCGCCTCGTCGATCTCTTTCTTGCTGCGATGGAAGATGAAGATCGGCTGCGAGCGCCAGAACACCTTGATGACCTGGCCGCTGGCGATCGGCGCCAGATCGACCTCGATCGGGGCGCCGGCGGCGATGGTCGAGGCGTCCGGGTTCATCTGCGAAACCAGCGGCACCAGACTGGCGGCGGCGCCGACGGCGCCGACCGCAGCGGTGGCGATGTAAAGGAAGTCGCGGCGTGTGTGCCCCGTCGAAGACACGGTTGTCACGTCTAAAGCCCTCTCCTCCAACTGGCGATAAAACCACCCGCGGCTTGAAGCCGGCCGGACCGATAAGTCCAACGGCGGCGGGCAGACCGGTCGCGGCAATCCCGGGAAAGGCGCGACGGCGGCGTTTATTGGCACCCTTGCGATGCAAGCGCAAGCCCGCAGAGCGCGGTCAGCAAAAGTGGGCACCGGTTTTGCGTCCGACCGCGCTCTGACTTAAGTATTGGCGCGCAATCCGGGCGGCCGACCGGTCCCCACTCGGCCTGATTGCGCGCCCGCGCCCACGATCAAGAGTCGCATAAGTCGTTTGTCTAGCGGGATTTGCCGCATCCACAGCACAGAATTTGATCAGGCCGCATGATCCGGATCGCCCTCTACCAGCCCGACATCGCCCAGAACAGCGGGACGATTCTGCGCACTTGCGCCTGTCTGGGGATCGAGGCCCATATCATCGAGCCGGCCGGCTTTCCGGCCACCGACCGTGCCTTCCGCCGGGCCGGCATGGACTATCTCGACCAGGTCACCATCGTGCGTCATCTATCCTGGCCGGCTTTCGCGGACTGGCGGCGGCAGGAGCAGGCGCGGCTGGTGCTGTTCACCACCGCCGGCGCCCTGTCCTATCTCGATTTCAGCTTCCGTCCGCAGGACGTTTTGCTGTTCGGCCGCGAATCCGCCGGCGTGCCGGCGCCGGTGCACCAGGCCGCCGACGCCCGGCTGACCATCCCGGTGCGGGCGGGCTTGCGCTCGCTCAATGTGGCGGTGGCGGTGGCGATGGGGCTCAGCGAAGCGATGCGGCAGACGAACGGCTTCCGGTTTGCATAAGATGCCGCCGATGACCCTGGACGACCACAAAGCCAAAGCCCGCGCCTGGTTCGAGCGCCTGCGCGACGACATCTGCGCCGCCCTCGAGC
>Ga0315281_10014723_pt1 | contig 10532 bp, 15 predicted proteins | sample YL17G07_0_MG_FD_204540 | JGI IMG/M metagenome (GOLD analysis project Ga0315281, IMG submission 204540) | Sediment microbial communities from Yellowstone Lake, YNP, Wyoming, USA - YL17G07_0 | ecosystem: Environmental > Aquatic > Freshwater > Lake > Sediment | place: USA: Wyoming | collected...
CGATACAGTGACCGCCTACCAGGCCGGGATACATTTTGATAAAATTCCATTTTGTGCCCGCAGCTTTTAAAACCGATAACGTATCAATACCCATTTTATGAAAAATTATGCTTAACTCATTCATAAGGGCGATATTTAGATCGCGCTGGGTATTCTCAATTACTTTAGCTGCCTCAGCGCACTTGATGGATTCCGCCTTGTAAACCCCGGCTTTCACGATGAGACCATAGACGCCGGCAATCTGTTCAAGGGCATCTTGATCACAGCCCGAAACTACCTTCACTACATTTTTAATAGTAAAATCACTATCTCCGGGATTAATACGCTCGGGAGAATATCCAACCTTAAAATCTTCATTAAATTTCAGGTTTGAATATTTTTCCAGGATGGGGATGCAAATGTCCTCCGTAACGCCGGGATACACTGTAGACTCATAAACAACGATGCTTCCTTTTTTAAGGTTATTTCCAACGGTCTCCGAAGCGCTCGTCATACAGAAAAGATCCGGCTGTTTACTTTTGGTAATGGGCGTGGGCACCGCCACGATGATGAAGCGCGCTTCTTTAAGCTTTTCCGGATTAGAAGTAACTTCAAGCAAAGACGCCGCTTTTATTTCATCAGGCGGCATCTCGTCATTGTTATCCACGTAATTTTTTAAATCCGTTACCCTCGCCTTGTTCATATCAAAGCCGATGGTTGGTACGATCTTACCGAATTCAACAGCCAGCGGAAGGCCTACGTAACCCAGGCCAACCACTGCTATTTTTTCTTTTTTATTCTTTATGCCTTCGTAAATGTTCATTTCGTTTCTCCATTTTTAAACCATTCCACTGTCTTTTTCAGTCCTGCTTCAAAACTTATGGCTGGCTCATACCCCAACCCTTTCTTAATCCGCGAGATATCAGCGCAGGTGCGGAAGACATCTCCTGGGCGAACTGGTAAAAACATGGGTTTGATTTTTTTGCCCATGATCTTGTTTAACGCATCGACAAGCTGCAGAACGGTATTGTCCTTGCCGTTGGCAACGTTAAAAACCTCATGAAAAGCAGGGACAGTCCCCTTTGGGGACAGTCCCTTTTCAACAGTTGCCGCCAGAATGTTGGCCTGGACAACGTTATCTACATAGGTGAAGTCACGGGATTGTTTGCCGTTTCCGAAAATCGGCGGGGGTTCATCATTGAGGATGCAATGAATGAATTTAGGAATGACTACGGCGTATTCGTCGTCTAACGCCTGTTTTGGCCCAAAAACGTTGAAATAGCGCAAACACACGGTCTCAAGATTAAAAGCGGTTGAGAATATGCGGCAATAATATTCTCCGGCGAGCTTTGATAGGGCGTAAGGAGAAATCAAAAGCGGATAGGCATCTTCTCTTTCGGGAAATTTATCGGTATCACCGTAGACTGAACTTGAAGATGCAAAGACAAAACGCTTGACTTTGGCTTTAGTCGCGGCCTGAAGCATGTTTAAGATGCCTCCGATATTTACAACATTGTAGCTTTCAGGATCAAGCATGGATTTAGGAACGCTACGTAGGGCAGCCTGGTGGAGAACGTAGTCCATACCGAAACAGACCTTTTCGCAGGTGGATTTGTCGCGTATGTCGCCTTCAATTAACTCAATATTCAAACCTCGCAAGTTTTCGCGTTTGCCGCTGTAAAAATTATCAAGTACGCGGACGAAATGGTCGTCTTTAATGAGTTTTTCTACAATATGAGAGCCGATAAAACCAGCGCCGCCGGTGACTAAAAATCTCATTAAAAGCCTCCTTTTATCATTAAGGGGACAGTTTTCAAATTGGCCGCTTTGTTAGCGCAAAACTGTCCCCTCTTTATTATATGCCAGTTAACGCCGACCGTGGTCATCGGCGATACGTTGAATATCGGATTCTTTTAAAACAGCACCGCACTGAACTTCGATGATTTTAAGAAGTGCATCTTTTGGGTTTTCAAGGCGGTGGGTTCCCTTTTTAGGAATATAGGTGCTCTGGTTCTCTTCTAAAAATAAGATGTTTTTGCCGTTGGTAATCTTTGCCTCGCCGTTAACCACTACCCAGTGCTCACTGCGCAAAGTATGTCTCTGGAGACTCAGGCGCTGGTGCGGTAAAACTTCCACCAGTTTAACTTTGAAACCAACACCTTTATTGATAACCGTATAAAAACCCCAAGGTCGTTTGATGCGTTTAGGTTTCATTACAAATTTAGAGGTACCTATATATGTATCCTGGGATGTGGTATTGGATGTTGGTTAATATGTATCCGATAAGCTTGGCTTGCGCCTGTTTAAGCAAGCTTTCCGCGTGTTTAATCACGCCCCGCTGGGTACGATTTGCCTGGATAACCATAACGACGCCATCTGTCTGTGTGCCGACAACCCCGGCGTCAGTTACAGGGATTATGGGCGGCGTATCCAGAATAATGTAATCATATTTGCTTCTCAGTGCCCCAATCAGATTTTTCATTTTGTTTGCGCCCAAGAGTTCAGCGGGATTACGCGGCGGCTTTCCGGCAGGCAGCAATGTAAGATTATCCACTCCGATATTAAGCAGGGCTTCGTCAACATTAGCGCCGTCAGCAAGCAGGTCCGCAAGGCCCAATTGGGAGGTTATGCCCAGATATTTGGTAATTCTCGACCGCCGTAAATCAGCGTCCACCAAAAGTATGCTTTTTTTGTTCAGGTCCTTAGCCATAGATATTGCCAGATTTATTGCCGTAATCGTCTTTCCCTCGCCGTGGATCGCGCTGGTGATGCCGATGACCTTGATAGGTTTAGCCGTTTCCAGCGACTGGAGATTGGTGCGCAACGTCCGGTATTGCTCGGTAACTGGCGAATGTTCGTCGTAAAAAGCAACAATACGCGGGTCGATTTTTGACTCGGCGGTTTTTTTGGCGATGAATTGATACTTGACCTGATCTTGAGTTTCAAGTTTGCCTAAGTGCGATAGGCGTTCTTCGGCTGCTTTTTTGAGTGCATCGGTGATTTTTCCCATTTTAACTCCTTTAGTTAATGTTTATCCTGTTAGGAACAGTCCACTCTGCAGGATCAGAGGCACCTTGCCCTATCGGATGGACAAGTGCCCCGCCTTCTGCGGGGACAGTCTCTGTGATTTGTCTTTCCTTAATGACGTCCGCGATGATTTTTTCGGTTATCTGTTTTGTATCGAGAACATAACCTGACAATAAGGCGCTGTCGCAGACCAGGTTAATCAAGCGAGGTACCCCGCGGGAATATGCATAAATCAAGTCAATCGCGGTTTTATCAAAAATTTCCAGGGTTCCGTTTGAGCTGGCTAATTTTAAGCGATGGCTGATATATTCCTGCGTTTCATCCTTGCTAAGCGATTCCAGGTGATAATATACTGCGATTCTCTGTTTGAATTGTTCAAGTTTGGGATTTTCCAGCTTAGCCTTTAACTGTGGTTGGCCCATGAGAATTATCTGTATCAGCTTTTCCTTTTCGGTCTCTAAGTTGGAAAGCATCCGAACTTCTTCCAGGACTGAAGGAGTCAGATTCTGCGCTTCGTCGATGATGAGGACAATGTTCATATCCTGAGCTAATTGTTTAATCAGGTATTGATTAAGTAGGGAAAGTAGCTTTTGTTTTGAGCCGCTTTTGTATTCGATTTCAAATTCATCTAATATTGTAGCCAGTAGTTCTCGCTTAGTCAGATGAGTGTTGGTAACAAGGCCGACTTTAGTGTTAATGTCCAGTTGGTTCAGGAGCGTGCGGCAAACCGTGGTTTTCCCCGCGCCGATTTCGCCTGTAATCACCACAAACCCTTTTCTTTCGTCAATTGCATAGCGCAGGCTGTTTAAAGCCTCAAGGTGTTTGACGCTGGGAAAGAAGAACTTGGAGTCTGGTGTGGTGTTAAAAGGTTTTTCGGTGAAGCTGAAGAATTTTTCGTACATGGTTACCTCTTTAGTAAAGATATCAAGGCGGCGGTGATAATAAGCGAGATGCTAACGAGTAAACCGACAGTTATGAAGGTTTTTTTCTTAGCTCGCTCACGGTCGATCTCTCCCTGAGTTGTAAGACGTGAAATCGCACCTAAAACCGGTGATTCCAAACTATGCTTGGCGTCTTCGATATCCAGGATAGACTGATCCATAAACTCCCTTGTAAAAACTAACCCTGAACCTGCCATCGCCCCCAAAAATAAACCTAGTAAAATTATCTTTGGTTTATTAGGTTTACTGGGCATTAAAGGAAGCCTCGCTGGTTCAATGATGGTATAATGTGTCCCTTCTCTGGAAGTCTCCAAGCGTTGAGTTATTTTGGCAGTCTCAAGCTTCTGCAGGAGCATATTATATATAGTTTCATTAACGCTTATGTCGCGGGCAAGAGTTGAATCTACCTTGTCCATTAAAAGAAGCTTGTAAATTGATTCGTTCGAATCGCTCGCTTCTTTCGCGTAAGCCTGTGGTGATGCCGAAGACGAGGTTGAGTCGGTTGTGAGCAGTTTGTCTAGTTCCTTTTTGAGGGCCTCGCGGGTAGCGGAATCAATGGGCTGTTCAGGGCTCTTGACTACGTATTCGCCGGAGTTAAGTTCGTTTTGAGCTATGGTGATTTTTTGTCTCAGTTCTTTTACCATCGGATGAGCTTCGGTAGAATCAACGAGAAGGGTTTTGAGTTGGTCCTCCAAATTGGCAATTTCTGATTCTTTTATTTTTCGTTTATATATGGCGAGTTGCTCTTTGATAAAGTTAATCGCAATATCCGTTTCCTTAGTTTGAGATTCCATGTTTTTTGCAATAAGGATATCCGCTAAGGTTTTAGCAACGAGATGTGTTTCTTTTGGTGTTTTACCTTCATACGCGATGCGGATAATATTCGACTGTCGCATTTCCACGTCTATGTTCTTACGCAAGTCAGCTATTAAATTTTCAAGCTCCCCCTGATTGTGAACGTTCTTATCCAGGTTTAGTTTATGGGTTAATTCGATAAGGCTATTCCAACTCAAGATCAATTCCTTGATATTCTCCATTCTTTGCGCAGCGCTGGTAGAAATCGCCAGATTCTGTATCAGGGGATTGATGATTTTCTGTTCTTCAACCATAATCGTTGTAGAGGATTCCCAGGTTTGCGGCAGTAAAAAACAGGCCATGATTCCGACTACCAGGCCGACACAGGTCGGAATAAGAATTAGCCATTTACGATGGAAGAATACTTTCAGATATTCGAGGGGATTGCGATATTTACTGACTTCTTGGTTTTCCATGAACTTTCTCCTTTTATTAATATGCTGTTTTCTTCCTGATTGATTGTACGGCGCTGCGGGCGCCGGCTGAATCCTGAGACATGCCTGATGTTATGCCAAAGACGGTAGCCACTGGATCAATGGTACGGATGACCTTGGTCATTACGGTCGACGGCACATACAGAATATCACCGGGTTTTATCATAACATTTTTTCTCAAATCTCCGCGATAGAGTAGCGTATAAAGATCAACGCTGCGGATTTTATAGTTACCGTCTTCGGATGGCGTAACGAGCTGGCATTTACGCATCGCTGCGTTCAGAGTCGGCAAGCCGGCCATATGTATGGCATCGCGAAGAGAAATGCTTTCAGCGCGCATAATGAATTGGCCTGGTGAGCCCACTTCACCCATGACGTAAAATACCTTACTGCCATATTCGATAATGGAAACGTTGATTTCAGGGGAAACAACGTATTGAGCTAAAGCTGTTTTGAGCTTATCGGCAGCTTGCGCTTTAGTGAGGCCTTTGACTTCGATATCACCGACGGATTTATATTGGATTTTTCCTTCCTGGTTGATGAGATAACTACCGCTAAACTCGGGGTGACGCAAGACCGCGATTTCGATCACGTCGCCCGGGCCGAGGGTGTAGTTGGTTACATCGAAGGCGCCATAAGCGGATGTGGATTCAGCAGGCCTCGTGGCGGTTGATGGCAGGTATGCACTCGTATCTACATTGTAACGATCGTGCTGAACCACTACCTGAGCCTGTAGATTTACCGTAAAAATAAGTAGAAGTGCTAAAATCAATACTATTGTTCGCTTCATCCGTCCCTCCTTAGAGTATGGTTACTGTTTCCTTGAATTCTTTTAATTTCCTGTAGTCGTCCTTTTGGTAAATGCGCCAGCCCCGCCAATCCCGCTTGGCACGGTTGACCTTGCCGGATTTTTCCCACCTCGCAATGGTCTTGGTGGTTACACCCAGCCGTTCTGCAACGTCTGTAATGGTCATTAGTCCGTTTCCCACGTTATCCTCCGTGATTATATATATTAAGGTATAATAAAAACAGGGACTGTCCCTGTTATGTCTGTGTTTGTCCGAGTATGTCCTACTATTTCCGATAATGTCATATATTATACTATACAGCATATTTTATGCCAAGTATTAAGTTGCTTGAAAATATTTTAATTAAGTTGTAACCTTTAGTAAATGAACTGGTTATAGGGAGAGGGAAATGGGGTAAAATGCAGGTATTTTCACTGAGTGTTTAAAAAAGAAAACGCTTTCAAAAAAGCGCGAGGAGTATAAATTCTGGGTATTTGTGTAACTAGTTGTTAGAGAAAGAATTATGGGAGATGTTGCAGAAGATAAACAAGAAAAATAGGGACAGGCCCCTTAATCACCTGTGTTTTAGCGTGCGGGGACTGTCCCTATTTATTACCTTGTGTGCATCATCATGCAAGGCATGAAGCCGCCTTTCATGGACGGCCCTGCGACGCCGATCATTAGGATGCTTGCGATAACGAAAAATAAGCTTAAAGCGATGATAGTCATGCCAATGCCGTGGGCTAAGCTTTTAATATTTTGCTCTTCTTTGCGGCCAAGAAAGATTATAACAAACCCGAATCCCAAAGCAATCAATAGCGCTGCCTCGGTTATGCCTAACAATGGTATTCCACCCATCCTTCCTCCTTTGTCTAAAGTGTTAATTCCTTATTTGATACACTCTACCCGCCAGCAACAGACGGGCTGGCTACAGGAAACGGTTGCGGTGCCGAAACAGTCAAAATTGCCTTCGGCTTTTTGAATTTTTCTGATGAGCTCTTTTTTGGAATATTTCCAGGTATCGTTAATGCTTAAGGCCTTGGCCTTTTTTTCGATCTCCGCAAGTCTCATTTTGCGCTTCCTCCCTTTTTATGGCTTCGATACGGTATCATGCTGACGCACCCGCGAAGTAACTAAAAGGCCGACTTCATCGCCTTTTTTGGCTACGGTGATGGGAACATGGTCTATTTGCATGGAAGTTATGGCTTGTTTGAAATCAGTGGTGTGCCCTTTTATCCTGATGGTATCGCCCACGGCCAGGGGCGCATTGAGCTTGATTACGGCTGCCTGGACTTTGGGGAAATAATGGGTGATGGAACCGATGACGTTGGCTGGTTTCTTAACCTTCTTTACAACGGCTTTCTTACGCGGTTTTTTAACAACCCGCTTCCTGACTACTTTCTTCCTAACTACCTTCTTCCTGGCTACTTTTCTCTTAACTACCCTCTTTTTTGTTGCGGCTTTTTTCCGAGCTGCCTTCTTCTTTTTTAGAGGCATAACGACCTCCTTTTTAAAATTTCTCCCAATGCAAAACTTCCTTCAAAGTTCGCTTGGGCGGAAACGGCAATTTTGCATCCGAATACCCTAACGCGATGAGGCTGACCAGCTTAAACTTCTCCGGCACGCCTAAAAGGTCCTTTACCTTCTGGCAGTAGTCTTTTTTATCACCCGCGACCCAGCAGCTTGCAATCCCTAACTCGGTCGCAGCCAGCAGTATATTCTGTGTGGCTGCGCAGCCGTCTTCCAGGTAGTATTTGGTATCTTCGCACAAAATTGCGATGCAGGCTGAAGATTGAGCGAGAAACCTCCCGGTTTCAATAAGCGAGCCGAGCTTTTCCAGGGTGCCCTTGTTGGCGATAGCGATGAATTCCCAGGGCTGAACATTCCGGGCGGTGGGAGCAAGCCGCGCGCAATCGATTAATTCCTCAAGCTGCGCCTGGCTTACGGGCTTTGCCGCAAAGGCGCGTACGCTGCGCCTGTTTTTAATCGCGGTTAATGTTTCCATTGTCAAAGGGTGATTTTTTCCGCCAGCGGTGAAACTACCGGCAGGTAAACCTGCCTGCCTGCCAGCGCTCCTATCGTGCCCCAGAGTATAAATACCAGGTAGACAAATGAGACGAGCCGGTACAAAACAGCGCCGAAGACAGGAATAATATTCAAAATAAACCCGGCTACCAGGAAGATAAACAACACTAAGCCCTGTTTGCCGTGGTAGACCGCGAACTTGTTGTCTTTTTTCAGGATGAGCGGCAGGATGCAAAGGATCGCCCAATAACCTACCGTTGCGAATATTTTGCCTTCCTGGATCTCCTGGCTTTCCATTATTTTATTTAGTTGTCTTGACGGTAAGGAGCGAATTCAATCCGCCGTATTGGTTGGTCTCTTTATCCGGATTCGCGGGGTCATCAACCCATTTTCCGTCGATAACAAAGCGATAACGGTATTGCCCCGAAGAAAGGCGTATCTTCTTACGCCACACGCCGTTGTCAGGTTCCATCCGGCAGGCATCATCCGTCTTCCACCCGTTAAAATCTCCGGCCACATAAACAGACTTGGCATCGGGCGCGGAGAGCGAAAGCATCACTTCCGCCATCTTAGGCAAGCGCTCTTTAATAATCTTATTCATTCTTTTTTCCAGTGTCGCCATTACCGCTTCGGCAGCTTCTACGGTAGCCTCTTCCGGTATGCCCCCTTCTTCACGGGTAATGAGCTCGCGGGCGAGGCTGTAATAATCTTTGGCGCCGCGGCAATATTTGTCATACTTTAAAATATGGGTGCCGAAACTTTGGGCTTCCTTGAGCTTGACGTTGACATGGACGATCGTGGAAAATAGCTTATTTCTAAAGGTACCGCGGATCTGGTCAAGGACTTTGAAGGAATGGCGCAGGCGCGAATCAAAATTGGTCACCAGGACCCGGTACAGGACTACGTGGTTAAGTTTCTCCTGGACGAGCTTGATGATAGAGATAAGCTGGGTTATACCTTCAAGCGCAAACCTGCTGGCCTCCACGGGGATAAGGATCTCCTGCGCGGCACGGATAGCGTTGATGGTCAAGATGCCTAAGTTGGGAGGACAGTCGATCAGGATATAGTCGTAATCGTTTTTGAAGTTATTCAGGGTTTCCCAGAGGCGCGATTCGCGGCTGATTTCGCCGGCTAATTCCTGTTCGATAGTGCTTAAGACGACGCTTGAAGGCGCGATATCAAAATTCGGATTTACATTTGTGATGATTTCCGAAAGGGTTGCCTTTTTCGTGGTCAGGTTGGATAAGACATCGTAAATACTGGCCTCGCTTTTGATGTCGAGCCCCAGGGTTGCGTGGGCCTGAGGATCCAGGTCAATCAACAAAACTTTTTTGTTATTCGCCCCCAGGGTCGCCGCAAGATTAATCGCGGTAGTGGTCTTGCCGCATCCTCCCTTTTGGTTCGTAATCGCAATCGTCGGCATCTTCTCTCTCCTCCTTACCCCATAGGGTACACCCGCGCAATTCTCCGCCACGAGGCGGATGCCGACCCATTCCATTAGGGTCGGGCCGCATAAGCGCGGGGTGTTATTAGCGCAACAGCCTTATGTTATCGATATAAATGATCCCCTGTTTTTCCGTGGTGTTCCATTCCTCGACGATCAAAGCAAGCGTTGTCATTTCTGACCAGTCGCTGATAGCTTTAAAATCGCTTAAAGAGATCTGGTAATCCTGCCATTTATTCGGGATATCTTTGAGGTAAACGACGGCCTGTTCTTTGAAGACGTTCGCGAATTCCAGTTTGAGGGAGATTTTGTCGGAATAGTTGGCCTTTTTTATGGCGAGGCCGATGGTTTTAAAACGGGCGAGATTGAGTTTCTTGAGGCCGAGAGAATAAATCTCCTTTTTGGCGGGGTCAAAGTTGAAATTTATTTTGGTGACGTCGGCTTGGAGCACGAGCGAGATCTGGGAATTTAAACGTTTATGTTTTAATAAAAATCCTGACAGAGAAACTGTCAGGATAGCAATTAATCCGAGCGAAACGAAGACAAGATGCCGATTCCACTTTGATTTTGCTGACTTCTTTTTTTTCTTGGTTGAGGCATCAAGGTAAATCTTCGCGAGATGCTCATAAATATCTTTTTTTTCCATTACCTCAATTACCGCAATAACATTTGCTTAAACTTTATATTATGAAAACAACCTTATTTATAATATATAGCACAAAAGTCCTTATTTGTCAATAGGTTTAGTTTATGATGATATAACAAAATATGGTGGGTTAAGAAAGGGGTAACTACTTTAGGTTGTGGGCAAACGCAATGGCGCTTTAATAACGCTGGTCGGCTCTTGGCGCAGGAAGAATGTCCCAGTCTTGCAGAACCGCTACCGCCCCATCGTGCATGTCTTGAAGCCATCCTGTGCTTGTCGGCGGGGTTACGACAGCAACGCGTCCTGGTGTTATGGGTTGAAGCATGTTTCTTTCCACTGTAGCGCGGAGGGGAGCACCAGGCTCTAGGATAGCCCCTGATATAGCTCCTATAG
>Ga0315281_10014724_pt1 | contig 10532 bp, 11 predicted proteins | sample YL17G07_0_MG_FD_204540 | JGI IMG/M metagenome (GOLD analysis project Ga0315281, IMG submission 204540) | Sediment microbial communities from Yellowstone Lake, YNP, Wyoming, USA - YL17G07_0 | ecosystem: Environmental > Aquatic > Freshwater > Lake > Sediment | place: USA: Wyoming | collected...
AAGGGGGGATGGGGGGGATTTCTGGCTCGTATGGGCTTGATTCAAAATGCTGCTTTTGACAAGGTCAGCTTATTTTGCCCGTTCCCTATAGTTGAAAGCCAGAGAGCTGGCTTATTCCGAATTCCGCATTTCAGATGTCATCTCATTCGGTTCTTCATAAACCAGTACGTTCCATAAGCGCTTGCCGCCGTTATCGCCAGAGATAGGAGGGTCCCCAGAGCCAGGCTGAGCAGGGGGTAAAAATACCGCACGGCGGTGGCGTAGACCACCACGTTGACCATCCCGCTGACCAGCAGGGACTTGGTAATCCTCCGGGAGAATTCCACGCCTTTGGATCTGGCCATGATGATCAGGGTCGATATGTAAACTGTGGGGAAAGGAGCGATGATTCCCCCCCAGATCGGGCCGCCCACTTTGCTCAGGTAAACGGCGGCGGAAACGACCGCCCCGCTGAAGAGGGCGCGGGAGATGATCTGAAAGGGGGTGTAGCGGATATTCAATTTCCCCGTGGACGGGAGACGAAATCTGGTTTCGAGGAGGTGATAGGTTCCCAACAGGCAAAGAATAAATATCACCATGGAGAGGGCAAAGCTGTTGATTCCCAGGGAAAAAACCGCCCAGGCGAAGACGAACCACAGGAGCAGGGCGGCGATCATCCCCACCCAGGCTCCCCACTTGGCCAGGATCACGTAGACCACCAGGAAGAGGCCGTTGAAACCCATGATGAGGGGGATGGTAGCGGTTGCTTCCGAGGCGATTTGGGGGCTCTGAGCGTATCCGATAAAAAAGAGTGAAGTCGCTACCATGGTCGGCAGGCCTCCGATGAGGCCGCCCATTTTGCTTCCCAGCGTTTCGGCGGCAACGGTGGCCAGCGTGACCATCAGGCCGCCGACCCCGAAGGCCAGGAGGAGTTTCAGATAAAAGGGATCCATCATCGCCGTTTATTTCCTGAACGTTCGGAAACTCGACATCCGGGGAAGCGAATTTGGTTTGGAAAACCATCCTCACAAATCTCCCCCATCCCCCCTTTAGGAAAGGGGGCAATGGAGATTTCCGTCCACCCATCTCCTATTTCTTCTTGGTCACCAGGCCGCCGTAAAGGTCGGAAATCATCATGGCGTAGTTCGCCGCGTCGGTTGCGGACTTGAGGACCGCATCCGCTTTGTCGGCCTGAAAAGCCCGGATCATGTGCCCGAGGTTGGCCGTCAGGCAAGCAGCCAGGTAGTAAAAATTGAAAGTCCTCCAGTCGCCCCGGTGGGCATTCTCTTTGAGCCGGGATTCCATGGCCTTGGCGAACGCTGCCAGTTCCGGCCGAATTTCTTGATCCATGAGGGTCCTCCTTGGCGGGATAATTTCCTTTGGGTAAACCCCCGGCTCTGCCGGGGGTCCCGCCTGTGGCGGGATTGACCTTTCCGGGATGCCTGGGTCGTGGCCCGGGGGCAAGGGCCTTGCGCGCAGAAAGCATCGACTGGGTAAGCCCTTTTCCCGGGCGCTCCGTTCGGCTTCCGCAGAAGGCGGCGGGCCCTTGGGCGACCCGCCGGATCGCCCCTACTGGATTCTATCATTCATTTTATCCGACAAGTGAAAGGAAAGGAATCAGAGGTTTCAAGGGAAAAGCGACCCGGGGATCGATGGCGAAAAGCCCTCAGAGGTGAATTTTTCCCAAGGGGGAAAAGTTTTGGTATAATAATAAAAACGCAAAGGTGACGAAAAAACCTTCTCCCTGGAATTTTAACGGCAAAGGAGAGATTTTTCATGAGGCTATTCATCCTGATCATTCTGGCGGTCTTTCTGACGGCCTGTACCCAGGCCATCCCCCAGGAATCACTCAAGAAGGCAGACCCCACCCTGACTTTTCAGATGCTGATCAAGGATCCGGAACAGTACCAGGGAAAAAATATCCTTGTGGGCGGGCAAATCCTGGGTACTTCTACTCGCGAGGGAGAAACCTGGGTCGAGGTGCTCCAAAAACCCCTGGACTGGCAGCACAAGCCCAAGGATACGGATGAGTCTTTCGGGAGATTCCTGATCCGGTTCGAGGGTTTTGCGGACCCGGCGATCTACACCGCGGGAAAGAAGATTACGGTCTTGGGAGAAGTAACGGGGAAGAAAGTCCAATCCCTGAAAGATATGGATTACGCTTATCCCGTCCTGACTCCCCGGGATCATCACCTGTGGAGGCCGGAAAGCGACGGCGGTCCCATGTTCCATTTCGGTTTCGGGGTAGGAACGGTCATCCGATGAAAAAGATAAGGATTCTGCTTTTCCTTTTGGCGGTCGCTTTCATCCTGGCGTGCGCCCCCCTCTCCAAAGAAGTGATGCGGCAGGTGGACGAGACCCTGACCTATCAGACGGTCCAGAAAAACCCGCAGGATTTTCTGGGCAAGACCGTTTTGTGGGGGGGAGTGATTGTAAAAACTACGAACCGCCAGGATGAAACGATTCTGGAGGTCCGGCAGTCTGAGCTGGATATGGAAAAAAGGCCCAGGAACCTGGACTCTTCCGCCGGACGGTTTATCGTACGCCATGCCGGCTTTCTGGACCCGGTTATTTACAAGGAAGGGCGGGAGATAACCATCGCGGGCGAGATCGCCGGAAAAGAAGCCCTTCCCCTGGGGGGGATCCAGTACCCCTACCCCGTTATTCTGGCCAAGGAAATCCATCTCTGGGAGAAAATAGACCCCCGCCAGTATCCCTACCCCTACTGGGACTACCCTCCCTTCTGGGGCCCCTACGGGTATCCTTATCCTTACGGGTACCCCTACTGGAGGCACCGGTCTCCTTACTGGTGGTAAAGGCGGGGCGTCAGGTCTCGTAAGCCAAGACCCGGATCAATCCGATCGAAGCGCCGGTGATGTCGGTAGTCGTGGTGTCGCTGACCGATACGACCTTCTTGATCCTTTTCTCTTTGATGAACTTGTTGACCTGCTCATCCAGATCGGCCAGCTCCCGCATGGCTTTGAATTCCCTCAGCTCGGTGGCGAAGGTCTTGACCTTGATGTTCTTCTTCTCGGCCATCCTTTTCCCTCCTTTCGGCGTTTCCCATGATCCTTCGTACGGGCACGCTGCTGCGTGCCCCCACGGCGAACCCCGTGCGAGCATCACTCGTTTCCCGAAGCTGCGGGTTTTTAGAACTCCGACCCAAAACCCGAAACTCGAAACCTGAAACCCGAAACTTACGAGGGCTTGAATCCCTCCACCAACCCGTCCATTCTCTCCCCTTGCTGCAGGAGTCGGATGCGGACGAACCCGGCCTGGACCAGATCCGTGTGAATCTCCTCGAAGGTATACGTGTTGCCGCCCCGTGTTCCCACGAGCATGTTTACCGCGAAAATAGCCCCGTCCCTCGGCCGGGTCCGGTCGGGTTCCATGATGTGATCCCGGATGACGATTCGCCCCCCCGGCACAAGAGCCCGGAAAACCTTCCGGTAAAGATCAAGATTCTCCCCGCGGCTATTCTGGTGAATGATGGCGGAAAGAAGGGCTAGGTCATGGCCGGGGGGAAATTCGTCATGGTAAAAATCCCCTCCTACCAAAGTAATCCGATCCAGGACCCCTTCTTCTCCCAGGCATCTCCGAGCGATCGGGATGACTTCGGGTTTGTCGAAAAGGGTCGCTCGCATTCCCGGGACGGCCCGGAGAAAGGCCAAGGTGTAGGTGCCGGAGGCGCCGCCTACATCCAGCAAATTCCTTGCCGTCCCTGGGTTGACTGTGGCAACAATCCCGGGGGCCAGCTTGGCCGCAATCGAGTGCATGGCCCCTATGAAAGCAGGGATTTGATTTGCCTCTTGGGATTCTATGGGCTTCCCCGGCTCTTCCCGGCCTTTGACCTTTTCGGTCAATTGCGACCATCTCTGCCAGACATGGGCCATGTGGTGAACCATGGGAAGGATTGATTCGGGGCCTTTCTCCGATAGCAGAGAAGAGATCGCCGGGGGGCAGGAGTACCTTCCTTCCTGTTTCACTAATAACTCCATTGCCGCCAGGGCGTCCAGGAGGATGGTCAACGCTCGGAGGTTTGCCCCGGTTCGGGAGGCAACTTCCTCAGCGGAAAGGGGTTCGGGGGCCAGGAGGGTGAAAAGGTTCAGCTTTGCCCCGGTGAGTAGAACCCGGCTCTCCATGAAATTTCGGGCCAAGTCCAGAATGGTTTGGGGGGTTATGGGAGGCATAGATACCTCATTTTCTAATGAAAGAGAGGGAGGTTCTCCTCATGAAATCCGATCCTCGCAAAGGGCGCAGCGCAGAGCGCTTCGGGTCTAAAAAATCACCTTCTAGATAGCCTATCGGTTTTAACGCTATGCCCCATTCACTTTGCGTTATGCCCATTTTGATATGGTTTCGATTTTCGGATTTCAGGTTTTATTTCCGTTTTTTTGCCAGCCACAGCTGCCGGGTCAGCTGCATGTGTCCGATGTGTTGGGCCACGTGGTCGATGACCTGAAGGATCCCTCCCCGGACAGTAATCGGCTTATCCCGAAACTTCCGTCCCTCCTCCAACTGGTTTTCGGTCAGCGAGGATAAAATCTCTTCGGCAACTTTTCCGGCTGCGTCGAGCCCGGCCTTCAAATCGGCCACGCTGGCTCCTTTCGTGACGAATTCTGCCTCCCGGTCCCGCTTGATGGGCGTTCGGCCGATGATCTCCTTTATCCAGTAGATCTGCGATCCGGCCAGGTGGACGGCAATGACCGCCAGGGAATTGGTCGCCAGCTCGCCTTCTCCCTGAATGGGCCGCCAGTCCAGACCTTCCGGGGACAATCCCTCCAGCAGGGTTTTGGCCTGATTCCGCAAGTCACCGAGTTTCGTTAGATAGGCTTGGACCTCCTTAAGCATTTTCCATTCCTCCTTGTCCGAGAATATACTTATCAATCCCGATTCGACCTTTTGACCGTCTTCCAAGCTATGGGTGAAGTAACGAAAACGAATATTCCAAAGGCGATCTGCATGGGCAAGCGGTCGGGTGATAAGATGCCTGTTTGATAGTAAAAATATACAGTAACTCCGGTGTTAAGGGCAATATCCGAGGCCATAATCAAGCCCGGAAGAATGATTCCGGCATAGGGAAAGGAGAGGAGAAGGAAGATCGCCAGAAGATCGAAAAAGGTCAAAAGCGTCCAGCAAAGGTTGATCGGGAGAGGGACATAATCGTATCCCAGCCACCCGTCGGGAAGGATATCGATGATGTGATTTCGAGTGCCGTAAGCAAAGCCGAAGATGGAGACGGCGAAAATGAGCCGGACAGGGTGAAGAGATTTTATTCGAATATTGAGAAAGGATTTGTAAAACAAGGATGGAACCCCATGCTGGCAAAGCGGAAAATCTTGATATCTTGCTATGCCCGAGTGATTTGTGGGCCAGCCTCTGAAATCCCCCCCAACCCCCCCTTTACAAAAGGGGGGCAGGGGGGATTTCTGGGTTTGTGCAAAGTCCCGGGCAGAAGCTGTTCAATCACTCCGGTTCTTCCGATCTTGTCTAATCCTAGCCCGGCCAGGCTGGAATCAAACAGGCTATTGTAGGGGTCCCGCCGTGGCGGGATGGCCGCCCGCAAAAATGGGCAACCACGCAGGGTTGCCCCTACGGACCCGTAAGAAGGTTATGGGCCTTTTTTAATCCTGAGGGAATCAGCACCCCGTAAGGGCATTTTTCTATGCAGGTCTGGCAATCCGAGCAGGCTTGGGCGTCGGGGGTTAGAACCCGGTACTGCTCTTTGGCCCAACCTTCCAGGCCGTAATTGCGGTAGTAGCTTTCATAACGGAAAACATCGGGAATGGAAATGCCCTCGGGGCAGGGGAGACAGTAACCGCAGTTCCGGCAGAACCCCTTCCCGGCCTCCGCGGCCATGGCCATGAACTCCTTGATTTCTTCCGCCGACAGTTTCCTCGGGGTCTTTCCGACCCGGAGGTTTTCTTCCAGTTCATTCAGGGCCATCATACCGGGAATGGCGCAAGTGATGTGGGGATTCGACAGGACGTAACGAAGGGCGATCTGAGCGGGGGACTCTCCCTGGAAAAGAGATTTGTTCCAACCTCGGGGAGGCATATTCCCCAGCCTGCCCCCCGCCAGAGGCTTCATGGCAACCAGGCCGACTCCCCTGGAAGCGGCCAGAGGGAGAAGATCGGCCGTGAGGCGGTCCTCGTCCAGGGCGCTGTAGGCTACCATCAAGACGGAAAAGACCCCTGATTCGACGGCTTGCCGCATCAGGGTAAGGTTGTTGTGAATGCTGATTCCGAGGTGGGTGATTTCCCCCTTCTCTTGCGCCTTCAAAAGTTCTTCCAGCCCGCCGGTGTTGAAAATCCTTTCGTATTCCCCGCCCCGCACGTCGTGGAAGAAGAGAAGATCGATCCATTCGGTCTGCAGCCGTCTGAGGCATCGGTCCAGCTTGGCCCGCACACCCGGCCCGTCCCGTTCATCCACCTTGGTGGAGAGATAAAATTCTTGGCGCCTTTTCTTTAAAACCTGGCCTATCTTTTCCTCGCTGTCCCCATAACAGTCCGCCGTGTCGATATAATTAATCCCGGAATCCAGCGCCCGGTTGAGGAGGGGCTCGCATTCCTTCAGGCTGATTCGAGGAAGTTTAATCGCCCCGAAGCTGATGATGGATACAGGCCAACCGGTTTTCCCCAGAATTTTTTTCTGCATGCCGATTCTTGATCTCCCTTAGAAGTGAGGGATCACTGTCCCCTCCACCCCCACCCGGACCGTTCGGCTGAGCTCACGACGAAACCCTCCCCCATTGAAGGGGGAGGGGAAGAAGCGCGTTTATTATACCCGATCTCTAATTGCTCTGTGCCCTCTGTGGCAAAAAATGCCTTTTTTCTTTTTCCCGTAGTTGATTCACCAAAATATGGGCCTGACGGAGCGGCTCGGGAATCCTGTAACCCCGGCAAAGAGAGAGGACCATTTTCACGCTGCCTTCCATATCCATCTTGTGGCCGGGAGAGACATAAACGGGTTTCACCCCGGCGCGGGTCCGCACGATCATCCCCACCGTTCGCTCCTCCTCCATCAGAGGAACAAAGCTTCCCTGCTCCAGTCGGGGTTCCATCTCCTTTCCGAAAAGGCGGCTTTTGGCGCAGCCGATGGAGGGCAGGTCCAGGAGGATTCCCATGTGAGCGGCAATCCCCATGGAGCGCGGGTGGGCGATTCCCTGGCCGTCCATCAATATCAGGTCGGGACGGGGTTTGAGTTTGGAAAAAGCCTTCACCAGGGGCGGCCCTTCCCGGAACGAAAGAAGGCCCGGGATGTAGGGGAAAGAGGCGGTTCCTCGGGCGAAGGCTCTTTCCTGAACCGCCAGATCAGGGTAGGAGAAGAGGAGAAAGGCGGCGTACATTTTTTTATCGTTAAGGTTGTAAGAGACATCCGCGGCGGCGATCGTTTTGAGGGGCGCTCTCGGCGGCCTGAGCCGGAGCCTTTTCCGAAGCTCTTCCTGAATCCGGATGGCTTCTTGGGGGGTGACTTTCCATGGATGGTGGAGGGAAGTATTCATACAAAAGGATTATTTGCCACAGAGAACACAGAGATCAAAGAGGGAAAAAATCTAAAATACATAATGAAATGATTTGTCTTTGATTTTTTCTGTTTTGTAATTTTTTTTCTCTAACTCTGTGCTCTCTGTGTCCTCTGTGGCAAAGAGTTTCAGCCTTCCTCTTCCGGCTTATAGATAAATCGGTCAAAAAGCTTGTGATAGGTGGTCCAACGGGAAGGGGTGTCCTTTTCTTTTTCGATCCAGGCCATGAAGCCGTTCATCTTGGCGTCCATGTCGTCCAGGTGATGAAGGAGGAGGGCTTCCAGCGTCTTGGGGCGTTTGGGCGACCCGAATTCGTATTCCCCGTGATGGCTGAGGATGATGTGTTTGAGCAGCAGGGCCAGGTTCTCAGGAAATTCCGGGATGGCCTTGAGCTTTTCATCGATCATTTCCACGGTGAGGGTAATGTGGCCCAGGAGCCGGCCCGGGTCGGTATAATCGAAGGTTCGCTCGAAGGACAGCTCGGATACTTTCCCCAAGTCATGGAGAATGGCCCCGGTAAGGAGGAGTTCCTGATCGATTCCTTTATACCGGGGACCAATCAGGAGAACCAGCTGGACCACGGAAAGGGTATGCTCCAGCAGGCCCCCGAGGAAAACGTGATGGACCGCCTTGGCCGCCGGGGCCAGTTTGATTTTTTTGACCAACTCTTCATCCTTAAGAAAAGCCTCCAAAAGTCTGCTCAGAAAGGGCTGGCGGACCTGGGAAGCTACTTTCCTGAGTTCTCCGAGCATTTTCTCAACGTCCTGGGGAGTCTGGGGTAGGTAATCCCCCAGCTGGATTTCACGGTCTTCGCATTTCCTCAGCTTGGTAATACGAAGCTGCAGCATTCCCTGAAACTCGTCGACTTCCCCCCGCACTTTTATAAAATCGTCCTTTTCAAACAGGGGAAGAAAATCCAGGGCATTATCCCAGATCCGTCCCTCTGCTTCCCCGGTCCTGTCGGCCAGCTTGATGGAGAGGTAAGGGTTTCCGGCCTTGGTCTTCGTAAGGATCTTGTCTTTGACTAGAAAAAGGCTTTCCACCGTCTGGCCTTTTCTCAGCTCGCTGATGAATGTCTTGGCCATATCTCTCCCTTCAAAAAACGTAAGGCGTGAGTAGTGAGTTGTGAGTCGCGCGTCGCCAAATCGAAAACCTTCTATCCTCCATCATCCTTACATCTATCTTGCATCCTATAGCCCGAATTCACACCCCCCAATCCCCAACACCCTAAACCCAAGACCTTCTTTTCATTCCCATTTTTTTAAAGCGGCCTCCGCCGCCTTCATCCCGTCCAGGGCGGAGCTGATGATACCGCCGGCATAACCCGACCCCTCTCCGATGGGGAGTAAACCCGTAACGTTGAGCGAATGATAATCATCTCTCCGAAGAATGCGTACCGGGGAGGAGGTTCGAGTTTCAACCCCCATGAGCATGGCTTCCTTGGAGGAAAACTTTCGCATCTTTCGATCGAAAAAGGGAATTGCTTCCCGCAGACTCTCGACGATGAACCGCGGAAGGCACTCTTCCAGACGGGCGGGGGTGACGCCGGGCCGGAAGCTGGTTTCCGGGCACGGACGGGGATCCCTCTTTTCCAGGAAATCGAAGACCGCCTGAGCCGGGGCCCGGAAATTGCCTCCCCCCAGCTGAAAGGCCTTCTCCTCCCATCGCCGCTGGAACTCCAAGCCGGCCAGGGCGTCTTCTCCCCCGAAGTCTTCTTTTCCCACATTCACCACCAGAGCGCTGTTGGCCCAGGGGGAGTTCCTCCGGAAATAGCTCATTCCGTTGGTGACCATCGTTCCTCTTTCAGAGCTTGACCCGATGACCGCCCCGCCCGGGCACATGCAGAAGGAATAGACGGCCCGCCCCTTGGGGGTGCGGTGGGTCAGCTGGTATTCCGCGGGAGGAAGGCGGGGATGCCCTGCCGATGGTCCGTACTGAATTCGGTCGATGAGCCGCTGGGGATGCTCGATCCGTAGCCCCATGGCAAAGGGCTTGGGCTCCATGGCCACGCCCGCACGGTGCAGCATCCGGTACGTGTCCCGGGCGCTGTGCCCGGGGGCCAGGAAGAGAAGAGATCCATCGACCTCTTCTCTCCCGTTAATAACCGCCCCTTCCAGCCTGTTCTTTGAGATTTTCAGGCCCGAAAGCTTTGCCTGGAAGCGGAACTCCGCTCCCTGCTCCTGAAGAAACCGCCGCATGGCCGCCACCACCCGGCGGAGACGGTCCGTTCCGATGTGAGGCCGCTGGAGATATTGGATTTCCGGGGGGGCCCCGAAGCGGACAAAGGCCTCCAGGATTTCGGAGATGTGGGGGTCGTTGAGACGGGTAAAGAGCTTTCCGTCGGAAAAAGTCCCCGCTCCCCCCTCGCCGAATTGCACGTTGCTCTCATCTTCCAGAATCCCCTCTTCCCAGAATCGATTCACATCCTTGACCCGGGCCGAAACTTCCCTGCCCCTTTCCAGGATCAAGGGGGGAAGGCCGCTTTGGGTCAGCTTCCAGGCGGCGAAGAGGCCCGCCGGCCCGGTTCCCACGATCAGGGGGCGGTGCCTGGGTTTGGTTCTCAGGATGGCAGGGGATTGGACGGATTTGGGAGGTACCTCCTCGACCTGAAGGGCGGGGGGAGGCTGTCGCAATAAGCTCTGTTCCCGCTCCGGTGGCAGGGAGAACTCGACCGCATACACAAAATGGATCCGGTTCTTCCGGCGGGCGTCGAGGGATTTCTTTATGATCCGGAAATCCCGAAGGTCATTTAAAGAAACCTGGAGGATCTCTGCGGCCTTCTCCTGAAGAGCAGATTCCTCCTCCGCCATAGAAAGATTGAGGGGGGAAACCCGGACGGTCATTGGACTTCTAATCTAACATATTTCATGGAACGGGTGCCATGGGAAAGGGGGTTTCCAGGGCCATGGAATTCCCTTTAGCACCGATTTTCGCAGAGCGCATAAGATATAACATTTTTATCTGATTCAGGAAGCCGGATAGCAGTAAATAAAGGCCCCTACGCACTCAAGGGGAATCATAATGTTAT
>Ga0315281_10014726_pt1 | contig 10531 bp, 9 predicted proteins | sample YL17G07_0_MG_FD_204540 | JGI IMG/M metagenome (GOLD analysis project Ga0315281, IMG submission 204540) | Sediment microbial communities from Yellowstone Lake, YNP, Wyoming, USA - YL17G07_0 | ecosystem: Environmental > Aquatic > Freshwater > Lake > Sediment | place: USA: Wyoming | collected...
TCGCCCGCGCCCCGCAGCGCGTAAGGATGTTGCCAGTTCATTGTTGGTTCCTCATCAAGTCGTCGAATGCCACCGCGGTATCCACTATGTTTGCACGCGCCATCACCCAGCTGACCACGTTGTCCTCGAGCACGTTCGCCTCGACGTCCTGCAGGCGCTTCGGATCCGAGTAGTACCAGGTCACAACCTCGCCTGCGTCCTCGTAGCTCTGCGCAAGATCGTCGACCACTGCGCGTACCTGCTCCGCCTTCGCATGCAACCCGTTGGCGCGCACCAGCTCGGACACGATCAATCCCAGGGCCACCCGGCGTTTCGCCTGTTCTGCAAACAGGTCAGGCGGCAGGGACAACTCCGGCGCTTTTACCCCGCGCGCAGCGAAGTCGCGTTTCGCCATTTCGATCAGTCCCTGCATTTCCATGTCGATCAATGAATTGGGAAGATCGAGCGGCGTCGATGCCACCAGCGCTTTCATCACCTGGTCCTTGAGCTTCATCTGGACGCGCTTCCTGACTTCACGTTCGAGGTTGTCCTTGATCTGCGCCCGCATTTCTTCGAGGTCGCCGCTCGCCACGCCAAGACCCTTGGAGAATTCCGCATCCAGCGCCGGCAGTTTCGGTTCTTCCACCCGGTGCAGCGTGACCGTGAAACTCGCCACCTTGCCCGCGAGGTCTTTCGCGCCGTAATCCGCGGGGAACGTCACATCGAACGTCTTGGTGGAGCCCGGCGTCATGCCTTCGACGTTGCGGTCGAAGTCCGCAAGCATGCGGCCCTCGCCGACGACAAAGCTGAAGTTCTTGGCCGACCCACCGTCAAATGCCACGCCCTCGCGCAAGCCGTCGAATTCAAGCGTCACCTTGTCTTCCTTGGCGGCCGCCCGATCCACCGGCACCAGAGTCGCGCGCTGCTTGCGCAGGATTTCGATGGTTTTATCGACCTCGGCCGCGCCAACCTCAATCGTCGGTCGCTCGACGGTGGCTCGCGCCAGGTCGCCGATCGCAATTTCCGGATACACTTCGAACGTCGCGCTGAACGCGAGACTCTTGCCGTCCCCTTCGCTCTTCGGCTCTATCCTCGGATAACCCGCGACCCGCAGATTCTGGTTCCGCACCGCATCGCCGAAACTTTTCTCCACGGCGGCGCCAATCACTTCCGAACGCACCTGTGGACCGAACTGCTTCGCGACAATTTTCATCGGCACTTTGCCGGGGCGAAAGCCATGCAGGCGCACCGTCCGCGCCATCTGCTTGAGGCGATCTTCAACCTCGCGCTCGATCTGGTCGTGCGGGACCTCCATCACCAGCCGCCGCTCGAGCTTGCCCAGAGTTTCAATCGTCGTTTGCATCAAGCTGCTTTCCTCATTTTCTGCTGCACTCCCAAAATGACCCCTGGTCCGGGCCCCGCGCGATCCTGGTGCGAAGGGGGGGACTCGAACCCCCAAGCCTTGCGGCGCTGGAACCTAAATCCAGTGCGTCTGCCAATTCCGCCACCTTCGCCTCGCACCCGTCGGGGCAGCGGCTCCGGGTTTCCGGCACTCGCCGGCACCGCCGGCATGCCGCACACAGCCCGTGGCCGGGGCCACAGCATCCCACTCAACGTATTATTTTACCTCACCAGCCCTTATACTGTCAGCCGCCCACCACGCCGGGTAATCGACGCTCTGACGCCAAGCCTCTGACAGGCTGTTGAAAAACTACTGCGGAGCCCGCCTGCTTTGTCAAAAGCTCACTCACTACTCGCCCTGTATTGTTTCGTCGTTCGCTCGCTTTTTTTGCGCGGCTCCTCGCACCATTTTTCAACAGCCTGCTAACCCGATACGGATTTGCCCCTACGTTCATGGGTGTCGGCCATTACGAGAATTTTCCGGTCGCGTCGGTCCTCCTGCCAGCCGCGCTGCGCCGCCCCGTCGCCGCCATCTACCGGTTTGCGCGAACTGCGGACGACTTCGCCGACGAAGGCGACATCGCCCCTGAGGCGCGTCTTGCCAGCCTGCAAGGCTATCGCGAGGAACTCGACCGCATCGAACGCGGGACCTTGCCCACGGACCCGCTGTTTGCCGAAATCGGCGCGATTGCAAGGCAATACGCGTTACCGCTGCAACTGTTTCGAGACCTGCTCGATGCCTTTTCCCAGGACGTGAAGAAGACGCGTTATGCCGATTTCGCCGAGGTGCTGGATTACTGCCGCCGTTCGGCGAATCCGGTCGGCCGGCTGCTGCTCCATCTCTTCGATGCGGCGACACCGGCGCACCTCGCGCAGTCGGACCGGATCTGCACCAGCCTGCAACTCATCAACTTCTGGCAGGATGTGCCGATCGATTTCGCCAAGGACCGGGTCTACCTTCCGCAGGACGAGCTGGCCCGCTTCGGCGTCACCCTCGACCAGATCGCCCGCCAGGAAGTAGATGGACGGTGGCGGAACCTGATGCGATTCCAGATCGATCGCGCACGCGCCATGATGCTCGACGGCGGTCCGCTCGGCCGCAGTCTTCCAGGTCGTATCGGCCTCGAGATACGAACCATCGTCCAGGGCGGCCTCTGCATTCTCGACAAACTCGAACGCACAGGCGGCGACATGTTCCGTCACCGCCCGGTGCTGCGCGCTTGGGACTGGCCGCTGTTGTTTGCGCATGCGCTCTGACATGATCCGTCGTTGCCGCGCAGCCGATGCGTCCGGCGTTCACGACCTCGAACGCTGCTAGCACTCCATGTCACCCGACGATTATTGCCAGCAGAAAGCCGCGCAGAGCGGCTCCAGCTTCTACTACTCGTTCATGTTCCTGCCGCCGGAGCGAAGGCGCGCGATCACTGCGGTCTACGCGTTCTGCCGCGAGGTAGACGATGTTGTCGACGAGTGCAGCGATGTCGCGCTCGCCCGCACCAAGCTCGCGTGGTGGCGAAGCGAAATCGCCGGGCTCTTCGCCGGCAACCCGCAGCATCCGGTCACGCGCGCGTTGCAGCCCTGCGTCAAGCAATTCGACCTCAGGCACGAGCTGATGAACGAGATCCTCGACGGCATGGAAATGGACCTGGCGCAGAACCGCTATCTCGATTTCGCGAACCTCGAGCTCTACTGCTACCGGGTGGCAAGCGCGGTCGGGCTGCTTGCCGCGCGCATCTTCGGCCATACGGACCCGAAGACGCTCGACTATGCGAAGGACCTCGGCATGGCCTTCCAGCTCACCAACATCGTGCGCGATGTCGGCGAGGATGCGCGCAAGGGGCGCATCTACCTTCCGCAGGACGAGCTGTCCCGCTACGACGTGAGCCCTGCGCAGATCCTCGAAGCCAGGTACGACGGCAACTTCACGCGGCTGATGGCGTTCCAGGCGGACCGCGCAGAACGCTACTACGCAATGGCTTTCGCGGAGCTTCCCGCCGCCGACCGCGTGGCGCAGCGCCCGGGGCTGGTGATGGCGGCGATTTACCGTACGCTGCTCGATGAAATTCGCCGCGACGACTATCGCGTGCTCGATCGGCGGACGGCGCTCACGCCGATTCGCAAGCTGTGGATCGCGTGCCGGACATGGATCACCACGTGAGCCGGACCGCCGTCATCGGCGGCGGCTACGCCGGCATGGCTGCCGCAGTGGAACTTGCCGATGCCGGCAAGCCGGTCACCGTATTCGAAGCGGCGAAGGAACTCGGCGGCCGCGCGCGCCGGGTCACGCTGGGCGGCGTCGCGCTCGACAACGGCCAGCATATCCTGCTCGGCGCATACCGCGAGACGCTGGCGCTGATCGAGCGTGTCCACCCCGACGCATCGCACGCGATGCTGCGCCAGCCGCTGTCGATTTTCATCGCCGGCGAATTCCGGCTCGCAGCCGCGCGGCTGCCGGCGCCGTTCGGCCTGTTGCTCGGATTCGCGCGCGCCCGGGGTCTCGGCATCGGCGAACGCTTTGCCGCCGCGGCTTTCATGCTGCGAATGCGCCTGCGCGGATTCCGCCTGCCGGAGGACACGACCGTCAACGCATTGTTGCGGGAAGCGCGGCAGGGCGAACGCTCGGTGCGCCTGCTCTGGGAGCCGCTGTGCGTGTCCGCCCTCAACACCAACATCGCCGACGCTTCAGCGCAGGTGTTTCTCAACGTCCTGAACGACGGGCTGCTCGGGATCAGCGGGGACAGCGACATGGTGATTCCGCGTGAGGATCTCACCAGCCTGTTCCCGGCTCCGGCCGCCGGGTACGTCGCAGCGCGCGGCGGGAACGTCGTCGCCGGCACCACCATCCGCGACATCGTTGCGATCCCCGGCGGCTATTGCCTCGGCGGCGACCCGACCGCCGCCTGTTATGACAATATCATTATTGCCGTTTCGCCGCATCGCCTCGCCCCGCTGATCGCCGCCGTGCCTGCGCTTGCCACGCTTGCCGCGATGGTCGAGCGCTTCGACTACGAACCGATCAGCACCTGCTACCTGCAATATCCCGAAGCGGTAACGCTGCCCGAGCCGATGACCGGGATGCCGCAGGGCAATGGACGAATCGGGCAGTGGGCATTCGATCGCGGCGCCCTGTCCGGGCATCAGGGCCTCGTCGCCATCGTCGTCAGCGCCTCGGGACCGCAGCAGAGCCTTGCACAGGACGAACTCGCCGTGCGCCTCAACGCCGAGCTCGCAGCGATCGTTCCCGGCCTGCCGGAGCCCGCCTGGTCACGGGTCATCACCGAAAAACGCGCGACCACCTCCTGCCGGCCCGGCATGGCGCGGCCCGCGGTGCGCACCGCGATGCCCGGCATTTTTTTGGCCGGCGATTATCTGGAGAGCCGGTATCCGGCGACGCTCGAAGCCGCCGTGAGAAGCGGGCGCGAGGCGGCACGCTGTGTGCTTGCGGGCCGAAGCTAAGTATCCCCCGGCAGAGCCGGGGGCTTAAAAGCTAACGAACCGCGATGACTGCCTGCTCGATGCGATCAACGGCGACGATTTCGATGCCGGCGATCGAATGCTTCGGCGCATTCGCCTTTGGAATGATCGCCCGCGTGAAACCGAGCTTCGCCGCTTCCTTCAGGCGTTCCTGACCCCGCGGTGCCGGCCGAACTTCTCCGGCGAGACCGACTTCGCCGAACGCCACCGTCTTGCCTTCGATCGGCCGCCCGCGCAAGGACGACACCACCGCAAGCAGCACCGCCAAATCGGCCGCGGGCTCCGTGATGCGCACCCCGCCGACGGCGTTGACGAAAACGTCCTGGTCGAAGCAGGCGATGCCCGCGTGCCGGTGCAGCACCGCCAGCAGCAGCGCGAGCCGGTTCTGTTCGAGGCCGACGCTGAGCCGGCGCGGATTGGGCGCGTGCGCTTCATCCACCAGTGCCTGGATTTCGACCAGCAGCGGCCGGGTCCCTTCCTGCGTGACCAGCACGCACGAGCCGGCGACGTCCTGGCCGTGCTGCGACAGAAACAGCGCGGAGGGATTGGACACGCCCTTCAGGCCCTTCTCCGTCATCGCGAACACGCCCAGTTCGTTCACCGCGCCGAAACGATTCTTGAAGGCGCGAACCAGGCGAAAACTCGAATGGGTATCGCCTTCGAAATACAGCACGGTATCGACGATGTGCTCGAGCACGCGCGGTCCGGCAATGGCGCCTTCCTTGGTGACGTGGCCGACAAAGATCACCGTGGCGCCACTGTGCTTGGCGAAACGCGTTAGCTGCGCCGCGCACTCGCGCACCTGCGCGACGCTGCCGGGCGCCGAGGTCAGCGCCTCCGAGTACACGGTCTGGATCGAATCGATGACGACAAGATCGGGCTTTTCCGCGGTGAGCGTCGCCTGGATCTTTTCCAGCTGGATTTCCGCGAGCAACCTGAGGTCGCCGGCATCGAGCGCGAGGCGCTTCGCGCGCAACGCGATCTGCTCCGCCGACTCCTCGCCCGAAACGTAGAGCGATTTTCGCCTGCGGCCGATCTGCGCCAGCGCCTGCAGCAACAGTGTCGACTTGCCGATGCCGGGGTCGCCGCCGATCAACACCACGCCACCCGGCACCAGGCCGCCGCCCAACACGCGGTCAAACTCGCCGATCCCGGTGGCAAGCCGCGCTTCGTCGCGCGCCTCGACGTCGCCAAGCTTCAGCACCTTGCCGGTTCCGCCGACGGCGCTGAAGCGATTCACGCCCTTCGCCACCGCGACTTCGGCAATGCCTTCGATGAGTGTGTTCCACTGCTCGCAATGCGGGCACTGGCCCTGCCACTTCGGCGACTGGCCGCCGCATTCGCTGCAGGTGTAGATGGTCTTTGCCTTGGCCACGTTCAGGTCTCGATTACCGGTACCCGCTGCGCCAAAGCGCACAGCAATTCATAACTCACCGTTCCCGCGTGCCTTGCCACTTCGTCTGCCGAAAGTCCGTTACCCCAAAGCGTGACCCGCGTGCCGACCCCGAAGTCGCCATGCGCGGAGAGATCGACGGTCAGCATGTCCATCGACACTCTGCCGACGGTCGCCGCGCGCTTGCCCGCAATCAGGACCGGCGTTCCGGACGGCGCATGGCGCGGATAGCCGTCGGCGTATCCGCAGGCGACGACGCCGACCCGCATCGGCCGCGCGGCGCGGAAGGTGCCCCCATAGCCGACCTCGTCGCCGGTTTGCAGGTCCCGAACGGCGATGATCTCGCTGCTCAGGGTCATCGCCGGCGTCAGGCCCAATGTCTCGGCGGTCACGTCGGCAAATGGCGAGCAGCCGTAGAGCATGATGCCGGGACGCACCCAGTCGCAGGCGGTTTCCGGGTAGCGCAGAAGGGCAGCGGAATTGGCTACGCAGACCGGAAAATCGAGGCCGCCGCTCGCCGCCCGGAAACGCTCGAGCTGCCCGGCGACACCGCGCTTGCCGTCGGCATCGGCAAAATGCGTCATCAGCGTGATCCCGGACACCGCGCGGCAGCGTTTGAGCCGGCCGATCGCCTGCGTGAATTGCTCCGGCGTGAACCCCAGCCGGTTCATTCCGGTGTTGAGCTTGACGAACACGGGGATCGTCATCGGCAGATCGGCGGCTTCGAGCAGTTCGACCTGCCACAGCGAATGGATTGCCGGCGTCAGGCGGTATTCAGCGACCAGCAGCAGATCGTCGTAGCCGAAGAATCCTTCGAGCAGCAGAATCGGCTTTTCATGCCCGGCATCCCGCAGCTTTGCCGCCTCATCGAGATCGAGCAGCGCGAACCCGTCGGCCGAGTCGAACGCCCGCGCCGCGCGCAGCAGTCCGTGACCGTAGGCATTGGCCTTCACCACCGCCCAGACCCGTGCGTCGCCGGCATGGCGCCGTGCGACGCCGAGGTTGTGCTCGAGCGCCGGCCTGGATACGAATGCGCGGATCGGGCGCGTCACCTGATTCTAACGCGCCTATTTGGCCGCCATTTCGCGCATGCGCTTGATGGCGAACTCGGCAAAGGTATTGATGAGGCGCGAGCGGAAGCGCTCCTTCGGGTAGACCATCGAAAGCTTGCGGATCAGGCGCGGCTGCAGCGGCACCGACACGATTTCGGCGATCTTCTTTTCCTTGGCGCTTGCGACGCGCGAAGCGATGGCGAAACCAAGGCCCGTTTCGACCACGCCCTTTTGCGCCTCCGGGCTGCCGAGTTCGATCACGACATTGATGTCTTCGGGCGCGACGCCCTGGCTGCGAAAATAATTGTCGGTGAATTCGCGCGTACCCGATCCCGGCTCGCGGCTGATGAACGGATACGCGGCGAGCTGTTTCGCGGTGACCTGCTTGAACTTCGCCAGCGGATGGTCCACTTTGCAGATCACCTGCAGCTCGTCGTCGCAGCAGACCTCGGTCTGCAGGCTCGGAAGGTGTGACGCCGATTCGATGAAGCCGATATCGATGGTGTGCGCGGCAACCCGAGCCTCGATCGTTTCGGAGTTGGCGACGGAAAGCCGCGGCTTCACACTGGGAAACTGCGCCTTGAATTCGCCGAGGATGCGCGGCAGGAGATATTCGGCGATGGTCATGCTGGCGCCGATATGCAGCGAACCGCTCACTTCACTGGTCAGGTTGCGGATGCGCTGGTCCAGTTCCTCGGACAGGCTGAGGATCTTCTCCGCGTACTCGAGCACCACCTCGCCGGCAGGCGTAAGCGAAATCCTGCCGTGTCCGCGGTCGAACAGGCGCGTGTTGCAGTGCTCCTCGAGCTGCTTGATCTGGAAGGTCACGGCCGGCTGGGTCATAAACAGGACGTCGGCCGCCTTGGTGAAGGACAGCTGCTTGGCAACGGCGTGGAACACCTGAAGTCTGCGGTCCGCCATGACGTTGATATGGCCGAGAGAGCCGGTGAACGGAAGAGGCCTTATTCAAACATAAAATGGGGCTGATAGCCAGATTTATGCCGCGTTGTGCGCCGCATTGCGCGCTGCATCCCGCTTATCGACGTGCAGAACACTGAAGGGGCCTCAATGCGGCCGCAAGTCGAATCATGGTATAAGGGCGCGCCAATGCCACAGTACTGCGCAGATTTGCACGCCTTCACCGCGGTCGCCGCGACGCGAATGCATTTGGATCCTGGCCGATGAAGTCAGGTTTCTACATCATCATGGCGGCGCAGTTCTTCTCCTCGCTCGCCGACAACGCGCTGCTGGTTGGCGCGATCGCGCTGCTGATCGACCTCGCGTCGCCGCCGTGGATGACGCCGATGCTGAAGCTGTTCTTCGTCATTTCCTACGTGTTGCTCGCGCCCTTCGTCGGCGCTTTTGCCGACTCGATGCCGAAGGGCAGAGTCATGTTCATCGCGAACGCCATCAAGGTCGCCGGATGCACGCTGATGCTGCTCGACGTGCATCCGCTGTATGCCTATGCCCTGGTCGGGCTGGGCGCGGCGGCATACTCGCCGGCGAAGTACGGCATCCTCACCGAATTCCTGCCGGCCGGGCAGCTGGTCGTCGCCAACGGCTGGATCGAGGGATTGACGGTGGTTTCGATCATCCTCGGCACCGTACTCGGCGGCGCGCTCATCAGCCCGAACATTTCAGATGCCCTGCTCGCGATCGACCTCCTGCCGCGCATCGACACCGGCATCGATACGCCGGGAGAGGCGAGCGTTCTGGTGACCGGGGTTTTCTACGTGATTGCCGCGGTTTTCAACCTGTATATTCCGCATACCGGGGTCGACCACATCGTCCTGCACCGCAACCCACTCTATCTGGCGCGCGACTTCTATCACTGCTTCGCGCTGCTGTGGAAGGACAAGCTGGGCCAGATTTCGCTCGCCACGACAACGCTGTTCTGGGGCGCCGGCGCGACGCTCCAATTCATCGTGCTGAAATGGGCCGAGTCCGCGCTCAACTATCCGCTCAGCAAGGCGACGATGCTGCAGGGCGTGGTCGCCATCGGCATCGCCGTCGGCGCCGTCGCCGCGGCGCGTTTCGTACCGCTCAGAAAATCGACCGGCATTCTGTTCTGCGGCGTCATCATGGGTGCGGTCACCATGTCGATGGTGTTCGTGCGCGACATTGCGATCGCCATTCCGCTGATGATCGTGATCGGCGCGCTCGCGGGATTCTTCGTAGTGCCGATGAATGCGCTGCTGCAGCACCGCGGCCACGTGCTGATGGGCGCCGGCTCTTCGATCGCCGTCCAGAATTTCAACGAGAACCTCAGCATCCTGCTGATGCTTGCGCTGTACGCCACGCTGGTTCGCGCAGAGCTGTCGATCTATGCGGTGATCCTCCTCTTCGGCACCTTCATTTCGGGCAGCATGGTGATGGTGATCCGGCGCCACAATGCGAATCAGGCGAAGGGAGACTCACTGCACCTGATCGGGCTGGAAAAACACTAAAGTACGACAGGCTCGTCGGGCAGTTCGTTCGGATTGCTCGATCCCGCCGGGAAATGCTGCGCCAGCAGATCGGAAATTGCGGCAATGCCGGCGACGGCGCCATCCTCAAAGCGCCGCGCGCCAAATGCCTGTTGCATCTGCGCGCAAATTGACTTCCACGCGCCGTCTTCCACCTTGGCATTGATGCCGCGATCGGCAACGATTTCGACGCGCCGGTCTGCAAGCAGCACGTAGATCAGCACGCCGCTGTTGTGCTCGGTGTCCCACACCCGCAACTGCGAAAAGACGTCGATTGCGCGATCGCGCGCCGACTTCCCGGACAGCAGGTAGGACAGCGGCAGCGAAGCCTCTACCGCAAAGCGTAGTTCGCCGTCGTGACGCTCTTCGCCGCGCGCGATCGCGCCGGTGATTCTATCCATGGCCGCCGCCGGGAACGCGCGGCGCACGGAAAATTGATCCGAGAACAGATGGCGCAGAACTCTTTTCATCGCATTAGCCTCACCAGCTCCCGGAGGCGCCGCCGCCGCTGAAACCGCCGCCACCGCCGCTGAATCCGCCGCCCGATCCACCCCAACCGCCCCCACCGCCGTACCCCCAGCCGCCGCCATGGCCGAAGCCGCCGCCGCTGCCCATCACCAACGCGACGATGAAACCGATGACGGCAACGAATCCCGCGGCAAGCAGCCCGCCGATCACAACCCAGGCGATCGCGCCTGCGACGAGACCCACGATGCCCGACCCCGCGACCAGCCCGAACATCCTTGTCAGCACGGTACCCACCACGG
>Ga0315281_10014728_pt1 | contig 10529 bp, 9 predicted proteins | sample YL17G07_0_MG_FD_204540 | JGI IMG/M metagenome (GOLD analysis project Ga0315281, IMG submission 204540) | Sediment microbial communities from Yellowstone Lake, YNP, Wyoming, USA - YL17G07_0 | ecosystem: Environmental > Aquatic > Freshwater > Lake > Sediment | place: USA: Wyoming | collected...
GATCAGCCCTTCCCTTTCCATCTTGTACAGGACTGTGTAAACGGTGATGACCGCGGCGTCCAACCCCCTGCTGTTCTTCAAGTAGTTGGCTATCTCATACCCGTACATGGGTTTCTCTCTGAGCGCGGCTAGTATGTGCATCCACAGGTTCTCAGTGGTGATCTTTCTCTTGAGCCGTTTCATGGCCATCTAGGTGAACTCACCCGGGCCGTACCTTCTCTGTGCCCTCGCCCGAACTCTGACGACCCGATTGTGAATTGCGCAGGAGACACACATGTACTTCATGGTCTTCACCCTCGGGATGAAGGTCCCCATCTTTCTCAACTCGCGCGCGAGCGATGCGTCAACTACCGACACTGGCTTCTCCACCTTTATCGCCTTGTCCCTTGGCGTCAGAGCTCCACAGTTGGCGCATTGAACTAGACCGGAGCGCCCCTTCCCCCCTTTGGACCTCCCCCGGGACTTTCTCTTCTTTCCCATATTTACAGTCGCACAACAATCGGTTTTTATTGATTTAACCGTTGCGGACTCCAGATTTCAAGCGATCTAGGTCAAGAGTTCATCGATTTCACTCGCAGGGGGCTCTCTGCTCAGACCGGATGGCCTGTTATCTTCTCAGTAGGCTTCCGCTAGGTAGACTTGGTGTTTCGCATCCTTGCCGCACACCAAGCACTTCTTCCCCTTGGGCGGAGTTGTGTGCAATTTCTCTCCCCTGACTGTCAAACCCAGTTCGGCTTCGATCTTTCCGGCGCACTCCTCACCGTCAAGGTCCATGCTACACAGATAGGATCTCAGGATTCGTCTGCCGGAAGAGACAGCGTTCTTGGCCATCTCAAGTGTCCCCGCGTCATCCAAGAACCTGTTCACGAGGTTCTCCGCCTTCTCATAGAGTTCCTGATGCTGCAGCATAGAGAACCCGTGCAGGAACTTTTCCAGTTCATCCAACCCAATGCTCGTCCTTTTCTTGGTCGCCCTATCGAAGATAGTGACTGTTGACGATGAGACCTCCCTTCCACCCACCTCGATTCTCAGCGGTACCCCGAGGAACTCCCACTTGTAGAACTTGGCTCCGGGAGTCTCGCCCCTGTCGTCGAATTCGACCCTGAGGCCCATGGTCTTGAGCTTCTGCACGATCTTGACTGAGTATTCATGAACGCCCTCCCCTGGTATGGGTATCACGACTGCGTGAGTCGGCGCGACCTTGAACGGCAAGATCAAACCCGAGTTGTCACCGTGAATCGAGATGACGGCTGCCAGTATTCTACTGATGCCTGGACCGAAACAAGTCTGCTCCACCTTGTTCTTCCTGCCCTCGGCATCGAAATAGCCAACATCGAAGGCTTCGCTGAAGTTAGTGCCCAAGTAGTGCGTCGAGGCGACCTGAAGCGTAGCACCATCGGGCATAACCACATCGGCAGCGTACGTGTCCACCGCCCCCTTGAACTTGTCCCACTGGGGTCTTCGCAGGAATAACACTGGGATGGCGAGCTCGCCTTCAATAACCTCCTGCATCGTGTTCTCGTCTTCCTCAACCTGTCTCATGGCTTCCTCCTTTGTCGCGAACGCGTCGTGGGCCTCTATCCAGAGGAACTCCCTGCCCCTGATGAGCGGCTTCGTCGCCTTCGTCTCGTGCCTGTAGACGGACACGCTCTGGTAGAGCTTCAGCGGCAGGTCAGTGGGAGACCTGATCCACTGCGAGTACATGTAGTAGAAGGCGGTCTCAGAGGTCGGCCTCAGCGCATACCGACTTGTGAGAGGTTCATCGCCTCCCATTGTCACCCAGAAGGTTTCGGGCTTGAAGCCCTTGACATGCTCAGTCTCCTTGTCCAAGTTCTCCTCAGGAATGAGCACAGGGAATTGGGTCGGTTGATGACCTCCTCTCTCGAGCCTGTCCTCGAAGAGCCGATACACTACTCTCACAATCTTCATCGCGTGGGGCCTGTAGACCACCATTCCCTTGATGTTGAATCTGTCATCGATCAGCTCGGCCTGACGTATCACCGTATTGTACCAATCAGAGAACTGAGCGTCTCGGTCGATCCTGAAAGTCACCTTCTTAGAATCCAATCTCGACAGAACCCTCCGACCTTCATAGTATATATGGAATTCGCGACGTCAATGCGGCATTGCACGCTCGTTTCGTACAAATGCTTATCAAATCTCAGAGCGATGTCGCGTAGTATGCACCGCCGCGAGGATTCGTCACCGGCTGAACGCCTGGCAAGAATACCACTGGCCAAGCCCTACTTCACCCCTGAAATGGTGGAGGAGGTCAGGCGGGTCTTGGAGAGTGGCTGGGTCAGTCAAGGGCCCGAGGTCGAGGAGTTCGAGAAGGAGGTCGCAGACTACTGCGGCGCGAGCTACGGCGTGGCTGTGAATTCCTGCACCTCAGGACTCCACCTCAGCCTGATCGCCGCTGGCGTCGGACCCGGTGATGAGGTCGTGGTTCCAGATTTCACCTTCCCTGCGACCGGAAACAGCGTCCTTTCCACAGGTGCCAAGCCCGTGGTCGCTGACATAGATGATGAGACGTTCGCAATCGACCCTGACTCCATAGAGAAGAAGCTGTCCGGTAAGACCAAGTGTATCATGGTTGTTCATCCCTTCGGTCACTCTGCTGACCTCGATCGAATTACCGAGATCGCAGAGAGCAACGATCTGACCGTGATCGAAGATGCCGCTCCGGCCCTAGGGTCGCAGTACAAAGGCAGGAAGATAGGAGGCTCCGGCAACATGGTCGTTTTCAGTTTTCACGCTAGGAAGATCGTATCCACCGGAGAAGGTGGGATGATCCTGACATCAGATGAAGACACGGCCCAGCGCCTAAGAGCCCTGAGAAGTCACGGCATGATGAAGGACGCTTGGGCAAGGGCTCACAGCGGTTTCACGCTTCCCGGCTTCGAGATGCTTGGCTACAACTACAGGTTGAGTGACATCTTGGCCGCAGTCGGTTTGGTCCAAGTGAGGAGAATCGAAGACCTAGTAGAGAAGAGGAGGAGGCTAGCCGATCACTACACGAAGGCGTTGGACGGTCTCAGCGCAACGGTTCGCCCGCCCGTCGAGAAGTCGTGGTCCAAGCATGTCTTTCAGTCATACGTGATCACCCTCCTCGAAGAAGGGGTGAGGGACAGGGTGATTCTGGGCATGAGGGAAAGAGGGATCGAGACGACGATCGGGACCTATTCACTGACGAAGCTTCCGTTGTTCCGGGAGTCCACTCCGTGTCCGAAAGGTAACAGAGCTTTCGAGAACAGCCTGACACTCCCGATGTACCATGACCTCACCGAGCGGGACATAGACAGAGTGGTGAGGGAGTTGAGTGGGGTTCTTTCAGGCATAGGGAAAACCATGCGGTGAGGGCGTTGATGAGCATCAGGGACAAGAATGTCTTGGTGACAGGAGGGGCGGGTTTCATAGGAAGCCATCTGGTTGACAGGCTAGCGGTCGAGCGTCCGAACAGACTGGTCGTGGTCGACAACTTCTCCATCGGGAAAAGGAGAAATCTGGTCAACGCCAAGTCAGCGTTCCCCCGCCTAAGAGTCTACAGCCACAATGCGGGTGAGATGTCGTTCATGAGGGAACTCATGAAGAAGGAGAGGATTGACATCGTGTTCAACCTAGCAGTGCTCCCTCTTCCGATGTCTCTGACCGAGCCGAGAGTCGTCCATGAAAACAATGTGAGGATGACACAGGTGGTGTGCGAGCTTCTCAGACTCGGGTCATACGAGTCCTTGATCCACTTCTCTTCTTCCGAGGTGTACGGAACCGCCGAGACAGTTCCGATGAGTGAAGAGCATCCCCTGCGGCCAACCACCCCGTACGGAGCCAGCAAAGTAGCTTGCGATCACCTCGTTCAGTCCTATGTCCTGACATTCGGCATAGAAGCAAGGATCCTCAGGCCCTTCAACAACTACGGACCGAGGCAGAACGAAGGCACCTACGCAGGTGTGATCCCACTGACAATAAAGAGAATACTGAGCGGCCAGCCGCCCGTGATTTACGGGGATGGTTTCCAGACAAGGGACTACACGTACGTGACGGACACGGCGGAGGCCGCCCTCTTGGTGAGCACGTCACCAGCCGCGAGCCGGGGGGTGTTCAACGTCGCCAGCGGTGTTGAGGTTCAGATCAAGCAACTCGTGACAACAATCGCGGAGATCACGGGCTGGAGAGGAGAAATACAGTATGGTCCGCCCCGTGTGGCAGACGTCAGAAGGCACTGCGGAGACAGCAGCCGCTTGAGGACCCTCCTAGGGTTCAGTCCGAAAGTGGATCTTGTCAGAGGTCTGAGAATGACGATAGACTGGTACAGGAAAGAGCTATCCCGCCCAAGTCGAGGCGAAGGTAAGAACACTTCAAGGAGGAGCCATTGAAGATGAAACAGAGAAGGAGCATTGGAACCGGTCGACCTGTGTTGAATTCGCTCAAGAGGGCAGGTTCCGATGTGGTAGTAGAGGATGGCACAAGGATATTCCACCCGGAGAATGTCGAGATAGGTGACAATGTCTACATAGGTCATGATGTCATCATTCATGGGTATCACAACGGACGGGTTGTCATAGGGGACGGCTCTTGGATAGGTCCTAGGGCGTATCTACATGGAGCGGGTGGGATCGAGATTGGAAAAGAAGTGGGCATTGGTCCGTACGTGAAGGTGCTGACCTCTGAACACGGTGCCGCTGGAGTCGGAGAACCCATCATAAGGGGACCGCTCGTCTTCGGCCGAGTGCTGATCGAAGATGGTTGTGACATAGGAATCGGCGCGATCATACTCCCGGGGGTCAAGATCGGCAAGCTGTCGCAGATAGGTGCAGGGGCAGTCGTCACGAAGGATGTACCTGAGCTCTCGGTGGCTTTGGGCGTTCCTGCAAGGGTGGTAAGGAAGAGGTCATAGAAGCGGACCCTTGGATCACTTGTGCCGCGACAACTGACCGGTCTCATTCTGAGAACGTGCCTGATTCTGCTACACCGCCTCCTTGACCCTGCCAAGCAGTTACGGGGCCGTCAGGTCTCAAGCAACGATGAGTAGACCTCAGCAAGGGCCCTAGTGCCTTTGTCGGCATCGTTCTCATCCAGAACTCTCCTCCTCCCTTCTGATCCAAGCCTCGTTGCGAGTCCTCGGTCAGCAAGGATCGCCTCGATCGCCCGAGTCAGTGACACCTTGTCACCGATTTCGACCAAGATGCCGTCTTGCTTGTCCCTGACCTTCAACTGCGTGCCTCGGTATCCTATCACCGGCACTCCGCACGACATCGCCTCCAACGCGGATACCCCTTGGCCATGGACGCATATGTCACAGTATACGTCAGACGCCCAGTAGTATTCCCTCATGTCTTCATGACTCACGAAGCCCGGGAATCTTGCGGAGATGGATAGCCTGCTGACCTCCGTCCTTACCTTCTCTTCGAGTTCCCCCCTCCCCAAGAACACGACTTTCAAATCCCTCCCCCACCTATTCGAAACCTGAGAGATGGCCTCCACTAGATCTAGTGGGCTGTAGAGTGATTCCATTCTCGGCCCGAACAGCACTACCCTATCTGAGGTGCTGAGGCCTAGGCGCTGCTTTGCGGCCTCCTTCTCCTCGGCAGTTGAAGGTCTGAATTTGTTCGTGTCAATCGGTATCGGCAACAACAGGACCCTTTCTTTGGATCCGAGTATGCCACACACAGCCTCGTAGTGACTCCGGTCGACTGCGATGACCTTGTCCGCGTCTCTCAATGCCTCGGAAACAAGGGGCAGCGTGAACCGGTATCTCTCGCTTTGTTTCTCGACGTCGTAACCGTAGACGCTGATGACCAGCTTGACCCCTTCCCTCTTCTTCAACAGGTGTCCTATGTACCCGGCGGGATACGCCCAATGGGCGTGAAGCAACTGAAATCCTGGCTCGCGCTTCAACTTGGCAAGTAGGAAGACAAAGGACGTGAGATAGATGGATCTGGCCAAGTTGTAGGGGTTCAGGCCAATGTCGCGATACAGCGATAGAGTGGACGATGCCCATCCTAGCACGCCTTGACCGACTACGCCCTTCCTGAACAAAGCTGGCACAGAGATATGGCAGCCGAGGCTCATGACCTCGACTCCAAGATTCTTGAGCCTCTTCTCCTGATCCAGTATCATGGGATGCGGCGAAGAAAGGAGGTTCAGAATCTTCAAGCGCGTTGGATCACCGTACCTCAGCCCAGCCGAAGGCGGCCGGATAAATTAACCTTCGTAAAGTCCAACCCAGTCTTGTTGCATTGCTGGGGAGATGACCTGTTCTCTCACAGAAGGGCGGCTGTGAAAATCAGACCGAATCTCAGGCGGCCACTGCAACGCATGTGATGAGCACGAGAAGAGGGAGTCAAAGCTCGCGTTCCCAGTCGAGGCTCGCCCCAATCTGATGAGCCAAGAGGAGCGGGGACTCTCTCGGTACACGGGGAAGTTGCCCAAGAGCTGTCAGCCGCGTTGTGGAGATGTGGTGAAATGTTGAAAAGAGGACCCATGGGATCGTCTCCCCCCATGGATGACCGGGACTCAGGATATGCCGGCCTTCTCTCGTTCACAGCCTCTCTGTTCTCGCTCGGCACCGGGCTTGTCTTCTCGGTGATGATAGCGAGAAGGTTGCCCCTCTACGAGTACGGCATCTGGCAGTACTACACCGCCGTGATGGCCTTCATCGCCCTTCCTGGAGCCATGGTCGACTTCTGGATGACCAGGAGCCTGGCACGTGGCAGGGGAGTTCTGAACACTGGGCTTCTGATGACCGGTCTGCTATCTGTCGTCTCCAATCTACTGTTGATCGCTATCTCGATCCTTTCCGGCCCAGCAGTCAACATCAGCGTTGAGATTCTGCTTGCATTCGTATTCTACCTCCTGCTTCTCTATTTCTCCAACGCTTTGGATTCTGCAAGCGTCGCCATCAAGCCCTCGCTTGTAGGGGCAGGGAGGTTAGTTCTTGAGTTGGTCAAGGTATCGCTGGGGGTGGTCCTCGTGGTTTGGCTGAGGATGGGGTTGCTGGGGGCCCTCATTGCGATAAACCTCGCGTTGTTCTCGAAGTGCTTGGCCATGTACTCGGGCATGAGAGGAGCCACAAAAGAAGCTCCCGATCTCTCACTCGGCTTCACATGGCTGGAGAGATGGCGGATACCCGCCCTCGGCATCATCCCGAACTTGCTGGGGTCGGCTGACTTGCTGATTCTGGCTTGGTTCACCAGCTCGGCTGTCCCGACGGCCTACCTCGGTGTCGCAAGGACCGTGTCCGCCATCATCAGTTTCTCCAGCCTGCTTGCCATTTCCCTCTATCCCAGACTGCTCGGAGGAGAAAAGGAGGGACTGATAGAGAAGTCAGTGACCACTGTCTCGATGCTTGCTCTTCCAATGGCTGGAGGGTTGGTAGTCTTGGCATCGCCTGTGCTGTATGTGTTCGGCCCCGGCTATGCGCCCGCCGCGTTCTCGCTGCAACTACTTTCCCTTGTGGCACTGATCGGAGTCTTTCGAGATATCTCGACAGCTGTCCTTCAGGGGATGGAGAGAGCAGATGTGGACGAGAATGTGTCTGCGCCTGAACTCATGAGATCGAACCTGACCGCGCCCAGATACATCGAGATCTTGGCACAGGCGATCAACATCGCCGTCTCGCTGGTGATCGTGTGGTACTTGACCGCGCAAGGAGCTCCGTATGACCTGCTGGTCACGACGCTTTCCGCGATCAGCCTGATCACTTCCATTCCTCTTTTCCTCGCTCTTGTGAGGTTGTCTAGGAAGGTTCATCCCTACGTCATCCCTTGGGCGGGCATTGCCAAGCAAGTCGTAGCCACAGCTGCGATGATGAGTGTGGTTCTTCTGTTCTATCCTGTTCGTGCCATCAGCGTTAACATAACCGAAGTGCTGGCGAACCTGCTTCCGGTTGTCGCGCTGGGTGCAATCGTCTACTTTGTCGTACTGCTCGCGATTGGCAGGGAGGCCAGGGCAGAGTTGCGGGGGTTGTACAGGTCAATCAGAAGCTGGAGAAGCAAGGGCCCGGGGCAAACAGACCGGGATAATCTTATCTCGACAGCACCCTAAGGACTGTTGATGGCCCTCCCAGATGAAGAGATCGAGCTCAGGCTGAAGGGCAAGTCCTGGGCGGTCTACTGGTTCGCCTTGGGCAAGGGTGGGCCCGTGACGGTCAGGGAGGTGCAGCGGTCGCTCGGATTCTCGAGCCCCAGCATAGCCCAGCATCACCTGGAGGTCCTGAAGGATCTGGGGCTGCTAGATAGGGAGCAGGGCAGCACGACTTACTCCGTCAAGAGGAGAGCCACTGTCGGTCCACTACGGAACTTCGTCTTCATCGTCGGAAGGCCGATTCCCAGATTCCTGTTCTACTCCTGTTTCCTAACGGTGATGTATGTGGCCTACGTCGCGTTCTTCATGAGATCGTTCACTAGAGAAGCCGTCCTGTTCTTGGTGTTCGGCGCCTTCGCGCTCGCGTTCAGTTGGTATGAGGTGTACAGGGCCTTCAAGACCCTGCCTTTCTGATTGTCCAGATTCTAGGTTTATCATCTAGCCGGACTCGGGAGAGGCATCGCGATGAAGGCCGAGAGAATGGCGGTTGTGGGTGCTCTGCTGGCCACTGTCATCTCAATGGCCACGTTCTTCGGTTTCCCGCCTGGTCTGATGCTTGGAACTGGCAACTATGCGAAAGCTCGCTCTGACGAGGCGTTCATGGCTGGCTCCGCCACCTCGGGCTTCAGACCGGCAAACAAAGAGGAGCTACCTCTTGCTCAGTTGCTGACGAACGATACGTCGAACCTTGAGCGCGCGTCGTCAGGTGTGGATCTCTCACTGCTCACAGGCGCACCGGGTCAGAAGTTCATCATGTCCCTACTCACGCAGGAATTCATCACCTACACGGCAGCCTCTGCCACGATAACCTCCGTGTCATGGACCGAGGAGGATGTAGTGATCCCTCTGTACATGTCAGCCTTGAACTCCGCCATTCAGCTGCTGAGGACCATAGCCCCGGATGCCGTCTCCGTCAGGGGGAGCATAGACAAGGTGGACTACGTGCTCACGATAGCAGCACGGCTACTTGACGGGGAGTCTTACTCTAGCGCGCGGCTCCCCCTAAACCGAGCCAATCCCTTTGGCCTACCCAACCCTGAGTCATTCTTTGAGAGTCTGGGCTCGGAGAGGTTCAGATACTCGACCAACCTCACTAGGTTTCAGGCTTCCGTGATCTGGGTCAACTATGCCACCGGCTTCGAAAGGTCTCAGGACCTGCGCTTCTTGGCTGTGCTGGGTTTCGTGGTGGCAAACAACATCTCCGCATGGTCCAGACTCGCGTCATTCTACAGCGGCCTGTTCGGCCTCGACTCCATGGACTCGTCCCACTTGGCATCTGCCGCAGTTTCGGTTTTCGGTCAGACTCTGACGGAGGAGAAGTTGATGGATGCCACACTGCTCGCGAAGTTCTCGGACCTAGTGAGCAGCGGAGCATGGGAATTTCCGTTCAGGATCTCCACACACGATACTCCCATGAGCTTGATCTTGCTGACTCAGAACCTGCCACCGACTGCTAACCTGACACAGAGGGTCTCCGAGCTGAGATCCTCGCGCCTTGCTGATTCCTTTGGCATGCAAATAGAGCCCACCAGCCTGTCGGAAGTCTGGTTCAGCCAACTGCTGACTGCCCCGTGGAACAGTTCCGATGATAGAACAGTCAAGGCCATCCTTGGCTCGTACACTCTGCTGTTAACCTCGGCCACTGCGGGGATGGAACTCGAATTCCCTTCGGGTCGCGATGTGTTCGCAGAAGCCAACGAGGATCTCTACTCCAAGTTGGATGCCTTCCTGTTGGGCACTTACCGCTACCTGGACTCCACTGTCGGCGTGTCCGGAAGAGTAGGTGCGTTGCTTGTGACAGCGCACGATCTTCTAGCGTTTCTCAGTCAAGCTTCCGGATCTTCCTCGGAACCCATAAACGTTGGACAGACTTGGAGGGAAAAGCTGTCCTTGATGCTCAGGGTGTCGGGGCTTGCCGCAGGGATAGCTGTTGACTTTGGAATCGGGCAGACACTGCATGTGTTCTCTGCCAGGCTTTTGGTTTCCGAACTGGGTCGGGGGACAGGCTCACTCTACGTGATTGACGAGGAAGTGGAAGAGGGGTAGCCTCGAGTCCTGAGCAACCTGCCTATCGTCTTCCAAGACCATCTGATGAAGGACTGTTTCTCCCCCTTGCCCAGCAACTCGAGAACAAATCTCCTGGTCCTCGGATCGGACGGGTACCCGCTGCCAAAGTCACCGAGCTTGAGCCCCAATTCTCCTATGATCTCGTCCCTCCTGACCTTCGCCAACACAGAGGCTGCTGCCACCTCGATGTGCGCATCTTCCGCCCTGTTCTGCGACACTATCCTCACACTCATGTCACCGACCAAGTCCCTGACCATATCTTTGTAGACTTTGGGAACTGGGTAGGGCGAGTCCAAGTATGCCACTGACGGTCTAAGCTCCCGAAGGTGGACAGCAACCACCTCTGCCTCGAGCCTGTTGAGAGTCATGTACTTCCTCCT
>Ga0315281_10014729_pt1 | contig 10529 bp, 9 predicted proteins | sample YL17G07_0_MG_FD_204540 | JGI IMG/M metagenome (GOLD analysis project Ga0315281, IMG submission 204540) | Sediment microbial communities from Yellowstone Lake, YNP, Wyoming, USA - YL17G07_0 | ecosystem: Environmental > Aquatic > Freshwater > Lake > Sediment | place: USA: Wyoming | collected...
CAGAATCCCGACAAGGCGCCGTCGGATGGACCCAATATGGTGCCGCTGAAGGAGATGGCGTCGCTGCTCGAACGGCTGATCGCATTCGACAAGCTCGCCAAGGCATGAGCGATCGAACTTCGCACCCTGCGCCGTCCACCGGACGGGTCCTCACGATCGTCGGCCTCGTGACATTCGCGACCAGCCTGTTCATTCGCGTGGTCGATCCGATCATTCCCGAGATCGCCCACGATTTCACCATGGATGCCACGACCGTGGCTCTGCTCTCGACTGCGTTCGCGTTGCCTTATGCGATCGTGCAACCGGCGCTGGGCGCGTTCGCCGACGTGTTCGGCAAGACGCGTCTGATGATGTTGTGCCTGATGGTGGTGGTCATCACGTCGTTCGTCGGTGCGTTCGCGCCAAACTTTTCGACTTTGCTGGCTTCGCGTGTCGTGGCGGGAGCGGTGGCGGGCGGAGTGTTTCCGGTGTCGCTGGCCATCGCCGCCGATCTTGTGCCGGTGCGCGATCGCCAGGTGGCGATCGGCCGCCTGCTCGCCGCGGCCATGATGGGCAATCTGCTCGGTTCGCCCAGCGCCGGAATTTTGGCCGATCTGATCGGCTGGCGCAGCGTCTTTGTGGGAGTAGGCTGTCTCGGTCTGGCGGCTTTGATCGTGGCGAGCATCGGCTTTCACGGCATCGGCATGGGCATGGGTGCGCCAACCAAGGCCGATCTTGCGTCCATCCCTGAGAACTACCGCACCATCTACCGCAATCCGCTGGCGAAGATCTGTTATGGCGCGGTTCTGCTCGAGGGCATTTTCATCTTCGGACTCTTCCCATTTGTCGCAACACTGTTGCAGGCCGATGGTGAGCCTCGCGCGTCGATCGCCGGTCTTGTTCTTGCGGGTTTCGCCGCAGGCGGCATTGTCTACGCGCTTTTCGTTCCGCGGCTGCTGGCGCATTTTGGCGAACGGCGGCTGATGATCACAGGCGCGATCATGATGGGTTTTGCGTTGATTGCGGTCGCGCTCCATCCATCATGGCAGATCGAGATCATCGATTTTGCCGTTCTCGGTCTGGGATTTTATCTGCTGCATGGCGTGATCCAGATCTATGCGACGGAACTTGCGCCCGCCGCGCGCGGTTCGGCCATGGCGTTGCATTCGACATTCTTTTTTCTCGGTCAGGCCCTGGGACCACTGGTTTATCGCTATGGTCTGGCCCATGCGGGATTGACGGCATCGGTGGCTGTCAGCGGAATGGTCGCGATCGGAGTGGGTTTGGTCTGTTCGCGCCGGCTGCGGCGGCGCGCTTCATCAACGTAAAGCGAAACTGAAAACATGGCTGTCGCAAACGAAAATTGGTCCGGACGTCTCGGCTTCATCCTTGCCACCGTCGGCTCGGCCGTCGGGCTTGGCAGTATCTGGAAATTTCCATACGAGGTTGGCGCGAACGGCGGCGGCGGGTTTGTCCTGTTCTATCTTGCCGGTCTTGTTCTGATTGTGACTCCATTGATGCTTGCGGAATTCACGATCGGCCGCCGCGGCAAATCCGATGCGCGCGCCAGCATCGCGGCCGTCGCCCGCGCTCATGGCGCCTCGCCTCAATGGGCAATGGCCGGCACGCTCGGCGTGGCGACGGCCTTTCTCATTCTCAGCTTCTATTCCGTGATCGGCGGATGGGCGCTGGCCTACGCGGTGGAGACCGTCTGGGCGGGCTTGCCTGGAACCTCCGCCGCCGCGGCGCAGGACCATTTTAATGCGCTGCTCGCGTCACCAGAACGTATGACGGCCTATCATACCTGTTTCATGCTCATCACCGCGATCATCGTTGCACGAGGCATTGCTGGCGGCATCGAAGAAGCATCCAAGATTCTGATGCCCGCGCTCGTCATTCTGATGGTGGCGCTCGCGGCCTATTCGATGATTGAAGGCGATATTGCGACGACGCTGCGCTATCTGTTTACGTTCAATCCTGAAAAAATGACGGTGCGTGTGGCGCTCGAGGCGCTCGGTCTCGGTTTTTTCTCCATCGGCGTCGGGCTTGCCGTGATGATCACTTATGCCGCCTATGCGGGACCGGAGATTAATCTGCGCGAAGCAGCATTCATCGCGATTGCGAGCGATACGGCGATTTCATTTCTCGCCGGTTTTATCGTGTTTCCGATCATCTTCGCGAACAAGCTCGATCCGTCGAGCGGGCCAGGCCTCATATTTGTTACTCTGCCGCTTGCCTTCTCCGCCATGCCGATGGGAGTCCTTTTCGCCGTTTCCTTTTTCGTCCTTCTTTTCATCGCGGCGATCGCGTCAGCCATCTCCATGCTGCAAATGCCGGTGGCCTTCGCCCAACAGACGCTCGGATGGTCGCGCAAAAAAAGCGTTGCGGTCGCGGGTATCGCGTGCTGGCTGACGGGGCTCGGATCGGTGTTCTCGTTCAACCTGTGGGCAAACTGGTTTCCGCTCGCCGCCATCCCTATTTTTAAGACCGCAACTTTTTTCGACCTACTCGATCACCTGACGTCGAATTTGCTGCTGCCTGCCGGCGGTCTTGCCCTGGCGTTGTTCACCGGATGGGCGCTGCCAAAGCAGATTCTCGCCGAGGAACTCGATCTTGAGCCGACCGCGCTTGAGATGATGTGGACAGCGCTACGCTATGTCGTGCCGTTTGGAATCGCCGCGGCGACGATCCTGCCGTTTCTGATTTGACTGTCTAGAGCCTTATCCGTTTGGATGGAATCAGAATCAGGCTCTAGCTTTTTGTTTGAGCATGATCTTTTCCGACCTTCCTTCGCCCGCCGAAGCGGGCTTCGCGAAGGCGGGAAACCAGTTCCCACCCCGGATCAAGTCCGGGGCAGGCTTTTTCGGGATCATGCTCTATCCACGCCCGCGATAGGGCGCGACGCCCTGATCCGGCGCCCAGACGTCTTTCGGCAGTTTGCCCGCCTGCCAGAAGACGTCGATTGGCATGCCGCCACGCGGATGAAAATAACCGCCGATGCGCAGCCAGCGCGGCGCGAGCAGTTTCACCAGGCGTTTGCCGATCGCGACCGTGCAATCCTCATGAAAGGCGCCGTGGTCGCGGAAACTGTTGAGATAGAGCTTGAGCGACTTGGATTCCACCAGCCACTTGTCCGGCGCGTAGTCGATGACAATGATCGCGAAATCGGGCTGCCCGGTGACCGGGCACATAATGGTGAATTCCGGAAAGGTGAAGCGCGCGACGTAAGGGCTGTCCGGATGCGGATTGGGCACGCGGTCGAGCACCGCCTTGCCGGGGGAGGCGGGAACAGGGCTCGAACGGCCGAGTTGCAGGGATTTACGGGCCATGGGGCGGTCTCCGGCCAACACATAAAGCGGATCGGAGGGCTTCCGTCCACCGGCTCTTTGCTCGTAGCGTGGGCTCATGTAGAAGCTGGCGTGATCGAACACCAAGGACTGCCATGACCGCCATTGTCGATATTATCGGCCGCGAAATCCTCGATAGCCGCGGCAACCCGACCGTCGAGGTCGATGTTGTGCTGGAGGACGGCTCGCGCGGCCGCGCCGCCGTGCCCTCAGGAGCTTCGACCGGAGCGCATGAGGCGATGGAGCTGCGCGACGGCGACAAAAAACGCTATCTCGGCAAGGGTGTGAAAAAAGCGGTCGAAGCGGTCAATGGCGAGATATTCGACGCCGTCGGCGGCATGGACGCCGAGGCCCAGGTCAAGATCGACGAAACTCTGATCGCGCTCGACGGCACCCCCAACAAGGGCCGGTTCGGCGCGAATGCCATCCTCGGCGTTTCGCTCGCCGTGGCCAAGGCCGCGGCTCTCTCAAATGAACTTCCGCTCTACCGCTATGTCGGCGGCTCTTCAGCGCGGCTGTTGCCGGTGCCGATGATGAATATCATCAACGGTGGCGCGCACGCGGACAATCCGATCGATTTTCAAGAGTTTATGATCATGCCGATCGGCGCGCCGACTTTCGGCGAGGCGCTGCGGATGGGGGTGGAGGTGTTCCACACGTTGCGCTCGGCACTCAAGGCTGACGGCCACAATACCAATGTCGGCGATGAGGGCGGGTTTGCTCCCAATCTGCCAAATGCGGATGCAGCGCTCGGCTATGTCATGAAGGCAGTCGAGAAAGCCGGCTACAAGCTTGGCGCGGACATACAGATTGCTCTCGATTGCGCTTCGACGGAATTCTTCAAGAACGGCGTCTACGACTATGAAGGCGAAGGAAAAAAGCGTTCGCGCGACGAGCAGGCGAAATACCTCGCCGATCTGGTCGCGCGCTATCCCATCGTCTCGATCGAGGATGGCATGGCCGAGGATGACTGGGACGGCTGGAAAATCCTCACCGACATGATCGGAAAAAAGTGTCAGCTTGTCGGCGACGACCTGTTCGTGACCAATGTGGCGCGGCTTTCCGATGGCATCAAGCGCGGCGTCGCGAACTCGATCCTGATCAAGGTCAATCAGATCGGCACGCTCACCGAAACGCTCGCCGCCGTCGAAATGGCGCACAAGGCGTCCTACACCGCGGTGATGTCGCACCGTTCGGGCGAGACCGAGGACGCAACCATTGCCGATCTCGCGGTCGCAACCAATTGCGGGCAGATCAAGACCGGTTCGCTCGCCCGTTCCGACCGCACGGCAAAGTACAACCAGCTTCTGCGCATTGAGGAGGAACTGGGCCCGCAGGCGGCTTACGCGGGCAGGGCGGCGCTCAAGGCGGCGCGGTAATTTTCCGGGCAAACTCGCCACAAGACCGCACTATTAATGAGCCTTTAACGACACGCAGGCATCTTCATCGCATGGTCACCCGTGCCCGCCTGCGCTCATTTCTTACCGCGTTTTCGCTCTACACTCTTGCGGCGCTCCTGATCGGCTATTTCGGGGTCAACGCCTATACCGGCAACCGTGGCCTGAAAGCACGCCATGGCCTCGCGCAGCAGATGGATGAGCTGACCCGTGAGCTTGATCTGGTAAAAACCGAGAGGGTCCAATGGCAGCGGCGCATCGGCCTGCTGCGGTCTGACAGTCTCGACCCCGACATGCTCGACGAGCGCGCGCGTGCGCTTCTCAATCTGGCCGATCCCCGCGACGTCATCATGATACACAAGCGGCCCTGAACGGAGTTGTCATCCTCAAGCAAATCCCACCCAACTGTGGGTAATTGTCGGCTTCTCGTCAGTTGTTTTTATTTCTTCGCAACATGTTGACCATGATCTCTTCATCCACTGCCGCAAGTCCCGGCGCTTTCGCCAAACAGCGATTTCGGCTATGGGGTGAAGAGTAAAGCCCGCCCCGAGGAGCCCTATGGCCGTCGCCAAGAAAAAAAATCTAACGGTTGCCGCGGCCGCCAAACGCGCCACCGTCCGCAAGCCGGCCCGGGTTATCAAAGCCGCCAAGCCGAACCGCATCAAGCCGAACCGCATCAAACCGGCCCGGAATGCCAAAACCACCTCAATGGTTTCGGCCGATTTCAGCAAGGCGCAGGAGCTTTTCGCCTATCGCGAAATGCTCATGATTCGCCGCTTTGAGGAGAGGGCCGGCCAAATGTATGGCATGGGCCTGATCGGCGGCTTCTGCCATCTCTATATCGGTCAGGAAGCGGTCGTCGTCGGCATGCAAATGGCGATCCGGCCGGCCGATCAAGTCATTACCGGCTACCGTGATCACGGCCACATGATAGCCTGCGGCATGGATCCCAAGGGCGTGATGGCTGAGCTGACCGGCCGGCGCGGCGGCTATTCCAAGGGCAAGGGCGGCTCGATGCATATGTTCAGCATCGAGAAGAATTTTTTCGGCGGGCACGGCATCGTCGGAGCGCAAGTCTCGCTCGGCACCGGAATCGCATTCGCCAACCGCTATCGCAAGAATGACAGTGTGTGCCTGACCTATTTCGGCGATGGCGCGGCGAACCAGGGCCAAGTCTACGAGAGCTTCAACATGGCGGAGCTATGGAAGCTTCCCGTGATCTACATCATCGAAAACAATCGATACGCCATGGGCACGGCGGTGACGCGCGCCTCGGCGCAGACGGATTTTTCCAAACGCGGACTGTCGTTCAACATTCCCGGCGAACAGGTCGACGGCATGGACGTGCGCGCGGTCAAGGCCGCGGGTGAGAAAGCGGCGCAATGGTGCCGCGACGGCAAGGGACCGTATATCCTGGAAATGATGACTTACCGCTATCGCGGCCACTCCATGTCGGACCCGGCGAAGTATCGCACGCGCGAAGAGGTCGAGAAGGTGCGCAACGAACACGATCCGATCGAGCAGGTGCGCGCGCGGTTATTGATGAAGAAGTGGGCAAGCGAGGATGAGTTGAAAAAGATCGAGGCGAGCGTGCGGACCATCATTAACGAAGCCGCCGAATTCGCCACCCATGACCGCGAGCCAGATCCGGCGGAACTTTTCACCAACGTCGTGCGGTAAGCGAGCCATGAGAACCAAACGCCGAGGACGTACATGCCCATTCAGGTTCTGATGCCCTCTCTCTCGCCCACCATGGAAAAGGGCGATCTCGCCAAGTGGGTCAAGAATGAAGGCGACAAGGTCCGCGCCGGCGATGTGATCGCCGAGATCGAGACCGACAAGGCGACCATGGAAATCGAGGCCATCGACGATGGCACGCTTGGCCGTATCCTCATCCCCGCCGGCACGCAGGGTGTCGCGGTCAACACGCCGATTGCGGTCATTCTGGCCGAAGGAGAGGACGTCACGGATATTCCATCGTCGGTGATCCACACCGCGCCGTCGTTAAACCATCCATTGTCGTCACACGATGAAACTGCCAACAGCCATCACGTGGAGAGCAGCGTATTTGCTGCTCCATTGACCGGTGATGCCTACGATGCATCCGGCGAAATTCCGGCCGATACCGAGATGGTCATCATCAGCGTGCGTGAAGCCTTGCGTGACGCCATGGCGGAGGAGATGCGGCGCGATAAGGACATCTTGGTGATCGGAGAGGAAGTCGCGGAATATCAGGGCGCCTACAAGGTGACTCAAGGGCTGTTGCAGGAATTCGGCGCGGAACGCGTGATCGACACGCCGATCACCGAGCACGGCTTTACCGGCCTCAGCGTCGGCACGGCGCTTGCGGGCCTCAAACCGATCGTCGAGTTCATGACCTTCAATTTCGCCATGCAGGCGATGGACCAGATCATCAATTCGGCGGCGAAGACGCTATACATGTCGGGCGGCCAGATCACCGCGCAGGTCGTCTTTCGCGGACCGAATGGGCCTGCCTCTCGCGTCGCCGCCCAGCACAGCCAGGATTTTTCGGCCTGGTATTCGCACATTCCGGGCCTGACCGTGATTGCTCCCTATACCGCCGCCGACGCCAAGGGATTGCTCAAGGCCGCGATCCGCTATCCAAATCCGGTTATCTTCCTCGAAAATGAAATTCTCTACGGCCACAGCTTCCCGGTGCCGAAACTCGACGACTTCGTGCTGCCGATCGGCAAGGCCAAAATCGCACGGCAAGGTCATGACGTCACCATCATCGCGTGGTCCATGGGCATGGCCTATGCACTGAAGGCCGCCGACGAACTCGCAACCATGAACATCGAGGCCGAGGTTGTCGATCTGCGTACGCTACGCCCCATGGACACCGACACCATCATTGCGTCCGTGATCAAGACCGGCCGCTGCGTGGTCGTGGAGGAGGGCTGGCAGCAATCGGGTGTCGGCGCGGAAGTGTCGGCTCGCGTGACAGAGCGCGCGTTCGATTATCTCGATGCGCCAGTCGTACGCGTCTCCGGCAGGGACGTTCCGATGCCTTATGCCGCGAATCTCGAAAAACTCGCATTGCCTTCGGTCGCCGAGGTGGTCGAGGCGGCGAAGGCCGTGTGCTACAGGTAACCGCATGCCCGCTCCGAAGGATAAACCGGTCTATCAAGCGCTCGCCCTGCCGAACGAAGCGTTGACCAATGGCGGACTTGAAATCCTGCGCGCGGGACTCATCGACAGCGAGCTTTATGTCAACGCGCGCCGCGTGTTCAAAAATCCTGCTCCATGGGGCGAGGTGCTGGCCGATATCGCAAAACGTATCGCTTTGCTCTATTCGGCCGAGGATACCGACTTCAACGAGAAGGAAGCCCTCGCGGAGATCGAGGAGGCTTTCGCTGCTGAATTGGGTGCGCCGGTGATCAAGGACAAGCCAAAACGTAAGGCGCCCAAGAAAGCCGCGCGCAAGACCACCAAACACAAGACCACCAAACACAAGACCACCAAACACAAGACCACCAAACACAAGACCACCAAACACAAGACCACCAAACACAAGACCACCAAACACAAGACCACCAAACACAAGACCGTCAAACACAAGACCGTCAAACACAAGACAACAAAACGCGGGAAACGCTAGAGCGCGCCATGCCAATCAACATCCTCATGCCCGCGCTGTCGCCGACCATGGAGAAGGGCAACCTCGCCAAATGGTTCAAGAAGGAGGGCGACAAGGTCAAGCCGGGCGACGTGATCGCCGAAATCGAGACCGACAAGGCGACCATGGAATATGAGGCGGTCGACGAGGGCGTGCTGGCCAAGATTGTTGTCCCCGCCGGAACTGAAGATGTGCCGGTCAATCAACTCATCGCGGTGCTGGCGAGTGAAGGCGAGGATGTGAAGAAAGCCGCCGCCACGGCTGCAAAAATGCCTGCGGCGCCAAGCGCCGCCAAGCTCGTGGCTTCACAGATACCTGCTCCAATGCAATCGGCAGGAGCGGCAAGAATGCCGACAGCACAGCCCGTCAGGTCGATGCCCCCTGCGAATGGAGGCGGCCGCGTTTTTGCCTCGCCGCTGGCGCGGCGGCTCGCGCGCGAAGCCGGCTTCGATATTTCGCGCATTGTGGGATCGGGTCCGCATGGACGCGTGATCGCGCGCGATGTGGAGGCGGCGAAGTCGGGCGGCACGCGCACGACGGCTGGCGGGCCAGCGATCCAGGGGCTTTCCGACGAAAAAATCCGCGCGCTTTACGAACCCGGCTCCTATGATGTCGTGCCGCATGACAACGTGCGGAAAATCATCGCCCAGCGGCTGGTGCTGGCGAAACTTACCATCCCGCACTTCTATCTTACCGTGACTTGCACCATCGACAGCCTGCTTGCCGCGCGCGCGGACATGAATGCGGTCGCGCCCAACGGCGCCGATGGCCAGCCTGCCTACAAGCTTTCGATCAACGATTTCGTCATCAAGGCGATGGCGCTGGCGCTGATGAAAGTGCCGGACGCCAATGTCACATGGACCGAAGGCGGCATGCTCAAGCACAGGCACGCCGATGTCGGCGTCGCGGTCTCAATCCCCGGCGGGCTGATCACGCCGCTCGTGCGCAAGGCGGAAGCCAAGGAGATCGTCGCGATCTCGCACGAGATGAAGGATTACTCCGCGCGGGCGCGTACACGCAAACTCAAGCCCGAGGAATATCAAGGCGGCTCGACCGCGATTTCCAATCTCGGCATGTATGGCATCGAGGAGTTCGCCGCGATCATCAATCCGCCGCACGCAACCATTCTCGCGGTCGGCGCGGCCGAGGAGCGGGCGATCGTGCGCGACGGCAAGGTTGTCGTGGCGACGCAGATGAAGGTCACGCTCTCGACCGATCACCGGGCGGTCGACGGCGCGCTTGGCGCGCAGCTGCTGGCGGCGTTCAAGACCTATATCGAGAGTCCCGTGGGAATGATGATATAAGGGGAGGATGTCATGGAAAAATTCGAGCGAAAGATATCGACGCGGCGCGAACTCCTGAAAGGAGTTGGACTGGCCGCGGCCGCCGGCCTCGCGCCGAAGGCTGTTTGGGCGCAGGAGCGCTATCCGAGCCGCACCATCACCATCATCGTGCCGTTTCCCGCTGGAGCTACCACCGACATGCTGGCCCGGCTGTTCGCCCAGCGCATGACCGAGACCATGGGCCAGAGCGTGGTGGTCGAGAACGTGGGCGGAGCGGGCGGCTCTCTTGGCGCCGACAAGGTGGCCAAGGCCGCGCCCGACGGTCACACGCTTTTGTTCCACAACATCACATTCACCACCACGACATCGTCGCTGCAATATGCCGGACGTTCGCGCCACGACATCGAGCAGGATTTTCTGCCGATTTCGGTCGGCGCCTATGTGCCGTTCTGGCTGCTGGCGCATCCGTCCGTTCCGGCGAACAACCTCAAGGAATTCGTGGATTTCGCGAAAACAACAACGATCCCGTTGTTCTACGGTTCGACCGGACCCGGCAGCATCATGAATCTGGTGGGCGAGGTGCTCAAGCGCGACACCGGCATCAAGATGGAGCACGTGCCGTTCCGCGGCGCCGCGCCGCTGGTGACGGAAATGCTCTCCGGCCGCATTCAGTTCGGCGGCGACCAGCTTTCGAGTTCGCTGTCGCACGTGCGCGCCGGAACGCTTAAAGCCATGGCGGTCGCGACCAAATCGGCGGCGATGCCGAATATTCCGACCGTGCGCGAGCTGGGCTTTCCCAATCTGGAGCTTCAGGGCTGGAACGGCTTCTTCGCGCCCAAGGGCACGCCGGAGGCGATCATAGCGCGACTGCATCAGGAAATCGCCG
>Ga0315281_10014731_pt1 | contig 10528 bp, 8 predicted proteins | sample YL17G07_0_MG_FD_204540 | JGI IMG/M metagenome (GOLD analysis project Ga0315281, IMG submission 204540) | Sediment microbial communities from Yellowstone Lake, YNP, Wyoming, USA - YL17G07_0 | ecosystem: Environmental > Aquatic > Freshwater > Lake > Sediment | place: USA: Wyoming | collected...
CTGGCGGCGTTCTCCTCCCTCGCTCGCCTGCGGCGTACCGCAAGTACGCCTCGGCTCGCTCGGTCGTGCGGCCTTGCCAGCGAACGAAATCGCTCCGACGGTCTGTCAATTTCATTGGGGCGCCGCAAGCTTGCGGCTTCGAATACCAGTCTTGCATGTTCGAGAATTTTCGACGGTCTCTCATGAATGATCCGGGCTAGGGCGACCTCCACTCGAGCAACCGGACGCCTCCGAAATCCTTCGATCTCCAACCGGTTCCCGGAGAGCGCGGGTCGATGCTTTCGATTCGATCCGGGGAAGTCCGGCAATTCCATTTCCAGTTTCTGACGACGTCGGCAAAGATTCGCAAGGGTGCGATTTCCCGATGGGATTCCCTCCTCAGCACGTCGAGGATCGGGAGATCCGCGGGAGGGAACGGGAGGTCTTTGAGCGAATCGGGCCGAACCCATTGCATTTCTCGTCCGTCCGTCGAGCGCGGCACTCCGCGGGCGAGCCGGACTTCGACCGCCGAGAGGACGATCGTTCTTTCGCCCTCGCAGAAAAAGCCGCAGGAATGGAGTGCGATCGGACGAACCGCCACTTCCAGCTCCTCCCACATTTCGCGAACGATCGCAGCTCCGGCGGTTTCATCCGCCTCGACTTTCCCCCCTGGCAGCTCCCAGTGCCCCTCGTAGGAGGATCCCTTCGGACGCCTCGTGAGAAGTATTCCGTCCTTCGAGCGAAGGACGGCTCCGGCCACGAACAGCAGCGCTGGTGAATTCGAAACATCGAGATCCGCCAATGGATCCTCCACGGCTCAGGCTCCTCGCTTTCTTTCGATTTCGAGCCGGGCCAATCGCACGGCCTCCACCACACCCGGTTCGCCGCGAGACTCCCGCTCGATCGATTCGAGTGCGGGAAGATCCCGTACCGTTCCGAGCGTTGCGAGCGAGGCGGCGACGCTCCGGGCGAATCCAAGAAATCCCGGCCGCCGGACGGGCGTTCCGGCGAATTCTCGATCAAACGATTCTGCCGTCAGAGTCGAGCTCCCGGAGAGTGGCCACCGGCCGATGTTTTCGCGGGCCCGCAGAGACGGGTGGATGGTTGTTCCCTCGCGGGCATTCCACGGACAAACCTCCTGGCAGATATCGCAGCCGAAGATTCGCTCACCAATCTCGAGAAGCCGCTTCTCGCCGAGAACTCCTCGATGTTCGATCGTCATGTAGGAGAGGCAACGGGTCGCGTCGAGACGGCCCGGTTCCGGAAACGCATTGGTCGGACAGGCGTCGAGGCAGCGGCGGCAGTCTCCGCACTGGTCACCCGTCAGCCCGGTGGAAGCCGGAAGCTCGGCGCTCGTCACGAATCCTCCGATCAGGATCCAGCTCCCGTGGTCGGGATCGATGAGGCAACCGTTCTTCCCGATCCATCCGAGTCCAGCCCTCACCGCCCATTCCCGCTCGAGTACGGGAGCGGTGTCGAGAAATATTCGGGAACGGGAGCCGCGGCTGATTCGATCCGAAAGGCGTGCGAGTGCGACGATCGAACGCCGCAACCCTTTGTGGTAATCCTTCGAGCGTCCGTAACGAGCGATGATTCCGGCCGGCCCTTCGTGCGGGAGGGACGGCGGCTCGCTCGACTCGTAAGCGGCCGTCATGACCACGACGCTCCTGGTTCCGGGCATGAAGCGGCGAATATCGGCTCGAACGTCACTCCCTTGTTCGAGGTACGACATGGATCCGTGGCGTTGAAGCTCGATCCATTTTCGAAAGGGCGCCATGCTCTCGGCCGGGGCGGCATCGGCGACGCCGAGCCGAAGAAATCCGAGGCGTACGGCTTCGTTTCTCAACCGCTCCAGCGCGCGTTTCCCGGCGCCTTCTGTTTCGTCGATCCTTTTCACCGTGCAAGTAGATCAAAGCGCCGGGGACATCGCCAGATTCCGCTCTGGCCAGGCGCCTGACCGGTTGATGCCGTAGCGATCGCGGGTGTGCGGTCAGTCCGGCGGTTCCAGAATTTCGAGAATCTGCGCCGACGGTGTCGGCCGGTCGATCACGCTCGTTCGACCGGTGGGCCATCGAATCTCGACTTTCTCGGGTGGGTGTTCGGGACCGACAGCGAACACAAGAAGCCGGCCGGAATCGGAAAGAAAGGATCCACCCGCGGTGACGGGCCGCGTTTGGACGTGCCCATCAGTTGTCAGGCGTGCGACGGCGCCGACGGCGTCCCGGTTCGAGCTTCGGCCGACGAGGCGAATGCGGAGCGAATTCCTCCATCCGGGGGAGACGTTTCGATAAATTTCCGGGGATGCCAGGAACGCGCCGCCAACCAGATCGGGAGCGCCGTCCCCGTCGATGTCTGCCGCGACGAGCCCGCGAAGATCGGCGTTGGTGTCGAATCCCGAAGCGTAGGCGATGTCCACGAACGTTCCGTCGTGAAGATTCAGGAAAAGCCGCTCATCCTGAGGTCCCGTGATTCCGTCTTCATGGAAGTCGATTTTCCAGCGCCCGGAAGAGAAGTCCGTCCATCCTGCGGATGTTTCGTTCCAGAAGTCGATGTCGTGATTTGCGCCATGTCTTCCGAGGAGCATCCCGTTGGCGACGGCAATGTCGGGCCAGCCGTCGCCGTCGGCATCGACAAACACCGTTCCCCAGGCCCAGCCGCCGTCCGACACGCCGGCTTCCCGCGAAACCCGGGCGAAACGCCCCGTTGTTCGAACGTCATTCCGGAAAAGCGAATCCCCGAGAGCGTAATCCTGAAGACGGCGCCTGGCGTAGGAACCCACCAGGCTCGAAAGGGGAATGGGAGGGAGCGGAAACCTCGGATCGAGGATGATCCACCTTTCGTCCATCCAGTAGTTGGTGACGTGAAGGTCGAGATCTCCATCTCCATCGAAATCCCCCCAGGCGACCCCCATCCCGAAGCCGAGGTCGGCGGTCCCGGTTTCGCCCGTGACGTCGCGAAACTGAATCGGGCCACCCGGTTTCGTGACGTTCCGGTAAAGCACGTTGGGGCCGAAATCGTTGGCCACGTAGAGATCGACCCGCCCGTCGCCGTCGTAGTCGGCCGCTCCGGCGGCGAGCCCCCATCCAGTGTCGTCGGTTGCTGACGAGTGGCTCTCGTCGGTGAAGCGAATCGCCCCTCCTGGCGGCGTGATGTTCCGAAAAAACTTGTTAGGCCGGCCGTTTCGCCCGGAGATCGACGGACCGGTGCGGGAGCCGTCACCGTATTGAACGAGGTAGAGATCGAGGCGGCCGTCGCGGTCCGCGTCGAGGGCGACCGCCGACCGGTAAGCGCCGGTCAGATTGCCGAGCCCGGATTCTGAAGTCATGTCGTCGAACACCAGATGATCGGCCGCGTCAGCTGCCGTTTCCCGGCGCCCGCGAAAAAAACGGCAGCGTGCCTGGTCGTAGCTGACGAAGAGGTCGGGAATTCCGTCATTGTCGAAGTCGGACGACAGAATCGACTTCGCCTCTCCCCAGTGGCCGCCGAGGCCGATGGACTGCGTGAAATCGATCAGGCTGCCGGCCGGCTCCACGACGAGAACGGCAAGTCCGGATCCCCCTCCGAACACGAGACAGGGCGACTCGCCCCGGCAGCGTTCAACGACGGCGACGCCTCCCGTGTCGTGATCGCCGGGGGATGCGACGTTTCGGAAATCAGCGGGTCGGTCGGATCCGGCTTTCCAGTCGCGTCCGTCATTGCCGGGATGAATCTTTTGGAATATTGGCGAATCGGATTCCACGACCGTTCGTCCGGTTTCGGTCGCTGAGGCCAGAACCCAGTCTGCCGAACGGTCGGGCCGACGAACGACTCGACATGACCACCAGGACTCGATCTGGCGCCTCGCGTTCGGCCCGGAAGTTCCGGCGACTCTCGAGTGGATGAGAAGAGTCCTCTGAGCGCCGCTCCCCTCGATTCCGGCGATTCGTATCTCGCACCGGGCGATGTCTACGATTCCTGCGCGCAGACCCAGGAGCTGCGTCACCGCCTCTGCGCCCGAGACACTTCGAAGGCCGGCCGAATACCTCGAAACGCGAATGCCGGAAGAAGAGACGAACGGCTTGCCCGATGGCGTGTCGGCGGGAAATACCGTGACCGCCGGGTTCATCGAGCCTCCGAGAAGATTCCGGTCGCTCGATCGGATCGATTGCCGAAGCGAATCGACGAATCGCGATGTGCCATCGCTGTATTGCTCGAGCGTCGGAAAAGGGCGGCCCGGGCTGGAAACGCAGCCCGAGAGTGAGGACCAGATCAGGATGGCGGCGGAGCTGCGCAGAGATTTTCGCACCGGAAGGGGAGTCTAACCCCGGAGAAGACCGGGGAAGCCTTGCCCGGTTCGAGCCGGAGTCGTTACGGTATGTTGCGGCGGTGGTAGACTTCCGCCGGTTTTTGAACGATGGATTCGACCGGTTCGTCCGGTTCGACGGCAGAAGAACCAAACTCGACCTTTTTGATTTACAAACTACGATCGCCAGACACGAAGGAGGGCGCGCATGAATCCAGCTCTTAATGAATTGATCAACGCGATTTTTCGATGGTTGCACGTTGTCGCAGGTGTGGCCTGGGTCGGCCACCTCTACTTCTTCAACTTCGTCAATGGACCCTTCGCCAAGACGATGGACGCAGCGACGAAGAAGGCTGTCGTTCCGGAGCTGATGCCCCGGGCTCTCTTCTGGTTCCGCTGGGGTGCAGCCTGGACCTTCATCACCGGGATCATGCTCTTTGGAGCGGTTTATTACATGGGAGGATTCCTTTTCGAAGGGGATGCCGAGAAAAACTATGGTCTGGCTCTGGGGCTCTCGGTGCTGGCCCTCGTGGCGATCTTCCTCTATGACGTGATCCAGAAGCAGATGAAGGGGACGATGGTCGCCAACGCGATTTGCCTCATCCTTCTCGCTGCGGTCTATGTCGCCTTACGGAAAGTGGGGCATTTCAGCAGCAAGGCTCTTTACATTCACGTCGGCGCAATTCTCGGCACGGTCATGGCGATGAACGTCTGGATGAGGATCTGGCCGGCGCAGAAGAAAATCATTGCGGCCATCAAGGCGGGGACGGCCCCCGACGCCGATGTCGTCGCTCTCGCCGGTTTGCGTTCCCGGCAAAATACGTTCATGTCCGTTCCTTTGATTTTCTTCATGGTGAGCAATCACTTCCCCCTCATGTTCGGCGACACCGATCCCGCGCATCGTCTCGTCGGAATCCCGATGCGCGACGTCACGGTCGTCCTGATCATTCTCGCGGGATTCGGCCTCGTCCATCTGCTCTACAAGAAATCGGCGTCGGTTCAGGGGCTCTGAGTTCTGCTGCTGTTTCCGCCGCATCCTGCTGAAAGCAAAAAAGCCCCCGCGAAAAGGGGGCTTTTTTCTTGCCGCCAGCCGGCATTGACACCGCGAAAGGGTCAAGGGTCCGGAACTCCGGTGAGTTGCCGTTTGATCGCCTCCGGATCAATCGGAAGGCCTCCGGTGTCGACGTTCGAGGGGACGAACTGTCGCCCCTCGGGAGTGGATTCGAACTGACCCGAGATTCGAACCGTGTGCTCGCCGTCGGGCATTCGAACTTTCATCTCGTAAACGGTTTCATTGCCTTCCTGTCGGATCGTGACTGACGGCGGCGCGATGGGAAGCGCCGAACCGGGATGGCCCGCGGCGGAAGACGCCGCGAACGGAGAACGGATCGTGCTTCCCTTGCCGTCCGATGGCGCAAAAAACGGATCCTGGTTCGGATCTGCGGGAGGCGCTCGGTCCAACCAGTCGTTGGACGAGGAAGGCGCCGGAGCTCGCGGCGGTGGAGCGCTCGAGCTGGCTGCGCGGTTGAACGCCTCGAGAGAACGTTTGAGGGCGTTTCGAGCGGCATCCGGGTCGACGGACGAGGTCGAGGGTGCCGCCGCAGCGGGTGGAGGCTCTTTCCCGCGTGTCAGAAAAAAAATGGCCATTCCGCCGAGGACCGCGCCGGCGATCAGAAATTTCGAGAGATTTGCGGTGGTCAGAATCGGGGCACGCTCCGGGGGAGGAAGCGTCAGCGATTCCTTGCAGATCTTGCACCAGACGAAACCCGGGGGGTTGGGTTCGGCGCAATGAGGGCAGAAAATCGTCGGGGCTGAAGAGGGAATCGATCCGGTTCGGCGCGCAGGAGGGTTCGCCACCCCGGAATGATACGCCGCCGGACCGAAAACGGGCGGAAGAGCTCGGTCTGCGGCTAGACTGTCGATCATGGGGGAGCCGCAGAAATCGATGTTCCGTTTCGCCGAAGTGGCGGTTCCGGTTCCCAGAGATGGAACTTTTACCTACTCAATTCCGGAGCATCTCGCCCCGGAGTTGCAGGTTGGTTCACGCGTTCAGGTGCCATTCGGTTCGCGGGTCCTGTCGGGAATCGTACTGGCGGTAACGGAAACTCCTCCTCCGGGAATCGAGCTGCGCCCGATCGCGTCGCTTCTCGACGATGAGCCGGCGCTTCCTCTCTCGATTCTCGAAATGGCCCGTTTTGCAGCGGAGTATTACCTGGCCCCCATCGGCGAGGTCGTCCGGAGCGCTCTGCCCGCGCCGCTCTCCCGAAAAGGGGAGAGGGGCTATCTGCCGACGGAAAAAGGCGTTACGGAGGTCGAGACGTTGAACGGAGTCGAACGAGAGGTCATGGAATCCGTGATTCAGACGGGGCGGCGAACTCGAAGCGAGCTCCGCGAGGCCCTGGCCCGGCCGCATCTCGGCGAAAAGCTCGAGCGCCTCCTCGGCGCGGGGTTCCTGCGGACCGACGACCGTTGGACGGATGGAAAAGGCATTCGCTGGGAAAAAGGAGTCTCCCTTCGTGAGGTTTCGCAGGAGCAGATTCTCGCCGCCGTCGGGCGATCCTCCGGGCGTCTGCGTGTTGTCGAGTATCTTCGCCAGCTCGGCCGCCCGGCCCTCGTCGAGGAGATCGTGCGCACCTGCGAATGTTCGAGTGCGATTGTGAAATCGCTCGAAACCGCCGGAATTCTGGCACCCTTCACGCAACCCAAACGCTACGACGCAACTCTTTCCTGGCACTCGGCCGGATTGCCGTCCGCAGCGGAGACGGTGGGCTTTCCGCTGACCGCGGAACAGGCAGCGGCTTTGGCCGAGATTCTCCCAACGCCGCGAGGTGCTTTTCTCCTCCATGGCGTGACAGGAAGCGGGAAGAGCGAGATCTACGCGCGAGCGCTCGACCAGACCGTACGTGCCGGAAAAAAAGGAATCTGGCTCGTTCCTGAAATCGCGCTGACTCCGGTCTTCGCGCGACAGCTCGCAAAAAGATTTCAGGGGCGCCTCGCGGTTCTCCATTCGGCGATGTCGGCCGGAGAAAGAACGACCGAGTGGAAGCGCATCCGAAACGGAGAGGTCGATGTGGTTCTGGGGCCTCGTTCGGCGATATGGGCGCCCGTCGAGCCGCTCGGCCTCGTCGTGGTCGATGAGGAGCACGAATCCTCCTATAAACAGGAGGAGACTCCCCGGTACCACGCGCGGGATCTGGCTTTGTTTCGAGGCGCCCGCGAGAATGCGACGGTCATTCTCGGGTCGGCGACGCCGTCGGTCGAGAGCATTCACGGCGCGCGCTCGGGACGTTTGCGGGAGATTCGACTCCGAACGCGCGTGGAAGATCGTCCGCTGCCGATCGTCGAGATCGTCGATTTGCGCGATGAAAAGGCGGATCAAGGGGACCGGGGTGCGATCATTTTCTCCACCCGGCTCCGGACGGCGGTCGACGAGTGCTTGTCCCGGAATGAACAGGTGATCCTCCTCCTGAATCGCCGCGGGTACTCACCGCATCTGATCTGCCGGAGTTGTGACGAGGACTTCCGGTGCGCCGACTGCTCGGTGGCAAGGACCTTTCACAAGAGAGAAGGGCAACTCGTCTGCCACTATTGCGGGCGGCGAGGGGCGGCGCCGCAGAGGTGCCCGCGATGCGGAGGTGCGGTTCTCCATCCTGAAGGCATCGGGACCGAGCGGGTGCTGGAGAAGTTTCTGACGATCTGGCCCGGGATTTCGGCCGACCGGCTCGATCGAGACACGATCCGCCGGCGCGGAGGAGCGGCGGCAGTTCTCGATAAATTCGAGCGGGGAGACTTGCGCGTTCTGGTCGGAACTCAGATGGTCGCCAAGGGGCATCATTTTCCGAACGTGACCCTGACCGGCGTCATCTCGGCCGACGGGCTTCTGGGCTTTCCTGATTTTCGCGCGGCAGAACGAACGTTTCAGCTTCTGGTTCAGGTCTCGGGACGGGCCGGACGAGGGGAGAAACCTGGACGCGTTCTCATCCAGACGTTTTATCCGCAACATCCCGCGATTCGTCACGCGATCGCCGCAGATACCGATCGATTCTTCGAGGAGGAGCTGCGGCTTCGAAAAGCCTTTCATTACCCCCCTTTCACGCGGGTCATTCACCTCGTCTCGTCCTCCTCGAAGCGGGAATCCGCTCTCGAAGACATCGAAGCGCTCGGTGCGGCGCTGGTTTCGCAGCCGGAGGCGCGTTTCCATAGAATTCTCGGGCCTGCGCCGGCGCCGATCGAAAAACTCAACGGGAAGTTTCGTTTCCACATTCTCGTCCGGGGCGAAAATCGAAAAGCGCTGCGCGCGCTCGTCGGCGCTGCGCTCGAGGCGGTTCCGTCTCCGAAGGGGCATTCGGTCGACCGGGTCGTGGACGTCGATCCGGCAAACGTCCTGTAAATCTCCTCCCGAGATCCGGCACGCTTTAGGGTGGAGGCGCCGGCCCCGCAATCGTTGACCCCCCGACTCTCCGCCGCTTAGACTGGAAGGCTCGCGGAAAGGCTGCATTCCGCGAGAGCACAAATGAGCGCCGAAGAAGCCAATTTCGAAGAACCGATCGTCAGGATCCGCCGGCGGATCGAAGAGCTCTCAGGTTTCCCCGAGGATCGGGAAAAAGCCGAAGAGATCGAGAAGCTGCGCGAAAAACTCGACAAGGTCTGCCGGGACATTTATGGAACGCTCTCCCCCTGGCAGAAAACTCTCGTCGCCCGTCACCCGCTGCGCCCGTACACACTCGATTACGTTCGGGCACTGACCTCGGATTGGGTCGAGATTCACGGTGACCGCGGGTTCGGTGACGATCCCGCGATCGTTGCCGGATTCGGAATCTTCGATGCGAAGCCGGTGCGATACGAAAGAGAAAATCCGTAGAAATTTCGGAATGCCCAAGCCTGAGGGTTACCGAAAGGCGCTCAGGGTGATGCGGCTCGCCGAAAAATTCGGGCGTCCCGTCCTGACGTTCATCGACACGCCGGGCGCATACCCCGGCATCGATGCGGAGGAAAGAGGCCAGGCCGAAGCGATTGCGAGAAATCTCATGGCGATGGCGGCTCTTCGAACTCCGATCGTCACCCTCGTCACCGGTGAAGGGGGGAGCGGCGGAGCGCTCGCGATCGGCATGGGGGATCGAATCTTCATGCTCGAACATTCGGTTTACTCGGTCATCTCGCCGGAGGGATGCGCCGCCATTCTTTGGAAAGACAACGCCCGAGCCCGCGATGCCGCCGAAGCGATGAAAATGACTCCCCCGGATCTGCTGGCTCTGGGTGTGATCGATGGAATCATTCCCGAACCGGTCGGAGGAGCTCATGCGCTCCCTTCGGCGGTCATCGAGTCGGTCGGCGACAGGCTTCGTGTCGAGCTCGATCAGCTTCGATCGGTGCCGGTCGACGACCTGCTCCAGCGGCGCTACGAGAAATTTCGGCGGCTCGGAGTCTTCGAAGAGACGGAATGACATCTGTCACCGCAGCTGATGCGACGATGTTTCCCGGGCGCGGGGACATTCGTTGGAAGATTGGGAATGTCGATCCGGTCGAAGCGGAGCGGCTGGCGGCGTCCGCGAAACTTCCCGGCCTGACGGCGCGATTGCTGCTCGCCCGGGGTCTGTCGGACCGGGAGGGAGCCCGCCGGTTTCTCGAACCCGCCGTCGCCGACCTCCACGACCCCGCCTCACTGCGTGGACTTCCGGAGGCGGTCGACCGCCTCCTGATGGCCTGCGACCGGAAAGAGCGGATTCTCGTCTACGGCGACTACGACGTCGATGGTCTGTCCGCAGTCGTTCAGCTCAAGGCCGCGCTCGGCAGAATCGGCGGCGACGTCGAAGCGTTCATCCCGCACCGGATCCAGGACGGGTACGGACTGCGGCCGGCCACGGTCGAGAAAATCCTCGACCGGAAGCCCGGGGTCCTGATCACCGTGGACTGCGGGATTTCCGCAGTGGCGGGAGTTCGACGGGCGGTCGAGGCCGGCATCGACGTCATCGTGACTGACCACCACCTCCCTCCGGAGCTCCTCCCGGACGGTTGCATCATCGTGAACCCGAAGCAGCCGGGATGCGACTATCCGTACAAGGAGCTGTGCGGCGCGGGCGTTGCTTTCAAGATCGTGCAGGCGCTGACGCTGCGGCGAGAAGGGGTTGGAGCGATCGCGTCGTATCTTCGGATCGCAGCGCTGGGCACCGTCGCGGACATGGTGCCTCTCGATGGCGAAAACCGGACCATTTCAAGACTTGGCGCGCTCGGACTCGCAGATCCCAGATCGCCCGGGCTCCGTGCGCT
>Ga0315281_10014732_pt1 | contig 10527 bp, 7 predicted proteins | sample YL17G07_0_MG_FD_204540 | JGI IMG/M metagenome (GOLD analysis project Ga0315281, IMG submission 204540) | Sediment microbial communities from Yellowstone Lake, YNP, Wyoming, USA - YL17G07_0 | ecosystem: Environmental > Aquatic > Freshwater > Lake > Sediment | place: USA: Wyoming | collected...
CTATTACAAAGGAATCAAACTGCTGGCCGCCACACGAAAAAATCTTGCCCTAGAGGCGGCCTAAACCATGAACACCCTGACAGAATTAAGTGGCAGTTACACTGACAGATTGACATTGCAGCGACAGGCTGGAAGCGAACCTAGATATGGTCTAATGCTGATGTAAGTCCGAAATATGCGCCCTCCTGCTCGGCGGCGCGAAACTCTTCTCCCGTTTCTTCTAATACGCGTCCCACTACCCCCCAATCACTTCATACCCTACGAATGCCGTCTAATGTGATATTATTCTTGGTTCACCATGAACAATATTAGGAACTTTTCGATAATCGCGCACGTCGACCATGGCAAGTCCACCCTGGCCGACAGGATAATGGATCTCACGGGGGCCGTGTCCAACCGCGAGAAAAAGGAGCAGATGCTCGACCAGATGGATCTTGAGCGGGAAAGGGGCATCACCATCAAGGCCCAGACCGTCCGCATCAACTACAAAAGCAAAAACGGCGGCGAATACGTCTTCAACCTCATCGACACCCCCGGCCACGTGGACTTCTCTTACGAGGTTTCCAGAAGCCTAAAGGCTTGCGAGGGGGTTCTTCTGCTGGTTGACGCCACACAGGGGATAGAGGCCCAGACGCTTGCCAACATGCACCTTGCTTTGGAGCAAAAACTGGCCGTCATCCCGGTCATAAACAAAATCGACCTTCCCAACTCCGACCCGGAAATGGTGAAGGGGCAGATAGAGGACATCCTTTGCATCGACTCGTCCGAGGCGATACTCACCTCCGCTAAAAGCGGAAAAGGCGTCGCCGACGTGCTGGAGGCAATCGTCGAGAGGATACCGGCCCCCAAGGGGGAAAGGGACGCGCCGCTAAAGGCGCTGGTTCTTGACTCTTGGTACGACACTTACCGCGGCGTGGTGGTTCTTGCCCGCATTTTCGACGGGGTTTTGACACCCGGCATGAAGGTTCGTTTTGTCTCCACCGGGGCGGAACATCAAATCCTCCAATTGGGCGTGTTCACCCCGTTCGGCAAGGAGATTCCATCCGCCGGGCCGGGCGAGGTTGTGTTCATCACCGCCTCCATCAAGACGATAGCTGACACCAAGGTGGGCGACACCGTGACAGGGGCGCTAAACCCGACGAAGGAGCCTCTGCCGGGGTTTAAAGAGGCCAGGCCGATGGTTTTCTGCGGCCTTTACCCGATAGAGGGGGACAACTACGACGTATTGCGCGAAGCGCTGTCAAAACTGCACCTTAACGACACCTCGTTCAAGTACGAGCCGGAGACGTCCACCGCGCTGGGGTTCGGCTTCAGGTGCGGGTTCCTGGGCCTTCTGCACATGGAGATAATACAGGAACGGCTGGAAAGGGAATTCAACCTCAGCCTCATCACCACATCCCCCACCGTGAGCTACAAGGTCACGGTCAAGGCGGGCGACGTGAGGCTGATAGACAACCCCAACGACCTGCCGAACCAATACGATTTCGTCGAGGAGCCGCTCATAAGGGCCACGATAATAACGCCGGACGAATTTCTGGGGAACCTTTACTCCCTGATAGAGGAAAAACGCGGCGTCCAAGAAAAGACCGAGTACATAAGCCCCACGCGGGTTATGCTCGTCGCCCTCATACCTTTGAACGAAGTGGTGCTGGATTTTTTCGACCGGCTGAAAACCGCCACCAAAGGGTACGCCTCGGTAGATTTCGAGGAGGCCGGCTACCAGAAGGCGAACCTCGCAAAACTCGACATACTCGTCAACGACGAGCCGGTTGACGCGCTAGGGTTCATCGTCCACAAGGAAAAGGCGTTTGTTTTCGGGCGCGACATAGTTTCGAAAATGAAGGAGCTAATCCCGCGCCAGATGTTCGACGTTGCCATACAGGCGGCGATAGGCGGTAAGATAGTGGCGCGTGAAACGGTGAAGGCCATGCGAAAGAACGTGACCGCGAAATGTTACGGCGGCGACATAACCAGAAAACGCAAACTGCTGGAAAAGCAAAAAGAGGGAAAGAAAAGAATGAAACAGATAGGAAGGGTCGAGATACCCCAGACCGCGTTCCTGGCGGTTTTGAAGAAATAGCCGCGATGGAAAAGAAAAAAAGCCTTACAAGGGAGTACATAGAGGCGATAGCACTGGCCCTTTTGCTGGCGTTGCTGATAAGGACTTTTGTCGTGCAGGCCTTCCGCATCCCATCCGGCTCCATGATACCCACCCTTTTGGTCGGCGATCAGATTTTGGTGGACAAGGTGGCGTTCCGATTCCGCAAACCGCAAAGGGGGGAGGTTATCGTCTTCAAATATCCCGGCGATGAGACGCGCGACTTCATAAAACGGATAATCGGTCTCCCCGGAGAAAAGCTGGAGGTTCGAAATCGGAAGGTGTTTATTAACGACAAAGAGATGCAAGACGGCGCCTTCGCCTACCACGAGATTTTCGACAATTTCAGAATCCCGCCAAGGGACGATTTCGGCCCGGTCTCCGTGCCGGACAAACATTACTTCGTGATGGGCGACAACCGCGAGAACAGCCAGGACAGCCGGTTCTGGGGGTTCTTGGAGGAGGAGAAAATAATAGGCCGGGCGTTCATAATCTACTGGTCGCGCAACACCGACAGGTTCTTCCCCTTGGAAATACGCCTCGGCCGCTTCGGCCGCCTCGTGGAATAGCTAAGTTTACCCGTGGCGGCGGGCGAACGAAGATGCGGCATCAGTGGCAAGCCGGTCACATCTCTCGTTTTCGGCGTGACCGTCGTGTCCTCTTATCCACTCCCACTTAATTTTATGGATTTCCGACTGGGCTTTAAGCTCCTCCCAGAATTGGCGGTTCTTCACCGGCTGGCGCGAGGCGGTTTTCCAACCGTTCCTTATCCACCCGGCCATCCATTCCTTCATCCCTTTCACAACGTACTGCGAATCGGTCGTGACGACCACTTCGCAAGGCTCTTTGAGGGATTTAAGCGCCTCGATGACCCCCGACAGCTCCATCTCGTTGTTGGTGGAGTGTTTTTTTCCTCCGGACAGTTCGATCTCGGCCCCGTCGACCTTTATTATCGAGCCCCATCCTCCCGGGCCGGGATTGCCAAGGCAACTGCCGTCGCTGAATATCTCAACTTTTTTCATCGGTCGTCTCCCCTTTCGCTTCTCGTCCTGTTCGCATCTTGGCGAACAGGGCATCTACGAATGATAACCCGCTTTTGGAAGAAAAACCACGCATGGACACGGATTAAAAAATTGTCATTCCCGTGAAAACGGGAATCCAGCCCCGACTCCCATATTTTCCAACTGGATCCCCGCCTTCGCGAGGATGACAAAAAAGTGGGAGTGCCTATCCATGGTTAATTAGGGGGTTAGATGGACTTTACGGCCTTCCGCTTTTCCTTTTTGGGAAGCTGTTTTATCTTGTATTCGTTCCGCATCGCCTCGCTTTTTGTCAATAACTGGCTTATGACCGCGAGTTTCACCGGCAGTCGCCCCCGGGTGAATTTGCTGGCCTTCCCCTCGTTGTGCTTAACCAGCCTTTTTTTCATGTCGTTTGTGACGCCGCAGTAAAACGAGCCGTCGGCGCATTTCAACAAATAAACAACCCAATTGTTCATATTCCGCCCATTCTATCCCGTATAATAAACACCATGAACAGATTTCAACACACCATGACCGTGCTTCCATGGAAGGCCAGATGCATAACCGTGCCGATTCCCGCCGTGCGTTCCGTGACGCTTATGATACTCGTAAGGACCGGAAGCAGGTTCGAGCCAAAGGAACACAACGGCATATCCCATTTTATGGAACATATGTTCTTCAAGGGGGGGGAGCGATATCCCGACACCATGGCGGTCGCCGGAGCCATCGACGGCGCCGGGGGGAGCTTTAACGCGTTCACCAGCGAGGAGATGGTCGGCTACTTCGTAAAGATAACATCCCTGAGAAAAGAGATAGCGTACGACGTTTTGTCGGACATGCTGTTAAACGCCAAGTTCGCCACCGAGGAGATCGCTCGCGAGAAGGACGTCATCATCGAGGAGATTCGGATGCACCACGACGACCCGATGAGCCAGGTGAGCACCGATTTTCACAAGCTGTTCTTCGGGGACCAGCCCCTGGGATGGGACATCGCCGGGAGCGAGGAGCTTGTGTCGTCCATGACGCGCGAGGATTTTCTTTCGCACCACAAAAAGTTTTATTACGGCGCAAACTGCGTCATCGTGGCCGCCGGGGACATAACGCCGGCCGAGAACGAGACGCTGTGCTCCAAATATTTCAAGTTCGGGGCGGGGGAAATTCCGGCCCAGCCCAAGCCTTTCGAAAAACTGGAGACAAGCCGGATATTCGTCCGGGAGCGCGAGACGGAACAGGCCCATTTTATCTTCGGCTTTTCGGCCTGCGCCTCGGAGACTAAGGACGAGATTCCGCTCAAAGTTCTAAGCGCGTTGTTGGGCGGCTCCATGAGCTCGCGCCTTTTCCACCAGATACGGGAGCGAAGAGGGCTGGCGTACTACATAAACTCCGGCCTCGCGACGTACTTTGACGCGGGCTTTTTTCAGGTCAGCTCCGGCGTTAACCTTAGCAAGATAAACGACGCGCTTAAATACGCGCTCGAGGAGATGGACAAGGTAAGAAGCGCGCTCGTGACGCCGGAGGAGCTTACCCGGGCGAAAGAGAACATAAAGGGACACACCGACCTGGCCCTGGAGGACTCTCGCCGCGTGGCGAGCCTTTACGGCATGCGCGAGCTACTTTACTCTAGGATAAAAACGCCGGAGGACATCGTGGCTGAAATAGACGCCGTAACGGCCGAGGAGATTCTTGCGGCCGCCAAAAGATATTTCCAAAACGACGCGATGAAACTCGCCGTCGTCGGCCCGTTCAAGGGAGGCCCCGCCTTTTTTGAGGAAACCTTCCGCCTTTAGCGCGAATTATTCAAGAAACGGCTTTTACTCGTAGCGCAACGCCTCGGCGGGGTCCAGCCGCGACGCGTTCCACGCCGGATACACCGCCGAGAGCATCGTGATAAAAAGCGCGCAGGACGAGATGACGATAAAATCCGTTGGATCCATCGTCACCGCCAGCGTCTTCACGTTGTACACGTCGGACGGCACGTTGATAAACTGGTATTTTTTTAGCGCGGCGCAAAACAGATAGCCGGAAACGTCGCCTATAAGCGTGCCTGTCACGCCTATGATGGCTCCCTCCAGAAAAAATATCCGCATTATCACCGACCGGGTGGCCCCCATCGACTTTAGGATGGCGATGTCGCGCGTCTTCTCCATCACCACCATTATCATGGTGCTCACGATGTTGAAGGCCGCCACGAAAACGATGAGTATCAGGATTATGAAAATGGCGGTTTTTTCGAGCTTGAGCGCGTAGAAGAGGTTCTGGTTCATCTCCATCCACGTTCGCGCATAGAACGGGAAGCCTATCGTTTTCTCCACCTGGCGCGCGATGGAGTCGGCCTTGTAAATGTCGTCCACTTTTAGCTCCACGCCGCTAACCCTGCCTTCCATCCCGTAGAACTCCTGCGCGGCGGCCAGCGAGACAAGCGCCATGCCGGAGTCATACTGATACATCCCGGAACGGAAAAGGCCGACGACGCGGTATCTCTCCATCCTAGGCGTCATGCCCATCGGGCCGGCGCGTCCCTTTGGGGAGACCAAGTTCACCCCGTCGCCGGGGCCGACACCGAGCGATTCCGCCAGCGCCTCCCCCAAAATAATTCCGTTGTGCGAAAACTCCCCCTCCGAAAACTTCCCCGAAAGGACGTCCACGCGAATCCCGTTGAGAAGATATTTGTTGATGCTCGTCACGCCGGCCTCGCGGCTCGGGTCCACCCCCCTTAGGACCGCCCCGGCCGACTTCTTCGTGGAGGAGACCAGCGCCTCGCCGTAAATGTACGGGGCGGCTGAAATCACGCGGGGATTGGCCGATATTTTTCCAATCAATTCGTTCGAGTCGCCGAACGAGGACTCGAACGAGTTGAGCACGACAATGTGGGAATAGGTGCCGAGAATTTTGTCTCGCAGTTCGTTTTGCATTCCCGTCATGACGGAGATGACAACGATGAGCGCCATTACCCCCAGCGCGACCCCGCCGACAGAAATCCAGCTGATAAGCGAGATAAAGGTTTGTTTGCGCTTTGCCTTCAGGTAGCGAAGGCTCATAAAAAGTTCGAATTTCATTTCCGCTGATTATACCCGTTTTGGCGGAAAGCGCGTGATTTCAGATTTTTGCTTATTGGGCGGAGGCGCCGAGCCTTTTCGCCTCGGAAAATTTCCTCATCTGCTCCTTGAGGTGGAGGTTGGTCGGCCTGAGCTTCAGCGCCTTCTCCATCGTTCCAGTCGCCTTGTCGTAGTCCGCTTTCAAAAAATAAATCTCGGCCAAGGTGTCCATGTAGTCCGGCAAATCCGGGACGTACCGCATGGAGGCGACGGAATATTGCTCCGCCTCGTCCAAATTTTTCTTCTGTTGCATGTAAACGCGGGCAATTTTGTTGAGCGCGGGGGCGGACTCCGAATCAATCGCCAGCGCCTGCTTGCAATACTGCTCGGCCTTTGCGTTGTCGCCAAGCCTGCTGTGCGCCGTGGCCAGGGCCAGCATGGCGCGCAGGTTATTCGGCGCCACCGAGAGCACGCCGTTTAATATCTCCACCCCGATGGACAGCCTGCCTTTGGTCAAATCCAGCATTGCGACGTTGACCTTTGCCTCGGACCCTTGGGGATCCAGCTTCGCGAGCTTGGCAAACACGACGCCAGCCTTCTCCTCCTGTCCCACCTTGTGATAAAGGTAGGCCAAACTCAGCACGGCCTCTTTGTCGGACTCGTTTTGGGAGACTAACTGGGCGTATGTGTTTGTCGCGTCGTCAATCATCCCCAACTGCTTTTCCAAATCACCGACCGCCTTAAGGTTTTCGAGCGTCATAGGGGACGAGGCTATCTTCTTCTTGTAAAAAGCCAGAGCCTTGTCGAGTTTTTTGTTGTCAACGTAAAGTTTGAACAGGTCGTCGGCGACGGTGGAGTTTTCAGGCTGGCTCTCCAGAATCGACTCGTAAAGCGCCGAAAGTTTTTCGGCGTTGCCGCCCGCTTTTCTCAGGGACACAAGCTTGTCGAGAAGTATCCTGTCGTGCGGATTGGCCTTCAGCCATTCCTCGTACAACTTGGCCGCATCGTCCACCGCCCCGGATTTTTCAAGCGATTCGGCGAGACGGTCCATTGTTATCTGATCCGCCGGGCCCAATTCCTTTATTCTTCTGTACACCCTGGCGGCCTGGGTAAAGCTTCCGTCGGTGTAATACGCGTCGGCTATGGCGTGTAGGCGCGCCGGATTGTTCTGCGCCGCCCTCTCGTACATGTAGCGCGATATGAAGGAGACCCCCATGGACGTTTTGGAGGTAATGAAAAAATAGCCTCCGGCCAAGGCGACCACCGCAAAAGCCGCGATTCCGGCCGCGAAAAGTTTTTTCTTGCGCGTCCCGCCGTTTGACGGCTCGCTAAAAGCGCCGGTATCTACGTCTATCGTGGTATGCGGCGTAACCCCCCCGATAAGGATTTCCGCATGAGTATCTACAACCGCCTCTTTCGACGCTTTGGCGTCCTTTGTGGGACGCGGGGGCATTTCGCACTTGCCGGTGAAGAACGAGCCCTCCTCCGAGACGAGCGCGGGGGTGTTTATGTCCCCGACCAGCCTGCTACCGGCGTGAATCATTATCTTTTTCGAGGCGTGGATTTTTCCTACAACCTCCCCCATGTTAAAAAAGGAGCCGACGTTTATGCTGGCCTTGACCTCCCCGTCTTTTCCGACTATCAGAGAATCGGCGCTGGTGATCTCCCCCTCGAAAATGCCGTCAAATCTCAGCGCGCCACGGAATTTGAGCGCACCTTCCATGCGCACACCTTTCCCGCAATAAGAATGCAACTCCTCCTTCATCCGCATGATTATAATTTGAAACGCCTTATAAACCAAGTTTTTGGGAAATTTGATGGAGAGGTCGGAAAATCGGCCGGGTTTTCCGCCCGGCGTTGAAGTTTTATGTTGCCCTGCAACCCATGTGAGTAGCATTGTGGGTCAGGGAAGGTTTTGAGCATGTCGTGACTTAACTTGATGACTTATTAAGAAAATATAAATCTCCGAAAATAAGTCATCAAGTCAAGCATGACCCCTTTTTGATTATAATTTGAAACGCCTTATAAACCAAGTTTTTGGGAAATTTGATGGAGAGGTCGGAAAATCGGCCGGGTTTTCCGCCCGGCGTTGAAGTTTTATGTTGCCCTGCAACCCATGTGAGTAGCATTGTGGGTCAGGGAAGGTTTTGAGCATGTCGTGGCTTAACTTGATGACTTATTAAGAAAATATAAATCTCCGAAAATAAGTCATTAAGTCAAGCATGACCCCTTTTTATGACCCCTTTTTAATTTAGGCCGGAAAATGCTCCAGTCTCAGGGGCGCAGTCCAATCCCACCGGTAGCGTTCCGCAAATTAAATATAAGCGATATATTTGGGGTGACATATTTGGTGTTGCGTTTGAATTATGGTGTGGTAGAATGTTACAGTTTGCTGTTGGTATCTACCTTTCAGAGGTAGCGTCAGTATTAAAAGAGGGAGAAGATGAACGCTGTTGGCATGATGCTTGTAGGGGGGGGGTAATCGCTTATCCTTTTCCTCGATTTCCGCTAAATCCGTAATTCCTGAAATTATAAAACAACCAAAGTTGGCGTTATGAACTCTAATTTTGGTATCCGGACTACATGCGCTGAGGAAATCTATAAAGAATATTCAGCGGTCTTCGATTATTTTTCAGATGAGCGTTTTTCCCCGGCAAACGGGTATTTTACAGGCCGCATTATCGACTTGCTCAAACCAAAATTCAAAATATGCGATGTGGGGGGCGGCACTGGGTATTTCACCCAAAAGTTCGTTGAACAAAGACCTGATATCGAATTACATTTCATTGAGCCTTCAGCTTCCATGCTTAAGAAGGCAGAATTACGTTTGGGTAAAACCTGCATATATCTAAAAGGAACTTTCGAACAAGAATTACATTCACTAGACAAACAAGATGTTTTTATCTTTCAACGTTCTTTTTACCATTTGCATAAAAATTTCGACGATTACAAACAATTATTTAAAAGCCTTTACGATAAAACAAACGTCAATGGGTATGTATGCATACAAGACGTACCTACTTTTTATGACATTGAAGTAAATAAAAAATATCTATTAGACAAACATCTTGAATTTGGCTTATCCATTGAGACTTTTCATGAAAAATGGCCTGTACTAGAAAAAACGTTAAAGGATTTCAATGAGCGTGTCGCTCGCAATGAATACTCTTGCATTCCACCAGATGCCTTGATTCTTTACTTCATTTTTGCAGGCTTTTCACTATTCCATTTCAACATTGAGCATAAGACTCTTATCTTTTACAAATCTGTTGAACCCTCGATTAAAGCAACCTCCACAAAAGAAAATACAATAATGTCCCAATCAAAGAGTGATGCCACAGAAACAAGAGAAATAATTGGATTTCAACGGTTGAAAATGCGAACGTTTCTTATGAAACATTATCCAATTGCACTTGCCGTTTGCCTATTCTTTGCCGCACCGTCATTCCCCGCCTGTGGTTCGGCAGTCTCGACACTTTCCAACTCTGGCACCAGTACTGGCTCAAGCACGAATACCGCCACAGGTACGGGAACCGATACCCACACAACCACAACCACCAACACCAGCTCCAGCGTGGAGCAATGCACCACTTCTTGCGCCACGGTCAGGCAGACTCTGGAAAATGCTTCCGGTCAGCCGTACGCTAACAAGACGCTTACGTTTACGCCATCATCATCTTCCAAACCTTTGACCGAGCTTTCTGCCGGTGATTTGCAAGCGGCGTCGAAGACTTACACTACTACCACAGATGCCAACGGAGCGTACACTATTCAATTACCATCTGGGGTAACTTTCACTGTCAAAATAGATATGGGTGGCGGCAGTAGTGTCACGCTGAAAGATCCTGTGTCGGTGGCGGATGCGAACCATGACGGCACGGCGGACAGCATTCCTGCGGCGGTAAAAGTTTCTAGCGATGGTACGGTGACTACGGTTACGAACACTGGTACTAGCACGGGAACTAACACCAGCACTGCTTCTGCCACAGCCACAGCCACGACCACCAGCACCAACACTGGCACAAACGTCACTCAAAATACTCCTCCCACACTAACCACTTCACCAACTGCGCTGAGCTATTCTGCTGGTTCTGGTGCGGTGGCAGTGGATTCTGGGTTGACGTTGAGTAGCAGCGCCAATCTGACAGGGGCGAGTGTGTGGGTTAGTTTGAACTACACTCCGGGTGAAGATGTTTTGAATTGTGCCAGCACGTCCAAAATTTCGTGCAGTTGGAATCCTTCCACCGGATTGCTGACGCTCAGCGGTACGGCGACGGTGGCGGAATATCTGGCGATTTTACGGAGTGCGACGTATCAAAATGCGAACAATAACCACAACGTGGCGAACCGGACTATTTCGATGAAGGTGACG
>Ga0315281_10014733_pt1 | contig 10526 bp, 11 predicted proteins | sample YL17G07_0_MG_FD_204540 | JGI IMG/M metagenome (GOLD analysis project Ga0315281, IMG submission 204540) | Sediment microbial communities from Yellowstone Lake, YNP, Wyoming, USA - YL17G07_0 | ecosystem: Environmental > Aquatic > Freshwater > Lake > Sediment | place: USA: Wyoming | collected...
GTGCGGAACTCATAGCCAAAGATCCGCAACGGCGTTTCGAAGCTGATCCGCCGATCGGTCTCGTTCCGGTCGAGCGAATCGGTGACGAGACGGCCAGCGCTGTCGCGCGCGAACCGTTGCGTGAACTGCCATGGCGTGTCCAGGTGCAGGCGTTCGGTCTGCTGATATGAAAAGGCCGGTGTCCAGACCAGCCACGAGAACAGCGCGAGCGGCGCCGACGTGATCGAGAGCTTCGGCAGGTCCTGATCCACCTGATCGCGCCCCGGGTACTGCGTCCGACCCCCACCCAGCTGGAGCGACGCCGGCCCGATCTTGTCGGCGTAGTTGAACGACGATCGGATCGTTGAGAGTGCCTGGTACGTACTGAACGTGTTCTGCCGCTGGAGCCGCGTGCTCGTCACGTAGTTGACGTCGGCCGAGAACGTCTTTTGGCCGAAGCGTTGCTGATGCCCCCACGACACCGCGAGGTTCTCCTGGCCATTCCCCGTTTGCTGGTACGAACTGCCCAACCGGCCCGACAGGAAGCGCGTCAGCCACGTGTATTTCCACTCGAGATTGAGCTTGTACCAGCCGGCATCAAGGGAGTCGCCACCGGCGGCACTTCGCCAATCGAGCCACGTCGTGGCGTCCATATAGTCGTTCAACGCGAAGTAGTAGCCAACATTCTCAACGTGGCGACGGTAGTTCGGATTGTTCCGGACAATGTCCGAGACGCCGAAGCGCGGCGGCAGAATGCCGCTCCGCCTTCCCGACCGGATGTCCTGGAACACGAACGGCAGCCACAACACCGGAACGTCGCGGATGTACATCACCGCTGGCCGCGCTACGAGCGTGCGGTCTGTGCGTTTGATCTCCTTCAACCGGAAGTAGTAATCCGGAATCGAGTCCTCGCAGCTCGTGAGCGTGCCGCCCAGCCCGTAGAATCGCGTCGGCGTTCCGCGCGCGCTGTCGCCCAAGGCCGTCTTGCCGATTTCGGACTTGAGAAACCAGCGGTTACCAGACTCCTCCATCGTCAGCTCAGCGTTTGTCAACCGCCCCGAGCGACCGGCCATGTCGTATGTCGCTGAGCCGGCGCCGGCGATCGGCGGCTGGCCACCGCCCGGCGTCATCCGGAATTTTCCGTTGACGTCCACCATCCGCTCGCGATAGACAATCAGGGAATCCGTGTCGACGCGCTGACCATCGCGCTCGACTTGCGCGCGCTGCGTACCCGCCGCTCGGACCGAAAACGCGTTGGTACCGGCGTCGAACGATACCGCGTTCCCCTCATACCGCGTCGTCGAGTACTCCTTTCTGGCCAACAGCGCGCGCATGGTCTCGTCGAGGGGGAGCCATACGGCGGCGGTGTCGCTGGGCGTGCTATCCGCGCCGGGCCGCGCCGGGCCGCGGCGCACGCCACGGCCCGTCGTGTCACGAACCAGTGTCTGCTCCGGTCGTGGCCGCCGAACCTGCGCCGTCAGTGCGGCGGGCACCAGGAACAAGAACGCGGCAACGGCCGCGCTGCGGCGCATCACATCAGGCCTTTGGGCTCCGACATCGAGTCCGCCGCCTCGGCTGCAGCGGCCGCAGCGGCCGCCTTGCGCTTGCGGCGAAAAACGACCGCCGTGAGAATGATGCTGACCTCGTACAACAGGTAGAGCGGGACCGTCAGCGCAAGCGTCGCAAGGATAATGTCGCCCGGCGTAATGAGCGCGCTGAGCAGGAACGACCCGATCAGCGCGTATTGGCGAAATTTTGCCAGAAATGCCGGCGTTACGAGCCCCAGCGCTGCCAACGCCAGGATGAGAATGGGTAGCTCGAACGCCGCTCCGAACGTCAGCGTGAGAATGCTGATCATGCTGAAGTAGTCGTTCACCATGATGCTGGGCTCGAGCGACGCCGACTGAAAGCTCATGAGAAAGCGCAGCGTCATTGGAATCACGAAAAACCACGCCAACGCCACGCCCGAGAGGAACAGCAGGAGAGCACCCAGGATCACGGGGATCACGAGCCGCTTCTCGTGCCGGTGCAGCGCTGGCGAGAGGAATGCCCAGATCTGGTAGACGATCACCGGGGACGCGACCACCGCACCCACCGCAAGCGCCATGCTCAGCGTGATCGAGAACGTGTCCGCCGGGTGTGTGTAGCGCAGCTTGTGCCCTTGGAGATACGGCGTGATCGGCTGCTGGAGGAACAGCAACACGTCGAATTTCGTCACGACGATGAATCCCACGACCAGCCCGACGATGATCGCGGCAAGCGACCAGATGATCCGCCAGCGCAATTCCTCGAGATGATCGAGGAACGGCATCTCGCCCGACGCAGTCTTGGCCATGGGCCGAGCGCTACTTGATGGTTTTCAGCCGGTCGGCGGCGAGCTCGGCTTCCGGGCTGCGCGGATACTCGCGAATTACCTGTTGGAGCGCCTCACGAGCTTCCGCCGGCTTGCCCTGCTGCAGGCGCGACAGGCCCCACTTGTAGAGGGCGGTGGGTGCGTCAACTGATCTTGGGTAGGTCTTCACCACGAGGCGATACACCGAATCCGCCTCGACGATCCGCTTCTCATCGGCGAACGCCTGCCCGACGTAGAGCTGCGCGGTGGCCGCATTCTCGAAGTCCGGGTACCGGCGCAGCAGCTCCTCGAAGCCGGCCCTCGCCGACCCCGGACTGCCTCGCCTCAGTAACTCGTACGAGGCGCCAAACAACTGCGCGGGCCCCGGCGACGCCGATGCGCCGGCAGGATCCGTCGCCGCCTGCGACTGTACGCGCTCTTCGTACGCCGACCGCAGATCCATGATGCGCTTGGAGCTCATGCCCGTAAGCTCCTGAATGGTGATCAGCTGCTTGCCGATCTCGAAAAGTTCGCCGCCGACGTTCGCCTGAAATGCGCCGAACCGCTGGGCCAGTGCCCGCAGCGAATCGTTCGAGCGTACGGCGAGCATGAGTGCCGAATCGTTCTGCGCCCGCCGCACGGTGTCAGAGCGCGCCTGCGTCGCGCGCAATGTGTGAATCTCATCCTGCAACAGCAGGATGTCTGCCTTGCTGGCCAGACATCCGGTGACGGCAAGGACCGCCACCGGAGCCAGGCCGCGCCATACGTTCATCAGGAACGCGGCTTCGTGAGCATTGGGCCGCCGACCGTAATCTCGAACTCGTCGCGACGGTTACGCGTCCAGCACTCTTCGTTGTTCTCGGTGCAGACCGGGCGCTCTTCCCCGAAGCTGGTCGTCTCGATGCGGCCCTCGGCCACGCCGCGCTCCACCAGATAGCGCTTGGCGGTTGCGGCGCGCTGCGTACCGAGCGCGAGGTTGTACTCCGTGGATCCCCGTTCATCCGCGTGGCCCGCGATGCGCACGGCAACGCCGGTATTCGCCAACAGGATGGGAATCTTGGCGTCGAGCGCGGCCTTCGATTCGTCGCGAAGGTCCGCCTTGTTGAACTCGAAGCCGATCGTCGCCATGACGGTCGCGCGCAGCATGTCGGAATCGCGACGCATGGCCTCCTCGGCCGCGCGGGCGCCCGCGATGCTGTCATCGATCATGCGCTGGCGGGCGGCGGCCGCATCGGCCGTCACGCGAGCGCTCTCGCGCTGTGCTGCTTCATCGCGAGCCTTGCGTTCAGCGGCAGTGTCGCGCGCCGCGGTGGCGGCGGGCGCCGGCGCGGTGCCGGGCGCTTTCTTGCCGCCGCAAGCGCCGATTACGGCTACGGAAGCCAGTGCGAGAATCATTGGGAACGCGCGTGTCGTTATGGTCATCGGTCGAGTGGGTTGATGGGTTCACTGCTCCTACACCTCGGAGGACGTCGCGGATCGCCTCAGGTCACGCTATTTGCCTGTGAGTCTCGGCGACCATGCGGGCACTCGTGTCCCGCCAACCTGCGTCAGCTGGCGAAGACGGCCTGACTCTGTGTCTACAATCCACAATTGTCGTGTCCCAGTGCGCGTCGAAACGAACACCAAGTGCCGCCCATCGGGCGCCCACGAAGGGTCTTCGTTCTCCCCTTCGCTCGTGAGCTGCCGTGGCTGTCGGTCCCGCAGGCTCATCGCAAATACCTGGTACCGCCCGTCAATGCGCGACATGAAAGCAATCTGTCTGCCGTCCGGCGACCAATCGGGGCTCGTCCGGTCGTTCTGATCGCCGAAGTCGAACGCTGTAAATATGTCGGCGTTTGTGCCGTCGGCATCCATAATATATACCTCCGGGTGCCCTGAACGATCCGAGCCGAACGCCAGCCGAGTGCCGTCGGGATTGAAGGACGGTCCCCAATTGCGCGATCCGCGACCGACCGTCATACGCCGGGGAAACGCTTCGCCGTCCACTGGCAAGAGAAAGAGATCCGATCCCGCCTCGCCGCTCAGCGCGTACACCACCGATTTGCCGTCGGGAGTGAACACGGGCGTGATTCTTTGTGTGTTCCGCTGCGATCCGAAATCCCGGGTGCGCCCGGAACGCAGGTCCTGGAGAACGACTCGAGACTCGGGACCGAACGTGTTGTACAAGATCATCGTACCCAGCGAGTTCCACGACGGCGAGAGCGCTTCACCCACCACCGGCAACGCCGTTTCTTCCTGCCCGTCGCTGTCAACAACGCGAACGACGTATGATCGGATGAACGCGATGCGCGACTGACTGGCCCCCCGCTCTCCGATGATCCACTCCTGAACCGCGTCGCTCACGCCATGGATGGCGAGTCGCCACTCGCGCGCATATTCAGTCTTGGGCAGCGAGAATTCGCGCACGGTGGCAACGTCTGCTTTCGCGACGTCGTGCAGGGTCACATGGAGGCCGCGCGTCGTGATGGTGACTTGGACCACGCCCGCCGCGCCGACTTTCGCGAAGAGAGCATAGTTGAGCACGGGCGATGAGCCGGCAGGCGGGGCGCTGCCGAGAACCGATCCGTCCTCTGGGCTGAGCGGCACGATGGACAGCCGGTCCGAATAGTCAAAGTCGCGCTCGAGAATCGCGCGGATCGAATCGCCCGCGCTGCCTGAGACGGGCAGCACGATGACGCCTGGCTTGCTACCGGGATCGTACCGAAGCCCGATCCGTACGCCTCTCGCCGTGGTGTCCTGGGCGCCGAGCGGCAACGCGCCGGCGAGGAGCAACAGCCCGACGGCACGTTGTCGATGGAACCGCATCAACGAATGAGTCGCGGGTCGAAGCTGAACATCACAGGAAGCACGTCATCCTTGAATCCGGAGGGCAGGACCCCGAAGGCGCCGGCCTTGGCTGCGGCTTCCACGGCGCCCTGTGCTTCCAGATCGAACGTGAATGAACCGGAACGCATCAGGAAGCGAAGGCCGTTGACCGAGCCATCGCGACGAATCAAGAACATCACTTCGGCTTTGAGCGTGGATGCGCTCCGCGCCGGCTGAAAACGCAGACGGATCTGGCGCACGATGTTTTCGAGATACCCGGGATACGGGAATTCGATCCCGTCAATGCGAACCGTGGTGACATCTGCGCCGGTCGCGCCATGTTCGCCGCCGCCGGCAACGGGTGCCGGCGTGTTGCGATCGACACGGGTATCGGAGGTGCTCGGCGTGGCGCGGTGCTCAACCCGCTGTGGCGCCACGGGCACCGGCACCGGTGCGACTTCATCGGATTTCGGGCGCGGCGGCGCCTTCTTCACCGCGGGTGGGGGCTTCGCGGGGGCGGGCTTCACGACGCCGGCGGCGGGCGCCGGCGACGCTTCGGCGGCGACGATGTTGACGCGGTAGAACGGCGGCGGCGCCACGGGCCGCCCCGAACGCAATGACAGGAATGCAACCACGATCCCCATGTGCAGCGCCATCGAGGCCACCACCGACGCAGCGACGCCTGTGCCGTCGCGAAAGGTGTGCCCCGCGGCGCGGAAGGTCACGGCCTGATCTCCTCTGGCTCCGTGACGAGTCCCACGTCCCCGACGCCCGCCGTGCGCATGACGGCGAGCACCCGCACGACAAATCCGTACTCGACGCCTTTGTCCGCACGCAGATACAGCCCCTGCTTCCCGCGTTGCCGGGCGAGCGCCTTGAACGCCGCCCTGAATTCCTCGAATGTCATCCGCGTGTCATCCACGATGATGGTGCCATCGCGAGGGATGGTGACCGTCAAACCGCTCTTGGACTCGAGGGGCCGAGCATCCGCCTTCGGCAGAGAAATATCCACGCCACCCGTCATCATCGGCGCGGTGATCATGAACACCACGAGCAGCAATAACATCACGTCGATCAGGTTGACGACGTTGATGTCCGCGTTGAGCTCGAGGTGTCCGCGCCGGCGCCGCGCCACCTAGATCTGTCCTTCGCGCACGAACCGCGCGATCACCGCGGCGTTGAACCGGTCCATCGTGCCACCATACCGGTTGAGCCGGTTCGCGAGAATGTTGTAGCCAAAAGTGGCAGGGATGGCCACCGCCAGGGACGCCGCCGTCGCGATCAAGGCTTCAGCGACGCCCGGCGCTACCGCCGTCAGGTTCCCCGAGCCGCTCTTCGCGATGCCGATGAACGCCTGGATGATGCCCAGCACGGTGCCGAGAAGCCCCAGAAGTGGGCTCACAGAGCCAATGGTCGCGAGCCAGGGGATGTAGGCGCCCAGCCGCTCGCGCTCGCCGTCCGACTCTGCGTCGAGGAGCAAGTGCAACGCCTCGAGCTGCGAGCCCGTCAGCGTCGCGTTGGGCACAGTGCCCGTGTCGGCGGTGACGGTCTCCTTGATCCGAAGGCTGGCGCCGCGGGCCTCGATGACGAAGTGCGAGGCCTCGAGGAACAGGCGCGACAGGGCGCCCTTGGTCTTTCGCGCAAGCGCGTTGGCCTCATCGAGCCTGCGAGTGCGGTCAAATTCCGTGGCGAACCTGCGGGCCTGCCCGGTGGCCACGGAGAGTTGGATCCACACGCCGGAGATCACCGCCCAACTCATCAAGGACAGTGCGGCAAGCACCACCAGCACCGCCTGCGTTACGGTGGTGGCCTGCCGAATCAACTCCATGGGGGTCGACGGAATCGCGCCCCCGATTTGCACAATGCTGAGTGCGCTCATACGCGGCCCGCCGTGGCGCGCGCTTCCGCAAACCACTGCATGGTGGCGGCGAGGCCATCCGGCAGGGCCACGGACGGCGCCCAGCCAAGAACATCCCGGGCTTTATCGACTGCAAGCACCGATCGCAATTGTTCACCTGCGCGTGCGGGCGCGTATTCCATGGCAAGGTGTGAGCCCGTCGCGTGCAGAAGACCGCGGGCGACTTCATTCACCGACGTGCCCACGCCGGTACCGATGTTGAAGCCGCGGGCGTCGAGTCGTTCACTGGGTGGCAACGGGCGGGTCGCAGCGGCGAAGGTCGCCTGCGCAACGTCCTTCACATACACGTAATCGCGCGTCTGTTCCCCGTCGCCGAAAATGGTGAGGGCCCGGCCGTCGAGAATCCGGCCGCAGAAGATCGCCACCACGCCCGCTTCGCCGTGCGGGTCCTGTCGGGGACCATACACGTTGCCGAACCGCAGCGCGACGCTGCTCAGGCCGTGAACCCGGCCGTAGTACGCCAGGTAATACTCGGCGCTCAGCTTGGAAATCGCATACGGCGACTCCGGATCCTTCGAGAACGTCTCGCGGTTGGGAGGCGTCACGAAGTCACCGTAGATAGCACCTCCGGACGACGCAAAGACGATACGGGCCGTGGCGGCGCGACCTGACTGCCGGATCGCCTCAACCATGTTCAGCGTGCCGATGATGTTCACCCACGCGTCGAACACCGGTTCGGCCACGCTTCGCCGGACGTCCATCTGCGCCGCGAGATGGACCACGACGTCGAAGCCGCCCTCGGCAACCAAGCGCGCGGCGTCCGGCGTGCGGACGTCGAGCGTGTGCACGCGAGCCTGCGCAGGCACGTTGGACCGCTTGCCAGTGGAGAAGTCGTCAAGAATCTCGACGGCCCAGCCAGCGTCGAGAAAACGCTCTGAGACGTGCGATCCGATGAAGCCGGCGCCACCGGTGATCAGGACGCGTTTGGCCAAGCGACTCCTGCGATCAGGGTGCGTACGGCCGAAAATCTAAACGCCGACTATCGAGTGCTGCATCGGGAGTCGGCGCCTGGTTCCAACGGGTTGCCTCGCCCGCGCTCACGGCATGCGTGCGATGACGCGGGCAGGCATGCCCTCCGCGATTGACGGCTGCTCCTGACCGATGATGATGGCCGTAACGCCGTACGGAGTCGAACGCACCACCTGCACCTTGCCGGCGGGCACGGTGGGGTCTGTGGGCACCCCATCCTCAGCCTTGGGACGTGGTCGGTAGATGATGTACTCGTCACCAATGCGAACACCGGTGCGCGACGTGACGCCAAGCACGACGTAGTTCTGGAGGCTGGCCAACACCGGCTCACCATACACCCAGCGAACCGTCGTCGAGGGTCCGTTGCTCACTCGGTGCGGCCGCGTTGTGGTTCCCGTCCCTGCCGTATCCAGGGGAATGAGACGGTCGCTGGCGCTGACTTCGTTGAACGCTCTCACCACCTTGGCGACCGCTGGCGCACCGGCGCGCGGCGCCTCAATGACTTCGACGACACCCGTCGGAATCATGACCTGGCCCATGTTCTCGATGATCGGTCCCAACCTGTATGCGAGGTAGCGCTCGCCTTCCGGAGCGATTTGACCGGCGGGAGGCTCGATCATCACGCGATCGTACGCCTGAAACCGGAAACGCTCGGAGGCCTGCGCAATGCCTGCAAGGTCGCCCGACTTGACGATCTTGCCATAGGAGCGCGGTCCGCCCTCCCGGTCGACAAACGGCGCGACGATGGCCTCGCCAGCACGGATCGTGGGCGGCGGCGCAGCCGCCATTTCGCCAAACGCAGTGCCCGACGATGTGGGCGCACTGCTACCTGCGGCCGTGACCTTGGGAAATAACTCCGTCTGCAATCCCGGATCGACGGCGGGCTGGACCGCGGGCTGCATCGGCTGAGGCTGTACCGGCAAGGGAGTACTGTCCGCCGGCTCTTTCTTGACACCCCCCTGTGACTCCGAGCCCGGAAGCTCTCGGCCGGCGGGCACCGCCGGCGCCTGAGCGACCTCAGCGCCAGGCAACTGCAACACCTCACCAGGATAGATCCAGTGCGGGTCCTCGACCACGTCGCGATTCAGCCGGTACAACTCGGTCCACAAAAACGGATTCCCGAGGTACCGCTGCGACAGGTTCCAGAGGTTGTCGCCTGTGATGACGGTATGCGTCGTCGGCTTGGCCGCCGTCGAATCCTGCGCCACAAGTGGCGTGGACAAGGCAGCCGCCGCAACGGCGATAAAGGCTCGACGAAGGTCAGTTCGCATGGCAACTCAAATGACGACTACCCCAGGAAATGGAAACGGGGCCCGGCCCGGACCGGCCCCCCTCCCCACCCCCCCCTAGAACGGCAGGTCGTCGTCCCCGTCCTCCAACGCGCCCGGAAACTCCTCGAACTCGGCACCACCGCCAGCTGCAGCGCCCGCTTTGGCCTTGGCTGCTCCGGATGCCTTGGCACCGCGTGGCGCGCCGTCTGTCGGAGCATCCGCACTGCCGCCACGGGGCGAACCGAGCATGATGAGTTCCCGCACGTTGATCTCGGTCGAGTACTTGGTCTGCCCGTCCTTGTCCTGCCACTGGCGGTACTCAATCCGCCCTTCGACGAAGAGCTTGTCGCCCTTCTTGACGTAACGCTCCACGATGTCTGCCAGCGTGGACGACTTGCTGTTCCAGGCCACGCAACGGTGCCACTCCGTCTTTTCCTGCTTGGCGCCGCTGGCGTCGTTCCACTGACGGCTCGTGGCGATCGAAAAGTTTGCAACGCGGTTGCCACCTGTTGCGGACCGTACTTCGGGGTCACTGCCGAGGTTTCCGATCAGCGTGACTTTGTTCAGACTCCGGCTCATTGTGCCTCCTGGCGAGAAGTTCGTTGGCTCGCCCCCACTTTAACGCCATGGGTTGAGCCGAATGCAACCAAATTGTTGCGTGTCAAATCATTTCTTGGCAATCACTTCGGCCTGCTATCGAACACGGTGCTTGAAGCCTCAGGCTACCCTCGACGCAAGATCAGTGCATCCTCGTCAGGGCTACGATAATACTTCGTCCGTCGACCGACCTCCTCGAATCCGCGAGATGCGTACAGTCGCCTCGCCGCGTCGTTGGATTCGCGAACTTCGAGAAACAGGCGCGCAGCCCCGCGACCGGCCGCGTCATCAATCATGTGGTCCAGGAGGAGGCGACCGACGCCGCGCCGCCGCGCTGCGGGCTCCACCGCCAGGTTGGCGAGCTCGGCCTCGTCCATGACATGCCAACCGACAACATAACCCGATAACTGGCCGTCGACACCGGAGCGGGCCACCGCGAAAAAGACGCTGGGGTTTTCCGGCAGCGACGTGAACGCCGCGGCCGGCCAGGGGTCGGCGTAGCAACGCCGCTCCATCGCCGCGACTTCCGCAACGTCATCCACTAACGCTGGCCGCACGATCACGCCAGCTAACGTGGCAGCGCCCCGTGCACCGCTTCCCATTTCGCCTGTGCCTCCGCGAGCCGACCGTATCGTGGTTCCCAGTCAGACAAATT
>Ga0315281_10014734_pt1 | contig 10526 bp, 5 predicted proteins | sample YL17G07_0_MG_FD_204540 | JGI IMG/M metagenome (GOLD analysis project Ga0315281, IMG submission 204540) | Sediment microbial communities from Yellowstone Lake, YNP, Wyoming, USA - YL17G07_0 | ecosystem: Environmental > Aquatic > Freshwater > Lake > Sediment | place: USA: Wyoming | collected...
TATCTTGCGAAAGCCGCACGTCCGAACTTCGCCGGTGTGTGCACGAGCGAACTCCTTGTCCTTCGGCCCTCCGAGAAATCCTCGCAGAGCTACCTCATGTATTGCCTGCTGAACGCACCATATATTCGCTGGCTCGATTCGCTCACATACGGCACCAAGATGCCACGCGTGAGTCCCGAACAGTTTGGGACCAGTTTCACGCCCGAGCCGCCCGACCCCGAGCAACGCGCCATCGCCGCGTTCCTTGACTGCGAGACAGCGAGGATCGATGCCCTAGTGGCGAAGAAGGAACGGCTGATCGAGTTGCTCCAGGAGGAGCGCGCCGCCCTCATCGCCCGCGCCGTTACCAAGGGCCTCGACCCGAACGCACCCATGAAGGACTCCGGCATCGAGTGGCTGGGCGATATCCCGGCGCATTGGCAGGTGAAAAGACTCAAGGAGCTTGCCTCGGCGCAGCTCAGCAATGTTGACAAGAAGTCTCTGCAAGGCCAAGAGCCGGTGAGGCTCTGCAACTACGTCGACGTTTACTATAATGAGCGAATTACTTCCGCCCTGGACTTCATGGTCGCGACTGCAACGCCGGAACAGATACGCCGATTCACGCTCCGCGCAGGGGACGTCCTCATTACCAAGGACTCGGAGTCATGGACTGACATCGCCGTCCCGGCGATCGTCGCGGAGAACCTTCCTGGAGTTCTCTGCGGGTATCACCTCGCCCATATCCGGCCTAAGTCGGGTTGCCACGGAGCGTTCCTTACCCGCGCCTTTGCTGCGATTGGCCCGCGCGATCAATTCCAAATCGCGGCGAACGGAATCACGCGCTTTGGCCTTGGTGGAGATACAATTCGGACAGGCGTGTTCGCGATGCCTCCCGAGCCCGAGCAACGCGCCATCGCCGCGTTCCTTGACTGCGAGACGGCGAGGGTTGACACCCTCGTGGCCAAAATCCGCGAGGCCCTCGAACGCCTCCAGGAACTCCGCACCGCGCTTATCTCCGCTGCGGTGACGGGCAAGATTGACGTGCGCGAGGAGGCCGCATGAGCCCCGAGATCTCCGAACGCTCCTTCGAGGAAGCGATCGAGGACGGGCTGCTCCGCTACGGCCCCGATGCGCGCCGCTCGGGCGGGTCCGGCCTGGGCGAAACGGCGATGCCCTACGGCGACAGCGTGCCCGGCGGCTATCGCAGGCGCCAGCCCGAGGACTACGACCGCATGCTCTGCCTGCTGCCGCGCGACGCGGTGGATTTCGTTCTGGCGACGCAGCCCAAGGAATGGCAGAGACTCGCCCAGCACCACGGCCCGGCGGTCAAGGAGAAGTTTCTGGAGCGCCTTGCCGGCGAGATCGGCCGGCGCGGCGCTCTCGACGTGCTGCGCCGGGGTATCAAGGACTCTGGCGTCAAGCTCCGGCTTGCCTATTTCCGGCCGGCAAGCGGGCTCAACGAGGAGACGCGCCGGCTGCACGGGGCAAACATCTTCGCCGTGACCAGGCAACTTCATTACAGCGTCAAGAATGAGAAGAGCCTCGATCTGGCGCTGTTCCTGAACGGCATCCCGATCTTCACCGCCGAACTCAAGAACCCGCTCAACGGCCAGAATATCGAGGACGCGATCCACCAATACAAGACCGACCGCGATCCGCGCGAACCGCTCCTCGCCTATGGCCGCTGCCTCGCCCACTTCGCCGTCGACCCGGACCTGGTCTTTGTCACCACTCATCTAGCCGGGCCCAGGACGCGCTTTCTGCCCTTCAACCAGGGAAAGTACGGCGGCGCCGGCAACCCGCCCGTTCCGCCCACCAAGAAGGGCTATGCCGCCGCCTATCTTTGGGAGGAAACCTGGACCCGCGATAGCGTGCTCGATCTTGTGCGCCAGTTCATCCACGAGGTCGAGGAGGAGGACGAAAAAGGCCGCAAGACCGGCAAGCGCTTTCTGATCTTCCCGCGCTATCAGCAGCTCGATTGCGTGCGCAAGCTCATCGCCGATGCCGGCGGGCGCGGCGCGGGCCAGCGCTACCTGATCCAGCACTCGGCCGGCAGCGGCAAGAGCTTCACCATCGCCTGGCTCGCCCACCAGCTCGCCACTCTCCACGACTCGTCCGACCGTCGCGTCTTCGACTCGATCGTGGTCATCACCGACCGGCGCGTGCTCGACCGCCAGCTCCAGAGCACCATGCGCCAGTTCGAGCAGACCCTGGGCGTGGTCGAGAACATCGACACCACCAGCCGCCAGCTCAAGGAGGCGCTCGAAGCCGGCAAGACCATCATCGTCACCACGCTGCAGAAGTTCCCGGTGATCGCCAAGGAGATCGGCGAGTTGCCGGGCAAGCGCTTCGCGGTGATCGTGGACGAGGCGCATTCCTCGCAGTCCGGCGAAAGCACCAAGAGCCTCAAGACGGTGCTGGCGGCGGATTCTCTCGAGGCCGCCGCCGCCGAGGAGGCCGGGGCCGAGACGCCCGAGGAAGAACTGGAGTCCGTGATCCTGGCCGAGATGGAGAAGCGCGGGCGGCTGCCCAACATCTCGACCTTCGCCTTCACCGCTACGCCCAAGCCCAAGACTCTCGAATTGTTCGGCACCAGGCGCGCCGATGGCAAGTTCGTGCCCTTTCACCTCTACAGCATGCGCCAGGCGATCGAGGAAGGCTTCATTCTCGACGTGCTCGCAAACTACAGCACTTACACAGCCTATTGGCGGTTGCTGAAGAAGGTCGAGGACGACCCTCGTTACGACAAGCGGAAGGCCGAGTATCTGCTCAAGTCGTTCGTTTCCTTAAACCCGCATGCCATCGCCGAAAAAACACGCGTCATGGTCGAGCATTTCGCCCTGCAGGTCCAAGGCGCGATCGGCGGCAAGGCCAAGACCATGATCGTGACCCCGTCGCGCCTGCACGCGGTTCGCTATCGACTGGCGGTGGACAAATACCTGGTGGAACGAGGTTACCCCTTCAAGGCACTCGTGGCCTTCTCGGGGAGCGTCCGGGACGGGGGCCAGACCTATACCGAGAACGGCATGAATGGCTTTCCGGAAACGCAGACCGCCAAGACTTTCGAGCACTCCGACTATCGCTTCCTGATCGTCGCCAACAAGTTCCAGACCGGCTTCGACCAGCCGTTTCTGCACACGATGTACGTGGACAAGAAGCTCGGCGGCGTCAACGCCGTGCAGACGCTCTCGCGGCTCAATCGCACGCACCCGGACAAGAAGGGCACAATGGTGCTCGACTTTGCCAACGAGTCCGACGAGATCAAGGCCGCCTTCGAGCCATATTACGAGGCGACGCTGCTGTCGGAGGCGACCGATCCGAACCTTCTCTATGAACTCCAAACACGCTTGGCCACGTTCCCGATCTACACCGAGGCCGATGTCGGCGCATTCGCCAAGGTGTATTTCGACCCCAAGGCAACGCAGGACCAACTCTATGCCGTGTTGAACCCGGTGGTCGATCGCTTCCGTGAGCTTGGCTTGGACGAGCGACTGGATTTCCGCGGGCAACTTACCGACTACGTGCGCCTCTATGCGTTCCTAGCCCAGGTTCTGACCTTCGCCGATGCCGACCTGGAGAAGTTCTATGTCTTCGCCCGGCATTTACGGCGGCTACTTCCCGCCGACCGGGCTGAATTGCCGCGCGAGGTGCAGCAGAACATCGACATGGAGTCATACCGGATTCAGCAGACCGGTAGTGGCAAGATCACTCTTGAACGCAAGCCCGGCATACTCGATCCGGTAGGCACTAAGGGGGCGTATGGACTCGGGCCTGAGGAGATTGAGACGCTCTCCCGCATCATCGCCGAGCTGAACGAGCGCTTCGGCCTCAATTTAGGCCCCGAGCACCGCGTGACCCTCAAACAAATGATGGAGAAGCTCGACGACGACACCGCGCTTGATGCCGCCGCGCGGGCCAACACGCGCGAGAATGTGCGGCTCACCTTCGACCAGAAGGTCGAGCACGTCATCCAGGAGATCGTCGACTCGAATTTCGATCTTTACAAGCGCATCACCGACGATCGCGATTTCGGCGCGGTCGTCAAAAATTTCCTTTTCGACCAGTATTTACGCGCCCATCGCAATGCCGAGGAACTGATCAAGCAAGGCGAATCGAAGACGCTCGAGTTCAAGTCGACGCTGCGCTGGAGCCTCAAGGACGATCGACAGGACGACAAGGGAGTGACGCACGCGGTGCTCAAGACCATCGCCGCCTTCCTCAATACCGAAGGCGGGGACCTGTTGATCGGCGTTTCGGACGACGGCGGCATCGTTGGCATCGAGGCCGATCGACTCGAAAACGACGATAAGTTCATGCGCCATCTGACGCAGGTTGTGCGCAATGGCCTCGGCGACAGGGCCGGAACCTGCATCGATCCCAAGACCCAGATCGTGCAAGGCAAGACCGTCTGCGTGGTGAGTTGCCAGAGGAGCCCGGAACCGGTGTTCCTGAAGTGGAAAGGGCTGGAGGCAACCCCGGAGGGAGACTTCTTCGTTAGGAGCGGCCCGGGAACCGTGAAGCTCCAGCCTGACAGCACCAAGGAGTTCATCCGAACCCGATTCCCGGCACTGGCATCGCCAGGAACGGCGCCTTAGCGCCCTCTACCCTCCAGAGCCTCGACCAGCGAACGGTTCATAGTCCACTTGAAACCGGAGACCCCGCGCGCGTCAGGCGCGGCGTGGCACAGTGTGAGCATGAACTTGCGCGTGCCGTCGTGTCGCCGGGGCGCATCATAGCCGATGACCTTGGCCGCCTCTTTCGCTGTCTTGCCATAGGCTAGGTTCACCGCCCGCCACGATTTCAGGCCGACGGCATTGGCCAACTCGGCGAAGGTTGCCGTCCGGGACGGCGTGGCGAGATGGGCCCACAGCAGGTCCCATTGGATTGGGGTCAAGCCAGGGTCGATCGCCGCCAAGGCAGAGGCTACTTCTTCCCTCGCCCTCGGGCGCGCATCGAAACCCCGCAATGACCCGCGATCTGTGCCAAGCCCCTCCCACCATTCGGCGCCAGTTAGTTTCCGGGGCCGCAGGCGAGCAAGGGCGACGGTATTTCCCGTTCTTGCCGCATCCTGGGCTGCTTTGAGTTCCCGCTTGATGCTCGGGATCGATGTTTCCCGGGCGTATCCGCCGCGCCGCAGATGGGCCTTGAACGCCTCCCAGGCGAAGGGCTTGGAAAACCGCTTGTGCAGCCAAGTCCTGTGACAGGCCCGGCAGAGCGCGTGTTGCAAGAAGATGTAGGGTTTCGAATAGTCCTCCGAGTGATACTCGACCGGGGTGTCCGGATCGCCACAAAGCTGGCACGGCGGCGTAGCGCAAGAAGCTTCCCCCGCCGCCATGAGCCTCTTCAACTGAGCGTGCTTGTTCTTCCGCTCAAGCGGGCTGTAGCCGTTGTAGTAGTCGGACATCGTTCCCCCTGTGGCGGCAGCATAGCAAATATTGCCCGACTGTCACCTCATCGACAGGACAGATAGTCGCCGGAGCAACGCTCCCTCACTGAAGCGGCCGGGTATTCCGGTTGCGCCGGAGTAAAAGCTCGGCAGCAGATAGCCTTTTGCTGTTTTGGCGGAGGGATGAAGGGCGTGAAGCTATATTGGCTGGTTCGCCATGCGGTGCAGATCGAGGGTCCGAGCCAGCGCGAGGCGGCGCGGCGATTTGGGATTGATCCTCGGACGGTAGCAAAGATGATGATGTTTTCGGTGCCGCCGGGATGCCGGCGTGGCGGAGCGCCGAGCCGCAGCGATCGTTATGCCGGCTCGTCACTCCGAGAGTTTCTCTCCGCAAAATCAAACAGCGTCGGCTCGCGCTCGGGCGGGATCGAGATGCGGCTACGGCTGGCCGGAGTGAACCCGAACTCGGAGGCGATCCGCATCATGATCTCGGCCTGCCGGTTGGCCATGGCGATATAGGGCGATTGCATCGGATAGCCCGAGGGCGACTTGACCATGCTGCCAAACTTCCGCACGGCCACAATGGCCTCGGCCCATAGGGCATAGGCCTCGCAATAGGCCGCCAGGGCGGCGCGGTCGAGGTTGGTGAGCATCTTCAGGGCGACGAGTTCGCCGACCAGGCGGTCCCATTCCGCCTTGGCGGTCGGGCTCAGCTCGAGCGGGCTCTCTGGAATGGCGGGAGTGGGTTTCGGCTCATCGTGGTTGAGGGCCCGCTTGCCGGAGTTGCCGGTCATGAGCTTCACGGACGAGGGTTTGGGTTTGCGGCCACGCATGGGTCAGCCTCCACTCTCGTTTTGGCCTGATGGGGTCGAGCCGATGCCCATGAGTTGCGCGTTGCAATCCCCGGGTTGCGCACCGGCATCGCGGGGAGCAGCGCCGACCTCGGGAGTCATCATCTCGGGTTCGGCCTGGCGCTCGCCGGCGACCTGCTCGAACGGCCGCCCATCGGACTCCAGTGTGGCCGTCTTGCCGGTGAAGGCCTGCCAGCGGCGGATGGCGACGTCGGCGTAGAGCGGGTCGATCTCCATCCCATGGCAGGCCCGGCCCACGGTCTCGGCCGCGATCAGCGTCGTGCCGCTGCCGAGGAAGGGGTCGTAGACGACCTGCCCGGGCCGGCTGTTGTTGAGGATCGGCCGGCGCATGCACTCGACCGGCTTCTGGGTTCCGTGCGCGGTCTCCGCGTCCTGATCGCGGCTGGGAATGGCCCAGAGCGTGGTCTGCTTGCGATCTCCTACCCAATGGCCCTTGTTGCGCACGGCATACCAGCAAGGTTCATGTTGCCAGTGATAATTGCCTCGCCCGATGACGAGGCGCTCCTTGGCCCAGACGATCTGGGCCCGGATCCTGAAGCCGTGCTTCTCGAGGCTGGCCGCTACCGTGGCCGCGTGCAGGGCCCCGTGCCAGACATAGGCGACATCGCCGGGGAAGAGGGCCCAGGCCGCTCCCCAGTCCGCCCGCTCGTCGTTGGCGACCTTGCCCGTCCGCCTCGACTTGTTCACCCCCGCCCGATGGCGCCAGGCGGGGTCGTAGGCGACCCCATAGGGCGGGTCGGTGACCATAAGCTGGGGCGTGGTGTCCTTAAGCAGCGCCCGCACACTCATGGGATCCGTGGCGTCACCGCAGGCCAGCCGGTGGGCGCCAAGGCACCAGAGGTCGCCCGGCCGGGAGACCGGCCTGTCGGCAACCTCGGGAACCTCGTCCTCGTCGGTCAGACCCTTCCCGACCTCCCCTGTGAGCGCCTTGGCCAGTTCCGCCTCGCCGAAGCCCAGGACCGAGAGATCGGCGCCCAGGGCCTTGAGGTCCTGCAGTTCGAGCTGCAGCAGCTCGGCATTCCAGCCGGCATTGAGCGCGATCCGGTTGTCGGCCAGGACCAGCTGCCGGCGCTGCACCTCGGAGAGGCCTTCGAGCACGATCACCGGCGCTTCAGAAAGGCCAAGCCGCCGTGCCGCCGCCAGACGGCCATGCCCGGCGATGACGTCCCCCTCCTCGCCAACCAGGATGGGGTTGGCGAAGCCGAAGGCCCTGATGCTGCCGGCGATCTCGGCCACCTGCGCCTCGCTATGAGTCCGAGCGTTGCGCGGTGACGGGATCAGCCGCTCCAGCGGCCAATACTCGACCCGAAGGTTCCGGGCTGCTTCCGTCGGCGCAGTCGCGGCAAGGGCGTGTTCAGTCATGATTCCTCTCCATTGGCCCTACCCCCTCCCTGGGTAATTTCGCGGGTGGGTTTGAGAGGTGCCGCCGCCGATAACGCGGACAAAAAGTTTCACCTTCGGCAGCGGCGCGGCGACGAAAGGCCCCGCGCCCCTGCGGGCCAGTCCGCGTCTTGAGCGGTCTTGCCGCAAAAAAAAGTTTCTCAATTTCGCGGGCGGACGCGTGCCACTAGCGCACCGGTCCACACCTCGAAGGTCCCAGAGATTGAGACCCCCTACCCCCTGCCCTTGTTGGCGCGGCGCCGACCTCACGATGGCCAGGCGCGAGCTCGGCCCCAAGCGGCCGGCGCCGATAAGCGACACCGGTAGCGGGCGCGCCGCGGGGCCCGTCAGATCGAGACTCGGACCGGCCACAGTCAGAGTGGCGAAACCGATCATCGAAAGGAGGGCGCGGGCGACAGGGAGCAGAACGAAGCCAGCCCGTCGCCCTAGGTCGACCTGGAGTCGCGCCGTGTTCGCAAGGAGATAGACTGTTAGACTACTGATAGTTTGTGCCATCGCTTTCTTCCCCTATTTCCCGAGCGCCTACGTTCCGACCGCCGGCGCCGCGCACACACGCGCCGTGGTGTCGATGGTCCAGATTCGTCGCCGGTCCTGCCCTTCGCGCCGCTGCGTGACTACAACCCCCACCGAGCGCAGCGCCGGCGCGACCCGCCGCAGTCGCCCGCCGAGCCCGGCCGCCGTCGTCGGCCATGATCGCGCCCGCCTCGCCGCCTCGGTGACGCGCTCGTCGAGCACTGGCAACAGCTCGCTGGCCGTGCCTTCCCATGCCGCCGGCCCGAGCGCGAGGCTTCGCACCACTTGAGCCACCGGATCGTTCTCGATCGCCGTCTGCACGCCGGCCGCGCGATTCGACGCGTAGGCCGCGATGAACTCGCCGGGCTGCCAACCAAGCGCCGGCGCCGCCGCTTCGACCCAACGTGCGAAATCGGCGAGGCGCGGCAGGCGGTCGAGCCGCACCTGGTCGATCCGCGCCAGCGCCCGCGCGACTGCGTCATAGAGCGCGCCCAAAATGGCCGGGTGATGCGCCTCGAATTCCCGCCAAAATGTTTCCTCGTCGCGTCGGTGTTCATCGTCGAGACGCGGCAACGTCACGACCAAGGCGCGATCACCGAGGTCGGGTCGTCCGCCGAGGTCGGGGATTCCGTTCGCCATGATCGGGCGGCAAGCGTCCAGGATGATTTCATCGCGATCGCTGTGTAGCTCGCGCGTGACAAAGCCACCACCAGTCGCGAGCCTGCACAGCGCGTCTGACAACCACTCCGGAATCCGGGATACATTGTCGAGGCTTAAGGTCCAACTGTTCCAAGCGGAGATGAACAGGTCGCGCTCGTCGTGCGGCGCGGCGCGCGCAACCGATACGTTCGGATCGACCAGCGCCCGCAGGACTCGCATGACGATGGTTTTGCCACTGCCCTGCTCCCCATTGACCAGCAGGATCGGAAACGGCCCGCGCGGTCGCAACGCCCCGACCAGCCACGCCACGAGCAGTTTGAAATCCGCATCGCCTTGGGAGTCATCGTCGAGATTGACGTAGCCGCGCAGCAACTCGATCACGCCGCCGGCCTCGGGGTCGGGCAGCGACAGCATGCCACGCGCCCTGAGAAATTTTACCGGCGGCCGGGCGATGACACGCCACCCCTCGGCGTCGATTTCGACCGCGCGCCAAGCGGCATCGCACAGGTCGATATAGATTTTCCCGTCCGCTTCCCCGACCCGTCGCCAAGGCAAATAGCACCGGCCGTCGTTCAAGGCCTTGGCTTCGATCAGCCGAATTGCGTCCTCGAGCGCCTGGCCGCCCGGCGCACCCCCATGCTGCTTATAGAAGCAGCTCACCAGCGTATTGCGAAAATCCCGCGACCGAACGGGCCGGTTTTCAAAATGTCCGTTCAGCGGCACCGTCGCGAACGCTTCCCGGTCGTGTGAGTGCCATAATTCTGAATCATCGCCGATCAGATCCGCCAGCACGCTGCGTTGCGGTGGCGACGCCCCCCGCTTTCGTCCGTCGCTTGCGTCCCCGCCTTCCTTTCGATTTCCGGATTCGTCGCCACTGGCCGCTGCCGGTCCGCCGCGCCGGGCCACTGCGGCGAGGGCCTGGGCGCGCTCGGCATCCCAGCCCTCTGCCTCGGCGTCGGCGGCGTCCCATCCCTCGGCCATGCCGGCCGGCGGTTCGATCGCCAGCACCTCAGCCTCCACCGCCAGCAACGCGCGCGTTGCCCTGAGTGCATAGTCGCGCCCGGCTAAGTCGGCGTCGGGCCAGATCACCACCCGCCGCCGGGCCAGCGGCCCCCACTCCGCTTTGCCGACGCCCTGGGCTCCGCCGGGCGAGGCCACGGCCACGAATTCGGGCAGGAGCCGGCCGGCAGCGTCTGCCGCCTTCTCGCCTTCGGCCAACAGCGCCGGGGCCTCCGGGCGCGCCGCCAGGCGATCCAGGCCATAGAGCGGCCGGGGTGCGGCCCAGGATTTCCAACGCCAGTCACGGGCACCGCTGCCGGTATGCCGCCATAGCGTGAGCGGCCGGATTTCCTTACCGCCACCAAGCAAGTTGAACCGGGCGACGTAGCCGAGCAGGTCGCCAGCGCGATCGCGATAGGCCCAGGTTGTTGCCGGCTTGCCGAGGGTCGGATGCGCGGTCGGCGCCGCCGGCGCATCGGCCGGGGCGGGCCGGATTTCCTCATCCCATCCGCCGCTCGCCTGCCGCACCGACCCGCGACCCGGACCGCCGGGCAGAGGGCCGAACATCGCGCCGCCGGTCATGGCATCAACCCCAGGGCCCGCGCCAACTCGCGCGCCGCATCCGCCTGGCTAATGCCGCCAAGGAAGGCCGCGAGCGCGATCGTATCGCCCCCTTTGTCGCCGGTTGCGAAGTCCGCCCATCGCCCCGTTGCAAT
>Ga0315281_10014735_pt1 | contig 10525 bp, 9 predicted proteins | sample YL17G07_0_MG_FD_204540 | JGI IMG/M metagenome (GOLD analysis project Ga0315281, IMG submission 204540) | Sediment microbial communities from Yellowstone Lake, YNP, Wyoming, USA - YL17G07_0 | ecosystem: Environmental > Aquatic > Freshwater > Lake > Sediment | place: USA: Wyoming | collected...
GGCCTTCAACTTATGCTCCGATACTCTCCACGATTCAAGAGAGAAATTACATTGAGAAAGATGAGCAAAAAAGATTTCGACCAACTGAGATAGGAACGGTGGTTAATGACCTCTTGGTAAATCATTTTCCTGCAATCGTTGATATTGGGTTTACTGCCGAAATGGAAGAGGATTTAGATAAGATTGCCGAAGGTAAAAGAAAATGGACGCCAGTCATTAGAGAATTTTACGAACCTTTTGAAGAAAACCTTCAGAAGAAATATCAGGAGGTTTCCAAAAAGGATATTACCGAGAAGCCAACAGAGAAAACTTGCCCAAAATGCGGAGCCCCTCTTTTAATTCGGCTTGGAAAATATGGAAAATTTTATGCCTGCTCTAAATTCCCGAAATGTAGATATACTAAATCTTTAGAAGAAAATACCTTAGGGATTAAATGCCCAAAATGTAAAAAAGGTAAAATTACTGAAAAAAGAACTAAGAAGGGAAAAATCTTTTACGGCTGCGACCAATTCCCGAAATGCGATTTTGCTTTATGGGATAAACCTACCGGAGAAAAATGCCCAAAATGTAAATCATTACTAATTGAGACAAAAAGAAAACAGATAAAATGCTCAAATAAAGAGTGTGATTATATTGAAAAATAAAAGAGGGACGGGCTTTCTAAAAAAGCATGTCCCTATTTTTGTTTCGAATCCGTAATGTTCGTAATAGACTTAGTCCCGTTGCGAAATAAAAGACGTCGTTAGTTCTTCAGGCATTATTAGCCCGAACACAAATCGTAGAAGCTTTCTATCTTTCGTTAGCTTTTCTATAACTTCTTTAACACTATCCACTCTGATAAATATCTATTTTGGAGAACCTGAATCATAGCAGTCAAAGCAATAACTCTCGTTGAGTCCATTAATTGATATCCCCATCTTCTTTTTCAATATTCTATTAGCAATTTTGGTGGCCAGAAATCCAAAGCCTATAGATCCAAAACATCCAAGGGTTTTGTACCTAAGCCACCATAAAGACCTTTCAAGTTCATGCTACGATGTCTTTACAGATATTCTATACATTCTATACATTTTTTTACCTCCTTCTGGTCTTTTTATCTTTAGAGAACATTATGGTCATTCCTCATTCATTCTTGTCTCCTTTATTATATTTGAAAGGTACCACACCCTCCACTTAAAGAATAAAACACTTAATCAAAAAAGTCAACAATTTGACAATTAGCTTAAAAATTGCTAAATTTGAATGAGAATTTGCCTGGGTGGCGGAATTGGTTTACGCGTACGACTCAAAATCGTATGACCGCAAGGTCGTGTGGGTTCGACTCCCACCCCAGGCATAGAAATTAAAAATCTGGCGAAAAAGCCAGTTTTTAAGTTCTACGAGGACGGGCCTCGTAATGATTACTTGTTAAGTTTTACTAAATTTTCGAGCAAGCAGGCGACGGTTAGAGGGCCGACGCCGCCGGGAACCGGAGTAATATGGCTTGCCTTTTTTGACACTGATCCAAAATCGACATCTCCTATTAATTTTCCATCTTTCATACTTGTGCCTGCATCAATCACTACTCCCCCTTTTTTAACCACATTGCCTTTTATCAAATTTGGTTTACCAACGCCGGAAATCAAAATATCGGCTTTTTTGGTGAAAGAAGAGGCATCTCGGGTCCATTCGTTTAACACTGAAAGGGTAGCTTTTTCTTTTAAGAGTTGGGTGGCTAAAGGAAAGCCAATTAATCTTCCTGCCCCAACGATGACAACATTTTTTCCGATTGACCCAATTTTGTAACTTTTCAAAAGATATAAAATTCCACTGACAGTCGGTGGTAAAATTTTGAGAGTCCCTTGATAAAATTTTCCCAAACTCTTCTCAGATAAAACATCAACGTCTTTTTCTTCAGGAATTAAATTTAAAAACTCTTCCGCTAAAAATTTTTTTGGTAAGGGTAGCTGAATAATTACTCCTGAAGTAACCTGGCTTTTAACAATTTTCTCAATCTCTTTTTTAAATTCTAAAACACTAATTTTGGTTGGAAATTTAAACAACTTAAAATTAATGCCTGTTTTCTCACAGGCCTTTTTCTTCTGATTAATAAAAACCTGAGAAACCGAATTTTCCCCAACCTGAATTACTGCTAATCTTAGTTTTAATTTAGATTTCTTTACTGCTTTTTTAAGCTTAGCCAGAATTTTTTCTGACAATTCTTTTCCATTTAAAATTTCAGCTTTCATGTTTTTATCCCGCACCTTTTGCTAATTATCAAAAGTTAAGAGTAAATTATTAAGTAATTCTTTAAATAACGAACAAAAGGTGCGGGATTTATTCAATTTTCTCTTTCAATTCAGAGAGGTCGGTAGATGGCGGAGCTAAATAAATGTCTAAATTGTCATTAAATCCGGAAATAACTTTCAAAAAATCATCATAAGACTCCTGAAGCATGTAAGCTTTCCAATTCAAGATAAGCACTGGTTTTCTTTTTTGCTGCTTAGTTTTAGTAATTTCTATTATTGAGTCTCCTATTTTCTTTACCCCATCAGTAGTAGTTCCGGCCGAACCGAGAATCAAACCATCGATATCTTCTATTGGCATTATTTCTTTGGTTTTCTCAGGGGAAGAACTTCCTCCGTAAATAATTTTTATTTTTTGGGCTATTTCTTCTGTATAAAGTTCTGAAAGGGTCTCTCTCAATAGGTCAGCTGAAGCTTTTATTTGCTCTACTCCAGGAGGCGGGACGTTCTCCTTTCCACTGCCGCGAACTCCCCAGCCTGGCTCATAGCCAAAGATTGCAAATCGGACAATATCTTTATTTATATTTTCTAAAATTTTTAAAAACCTCTCCCTAACGAGCTTTTTAACTTTTTCTTTTTCGCTATTGCTGCATTGAGCCCAACTTTTACCAAGCTCTTCCCAAGATTCGCCCAAAAGAACTACATTATCTTTCAGGCCTTCATTAAAAGCAGCGATTAACTTTTTATTGACTATTTCTGGCGGCTCATTTACCTCTGAGTGCCCTAATATAACTCCAGTCGCTCCCACTTTTTTAAGATGCCAAAACCCCAGTTCTCCGGTTCGGGCATAAGGATGTTTACCATCCCCAGGAAAAATATTAACTATTTGGGCGATTAATTTAATCATTTACCGAGCTTTCGTTTACGGAAGCGAAGGTGAAGAAGAAGGCTTTGCCCTCTTCGACCTTTATGGTATGGGAAATTTTTGGCAGAGTTTTTTAACTTCTTTTTTAATTTTTGGAACTGATTTTGGGTTGGAAATTACTTCATTGGTCCAAAAAGCAATTTTTTGCATTTCTTTTTCTTTCATTCCTCGAGTAGTTAAAGCTGGAGTACCTAATCTAATTCCTGAAGGATTAAAAGGCGGCCGAGGGTCATAAGGAATGGTATTTTTATTAACAACGATGCCTGCTTTTTCAAGAAGTTCCTGCGCTCGCTTACCGCTCACCCCTTTATTAGTGAGGTCCACTAAAACTAAATGATTATCAGTCCCACCAGAGATTAAATTAAAACCATATTTTTTCAATTCTTCAGCTAAAATTTTAGTATTTTTAACCACTTGCCGAGCATATTCTTTAAATTGAGTACTTTGAGCTTCCTTTAAAGCAACTCCAATAGCGCAAATGGTGTGCTCGTGAGGCCCGCCTTGCAATCCGGGAAAAACTTTGGGGAAAATTTTATTCTCTAATGCTTTTTTGCAAATAATAATCGCTCCCCTCGGTCCTCGCAAAGTTTTATGAGTGGTAGTGGTAACAACATCTGCCCAGGGAAAAGGACTAGGATGTATTTTTGCTGCGATTAAACCAACAATATGGGCGATATCTGCTAAAAGATAAGCCTCGACTCCGGAAGCAATTTTTTTGAATTTTTTAAAATCAACTTTTCTGGGATAGGCGGAGTATCCGGCAATAATGAGTTTTGGCTTTTCTTTTTCGGCTAATTTCCCAATTTCTTTGTAATTGAGAAAGCCATTTTTATCTAAAAAATAATTAATAATTTTAAAATCTTTTCCTGGAAGAGAAACGGGCGAACCATGACTTAAATGACCGCCGTGGGGCAGAGCTAAACTTAAAATTTTTTCACCCGGTTTTAAAAGAGCGCGAAGCACGGCATAATTTGCTGGACTCCCAGAATAAGGCTGAACATTGACTGCCCACTTTCTAGAATCTAAACCAAAAATTTTTCTTACTCTTTCTTCAACTAAGGTTTCCAATTTATCAATAAATTCCTGGCCGGCATAATATCTTTTATAAGGTCTTCCTTCGGCATATTTCGCCACAAAAATTGAACCCAGGGCTTCTCTGACTGCTCTTGAGGGATAATTTTCCGAAGCAATTAAATTGAGGGTTTCTGCCTGGCGCCTTTCCTCTTTTTTAATTAATTTTGCAATTTGTGGATCGATTTTTTCTACAAACATATCTATATTTTAAGATTAGCATTAACTTTTATTTTTTGCCAATTTTTTGTTGCCTTTTCTCGATTGGAATAAGCCGTCACAGCTACCATTGCCGCATTATCAGTACAGAAAATTTTTGGCGGAACCAAAAAATTCATTGTTAATTGTTGATTGTTAATTGTTGATTGGAATTGTTTTCTTAATTCATTGTTAGCGACAACGCCGCCACCGAGAATTATTGATTTTACTTTGAAATCTTTGGCAGCTTTTAGTGTTTTTTTAATTAAAACGTCAATTATTGCCTGCTGAATTTCAATGCACATTGACCGAATATATTCTTTTGACTTCCTAATTTTTGACGAACGACTCCTAAAATCATACAAGACCGCAGTCTTTAAACCAGAAAAACTAAAATCATAATTTTTTTGATAAATCATTGGTCTTGGCAAAATAATGGAAGTCCAACTTCCATTATTTATTTTTTTAGCTAATTTTGAAATAATGGGGCCACCGGGATAACCTAAACCCAAAATTCTGGCCGCTTTATCAAAACACTCACCAGCTGCATCGTCTCTTGTCTCACCCAAAATTTTGTACTGGCCATGATTTTTCATTAAGATGAGTTGAGTATGACCTCCTGAAACAACTAAACAAATTGCCGGAAATAAATTACGTTGCCTGGGAACGTAATTTAAGAAATTTGCATAAATGTGAGCCTCAACATGATTAACGGGAATAATTTGTAAAGTGAATTTTTCTGCTAATTCTTTGGCAAAATTTACTCCTTGCCATAGACAAGGCTCTAAACCTGGCCCAATAGTAACTCCAACCAAGTCAATTTTAAAAACATCTATCCCTTTTGTCGCTTTTTTAAATACAGCTGGCAGATTTTTTTGATGCTCTCTTTTCGCCAAAAATGGATAAACCCCGCCGTATTTTGCGTGGAGTTTCACTTGCGACGAAACAACATTAGATAAAATTTCTAATTTCAAATTTCTAATTTCTAATAAAGCTACACAGGTGTCGTCGCAAGAGGTATCAATGCCAAGAATTTTCATATTCTTAAAATTTTAGGTGGCCAGCTTGTTAAATCTAAAACTACGGAGGGTCTGCTTTTTAATAGATTACCGGCATCAATTGCTAAATCTGGTTGATATTTTTGACTTTTAAATTGTTTTATTATTTCCTTAATCTTCGTTAAAGTTGGCCTGCCAGAAATGTTTGCTGAAGTTTCAGCTAAGGGACAATTCAATTTTTTAAGTAAAACATTCAGTAATTTGTAATCTGGGAGTCGAAGAGCAATTGTTTTTTTATCAACTCCGTATAATCTTATTTTTCCTCGCCCGCCGAAGCCTTTGCGAAAGCAGGTTCTTTTTAGAACTGTCGTTGCCTTTCCCGGCCAGACTGCCTTTAAAATTTTTTCTTGTTTTTTATCTATTTTCGCTAATTTTTTTGCCATTTTTAAATTTTTAACAAAAATTGGGATGGGTTTATTCTTCGGTCTCCTCTTGATTTTTAAAAATCTCCTAACTGCTTTTATATTTGTGGCATCGCAAACTAATCCATAAACCGTGTCAGTCGGACAAATTATCACCTTGCCTTCCTTGACTAATTGCTGTACCTTTTCAGTAACTTCTTTTAGATTTTTTTGATTTACTTTTAAAATTCTCATTTTTTTAGTATATCATACGAAAACTTTGAATAAAAAAACGAAGCCCTGTCGGGAAAAGACAGGGGCTATGTGGAAAACTCTTCATAAAGAGTTTAAAATTTTATCTAATTCTTTTAGATTTTTTATCGAAAAATCAATTTGGGGATTATTAGGTTCTTTTGTATATTTTCCTTCGCCACGATTAATTCTAACTGTTACCACATTTGGGAAAATCTTTTTAGCTTCGGAAAGGGCCGTCGGGTTATCTTCAATAAAGATTAGTTTTTCTTTTTTCTGAAAAAATTTTTTAAATGGTTTTACTTTATCAATGTCCCGTGTAATTTTTACTCTCTTTTGAAAATATTTTTCTATTTTTGAGGCCTTAATTTTATCTCTTTGAAATTTTTCTTCACCATAAGAGAGAAGAATCAATTTTGCTTTCTTTCTCCACCTTTTTAAAAACCAGATTGTATCTGGATACAAAAATTTTGGGGCTTTCTTTAAAATTTTATCAAAAGTTTCTTTTAATCTCTTAAGAGAAATTTTTGGCTTTAATTTAATGACTAATTTAAATTGTCGATAGGGTTTATAATCTCTGCCTTTACCTTTTGATTTCTCAAAAGTTTCTTGAAATAATTTTTCTTTAACTCCCAATTTAAAAAATGCCTCTTTCAGGGCGAAATAAAATTGTTTTGCTGAAAACAAAGTATGGTCAAAATCAAAAATTATCTTCATCTATTTTTTATTCCTTTGAATTCAGTGTAAAAATTGGTGTTGTCTTCAATGTTTTCAAAAACAACTGAATTGGGGCCGACCTGACAATTTGAACCGATTAAAACGCCGGGCATTAAAGAGCAATTAATTCCGGTTTTGGAGTTCTCGCCCATAATTACCCCTAAAGAATCCAATCCCGTATTAATTCTTTCTCCTCTAACAACCGATTTTATTTCTCCCCTATCTACTCTTACATTGGCAGTAATTGTTCCTGCTCCCAATCTGCAACCTTTGCCAAAAATTGAGTCGCCAAAATATCCTGAATGAGTATGGCAATTTTCTTGAAAAATTGAACGAGTAACTTCAGCAAAAGCACCAATTAAAACATTGTTTTCTAAATTAGTATATTCTCGAACTAAAGCATTGTTGCCTATAATACAATTGTCACCGATATAGCAAGGCCCTTTAATTACCGCATTCTCAAAGATTTTTACATTTTCGCCGACATAAACATTTCCTTCAATAATTACATTTTTCGAAATTTGGGCTGATTTTTTAATTTCTGTTCTTAAAAATTTATCCATTAGTAATTTATTCGTTCTGAATAAGTCCCAAGGATATTTTAAAGAAGGAATTTCCATCTGTGTAGTAACTATGCGAACATCATTTTCTTTCATATATAAACTTAGGGCATCTTCAAAAGCATATTGATGTTCGGAAACTCGTTTATAATAATCTAAAAAGTTTTTAGGTAAAAGATAAGTTCCAATTACTCTAATATCCGACGGTTCTTTTCCTTTTTCTGGTTTTTCAATAATATTTTTTACTTTATCACCATCCAAATCAACAATTCCAAAAAGCCAAGGTTTATCTGTTTGGATTCCGAGCAAAACAAGGTTAACACGAGATGATTTTTGTTTCCCAACCAAAAATTCTGCGTATCTTCCACCGTCAATTCTTTCAGCATTTGAAACAAAAAATTGTTTTTTTAAAAAATCTTTTGCTTGGAGAATAGCATCTCCCATTCCTTTTGGCGTTTCTTGAATAACATAATGAGTATTTAATCCTAAATTATAATTTTTAAGTTCCTCTTCTGTATCCTTTTTTGGACCTTGAATAATTACTAAATCATTTATCCCTACCCACTTTAAACCTTCAATTGTATGCCAAATCAAAGGCTTGCCCATTATTTTTAAAAGGGATTTATGCTTCTGGTTTAATGGCCAAAATCTCGATGATTCGCCAGCCGCTAAAATTACCGCTTGCATAGATTTAATAATATTTTTGCTAATTTTTTAGAATCGTGAAGAATCATTGTCCTTTTGTTTGCTCCTTTAACAAGTATGTCAGCAGGATTTATTTTACGAATATTACGATCTATAACATCGGCTCCAATAAAATTCTTCTTTGTTAATAAGCTCTTATCATATGTAATAAAATCTGCTTTCGGGAAAACTTTTCTTACTTCTTTAACTTGGTTAGCTGATAATTTTCCGGTGTTAAAAATAATATAATCAATAACATCTTTACTTAAATATTTTTCTAAGATTGTTAGAAAATTTTCAACGCTGAAACCGTCTGTATTTCCCACCTGAGTCATTAAATTGCAAACAAAAACTTTTTTAGCTTGAGATTCGCGGACAGCTTCTGAAATGCCATTAACTAAAAAAATTGGTATGATGCTAGTATAAAATTTTCCCGGAGCAATAATAATTAAATCGGCGTTCTTTATTGCCAAAATTGCTTTAGGATTAGCTTTAACTTTTGGCGCTAAAAATAATTTTTTTACACCTATTTTAGATAAATAAGGGTAATTTATAATTTTCTCCTCCTCTCTTATCTTTTTATTATTTTTTAATATAGCTATTATGTCTGCCTCTTCTAGGGTCACTGGAATTACTTTGTCTTTAATGTTTAAAATTTTAGCTATTTTTTCTATGGCTTTATTTAAACCCCCGGTAACTCCTATTGCTGCTGCAATTAAAAGATTGCCGAAATTATGCCCTTTTAATGTCCCTTTTTCGAATCGATAATGAAAAAATCTGGCAAGATTACTTTCATTATATAAAGCCACCAGACATTGTCTGACATCTCCTAAGGGCAAAATGCCAAGCTCTTTCCTTAATTTACCACTCGAGCCTCCACTATCAAACATCGTAACTATCGCAGTTAAATCTGTGGGATATTTTTTCAATCCAGATAAAACTATCGAAACGCCTGTGCCTCCTCCAAAACAAACGATCTTTTTGATTTTTTTTGACATATTCTAATTTTTATTGTAGATTAAAACTGATTTAGAGTCAAAAACAAAACATGCCGGATAAATTTCTTATCCAAGGCGGAATCCCTCTCTCGGGAGAGGTAGAAATTTGTGGATATAAAAATGCAGCTGGGGCGGTCCTATCTGCGGTTTTGCTTTCAGAAGAAAGTTCAATTATTGATAATCTGCCTCAAGTAACTGATGTTTTGGACCAAATTGAAATTTTGAAGCAAATGGGCGCCGAAATTGAATGGTTGGGTGAAAGAAAGATAAAGATAAATCCTAAAAATATTAATCCGGAGAGAATTCCGGCTGACCTTTTTGAAAAAATGAGAGTTTCGGTTTTACTAATAGGGCCACTTTTAGCTAGATTTAAAAAATTTAAACTCCCTCATCCCGGCGGAGATAAAATTGGTTTAAGGCCAATTGATACTCATCTTGAAGCCCTAAAAGATTTTGGAGTAAAAGTTGAACAAAGAGAAGGATTTTATCATTTTGAGAAACCTACGAATTTAACTGGTAAAAAAATTGTTTTAAAAGAGTTTTCGGTTACCGCTACAGAAAATTTGATGATGTTGGCAGTTCTAACTCCTGGGGAAACAAAAATTGAAATTGCGGCTGCCGAACCTCAAGTCCAAGACACTGGAAAAATTTTAAAAGAAATGGGTGCTAAAATCGAAGGAATCGGAACCCATACTATTAAAATCGAAGGGAAAGAAAAATTATCAGGGGCACAATTTTCAATCTGTCCTGACTTATTGGAGGCAGGAACTTTTCTTTTAGCCTTTGCTTTAACCGATGGCGAAGGAAAAATAAAAAACGTTAATCCAGAACACTTAACTTTCTTTTTAGAGAAGGCGAAAGAAATTGGAGTAAATTTTGAAACTGGTGAAAATTATATTTTGGTTAAAAAATCTAATAAATTTAAGCCAACCAAAATCCAGGTTCTTCCCTATCCTGGTTTTCCTACTGATTTACAACCCCAAACTTCAGTTTTATTAACACAAGCTGAAGGGAAAAGTTTAATTCATGACCCTCTTTATGAAAATCGTTTCCAGCATTTACACGAATTAAGAAAAATGGGGGCAGATATTGAAATTACCGACCCCCACCGAGCTTTAATTTTCGGCAAAAAAGAGCTAATTGGAAACAAGATAAGCGCCTCTGATATTAGGTCAGGCGCAGCTTTAATTTTAGCTGGATTAATCGCCAAAGGCCAGACTCTAATTGAAAACATCTCCCAGATTGAAAGAGGTCACGAAAAAATCGAGGAAAAATTGAAAAAATTAGGGGCTCGAATTGAAAAAGTCTAACCCCTGGCTAGATTAAAAGTTTTAAGGTTTAATTCCAGATATTTTTCTGGAATTATTTTTTTAATCGTTTCAAAAAGTGATGTGGGTTTAATCGGAATTAAATTTTTAAAAGAGGATAAACTTATTAAATAAACCCCGGCAACAACACTAGTTCCGAGTTTTTCCTGGCATATTTCAGCTGCTGGA
>Ga0315281_10014736_pt1 | contig 10523 bp, 9 predicted proteins | sample YL17G07_0_MG_FD_204540 | JGI IMG/M metagenome (GOLD analysis project Ga0315281, IMG submission 204540) | Sediment microbial communities from Yellowstone Lake, YNP, Wyoming, USA - YL17G07_0 | ecosystem: Environmental > Aquatic > Freshwater > Lake > Sediment | place: USA: Wyoming | collected...
CGATGGCATCCCTGACCTCAGCGTAATGTTTTTGCTGAAAATTATAAGATGTCAAAATCACGTCGTAGAATTTCGAATCGACGGCAGCATGAATGACTTCCGGCTCATTCATGTGCGTGGTGATCCCCACAAAACGAGCTTTCCCCGCCTTTTTAACCTTTTCCAATGCCTTCAATATCGGTTCATACAGGGCCGACTCTCTTTTCCATACGTTGTGATGGTAATAAACGTCCACATAGTCCAGTCCCAGATTCTTAAGGCTGACATCCACCTTTTTTAGAAAGGCTTCTTCCGTTGCTTCTTCCGCATAGAGACCTGTTTTTTGATCGTTCGGGAGGCGTGCTTTGGTGGCCAGGACGTAAGAATCGCGTGGACGTCCTTTGAGCTGTTCTCCAATCATTCCTTCATTTTGGCCCCTCTGGTACGTTTGAGCGGTGTCCAGCATGACCATACCCGAATCAAGCGCCACCCGCACAAGGTTCGGATTATCGGTATTCATCACTCCCATGTTGATCACCGGAAGTTTGATCCCTGTCTTTCCAAGGGTTCGATAAACAAATTTCTTTTCTTTCCCTTTCGCCTCAACGAATCCAACCTCTTGCTTCTTGTCAATTGGGGGGAGGAAAAATAATCCACCAAATCCCGCAAGGGTTGATTTCATGAAATCTCTTCTACCAAATAATTTTTTAAGCATGGCCCCTCCTTCACCAAAAGCAAAGCGCATAGTGTATTTAACTTTAGGCATTTTGAAACATAAGTCTCTCTACTTTTCCTTCATTTACCCCGTTGTTGCATAAAGATGTGGTTGAATCAACTGTATGCCCCATCAAAAGGCTGTTTCTACCTTTTTGAGGATAACTTCCAAAGGTCACTCTTGGATTGATCCAGGTGACGACATTGATTTGACAGCCATCCCTCTCTGGGTAAGGGTTTGATGAATCTAAGCGCCGAATTTAATGCAACAACAGGGTTTACTCTTTTCTGGAAGTTCGACGTACTCGAAAACCTTCTCGCTCCAGAATGATTAGAGTTTCTCCAATCATATTCAGATCGAACTTTTCCACAAAGCGTTCGAATGATTGTATCATGTCATTTATTAAAGGGGGATGAATGCGAATGCGGATGATTCCGTAATGACTATGTAGAGGGTAAAGTAAAATGTTGCCGAAGTGTTTGTCAAAAGTTATCAAAGCCCTTTTATCTTGTCTTGCCAAATCGAGAGTGAAGCTGTCGGAAGCACCATGAATTCTTAATTCACGTATGTCTTTGATATCGAAGCCCTTATTTCTCAGGAACCCGACAAATGCAGGAGGGATGTTTTCGTCCGTTAGAAGCTTAATCATTGGGCTGCTATTCCAAATGGCACGAATTCGGTATCCCGAATAAGACTGGCAGCGTAATGCAAGCAAGCTTCAACATCTTGTCTTGTAAGTTGGGGATAGTAGTCTTGGATGATTTGGTCTGGGACAAGACCTGTCTCAAGAAGTTCGAGAATCAGATAAACCATGATGCGAGTTCCTTTAATACAGGGTTGGCCATGACAAATATTAGCATCTACACTAATACGGTCTATCATATTATCCATATCTCTCACCTCAATTTAATTAATATTACCATGAACAAAAACTCAATTCAACCAAATGAAGGCTCTCTCACCCCCCTACTTTTTCTCTTCCAACCCCTTCTCAAAAAGTTTAAGATACGTGGAACGAAGAGATGCTTCGTTAAGATTAAGTATACCCCATATATAGCGCCCTTGCCAGTAGAGGTCGATTTCTCCATGGTGAGGATCTGGGATAAGGCGACGTCCCTCCGCTACATTCTTCTCAATTTTTCCTGTTTGCTCCAGATACTTTTGAATTATATTTCTACATTCGGCCTTATCGGCGGGTGCAATGACGAAAAGCTTAAATTTTTTTCCAGAAAGTTCGTAATCACAGGTAAAGGCTGAATGCAAGAATGAATAACCCAGAAAGTTTTTGGCAATAAATTTTTCGGAATTTTTCACTTTTCCATCTCGGGGAAAAGAATTCAATAGAGTAGGGAGTGTTCCCTTCTCTCCTAAGTTCTCTAAAACTTTCTTGGCAAAAGATAACAGCACCTCCTGCGCTCCGGACTCGATTTTATAGCCGGTGATCTTTACATAGTAAGGTCCTGCTATAAAATTTAGAATCTCTTCTTCAACATAACCCTGAGCCCCTACGTTGATAAAGTTTGCATTGGAGAGTCGTTCCTGGCTGTAAATTCCAAAGGCGTGAGTTGGGGTTCTATGACGATAGACATCAATAATCACAGAAGCTTTCTTTTCATTCAAGTATTCTGCCACCTTCAATTCCTGAAAATCGTACATGATATAAAGATCTGCATCTCCATTGATATATTCAAAAAGAGTTTTAGGGGTGAAACTTTGGATTTCTCCGGATTGCTTCCATCCTGATATTTCAGGGAAAATAAATGTTTTCCAATCGGAACTAAAAGCCCGTAACTGCTTGACAACACTCAAAACTAAAAAAACGAACAATAAACAAACGATGAGGTATCCCTTTTTCACCATTTCCCTCCTTCCAGTCCAGGTTAATTGAGTCGTCAGTATTTATCACTCATTAATTCAAATCATAAAAGGGAACCTTGAGCTAATCAATAGGAAATTAAATCCTTTACCACCGACAGCCATCGGTTTGATCCAGGCATGTAAAACCAATATTACCTTTACTGGGTTAGGCTTGACTTGATTGTTTTTTAACAGACTGACTAAAATCCAACAAAAAATCCTTTCAGATGATTAACTTACCTAATAGATTTTCTTGATTTAATCATGACCAACCATTCGATAATTTTAAGGAAACCCAATTAAACGCTGAAACCCTATCAACTGGCATAAGGATTGCTCATTATCAGTGACGGGTGATCGTGGCCAGAAGTGTTACCGCAACCTTTAGGTTACGTTCATTTCGAGGGCTAAAGCCTGCGGCTACGGATGAAATATGAATATCTTAATCATCAAACATGTTGATATTGAAGGGCCGGGGTTGATTGAGTATTGCCTGGATCAAGAGAATATTCCTTATCAGATCCTCGAACTCAAACCCGGTATCCATCTCCCAAAACTCGACGATCTCACCCACATTGTCCTTCTGGGAGGACCGATGAATGCCTACGAGGAAGATCGCTATCCTTTTCTCAAAGACGAAGACCTTTTTATTAAAGAGGCCATTCAGAGAGGAAAACGAATTTTAGGAATCTGTCTTGGAGCCCAATTGATAGCAAAGGCGCTTGGAGCAAAGGTCTTCAAAGCGCCTGTTAAAGAAATTGGATGGTATGATGTTTCATTGACAAGAATCGGTTCGCGTGATCCTCTCTTTTCAATTCTTCCAAAAACATTCCCCATATTTCAGTGGCACGAGGATACTTTCGAGATCCCAAAAGCCGGAAAATTGATCGTTACCTCAAAGTCCATCCCTCATCAAGCCTTCCGATATGGAGAGAACACTTACGGTCTCCAATTCCATCTCGAAGTGACTGAGGACATGATCCGTGAATGGATGGAGACTTATGAAGCCCCACAGGCAAAGCCCGTGGTACCCTATCCGACGCCCATATGGGGCGACATCCCGGCCACACGATGGCGCATTCCTCCACGGCCAAAGGCCGTGGTCTCCTACTGCCGGGACGAAGAAGAATTTAAGGGTCTTCAGTCCCCCAAACTATTTTCAAAAACTGAGATTATGATTGAAACCGAGATAAAAATCGAAACCTATACAAAAAGGGGAATGAAATTTTTAAAAGACTTTTTCGGACAACCCATTATAGGTCACTGAGCCGTTGAATCATTACAGAATCAAAACATATCAAAGAGGAGGGATCAAATGAAAAAGATTTTGTTTCTGTTTCTTGTCCTCATTTTTTTATCAGTGACGGTTGCATTTGCTGAAGAGCCTAAGGGAACATTGCCCTTTCAGCAGGTTCCTGCCCTCACCGCACCTCCCACCCAGGCAGTCCCAGCTCCACCCAAAGTGGATTCAGGAGATACTTCATGGATTTTGATTTCTTCTGCTTTGGTCATGCTGATGACACCCGGGCTCGCCCTTTTTTATGGCGGAATGGTGAGATCAAAAAATGTCCTCGGGACGATCATGCAAAGCTTTATTGCCCTATGCGTGATCACCATCCAGTGGGTACTTTATGGATATAGCCTCGCTTTTGGACCCGATATCGGGGGCATCATTGGAAGTCTCGATTGGATCGGACTCAGGGGCGTAGGGCTTGATCCTTTTCCAGATTATTCAGCTACCGTCCCCCATCAGGCATTTATGATTTTTCAGATGATGTTCGCTGTGATCACACCCGCCCTGATCACCGGCGCATTTGCTGAAAGATTCAAATTCAAGACCTACCTTCTATTCCTCATCCTCTGGGCAACATTCGTCTATGATCCTCTTGCACATTGGGTTTGGGGAACAGGAGGTTGGATCAAAAACCTTGGCGCCCTTGATTTCGCCGGAGGGCTCGTTGTTCACATCAGTTCAGGAATGGCTGCTTTGGCTGCGACTCTCGTTGTGGGGAAAAGAAAGGGCTATGGTGATGAACCCATGCCTCCCCATAACCTGACCATGACGCTTCTCGGAGCAGCTCTGCTCTGGTTCGGCTGGTTTGGTTTCAATGGTGGAAGTGCAGTGGCCTCCGGTTCTCTCGCCACCTCTGCCTTTGTGGTCACACATATTTCAACGGCTGCTGCTGCCCTTTCATGGATGATTGCTGAATGGGCATATAGAGGTAACCCAACTGTTCTTGGCGCAGCCTCAGGCGCAGTGGCTGGATTAGTTGCCATTACACCTGCATCTGGTTTTGTAGGGCCCATCTCAGCGATCATCATTGGATTTGTTGGGGGTGGGGTCTGTTATTTTGCCATTAACCTTAAGTCCAAACTCGGATATGATGATTCCCTCGATGTCGTGGGTGTTCATGGTGTGGGTGGTACATGGGGCGCATTGGCCACAGGACTGTTTGCATCAAAAGCAATTAATTCAGCGGGAAATAACGGGCTCTTCTTTGGCAATCCCTCACTCATTGGCATCCAGGCATTGAGTGTAGTCTCGGCGTGGGTTTACTCTTTCGTGATGACATTGATCATATTGAAGATTCTTGATTGGACCATGGGATTAAGGGTGAGCGAAGAGCACGAGATCAATGGTCTGGATTTAAGTCAGCATGGGGAAGCAGGATATAGTTTTTAAGTAGGGAACGGTTTCAAACCGTTCCCTACTCCGAACCAATACGGGAGGTGAAATGAAAAAGATCGAAGCCATTATCAAACCATTCAAGCTGGATGAAGTTAAGAATGCATTAACTAAAGTCGGTGTTCAGGGAATGACGGTCACTGAGGTCAAGGGTTTCGGAAGGCAAAAAGGTCATACCGAGGTATATCGGGGAGCAGAATATAAGATCGATTTTCTCCCCAAGGTTAAGATTGAACTGATCACCATTGACGAGATAGTTCCTCAGGTGGTCGAAACCATTGAACGGGCTGCAAAAACGGGGAAAATTGGAGATGGGAAAATCTTTATCTTCCCGGTTGAAGAGGTGATCCGAATCCGAACTGGAGAACGTGGAAAAGATGCAATTTGAACTGGGGGTCACCAAAAATGGGTTCCTTGATACCAAAAACCGGATGGCTCAATCTGTAACCACTCACTCCTCCTCCAAGGAATTCCTTCGTCAAAATTCCGCGATGGTGGATGGCATTGTGAGAAAAGCCTTCCAAATGGCACAATCCCAGGTCTCCACCCCATCGGTCTGCCTCATGGCCGTGGGAGGATATGGAAGATCTGAATTAGCACTTTATTCAGATATCGACCTACTCCTCCTCTACTCCTCGTCACAAAAACACGAACTTCCTCCCTTAGTTGAGAAGATCCTTTACCCCCTCTGGGATTTAGGACTGGACGTCAGTTGCAGTTCGAGGTCAATCAACGAATGTATAAAAATGGCTCAATCGGATTTACATATAAAAACAAGCTTGATCGATGGGCGTTATCTCGATGGAGAATACGAATTCTTCCGGAATTTGTACAGTCTCTTCACGAAAAAAGTTCTTCATCGAACAGTCCAGAAATTTGCCGAGGCTTTGGCAAAGGATCTTTACCTCCGCCGTCAAAAATATGAAGATCCTGCTTATACCCTAGAACCCAATATGAAAGAAGGAGAAGGAGGACTGAGGGACTTTCAGATTGGCCGATGGACCATCAGGGCGAAATACAAGACCGATCGTTGGGATTCAATCCTCTTTCCCGACCACTCCCGAATGCTCGATAAGAGCCTCGAATTCCTCTGGGCCGTTAGAAACCAACTCCATCTTCTGAGCGGAAGAAGACAAGACGATCTGACTTTTGAATTTCAGGAGAAAATCGCACCAACACTTGGTTTTTCCCATAGCACAGAAGGAGTGGAACAGATGATGAGACAGTATCATCTCTCCACTCAAAGAATCTCAAACTTCGTTCAGGATATCCTCGAGCGGGCCCTCCACGAACCCTCTTGGGTAAAGAAAGCCTTCTCTTTCCTTCAACGGAAGAAAATCGATGAGAATTTTGGAATCGTCTATGGTGAACTCCATCTGCTCGACCCCGTCACCTTCAAGAGAGACTCCACTCCATTGATGACTCTCTTTAAACACCGCCAGACTTACCAGATCAAAATGGATTTCCGCACTGAGGAGGCAGTGATGGAGGCCCTTCCCTTCATGGATGATCGCTTCAGAAACTCAGAAGAAGTAAATCAGATATTCCTTTCAATTTTAAGAGAAGGGAAAAGGGTCGAGACCCTCTTGAGGAAGATGCACGAACTTGGATTCTTATCCCAGTATATCCCTGAATTTTCAGAGGTGGAAGGAAAAGTCCATTATGATCTCTATCATGTCCACCCCGTTGATATCCATTCGATCTTTGCGGTGGAAGAACTGGGAAAGTTGAGAGATAGCTTCTATCAAAAAGAATATCCCTTGCTCACCTCCTTGATCAGAGAAATTGAAAAACCTGAAATTCTTTTTCTAACAACACTCCTCCATGATATCGGAAAGGGAATGGAGGGAAACCACTCCCTTGTTGGTGCAGAAATAGGTATGCGCATCGGAAGCAGGATGAGACTCTCTGTGGAAGACAAAGAATTGATTGGATTCTTAGTGAGTCACCATCTCTTGATGGTGGAAACGGCCCTTCGCAGAGACCTTCATGATGAGCAGGTTATCCTGCGTTTCGCCAACGAAATAAAAAATCTAAATCAATTGAAGATGCTCTACCTCTTAACCTTTGCTGACATCAAAGCAGTTGGACCTGAAGCCTGGACTTCCTGGAAAAACACGCTTCTTATGGAGCTTTTCCTAAAAACCTCGCACTTCTTTGAAAAGGGAGCGGTTGCCGGGCCGTTTTTGAGAGGGGATGAGACCATTCAGAAGCTCCAGGAATTTCTATCTCCAGAAATCATTTCTGAATATGCTGACCAGCTTCCAGACCGATATCTCACCTGTTATTCCTCGGAAGAGATTGCCCATCATATAGAAATGGCTCGTTCTATTGAGAAGGAACTTCTTCTTGTGGAATGGGGGTTGGAAAAGGAGATCCAGACAAAGGTGACCGTATGTACAAAAGACCGCTATGGACTCTTTTCTAAGATTACAGGTTCGATGTTTTTAAACCGTCTGAATATCCTCGAAGCACAAATTCACACCTGGGAAAATGGCATCGCCCTCGATACCTTTTGGGTCGAAGATGTTACAAAAGATATTGGACAGCGTCTTCACCAATTTAAAAAAGATTTAAAAGAAATCTTAAGCGGAAAAATCCCTTTAAAGGATCTCCTTTCTAAAAGGAATGAATCAAACGAAATCAAACAAAAGGTCATCCCCAGGGTGTCAGGAGAAGTGGAGATTAATAACCAGGACTCTGATTTTTATACCATCATCGAGGTTACGGGTGAGGATCACCTCGGAATTCTTTATGAGATCACGGATGCCCTAACCGACTCAGGATGTGATATCCACTTTGCGAGGATTTCAACCTTGGGGAATCGCATTGTGGATGTGTTTTATATTCAGGATACCTGGGGAGAAAAAATAGTAGAAAGACAAAAAGTAGAACACCTGAAACAAAGCTTACTACGGCAATTCCCCTCAAGGGGGGAGATCATCTCTTAATCATTTTGGCCTTTTTGCCCAGCTACAAAGTAATTCTTGAAAAAGAACCTGTCCTCGGACTATCTCCGTTTCAATCAATGGGGAGGTTTTATTTCGGAAACCCGGCCAGATACTCTTTGATCAGCATCTCATTTTTATTCTGAACCTTCTGCATCTCACCCAATTCCACATTTTCAAGAGGCAGTTTCATCCGTTTATTTCTCAATCGAGTCATCTCAGCATCCAAATATTGAATGGTGTTGGCGATCGCTTCTGCCATGGATGAGATGGACTCCTGGGTATTTCCAAAGGTTTCTTTGTCCAAATAAGCACGGTTTAAAAGATGGAATCGCTCGAAGAATTTTTGGAACTTTTCCAATTCCTCCTTTTTCCCCTTCTTTTTCGAATCCAGCTTTTTCGTCAACTCCAAAAATTTTTCAGTATCCATATCATCTCCTCCAATTTATTTCCTATTTTGAAGAGGATAACGGTGAGTGTGGTTGGTGTAGGGTCATCAAATATTCAACTTGATGCTTTAAATTAATCTTGATTATTTACTCAGTTTAGAGCTGGCAAGCCGATTTAAGCTCACTCCAGATTCCGCTGCCTTGATCACGAGATTTCTGTGCACCTCTGGTGGTACACGCACAACAAATTTCCCACTATATCGCTTGGAAGCAATGGGCTGGGGGATTGTTTCGCTTCTTTCCTGCATATCCTTTACAACCTCTGCTACCACTTTTCGAATACCTTTTAAGGCTGCCTCTGGTGTTTTAGCCAACCAGCTCAAGCTAGAAAATTCCGCACACAACCCTACATATTCATAATCTTCTTCGGACCAAGTCACTCGATAGGTATATCGGTCATTCTTCATTCTCAGGATCTACCTCCAACCTCTCAATAGCCAAAAGCACTTGCTTCACCTGGTATGCCTTGGCTTTTCCATGATCATTTTGAATATTCACCCTTGGATCACCCTGCCAAGGAGTTTTATATATTCGATGACTGCTGCCAACCTGCCGTGGTTTCCCGAAATAGAAATCGCATGCCTTGCACAAATCCCTGAATCGAACATCTTTGGGATTTTGCTTCATTTGTGCAAGGATCTCTTCCACACCCCCATATTTTATATGGTATCATTATTGATATCTTTGTCAAGAGCTGGTCACAGGCTGGTCACAGGACTAAAACTTTCTTGAGGCGTAAGAACTCTTTCTTGGATTGCCAGAAATAAAGTAGCACCACCCTCCCCTCTCTGCCTTTTTTTAAACAGCCTGATGGAAAACCATCATTTATTTCCAATCCCAAAACCTCTCTCAGATAATTATCCTTTTTCATGTCAAAATAATTAAAAGTAATTTCAATAAGTTATACAGCGAAAACTTATTCACCTAAATGGCTCCGAATGGCATGTAATTTGCTCTTTAATTCCACAAATACAAAGGGGTATTAAGCAGACGAGGGCGTCTCCTCCCGGAATATATCCCGGGTTTAAAAAGAGGCCCTTTTTTTTAATCTTTATACCTCTAAAAAAGGAGGAAGAGATGGATAAAGACAAAGAAAATGTATTGAAGATGGCAAAGGAAAACGACGTTAAATTTATTCGGCTCTGGTTCACGGACATTCTGGGGATTTTAAAAGGGTTTGCCATCACCATCGATGAATTGGAGGGTGCTCTTGAAGAAGGAATGGGATTTGATGGCTCCTCCATTCAGGGCTATGCCCGCATCGATGAGAGCGATATGATCGCCAAACCTGATCCAAAAACCTTCCAGATCATTCCCTGGAGACCAAAAGAGAATGCTGTCGCCAGGATGTTTGCAGACATCTATGAGCCTGAGGGAACCCCTTACAAGGGAGATCCTCGATGGGCGTTAAAACGGGCTCTCAAAAAGGCTCAAGACCTGGGCTACACCTTATACGTCGGTCCTGAGCTGGAGTACTTCTATTTCAAAGCGAGTGACGGAGTTCCACAGTTTCTCGACAAAGGAGGTTATTTCGATCTTACTCCCCTGGATATGGCGACCGACCTTCGGCGAGAAACCATTTTAACTTTGGAAGCGATGGGGATTCATGTGGAATACAGCCATCATGAAGTCGCTCCCAGCCAGCATGAAATTGACCTCCGTTACACGGATGCCCTGACCATGGCGGATAATGCGATGACTTATCGGCTTGTCGTCAAGGAGATTGCATTGAAGCACGGTGTCTATGCGACCTTCATGCCCAAACCCATTTTTGGCCAGAATGGAAGTGGCATGCATACCCATCAATCCCTTTTCAAGGGTGATAAGAATGCCTTCTTCGATCCGAAAGATGAATTTCATCTCTCAAAGATCGCTAAATCTTATATGGC
>Ga0315281_10014737_pt1 | contig 10522 bp, 10 predicted proteins | sample YL17G07_0_MG_FD_204540 | JGI IMG/M metagenome (GOLD analysis project Ga0315281, IMG submission 204540) | Sediment microbial communities from Yellowstone Lake, YNP, Wyoming, USA - YL17G07_0 | ecosystem: Environmental > Aquatic > Freshwater > Lake > Sediment | place: USA: Wyoming | collected...
GAGGGGGCAGGGGTCTGTGACCCCTGGCCCCCTCTCCCTACTATCATCTTTACCGAACTCCCCTTCTGCTCGCTCAATATGTCGGCGAGCAGGCGCCGGTCCTCAAGGTCCCGGGGCAGGAGGATCTCGTCGGGAATGGGGCGGCCTTCGACGTAGTATTGCTTGAGGAAGTCTCCCAGGAGGTCGCTGCCGGGGAGGCTTTCCGGGAAAAAGTATTCCTGGCTGCCGGTGACCAGGCCCCCCCGCACCAGGAGCACCAGGATGAGGGCCCGGCCGTTTTCCTGGGCCAGGCCCAGGACGTCCCGGTCCCGGAAGCTGGGGCGGGCTACGGTCTGGTCTTCCAGGGTGCGGCGGATGGCGGTGATGCGGTCCCGGAGCAGCGCGGCCCTTTCAAAATCCTGCCTGGCCGCGGCCTGGCTCATCTTGGTCTGGAGATCTTTCAAAAGATGGCGGGCCCGTCCTTTTAAAAAGGCTATGGCGTCCTGGACCGCCTGGCGGTAGGTCTCGGCGTCCACCTTGCCGGCGCAGGGACCCAGGCAATGCCCCATCTGGTATTGCAGGCAGGGCCGGGACCGGGGCTGGAGGCGGTTGTCCTTGCAAGTGCGAACGCCAAAAACCTGCTTCATCACCTTGAGGGTCTCCCGGGCCATGGCCGCGGAGGAATACGGGCCGAAATACAGGGCCCCGTCCCGGCTGAACCGCCGCACAAACTTGATGGTGGGGAAGGCTTCCTTGAGGTTCAGATGGAGGCAAAGGTAATTCTTGTCGTCCCTGAGGAGAATATTGTACCGGGGCCGGTGCTCCTTGATGAGGTTGCGCTCCAGGATCAGGGCCTCCCGCTCGGTGGCGGTGAGGATGAAATCCACCCGGGTCATCCTGGCCAGCATCAGGGCGGTCTTGCGGTCGTGGCGCGCCGGGGCTTTCAGGTAAGAGTTCAGGCGGTTCCTGAGCTTCACCGCCTTACCCACATAGAGAACCCGGCCGCCCTGATCCTTGAAGAGATAGACCCCCGGGGCCTTGGGCGCCTGGGGGAGGGTGGCCGCCAGGGCCGGATAGGGAGAAAAAAATGATTTTTTGCCATTTACATTCTTGGTTATCATTCTTAGGTTAGGATATCAGTCCCGCCCGACCTGTCAAGGCATGGGCGGAGCCGCACTTTTCTGAGGAATTAACACCAAGGCGCTTGGCTTTGCTCCTTGGAATTATAAGGGAATAAAATCTATTGGTACTCTTAAGAATTTATCAATCCTCGCACTGGTTTCCTGCTACAGATCACCCCGCTTTTTCCTGTAAGTTCCTGCCAAGACCGCAAGAGAGTGCGACAATTTATACCAAACCTCGGAGGGATCAATGAGCCTACCTCAAGGTCACCTGGGTAAAACCGGGGTGTCCGTTACCCGCCTGGGATTGGGCGGCGAAGGAATTTTGCGCACCTATAACCGGGAAAAAGAAGCCCTGGCCATGATTGAGGCCGCCCTGGAAGCCGGCATCAGCTACTTTGAAACTGCCCGGGCCTACTCCGGCAGCGAAGCCTACCTGGGCCAGGGACTCAAAGGGCACCGGGAGCGGATTTTCCTGGCCAGCAAGTCCCATGGCCGCACTTACCAGGAGGCGATGGCGCACCTGACCATCACCCTGAAAAATCTCGACACCGATCACCTGGACCTCTGGCAGGTGCACGATGTGCGCACCATGGCGGAAGTGGAGGCCCTGGGCGCGCCGGGCGGGGTCCTGGAGGCCTTTCAGGAAGCCAAACAGAAGGGCTGGACCCGATTCATCGGGGTGACGGGCCACGAAGTCCCGGCCGTGCTGCAGCGGGCCCTGGAACTCTACGACTTTGACACGGTGCTGTTCCCGGTGAACCCGGCGGAACCCCATCTCCGGAGCTTTCTGCCCCTGGCGGCCTGGGCCCAGGAGCGGGGCCTGGGGGTGGTGGGCATGAAGGTCCTGTGCCGGGGGCTGCTGGCGAAGGTGGAGGTCGCGCCGGTTCACGACCTGGTGACCTACGCCTTGACCCAGCCCGTCAGCCTGGTGGTCATCGGCGCGGACTCTCCCGGCCAGGTTAAGGAGTTGGCCGGGGCCGCCCAAAACTTTACGCCCATGTCTCTGGAGGCCCAGGCCCGCCTGGAGGAAGCCGTGCTCCCGCACGCCCTGCGCCTGATGTATTACAAACCGTAAGCGGTCAACGGTCGGTCAGACCTAGGGTGGGCATCTTCCACCATAAGAAAAATCGGGGGTCCTCGATGGCGCTCTGTGCGCTCCTAAATTGCCATTTTAGGCTTTCAGGTAAGAGATAGCCTCACGCCAAGGCGCCAAGGCGCCAAGAAGTGGCTATGAAACAAAAGATCAAGGCCCTGGTGTTCGACGCCTATGGCACCCTGTTCGACGTCCACTCCGTCGTTACCCTGTTGGAGGAACTGTTTCCGGGGCGAGGTCAGGAGGTCAGCCGGGTCTGGCGCACCAAGCAATTGGAGTATACCTGGCTCCTCAGCTTGATGGGGCGCTACGAGGATTTTTGGGAAGTCACGGTCAGGAGCCTGGCCTTTGCCTGCCGGGCCTTGCCCCTGGACTGTCCACCTGCCCGGCAGGCCCAACTTATGAACGCCTATCTGCGCCTGGAGGCTTTCCCCGAGGTCCCGGACGCGCTAAAGCGGCTTACGGCTTATCCCCTGGCGATTCTTTCCAACGGCTCTCCCCGGATGCTGGCCGGGGTGGTGGAGAGCGCCGGGCTTAAAGGGACGTTCGCCCAGGTGCTTAGCGTCGATGAGGTGAAAATCTACAAACCCAGCCCCCGGGTGTACGCCCTGGCCTCCCAAAGACTGGGCCTGGAGCCCGGCGCCATCGGCTTTGTCTCGGCCAACTCCTGGGACATCCAGGGGGCCGGCGCCTTCGGTTTCCGGACCGTCTGGCTCAACCGGGGCGATCAGCCGGGGGATGAGTTGGGGTTCCCACCGGATATTACGGTGCCGCAACTGACCGATCTGGTCCCAATCCTCAGCCCTTAGCCGCTTCGATGCAGACCCTAAATTTTTCCATCCCGGCTAGGCCTCCCAATGACAGGTTTCCTTCTCGTTCCCAGGCTGGGCTTGGGAACCAGGTGAAAATATGTATGAGATATTATCACAAGAGTATTTAAGATAACTTCTTGATTATTCAGCTGTTATATTATGCTAATGATTTAATTAGTTAATATAAAAGTCGGACAAGAATTTTGTGGGGCGCCTTAATCTGCTCATAACAAATGTCGCCGCAGGCTTTACCGCGAAAGTCCCCCCGTTTAGGACGAAACACCCAATCGCCCCTTGTACCTTGCAGTTAAATGTAGGGGCGCAATTCATTGCGCCCTAAAGGACGTGATAAATCACGCCCCTACAAATGACCTTTCAATCTCGGGCTTGGCCAACAATCTGGCCATGGGCGTTTAACCTGCACCCTCGCCTGCATATGAACAGTCTATGGAGTAAATAAGAGATACAGGCGGGATGCCTGTCCTGGCCGGTATAAATTAAGAAGAAATCTGCAATTGCGGGTTTTTCTCGCCGGAGAAGCTTGCCATTTTCAAGTTGCCGCGAAAACCGAAATTCAGGAAAAGCCTCAGCCCTCTTCTCCAAAGCGCTTGCGTACATACCAGTCGATCTGGCGGCAGATACCTTTAATGACCTGGGCTTCCCGGGCCCTGAGGCCGTGGCGGGAGAAAAAGCGGCGCACGTTGAACATCCAATGTTCCGGGTTCTGGTGGCTGATGTAGTTGATCTGCAGCAGCGTCTTCTGGAGAATGGCGTACATGGTCTCCAGTTCCCGAGAATTGGCCAGGCGGGGTTCAAACCGGGGCTTTGCCACCCGGGCGGTAAAGAGCTCGTAGGCCAGGATCATCACTGCCTGGGCCAGGTTCAGGGAGTAGCACGCGGACGTGGGGATAGTGACCAGGGCCTGGCAAAAGGCCAGTTCCTCATTGGTGAGGCCAAAGTTTTCCGGCCCGAAAAGGAGAGCCACATCGTTCCGGCGGGACACCTCGACGAGGCGGGCCGCCATGTCTCTGGGGCTCCACAGCTCCTGGCGGATGCCCCCCTGCCGGGCGGTGGTGCCGACGACGTACTGGAAGGGGCCCAGGGCCTGGCCCAGGTCGTCGTGGACCTCGATCTGCTCCAGCAGATGGGCGGCGGCCGGAGTGGCCATGGCCCGCATGCGCTCCTCCTGCCACTGGGCCGGCTGCACCACCACCAGGCGGCTCAAACCCATGTTGCAGGCAGCCCGGGCCACCGCGCCGATGTTTTCGGGCAACCGCGGCCGGTAAAGCACGACGGCCACCCGCTCCAGGTTCGCGGGGATTGCCCCTGCCCTTCTGCGTTTATCTTTCATGCCGCCAATGTAACACAAACCGGACCGGCCCCGCCAACCTTGCCATCTCTTTAAAGTCGAACTCCGGAAAGAAAGCCCTTGCCTCTGGCAGAAAGATAATTATATTGCGAACCGGAAGAATAAGATTATACCAATCATAACAAGGCCTTAAAGGAGAGACCATGAAACTTTCTCCCTATCTTGCCGCCGGCCTCGGGATCTTTCCGATTCTTACCGGTATCCGCACCAGCCTGCAAAAAGAGGCAACCCCCCATTGACAGTGTAAATGGTATAATTATTAAATAATTATGCTTGGCTCAGAGGGAAGCTTGAAATGACCAGGAAGTTGATTTACCCCATGTTGCTCTTAATGATGTTTGCCGGGTGCGCTTCGGCCGTCTCCGCCAGCCGGCCCGAAGAACCCGCCCACCCCGGGTTTGCCGATTTGCAGGCCCATCCGGAACAGTACCAGGGGCAGTTGGTGCTGCTGGGCGGACTGGTGCAGAGCGTGCAGCCCAAAGGCCAGGGAAGCCTGCTGACGGTGCGCCAGGAACCCATGGACCGCCATGAAGAACCGATTCGGGGGGCTCCTTCCGGCGGTACTTTCCTGGTGCAGACGAACTACCGCCTCAACCCGGATGAATACGCCCCCCAACGCGAGATTGACGTGACCGGCGTGGTTGTCGGCCGGATGGGCCAGCGTCCCCTCCTGGAGGCCCGGAATCTCTATATCTGGCATAACCCTTACTCGCTGGAAGTGGCGCGGCCGGACTTTTATAATTATGAAAAAAATCTGAAACACTGGTATACGCCGCCCTACTTCAATCCTTATATGGGCAGCTTCTAACCGGCAAGGGGTTGTCAAGCGACCGGGCGGGGGATGGGGACTTGCCTCACCCCCTTCCCTGCTTATTTTCTAAAGTTGTAGGAAGTTAAGGTGTTATATATGGCATTTGGGTTAAAACAGTAGGTAATGAGCAAATCGGGTTTGCAAGGAGGAGATGCGGCATGAAACGGGCAACTCTGGGTTCTCTGGTTCTTCTTCTCGGGTGGGCGCTTTTGGGCTGCGCCCCAGCGATTTCGGAAAGGGTCCAGGCGCAGGCGGACCACCACGTCCAGTTCCCCGATATCCAGGCCCAACCGGCCAAGTATCAGGGAAAGCTGGTCATCCTGGGTGGCGAAGTGGCCAACGCCAGGACCGCCCCGGATGGGGGCACCCTGATCATGGTCAACGAAAAAGAGTTGGACCCGGAGCTCCGGCCGGTACATGGCAATGTCTATGGCGGCACATTTTACGTAAAGAGCAAGCAGTGGCTGGAGCCGGACAACTATATGCGCGACCGGAAGATCACCGTGGCCGGATTCGTGACCAAGCCGGAAGGCCGCACGCCGGTCATCGAGGCCAAGAGAATTCACCTCTGGGAGCATCCTTACCATGTGTCTGCAGTTCCCAAGAGCTGGTTTAGAGATGACCCCGAGATGAAGACCTGGTTTTCTTCCCCTTACTTCGATCCTTCCCATAAAGGACAGTTTTAAGGCCCGGACCTGAAGAAACAGGGCGTAAGCCAAATCGACCATATGAAGCCGGCGAAATGGCCATCGGCAATATTTTATCCCCTGTTTCTTCTCATGTTACTGGCCGGCTGCGCCCCGGCCATCTCCACCACCCTGGCCCGGGAGGCCGGGGCCCCTGTCAATTTCGCCGATCTCCAGGCCCACCCGGAGCGCTACCAGGGTCGATTGGTAATCCTGGGTGGGGACGTCATGACCGTGCAACCCAAAGGCCAGGGAAGCCTGCTGACGGTGAGCCAGCTGCCCCTGGACGCCGGTAATCACCCCATCTACGGAGCCCCTAGCGGCGGCACTTTCCTGGTGGAAAGCCAGGAGTGGCTGCCGTCTTACGAATACGTCCCCAAGCGCAAGGTCACCGTGGCCGGAGAAGTGGTGGGCCGCCAGGATGGCTCTCCTTTGCTTAAGGCCCGGCAGATCCACCTGTGGGAATATCCCCCCTGGGAGAAGTATTATTATCCCGTCCCCCGGGAATGGTACAATTATGACAAGAACCTGGAGTTCTGGTTCACTCCCCCGTACTTCAACCCTTACCGCAACCATTGGGGCGGTTAGAGGCGTCCATGCACATCGACCGCTATGAGTTCGGCGCCATTGTTATTGACGGTCGGACCTACCGCCACGATCTGCTTATCTGGCCGGGACAGATAAAAGCGGATTGGTGGCGCCGGGAAGGCCACCTGCTGCAACTGGAAGATGTCACCGAAGCCCTGGTGGAAAATCCGGAAGTCCTGGTGGTGGGCACCGGCGATCCCGGCCATATGCAGGTGGACCAGGGGCTGGCCGCGCACCTGCGGATGAAAGGCATTGACCTGGTGGCCCTGCCCACCCGGGAGGCCGGCCGGGTGATCAATGAACTGGCCGGCAAACGCCGCCTGGCCGCGGCGTTGCACTTGACATGTTGAAGACGGGCACTCTCGGGTCTTCTTTACCCCCGCAGGTTTTCCCTCTCGGCTGGGCGCTCCGCCGCCCAATCCACCATCCGCCGTTTTTTTGTTAACTATCCTCTGTGGACAAAGTCCAAATCTCTGCTCTGGATTTTATTATCCTTGTCGCAATGTCTCCGGTAATTTTTCGCTACATTAATAACTAATTGAAATAACATTAATTTAATTGTTTAATGACAGCAAGAATTTTGACTTGCTTTGTGGGGAAAAGTGCCCTATTTAGGGAGTTAAAATAATTATCATTTCTCGGAGGCGAAATGGGAAACTCCGACCTGCCGGTCAGTGATGCCGATCATCTCGGGCCTGCCAACCAAACCTGGGCGATTTTCTTGATCAGTGTCCTGGGGCTTTTTCTGGAGATGCTCATTATCCGCTGGATTGGCACCGAGATCCGCATCTTTGCTTACCTGCAAAATACTATCCTGGTGGTGTGTTTTTTGGGCTTGGGCCTGGGTTGCTTTACATCCCGCCAACCTGTCAATCTGCGCAAGATGTTGTTCGAACTGATGTTGCTGACTCTCCTCCTGGCGATCCCGATAACCAGGCAGGCTATGGGTAAGATCAGCCTCATGCTTAGCGTCTTGGGCGACCTGGTGATATGGCATTATGCCATCAGCACCAGTTTTAGCCAGACGGTTTTGAGTGTGGCTCTGGGGCTCGCCCTCACTTTTTTCCTGATGATCTTGATCCTAGACCTTTTTATCCCCATCGGGCGCATACTGGGCCGATTGATGGACGAACACCCGAATACCATCTGGGCTTACTCGGTCAACGTGGCCGGAAGCCTGGTGGGGACCTGGCTGTTTGTGCTCCTGAGCTTCTTTTATCAACCGCCGGTCACCTGGTTTCTGGTCTTTGGCGGGCTCACTCTTTTTTTCCTTCCCAAGGTTGGTCGGGAACGGCAAATGAGTTTGGCGTTGTTAGCCGGGATCATTATCCTTGCGTGGTTGGCCGGACAGGAATGGGGTTCCCTGAAAGTGGTTTGGTCGCCTTACCAAAAGCTGGTGGTCACCGAATCCACCGCCACAGTAAGGCAGGTTGGCGAGTACGTGATAACCGTAAACAATACCGGGTACCAGGCTATGCTCGATCTAAGCCCGTCTCATTGTGCGGCGGACCCGGAACATTTTCCCCCGGAAATGCGCGGTTACAGTCAATATGACATCCCCCTGCTGCTACATCCCCAGCCCCAAAAAATGTTGATCGTCGGGGCGGGTTCCGGCAATGATGCGGCCGGCGGACTGCGCCACGGCGTCAAAGAGATCACCGCAGTGGATATTGATCCGGCGATTATTTCTCTGGGGCAACGCTATCACCCCGAAAAACCTTATGCCGCCAGCGCCGTCAAGTTGGTCAATGACGACGCCCGGTCTTTTTTTGCCACCTGCCAGGAAAAATATGATGTTATTGCTTTCGGTCTTCTGGACTCTCACACCACCACCGCCATGACCAACGCCAGGCTCGATCATTATGTCTACACCCGGGAAAGTATTACCCGGGCCAGATCTTTGCTGGCGGACGGCGGCATTATGGTTTTAAGTTTCGAGGCCCTGAAACCTTACATTGCCGACCGCATGGCCGGGGTGCTGCAGGAGGTCTTCGGGGCAGACCCCTTATGCTTCCGGATTCCCTTCAGCAATTACGGCTGGGGAGGCACCATGTTTGTGGAAGGGGACCTGGACGCAGCCCAAAAACAGATCTCGCGGCATCCCCAGTTAAGTTCCCTTATCAGCCAATGGCAAAGCCGGTATCCGGTGCCGATAACCTATAGCACCAAAATTGCCACCGATGACTGGCCTTACATATACCTGAAGAACCCCAGCATTCCCCTCCTCTATTACCTGCTGGCCGGTCTGCTGGTACTGCTTTTTTTCCGCTGCCGCTGGCAGCTTAAGCTGGGCGGGATGTTTCAGGGTTGGGGCCGTTCCCAATGGCATTTTTTCTTCCTGGGCGCGGCCTTCCTGCTCCTGGAAGTGCAAAATATCAGCAAGGCCGCAGTGGTCTTCGGAAACACCTGGGATGTCAACGCCGTCATCGTTTCGGGCGTCCTGGCCATGATTTTAGTGGCGAACCTGATCGCCCACAAGTTCCCCCGGATGCCCCTGGGCCTGGTGTATACGGCCCTTTGTGGAATCTGTCTGCTGCTTTATTTTCTAGACCTTTCCCGATTCGCCTTCCTGCCTTATGCCAGTAAAGTGTTGGTGGTCGGGGGCCTGACCACCTTGCCGATGCTCTTTAGCGGCATTGTCTTCATCCGCTCCTTTGCCGGAGTATTAGGCAAGGACAAGGCCCTGGGAGCCAATCTCATCGGCGCCCTGGTGGGTGCGCTTCTTCAGTCCGTCACTTTCGTAACCGGCATCAGGGCCCTGCTCTTGATTGTGGCCGGGCTTTATTTCCTTTCTCTTCTTACCAGGCCCCAACAGTTAGAGCAGGAGGAACCCCAATTCCATGAAGCCGTGTGATGGGGGCGCCCATTGCCAGGTTATCGACAGCCACCTCCACTGCGGCATCCAGCACGTTTCCTGGGGCTGGGAGCAAAGCGAACCGTTGCTCCGGGCCGCGGGGATTCAGGGCGCCGTTCTGATACCGCCGGTGGAGGATATCTACGACCGCTTCCATCCCCACTTCACCGATAGCCCGGCCTGGCAGGAATGCCGCCGGCGGGCCCACCGGTATATCCTGGACCTGAAAAATTCCCGTAAGGGCGCACCCATGTGTGCGCCCGGAAATTTCGGGCGGACAGGCTGGTCCGCCCTTACGAATGAGCTGGAAATCTTCCCCTACTTCTTCGTCTGGAATGATTTTGCTTGGGAGGACCTGGGGCCGGACTATGTGGGCGTCAAGTGGCACCGCCACGCCGATGAGCCGGAATATCACTATAATGACCCGCGCTGCCGGGAATTCCTGGAAGTGGTGCGGGGGCGCCGGCTCCCCATTCTCCTGGAGGAAACCTTCCGAAACACCATGTTTTTCCTGGAACGCCTGGCCGCCGGCATCCCGGTGATTATTCCGCACCTGGGCGCTCTGAGCGGCGGCTACCGGGAGTTCGTCCGGGCCGGGGTCTGGGACCGACCCCTGATTTACGCCGATATGGCGGTGGCCCCCCTAGCGGACATCGAAGATTATTTGAGCCGCTACGGGGCCCGGCGTTTGCTGTTCGGCAGCGACTACCCCTTCAGCCGGCCCCAGACCGAACTGGATAAAATCCTGGGACTGGAGTTGCCGGAAAATGAAACCCGGGCCATCCTGGGGGAGAATTTCCGGCGATTATGCAACTTGGAAGCGATGGCATAGATTATCTTTGAGACAACTGTAGGGTGCGTCTTACGCACCAAGAATGGCGCGTGAGACGCGCCCTACGCCTGCTGCCGGAAACCCAGACCCGGGCCATCCTGGGGGAGAATTTCCGGCGGTTATGCGGTTTGGGATAGGATGATTTGGGGGAGGGGGCTGAGGGCCGCTGGCCCTCACCCACCCCTAATACCAGGATGCGCTCGGAGCAGCAAGATAAGCCTTTGCCTTTGTAGGGGCGCACCCGCGTGTGCGCCCGGAATTCAGGGCGGACACACGGGAACCTGTCTCAAAACCTGGCATAACGAGGCCATGTCATTCTGAGCGAAGCGAAGAATCTAGTCATATCAAGGAGTTCTAGATCCTTCACTTCGTTC
>Ga0315281_10014738_pt1 | contig 10522 bp, 11 predicted proteins | sample YL17G07_0_MG_FD_204540 | JGI IMG/M metagenome (GOLD analysis project Ga0315281, IMG submission 204540) | Sediment microbial communities from Yellowstone Lake, YNP, Wyoming, USA - YL17G07_0 | ecosystem: Environmental > Aquatic > Freshwater > Lake > Sediment | place: USA: Wyoming | collected...
CATATTCAGCTTTCTTTATAAGGATTTGAACCTTGGTTCATCGCGGAAATTCGCAAAAATTAGTGATATTGTGCGAATTTCCGGGAACTCGGAAAGGCTTTGCCTTGTCCGAGTAATCCCAGTTCGGGCGTAAGTTTTTAAATAGATAATTCTTCGCAGTATGAAAAGAGGCATGATGAAGAAACAATTAGAAGCAATCGTTCTTATCGTTGTATTACTTGTAGCAATTGGAGCTTTTTATTTCATATATAAACAGGGCGGAATAAAAACCGGACAAGCCACGTATGCAGAATGCGTTGCAAATTGCCAAAATCAGTACAAAAACGCTGATCCGAAACTGAAAGCAGACCTTATCTCATTATGCATTCAAGCACATTGCCAGCAACAATCTCCACAACAACCGCTACAAGGCGGCGGAACAACCGCTGGCGGACCTGGAGTTATAGTTGGAGGCGGCGGAACAACCGCTGGCGGACCTGGAACTATCGTGATTAGCGACGGATCAGGCACTATCGCTGGAAGCGGCGGAGCGGCAACGCCACCACCGTGTAGCCTTGTTTGCACAAACTGTGACGTATTGGACGCAAAGAACTGCAAATGCCTACCGCCTGCAAAAGTGCCGTGTGGCACTGGATTTCTTATTGATTCAATCAGAGGTCTTCTTTCAACAGGAACGTGCGGTTATGATGCGATGCCAACCTGCATAGATGGAAAATTGGGCCCGCCAAAATGTGACAAGGCAGTGTGTGGTTTAAACAATAAAAAAACCTGTGAAACAATCGCGGATCACAAAAGAGGAGTTTGCAAGGACTGCAATTGCATACCAAGTGAAGCTCCGGTTTCCGAAGTGTCATCAAGCACATATGTTGAGTTATGCAGAAAATGCTCAGAAGATCCGACTTTCCTTGAAAAATGCTTTTCCTTTCTAGGGAAAGCCGCAGATGTATATGGGTACGCTGGAAGCCCATTTCCAACTTTCGACAAGGACGGCAAATGCGATGGCATTTCATGGACGTGGACGATTAAGCTTGGCAAAAAATAGACTTCAAGTCCTGATTAGCCCTTCACAAGCCATATTAAAAGCGACTTCTTTGTAAGATATGTGAAAAACACCAAGGGTGCGATAAGGAGGTGATTGGGAAAAAACAAAACAAGCGATGCCTAAGCCTTTTTTCCGCGTGGGCATAACCCACCGAAAACCTTGTGGTTTTCGGAAGGTCGGAGAGCGTCTCCAACCCACCGGAATTTTTTTATACCCCTGCTCACGAACACAGTTTCTCAATAGGAATATTCTATTTTTAACTACCAGATAGTAGTTAAAATAGGAAGGTTTATAAAGAGAGAAAAGCGCTTAATACTGTGGGCAGTGAGTGAAAATGCAGGAAACAACCAGAATAATAAAACGTGAAGAGCAGGTTAAAACTTTAGATGACCTGATATACGGGATACGCCACATAGTTGGCACTATAAAAGATGATGTTATAGGCAATCTTGGCAATGCGAATTCCATCCCTGGCTTGAAAGACAGGCCAATAGCTGAACTTGAAACAATGCCGCTCGCGGATATTTGCGGAGAAAAATATCTTAGAGGAAAATTCGCAGAATTTTCAAGAACAATGGCGTCTATTCTTCAAGACCCTCTTTTTGTAGCATACGACTCTTTGCGCACTCAGAATGAAAATGAGGCAATGCAGCGCGCTTACCATCACAAAGTAAAAGATTTGCTTGCCGGGGCCGCGGTGCTTCCAAAATCCACATTGCGCGAACTTAAGCAGTTAAGCAAGACAGCAGAGCAATTTTACGATTTGCTGAAGCCGATAGCAAAGCAGGCAAGATTTTTTGACCTGAAAACAGGACTTCGCTTATCAGATTGGCTTGAAAACAATATGCTTGACTCAATAAAAGCGTACATATCCCAAGGAAAGAATTTCGCTTTCGGCTACATTGACATGAACAATTTAAGAGAATCAAATAACACTGTCGGGCATGAGCAGACCGATGTGGCGCTTTTAGAATTCGCAAAATACCTGAAAAAACTCCCTGAAGACGTGCAGGCGGCAAGGCGTTCTGAAGGAGGAGCTGACGAGTTTTACCTTTTATTGTCCGATGTGGACGCAAATGGCGCTACAAATCTTGTTGACCATAAATTTGTCCAGCCGATAACAAAGGACCTGATGGAGAGAGTCAAGGCATCATCTCTCACTCTTTTGAAAAAATATAAAACGGGATTTGAGACTGCCGGTTTCAGATACAGCTGCGCAATCGGCACAACATCCACTCACATTTCAGGAGCTCCATCCATTTTCCAGCGCACTGCGCAGCATTACCAGGAAAATGCGGACCACGCAAAGCTTGTTGAAGAATTAATGTATTTGGACAAAACCCCGCTTGCGGACAGGGCAAAAGAATATCGTAAGGAAGAAACCGCGTTCCGACGTGAAATCCTGTTCAGCATAAGAAAGCAACTTATTGATGAGGCAGAGATGGCTATGTGGGCCGCAAAAAACGCAATACTCGTAGAAGACCCTAAAAAAGCGCGCAGTTTAATATTTGTGTATGACCCTTCAAAATCGCCAGAGTTCTACGCGCTCAAGAAGACGGGTTAACTATTATTCCGACAAGTTTTGCTTGCTCATCAACAATGTAATCGGCATTAATGGTTTTTTTCAGGTCGCCAATTATTTTGACAGCTTCAAGTTGGCTCAAAAGCCCTTTTTCCACGGCAACCTGCAAATCCAGGACAAAACACTCGCGTGAGCCGCTGTCGGCATTCAAATGCCTGAACCTGATTAAATCGTCGCTTGCAACGTCCAACGCCTTATTTTTTACATAATCTTCCGGAGAGTAAGAATCTGTTGAGTGGGAATGGAAATAATCGTCTCTTAGGATGCCCAAGGCTGTGCTGATTTCATTAGAATCTCGCTTTGCATTTTCAACGCTTGTTTGTACGATTTCAATCAAGTCCACGTTAGTCCTCTAATGTTACTACTTATAAGTTGTTCTATTTAAAGGTTTCGTTAATCGTTGATAATGCCCCGACCTGCTCTTTAACTGATTTTGCAACAGCAGCGCCTATAATATCTGAAAGTTTTTCCATCGGCGCTTTCCTGATATCGCCTAAATCCTTAATGCCTGAACGATGCAATTTTCTTGCCCTGACCCTGCCAATGCCTTCCAAACGTATCAATGGCAATAATTCCTCTTTAACGCCATACTTCAGGCGCAAGCGCATTTTAGTAATTTCTTTTAATAAATCCTGATACTGCATCAGCCTGGCAAGCTCGTGGCAGGAATACAGAAGCCAGTCCGCATTGTCAATCTTGGACCGAGTCTCGCCTGGGCGGCTGTCATATTTTTCAAGAACCCACTCCTCATCTTTTTCATCAATCCAGTCCTCAAGCATCAGGGCGGTCTTAATGCTGTCAAGCCAGTCTTCATACTCGGGCTCAAACATACTGGGTTCGTGCTCAAGCAAATAAGGCTCGAGCAAGGCATACTTTTGCTGAATTTCCTCATACTCTTTTTGCTTAACACGCAGCAAAGGACGCATTTCCAGAGTATTGCTAACAGCGTGCAGGAAAGAAACAGGCTTCAGTTTAATGCGCGTAGCGCGTTCGAGACGATTGAGAAGATTGAACGCGGTAAGCGGGTCGAGATATAATTCAGCAACTCTTTTGCCGATAGCGGTCGCGCGAAAGCCCTCCTCCATCTCCTGCAGGAAACCCCACTCGATAAGAAGCTTTAAAGTTCGGTCGATGATTTTTGACATTCTGCCAAGGTCTTTATACTGATACGCCCAAAATGTCCTGCTGAAAAAATCAAGAATGGAAGCCTTGGAACTGATAATTCTGGCGGTAATCAATGATAAAAGATACGTGCGCAAAACAGGCTCAACAGCAAGCTTGCTGTAAATATCCTCGGGAATCCCTTTCAAATAATGCTCAATTATGTATTCCTTGTCAGTTTCGGTTTGGGTGATGACGATAGTCTCGCCAAACGAATCATATTTTGGGCGGCCCGCTCTTCCGGCCATCTGCAGAAATTCCAAAACCGGAATATGAGCCATTCCGTGCATTCCAAAACGCTTTACGTCGCGAATAATTGAACGGAAAGCGGGCAGGTCAACACCAGCCGCCAAAGTTGGAGTGCAGCAGATAATCTTGACAATTCCTGAGCGAAAAGCGTCTTCGACAAGCTCTTTCTGCTTTGAATGCAAACCAGCATGATGAAACGCAATGCCGTGCTTGACGCAAGCCGCCAAGCGCTCACACTGCCTTGTGGGCTTAGAAATAACTTTCAGAATACTTTCTGACAATTTATTCAGCTCAGGGCTTTTCAAAGGCGATTTTTTGCTGATATCCTCAGCCACCTTTTCAGCGGAACGCTTGGCATTAACAAACACCAACGCCTGTTTTTTGATTTCAACAGTATCAAGCGCCAGATTAATGACCGGATCGCTTGTTTTTTCAGCTATTTTCATACAGTCTTTTACCTGCCAAATCCTTATTAACCTTTACCATAACCTTTAAAAAGCGTTATAATCCCCACAATTACTACGAGCCCGTAGCTTAGTCTGGTTGAGCACTCGACTGATAACCTGCCATGCAGGGCTAGACATCGAGAGCGCTAAAAGCGCCGATAACGGTCCGGCGTTCAAATCGCCGCGGGCTCATATGGCCCCACTGCGCAGGTGGTGGGGCTTATTTTTCTTCATACCTTTTTAATTCGTTCAATGTTTTTGATATTCCTAGCTTTTTCAAAAATACATTTAGCTTGTATTTCAACTGCTTGCTTTCCTCATTTTTTAATCTGACCATATGCAAATCGCTCCAATTCCATTTTCGCCTTATGTGCACGTATGTTTTGGGCGAGAAGCCATGCGCTTTGAGCAATCTGCTTACCTGCTTCGCAAGCAGTTTGGACACGCTGACAAATACAAATTTCTTTTTTAGATAACCATCAGTCAATGTTAAGCCAAGAAGAAATCCCTCTAAGAATTTTTTGTTCGTGATATTTTTCAATCTAACGGTCTTTGATTTATCTTTTGAAAAGTTTAGAAACTGTTCTGGAAAATGAAAGATGAATTTTGAATGTATTTTTACTGAGGCCCTGTTGTCGTTTGAGCCATCCAGATATAATCGAACTTTTTTGCGGAACAGCCTATAGACCACTTCTTGAATTAGAGAAATCAGATCTGCGTCATTTTTATTGATGTGAATTTTTGATATGAATCCTTTATCGTAGTAACGTGATCCATCGCCTGCCCACAATCCAATGTATAATCCGGTTAGTAAATTGCTATTTTCATGAATTTTAGTGACTTTTATCTTCTTATTCAAAACACCTTTTTTGGAAAGCCGATACCATAATGTGGAAACGGGGATGCCTGTTTCTTGGCTCACTTTTCTTAATGAACTGTATTTTTTGTAAAGTTCAGTTTCCATGATTTTTCATTAAGAAAACGACTTTATAAGCGTCATCTGAGTAGTTGTCCAGTGTGGTCCTGAGTTCCGTTCTAACAAACCTTTCCAAATATGTCGGCAAGAGTTCCAAGAATAATTTTTGTAAGCATAGAAATGATGTCCCCCGCATTAAACACTTTATCGCCATTCTGGTCAAGGTCGACCATGCAGCCGCTCTTACCCGGCACGGTGCAAGACGTCGTGTTACTCGTATAATTGGTTAGCAGCAAAATCATATCGCCAACATCAGATTCATTATTCTTATTCAAATCAATATCCATTAGGCAAGTGGCGAAAATAACGCTGACATTAACGCTTGCATTGCCTGAATCATTCCCAAGCGAAGCAATGGCAGTAAGCCGGTGAAGGCCTGCTGACAAGTTAACAGTCACATTTGAACTATTCGCAATATTTCCCGAATTATTTGAAAGCCAACTGATGGAAGAATCAGGAGAACTTTCAGCTGAAAGAAGAGTGCCATTAGTTAATAGCGTGGCGTTTGAAGCAGGACTGAGAATTGACACGAGAATTATGAATGCCGGGTCGATGACGCTGACTCTGACGCTCGCATTAGCGGATTGATTACCGTCATCAGCAGTTGCGGTTATGGTATGACTGCCCGCGCTCAAATTGACAAACGCATCAATTCCGGTCGCGAGAACTCCCGAATTGTTTGATGTCCACGTCACAATAACTCCAGAAGAATTGCCTGTCACAACTGCCGTGAGATTTGTTCCATTAGAGTATACTGTAGAGTCGGGCGATGGAGACGCGATGCTGACGATCAATGGAGTGCTGTTTGAAGAATTTGCACTGTCATTGGAAGGGATAACTGAAATGCTTATGTTCGCGGAAGCGCTCAGATTACCGCTTGAAGCATCCGCAAAAATGGTGTGAATGCCAGGAGTCAAGTTAACAGTAATATTCAAGCCCGCGCCAAGCAAACCTGAATTATTAGATGACCAATTTACAACGGCAGCTGACAGGTTTCCAGATATTTCAGCGGCTAAGACAGTTCCGTTTGACAATACTGTCGCATTATCTGCAGGAAAAACAATGGAAACATTCAGCGTAGTGTTAGTCGCGTTTGTTTCATCGCTTTCGTATCCCAAGAACTCCAACGCCGCCATCGCGTCAACACGCGGGTAGCCTGAACTTATGCTAACGCCTGAAGACATCAAAGCCTGCTTTATCAGGCCGGGCGTGACAGTCTTGCCGGCAAGCTGGGCGTATTGCATAAGCAACGCAACGACACCGGAAACGTGAGGAGTTGACTGAGAAGTGCCGCTCAATATCCCATACATATTGCCTTTAATTGTACTCGTAATAGATACGCCGGGAGCAAGCACCGCGAGCAGAGGACCCCGATTTGTAAAAGACGCCATAGCGTCATTTTTGTCAGAAGCTCCCACAGCAATCGCGTGAGGAGCGCACGCAGGGTAGCTTACGCCGTTCGCGTAATTATTGTTGCCGGCCGCAAAAACACTCACTATTCCCGCGTTATACGCGGCATCAATGCCGGTATCAAAAAAAGTGGGGCATTGGCTTTGCGACTGGTAATTGCCACTGTCGCCAAAACTGCCGCTTATGATTTTGATGTTGTACGCGTCCTTGTTCGTAACGCAATAATCGATTCCAGCGATAATGTCTGAAAGCTGGCATTGGTTACTGCATACCTTAACAGCAACAATATTCGAACCCGGAGCGACACCCTTATACTGGCCATTAGCGGCAATAATTCCTGAAACGTGCGTGCCGTGGCTTAACGAGTTAACGTCAACAGCAAGCGAATCTTCCGACTGGCCATTAGGACAACAGTTTGGCGTGCAATAACACTTCTGATTCACAACCCTATTCTGGAACGCGGGATGGTCCGCCTGAATTCCCGTATCAATAACACACGTCGCTATTCCTTCACCTGTCAAAGATACCCCTCCTATTGTGATTTGGTTTACCTTATCAGCCTTGATTAAAGGAACGCTTTCCGCAAGCGAAAGCGAAAACGCGACATCAGAATAAACCGCTTCCACCAACGGATGCTCTTTCAGCTTCTGAATACCTTCCGGCGTAGCTTCAACAACCATCACTGGAAGAGTTTCAAGAGTGCGCTCAGGCTCAACATCGTTCGTAGAGTTCGCGCCCATCGCTGACTCAAGAGGACCAGGACTGTTCACGTCCTCCAAAACAGTTTCCTGCACCGCGGCAGTAGCGTCCTGCAAGTCCGCCATACTGGGTTCGTCAGCAACCGCGCTTCCAGTTATTCCATTCCCAGAGAGGCCAGGCTTTAAAATTACAATAACTCGCTGTGAGGATTCTTCTGAAACGCCTCCAGTAATTGCAGGAGGGTGAGAGATGACAACTGCACCAAGCAGCAATAATACCGCGATACATAACAAAACATCCTTGCGCATAGTTCCTCTTTCACCTAAGGAAAATCTGCGCGCTTTTATGCTTTGCGTAACAACCTTTAAATATCAAAACTCCTGAAGTTGAATCATGAAATTTTTATTTTTCACTCTAATGATTCTTTCGGCAATCACCGCTTACGCAGCGCCATTTGAGCTTCAGCCTTTAGAATCCACAATCACTTCTCCGGGAACGATTACACTAAACCTGCTCGTCACTAATAACCAGCCAATATATGGTTTTGAGATGACGATAATAGACAGTCCAGAAGCGGCAACTTTTTCGTATGTAGAACCAACAAACAGATTGGCAGGCGCGCTAGTTACAAAAGCCGCGCAAGGCGTTAACAAGGTTAAGATAGCGGCGGTGCTCAGCGGCACAAGCCAAGGCATCCAAGCAGGAGCAGGCAGCCTTCTCAAATTAGTGTATTCTGCCGCGCAAGGAACTGGAGATATCACTTTCACTCCTACAAATATGGTCGTGTATGACAAAAACGGCTTGGCAGTTTCAGGCTACACTGCCGCAGGAACAAAAGTAACACTGCAAACAGCCAGCTCATCAAATTCAGGCAGCAGCTCCAACAGCGGCTCGAGCAGCAGTTCGAGCAGCAGTTCGAGCGGCGCGAGCGGCGGTGTGAGCAGCTCAAACAGCGGTTCGGGCGGCGTAACAGGCAGAACGCACTCATTTGCCCCAGCAACTCTACAGGAACCACAGACCGCAACAGAAATACCGGTTCCAGAACAGCCAAGCGCGCTTGAAACGAACGCGGAGCCTTCCGCGCCCGCACCAAAGCCAACACTTCCAAAAACATCATTCCTTCCGTGGATTATAGGGGCGGTAGTTTTACTCGTTGGCGGAGGAATCACCGCTTATGTAATCAAAACAGAGATTAGCAAGCCAAAACCCGCTCAGAAAACACTCGGCTCGTTCCAAGCGCCAGTTCAAGCACAAAAAATCGCGGATACAAAAACAGAACAAAAGAAAAATAATCAGGGCACGTAAATTGTCTGAACTAAAGGCACGCCGACAAGCTCGCTGCCCTGCCTGCACGCGCTCAACATTGTTCCAAACTGATTCTGATAAACATTAACAGGGTAAATAGGCTCGTAACCTGCATACATGCACGCTTCATCAGGCGCTAACTGCGCGCGCTGAGGACCACAATACCAGCTGCCACATCCAGCTCTCGTATATTGGCCGGTAGCAGAATTCTGCAGCTGGATCATCAGACCGCCGATAGCAACAAGCGCTACAAACGCCAACAATATCAATCCAAGTTTCTGCATCATCTCTTTTCAAAAAGTACTTTAAGAAAAAGTGTATATAAACTTATCGATACGCCCCCGGCCAGACTCGAACTGGCGACCTATTGATTTCTACCCATAGGTAACAGTCAATCGCTCTACCGGCTGAGCTACGGGGGCATACACAGAGGGTTTACCGATTGTTTTTTAAAGGTTGCGCCTACAAATATAAGACTATGCTTGAAAAATACGACCTTGAATTGGACGCTGTTGAAGCGAAAATAAAGGCAGAGAAAGCAAAAATAGTCTGCATACAACTGCCGGACGGGCTAAAGCCATACGCGAAAGAAATCGTCAAAGAAATTGAAAATAGAACTACCGCCAAAGTAATCATCTGGCTGGGAAGCTGCTGGGGAGCGTGCGATGTCCCGCTTGAAGTCAACAGATTAGGCGCGGACTTATTGGTTCAATGGGGGCACAGCGAATGGGGGCATTAGCGGCAGCCTTTCCCGTGATTGGAATAATCGCAGGAATAATAATCGCGAAACTAACACCGTATGAACAAAAACAGGGGAAAAAGTATTTCATTCTTCTTCAGCACCTGACGCTTGCGTGCATAATATCGATAATACTATTGAGATTTGGAAATATCGTGGGAATTATTTCGGGAATAGCCGCATTTTTCATACTATGGAAAACCGACTTTCCGCATTTTACATGGCTGACGCCAATATTGGCGATACCATCCGCGCTTGTGATAAATACGCAAATTCCAATATTTCTCTATTTCATACCAACAGGAACAGTGAATAGAAACATCAAAAAAACACTACTGGCGGCAGTCGCGTACGTGGTAATAGCGGTTATAGCCGCATAGAAACCTTTTTAAATATACTGCGATATATAAAAAACAAAAGAGGTATGCATGTTAACAACGTATGATTGGGTATATGGCATAGCAACCATGACGGTTGTATTTCTCAGCTTGATCGCAGGCGGCATAGCGGTCGGAATGTTTGAAATGACCGCGCAAAGAAAATACCTCGCTGCGTGGAAGCCGCTGCTTCTCGCGCTAATGCTTTTCGCTCTTGAAGAAATTGTCGGTTCACTGAAAATATTCGGCGTTTGGAGCACGCCCTGGCTAACGCACGTCATTCCGAGCTTCATACTCGTATTCCTCATAGTGGCGCTTTCACAGCAAATAAACATCACGCGAGGGTGCCCAGAGTGAGCCTCGCACTAAGCATAGCGGACGCGGCGCCATTCTACAATTTGGGGTTAGTAATAATAGCATTGTTTCTATTCATCAAGCTGTTCACGACGCCATTAAAAGACAAAAGAGTTTACTTGATGCCGTGGAAAATGCTATTTTTCGCGCTCCTGGTGTTTATCATGGAAGAAGTCCTGACC
>Ga0315281_10014739_pt1 | contig 10521 bp, 6 predicted proteins | sample YL17G07_0_MG_FD_204540 | JGI IMG/M metagenome (GOLD analysis project Ga0315281, IMG submission 204540) | Sediment microbial communities from Yellowstone Lake, YNP, Wyoming, USA - YL17G07_0 | ecosystem: Environmental > Aquatic > Freshwater > Lake > Sediment | place: USA: Wyoming | collected...
GGTAATGATTTGCGGTTGCTGAAACCGGCCGACTTATCCGGCACGCAGCTCACATGCCATTTGGCTTGCGCATCAGGGAAAATAACATAGAGTAGCGAATCATATTTTGACGACTCCAGCACGGTTTCTTTCCACGGCACGCCATGTTCCAGCAACAATAAACGTCCGTTTTCAAGCAATGTGCCCTGCTCGACAATGGCTCTCGCTTTTTCAAAGCCATTTGCTTCGCGTATCACATTTTGCAGCACAACTTTTGCGACGCTGACTGCCTGCTCAAAGGCATCGTTAATTGCTTCCGGGGGAGTAACATCCTGCCAGCCATAATTGAAGCTGCCGAGCACGGCAGAGATCGACATCAGTTTTACCAGCGAGACCTCTTTACTGATTGCAACGCCACAATCCACTGCATCCACGCCCTGTACGAAATTAACGTCGACTCGGGTAGCTGCAGCAGCCGAATCGCACAAGGTTGTACCCAACTCGCGCCAGACCAAGCCGAATGAGCTGTAAGGTATGCCATTTTCACGCGCTTCTTTGTATTCCAGCTGATGATGGTCAAAGCGGCAAGTGTCAGGATTAAATACACGCCCCACATCAAACAGGATATCCGCTGCATTTAACTGATCCATATCGCGCGAGCGAAGCAAGGCCAACGAGGGATTGAGCAGACGCATCGCTGCCGCAGCCAATACATCGTCTGCATGGAATGTTCCTGAATGGGTGGCGGCAACAACACCAGGTTGCTGTAAGACTGTTTTAAGGTTGGGCATATTTTCTCTAAAGTGTGGGTAACCGACTACCCGTATCTTACAGGATGATAATTCAAGTGCGAAATCGGTGACACTGAATGGTCGGCATTGATATACTGGATCACTCGCAAAAAAGTATTGTTACTCACCTAAACCATCCTGATCCATAAATAACTGTTGAATAAATTACTCATCACAATACAGGGCAGAACCCTGATCCTGTACTACCAGGTCAAAAAAAAGCTGGAGCGCAAAGGTTCCGGCGGGGCGCACTATATAGAAGTTTTACCTTCCGCCGATTTATCCCGTTTCGACTTAAAAGGGCTTACCCCGGAAATGTTTTGCGTGAATATTGCCGATATGGTGAATATTCGCGGATTGTATTCCGGGCAGGTTGAAAATGAACGACAGCTTCCTGTTGCAAAGTGGAAAATGAACTACGAAGAGTATCTGCAAATAAAAAATTTTGTGTCAACGCAACTGACGCATAAACAGATCGTGGGTTTACTGGAGTCCTTACCGGGCTATATGCAGGAATCAGACAATCAGTATATCGAATTCGAGGAAAGTGTAGTTCCCCAGGAAACGGGGTTCCAAGCCGCATGCAGCGGGTATCGCCTGACCATTATGACTGAAGAAATTGAAGAGCATATCACCTCTTCTGCCTTTTACTACCTCGATACCTACACACCATCTGGATGGCAAGGCTGCCCTCCTCCCCAAACCGATTATGATCCCGTAAAAATCGCGCTCAAGCACAAGCTGGATGCAATCAGGGAGGCAGGTGTGACGCTGGTGCAGGTAAGCGATGAAACGGACTATGCCATCGTGATGGATATGAGCATTCATCCTGGGTGAGGATGCAACCTGGAAAAAACTGTTGCCCACAGATTAAGCTCGAAGAGGTTCTTATTTTGGCCTTTGGAACCAAAAATACGCGCATCTCAATACTGCTTGTTTAACCATTGCGCTGATCCCTTTGACAATAATCCCAGAGCGAACAAGCCGATCTCAGCCTTTCCCTTAAATGAAAATGCTGCTCAATTGCATGATTCAACCTAGGTTCGGTTAAAATACGCGGATTCCTGCAGCCCTAAACGGATCAGACCAGTACAGCAACGGAGCGCCCTGAATACTTACGGCCACAATGAGACGAGATGAAAATAGCAGTAAGCGAATTAATCGTAAAATATCTGGAACGACTGGGCGTTGAATATATCTTCGGCATGCCGGGTGCCCATATTCTGCCCGTGTACGACAGCCTGTATGACTCCAGCGTCAAAAGCGTGTTGGTCAAGCATGAACAAGGTGCGGCATTTATGGCCGGGGGCTATAGCCGTGCTTCAGGGAAAATTTCAGCCTGCATCACGACAGCGGGACCCGGTGCCACCAATCTGGTGACGGGCATTGCGAATGCCTATGCGGAAAAACAGCCCGTGCTGATTATCACCGGCGAAACCTCCACCTATATTTTCGGCAAGGGCGGCTTGCAGGAAAGCTCTGGCGAAGGCGGCAGTATCGATCAGATAGGGCTGTTCAAAGGGATTACCAAATACAGCAAGATGATCGAACGTACAGACTATCTGGCGCATGCGCTGAATCAGGCAGCAAAGATTTTGCTGTCTCCAAATTCCGGCCCGGTCTTGCTCAGCTTTCCCTATAACGTGCAAAAAGAGCTGGTCGATGCAAGCATACTGGACAGTATCAACACGGATATCCGCCTGGCTGTAGCACGCCAACGCAGCCTGCCTGTGGACGCGTTGACTCATTTGATCATTGAGGCACAGCATCCGGTTATTATTGCCGGCTATGGCTGCATCAAGGCAGGCGCGCAGAATGCTGTCGCACAATTGAGTGAATTGATGGCTATACCCGTCACCACCAGCCTGAAAGGCAAAGGGGTAATTGGGGATGATGCTGAACTATCCCTGGGCTGCCTGGGCGTTACCTCAAATGGCGATGCGTACCAGTACATCATCGAGCATGCAGATCTGCTGATCTTTCTAGGCGCCAGCTTTAATGAGCGCACCAGCTATTTGTGGGATGCGAAGCTCATGGCCGACAAAAAAGTGGCGCAAATCGACTATGACCCGGAGCAGCTGGAAAAAGTATTCAAAGCTGACGTTGCAATACAGGACGACATCCATCATGCGCTATGCGAACTGCTGGAAAAACTTGAAGACAGCGACGCCAGCAAGAAAGACCTGGCACAATTTTATTTGCATAAAAATGCAATAAAGAACAAAGTTCCCAATAACAAAACTAATTCGCTTGAATCAAAATTTGCGTTGGTAAAACAGTTTTATGCAAAGCTGGAAACTCATTTTCCTGAAAATGTCATGATATTCGACGACAACATCATCTTTGCGCAAAATTATTTTAGGGTTTCAAAAGGCAACCGTTACTACCCGAATTCCGGCATCTCTTCGCTGGGGCACGCGATACCAGCCGCGATAGGCGCAAGGTTCTCCACGCAACAGCCAACCTTTGCAATATTGGGCGATGGCGGTTTTCAGATGTGCTGCATGGAGATCATGACTGCGGTGAATTACAATATTCCGTTGAATATCGTGGTATTCAATAATGCCACGATGAGTTTAATCCGCAAGAATCAGGTGCAGCTCTATCACAACCGTTTTATCGATTGCGATTTTACCAATCCGGATTTTCACTTCCTCGCAATGTCATTCGGCATCCGGCACAAAAAAATTTCATCCGAAGCTGATCTGGATGATTTGTTTGCCAACAGCGACCTCACCTCCTCTATCAATCTGATCGAAATCATGATCGATAAAGATGCCTTCCCGAATTACATATCGGGACGATAAGCGCATGACTACAGAAATACACAATGCGGATGCGCTCATCGAGGCCAGTCTGGCTCGTATACATGAGATTGAAAAAGAGCTGTGGGCAGCCGAACCCGACGAGGCGATACTGCATGAGTACCACGCAGCCTTTCAACAAATTGAGCAACTCATCGCTGCGAAGGGCAAAGATCAAAGACATGAGTTCATCATCGTCATCCCCGTCGCGGACAGGCCGCAGCACCTGCAAAACTGTCTGGACAGCCTGCTGCAACTGTGCAAAACCTTTGGCTATGGCGGCTTTGCAGACAACCGCTTTCAGAAGGTATCGGCGATCATCGCAGATGACTCAAAAGAGCCTGACAACATAAACAAACATAAAGCAATTGCGATTGAATGCAACAAACAGGGCTTAACCACCCTGTACTTTGGCCTGGAGGAACAACTCGACCAACTGGATCTCATGAGTGTAGAAGAGCACAAAGCTTTATGCAGAGTCATTGGTAACATAAATAGCGATGCCTTTTACCATAAGGGTCCATCGATCATGCGCAATATCGCATATCTGGAGTTAAATAAAATCCAGAGTACTGATAATAAATCCCTGTACTATTTCATTGATAGCGATCAGGAGTTCCAGCTAAAAATCAGCACCCAAAGAGGCGATAAAAACCTCTACGCATGCAACTATTTATTCAATCTGGACAAGATATTTTCTACAACAAATACATCCATACTGACAGGCAAGGTGGTCGGCGATCCGCCCGTTTCTCCATCGGTAATGGCAGCAAATTTTATTGAAGATGTGTCCTGTTTTTTACGGCAGATGGCCGAATGCAACCCGGCACATCCATGTCAGTTTCACGGTGCAATACAACGCGACACTCATGAAGCGTCTTATCACGATATGGCTTCGTTGTTTGGTTTCAAGCCAAGCGTGGAGTCATTTCAGTACCATTGCACCTTAGAGGGCGAACATGACAACGCACACTGCTTCAACTATTTTTCTGACAAGCTGAGCAGCTTCTTTTACGGTGAACATCCAACCCGGAAAACGTATTACCGGCATGAAGAGCTGCTTGCCAGCATTCGACCCGCAAGAACGATCTACACAGGCAACTATATATTCAAGCCAGAAGCTCTTAAATACTTTATCCCGTTTGCACCACTCAAATTAAGAATGGCAGGGCCGGTGCTGGGCAGACTGATTAAAGCCGAAATTGAAAACAACTTCGTATCAGCCAATCTACCCATGCTGCATAAACGCACAGTAAGGGAAACGGGAAAATCGGAATTCAGGCCTGGAATATCCAGTGACGTCGCTGCTATTGATCTTTCTGGCGAATTTGAACGCCAGTTTTATGGTGATGTCATGCTCTTTAGTATTGAGAAACTGACTGATATAGGATACCCGAAGCAAGCTTTAAACGAAGAATTGGTTGCATCGATAGTTGAAGCAACTCATGCGAGTATGTTGCAGCAATATAACGACAAACGCGTGACAATACAAAACAAACTGGATGCGCTAAGAGTGATGTTTAGCGATCATAAAAACTGGTGGCAACAATTTTCAGAGTACGCCGCATCAGTAAACAATTTCCAGGTATTTATGGATAACATCGAACATAATTTTGGTGAACAGGCGCTTGGCTATGATCTAATCAATTCATCGACCAATAAATCTAAACGACATGCTGAAATTATTGAAAGTATCAATGGATACGTCAATGATCGAGCACAATGGGAAACGATTTTGGCGAAGTATAAATGTTAATAGCAGTTCTAAATTGATAAAAAAGATAGACAGAAATTAAAATGAAAACAGTTGCGATTATCGGACTAGGATATGTCGGCCTGCCACTTGCCGTTGAATTTGGCAAAAAGTGCCGTACGATAGGCTATGACTTATCCGAAAAAAAAATTGAATGTTATCGTCTCGGCATAGACCCTGCCGGAGAAATTGCCGGGGATGCATTTATTGCAGCTACCCAGCTGGAATTCACCACTGACCCCACCTTGATTTCCCCCGCCGACTACATCATTGTAACCGTCCCCACGCCTGTGGACAGTGCGCAGCAGCCAGATTTTTCACCTTTAATATCGGCCAGCAAGGTTATCGGCCAACATATGAAAAACGGTGCGACTGTTATCTATGAATCCACTGTATATCCGGGTGCAACCGAAGAAATTTGCATTCCGGTTCTGGAAAAATATTCAGGCATGAAGTGGCAGAAAAATTTTCACGTGGGCTATTCTCCAGAACGTATCAACCCGGGAGATCGAGAACACGGTCTATGCAACGTTGTTAAGGTTGTTGCGGGAGATACGCCAACCACACTGGAGGCCGTAGCCGATTTATACCTCACTATCGTCAATGCAGGTGTACACCGGGTGTCCAGCATCAAGGTAGCAGAGGCCGCCAAGGTGATCGAAAACACCCAGCGCGACCTCAATATTGCACTGATGAATGAACTTGCCATTATCTTCGACAAATCCGGCATAGACACGCTTGAAGTGCTGCAGGCTGCAGGAACAAAATGGAATTTTTTGCCCTTTCGCCCGGGTTTGGTGGGCGGGCACTGCATTGGGGTCGACCCGTATTACCTCACCCATAAAGCAGAAATGCTTGGATATCACCCGGAAGTCATACTGGCAGGCCGCCGCATCAATGACGGCATGGGGAAATTCATCGCAGAACAAACCATGAAGCAGATGATACGCTCGGGCAGCCAGATCAAGGAGGCCAAAGTAAATGTGCTAGGCCTGACCTTTAAAGAAAACTGTGCTGATCTGCGCAATTCTCGCGTGATCGATGTGATCCATGAGTTGCAAAGTTACGGAATCGAAGTTCATGTTTATGACCCGCAAGCCGACCCGGAAGAAGCCAGGGAAATTTACAATATTGAACTCAAACCTTGGGATAGCCTCCCTCAAGCCGATGCGATAGTACTGGCGGTTGCACATCATGCGTTTAGCGAAATTCCCTTCTCGCAATATCAGGAAAAAATCATCCCGCACGGTTGCATTATCGATGTTAAATCACTACTTGACCCCGCCATGGTAACCAGCTCTGGATTATCTCTGTGGCGTTTGTAATCATTCGATATGTTATACCAGCTTAAACACAAACTTCATCGCATGCATCATCGCGAACGATTCGATCTGTTGGATATATTGTTACTCAACCAGTCTTTAAATAAAGCACAACTCCGCATACAGCAACATCAGGCTCTCTCAGCCATCATCAACCACTCATATAACAATACCCGTTATTACCACGATAAATTTCAGAACATCATTACTGATGGAGACAGCTTAAATATCGACGCTCTGCCCATCCTCAATAAAAACGAAGTCGTTCAGCACATGGATGAGATGGTCACGGATGGCATCGACAGGAAAACGCTTTGCATAGGCAATACAGGCGGCTCAACCGGAAAACCCGTTTCTTTTTATTACGACCAGCACAAGCATGAACTGATGCGTGCCGGTATGTGCAGAAGCTATATGTGGTCCGGCTGGAAACCAGGACAGAAAATTTTGAATTTCTGGGGTGCCGGACAAGACATCCGGCATGGCAACAGCCTCCTCAATAAATACCGGGACTCTATCGCAGCTGAAAAAACCATTGCAGCCCACGAATACACCGAGGCACAGTTATATGACTGGGCGTTGCAAATACGTACATATCGCCCCGTTCTGCTACAAGGCTATGCTTCCATACTGGCCGAGCTTGCAAGATTTATCATCGCAAACAACATACAGATGCCAACATCCATCATCGGCATCTATTCCACAGCCGAAGTACTCTACGACTGGCAACGAAAATTGATGGAGCAGGCATTTCACTGCAAAGTATTCAATCAGTACGGCAGCAGAGAAATACCCAATATCGCTTGCGAATGCAAACACGGCAACCAACATATCTTTACCGATATGGTTTACCTCGAATCAAAAAACATCGACGGCGAAGACAGGTTGATCACCACCTCATTAACCAACAAATTGATGCCAATGATCAGATATGACATAGGGGATACGGGAAAACTTAAGGACGGAGACTGCGCTTGCGGCTCCCCATTTCCAATGATGGAAATGGGGATGTGTCGCAGCAATGACCTGATCAAAACCAGCAGCGGTAAATTCATTCATCCTTCGTACTTTAATCGCCTGTTATATGGCATGACTGATATCAGGCAGTATCAGTACATTCAAAACGATCTGAATAAAATCACCCTGAATATTGTCTCCCCTACGCCACTTGGGCAAGAAAATGAAACATCTATTCGGGAAAGCATCCACAGAGATATAGGAAAAAATATTCTACTGGAAATAAACTATGTGGAAGAAATCAGGCGTAGCGTTTCCGGAAAACACAGGTTTGTCATCAGCCAAATAATACACCCGTAATAATTGGATTGGAGAAAATGGCTGTTAAGCGCTCGTTTGAGCAATTCGATGCTGCGATTATATTGCCCGGAACCGATCATTCGCCAAGTGCAGCAACCGAGACTATGCAGTAAATCAAATTGAGTTCGCAGGTTTAGCTGAGGCACGAAGCCCAACAGATACACGTGGTAAACGTTGAGCTTCATTTCATTTATTAAGATCCAGCAACCCGCATCGCAGCCAAAAACTCACCGCCTGGTTGAGCAAGGTCGAGCAGCGGTTCGCGGGACGCATCCTGCCGCTTGATGCCGCAGCGCTCCACGTCTGGGCGCAAATCGCTGCCCACTCCGAACTGGCCGGGCAACCAGTACCTGTGATGGGCGGCCTGCTTATGGCCACTGCGCAATGCCACGGCCTCACTGTGGTCACCCGAAATGTACAGGATTTCGCACCGTACCCGCAAGTCTTCAACCCTTGGGAACTGTAAGCCCGACATTCCAAATTGCCAAGGAATTAGCTCAGTTAAAAATGGCTGTCAGCTACAAAACACCGCCCTCATCACCGTAATCATAAAGCCCACATCCTACACCCTGGCGCTTTCACACTGGCTGTGATCACTCCCATTGATCCAATACTCATAAAGTTTCTTCTCAGAACGACTTGCGAATATCACAGAACTTGTGAATGATGCGCCTGTGTGGGAGCGCCGACGTCCTCGTCGGCAAGCATGTTTGAAATTGCCGACGAGGACGTCGGCGCTCCAGTGCACTACCATTAATTTTACGAACGATTTAATACTTTATTGATGCCGTATCAATCGGGGAGATCGTGATTAATACGATAACCTGTTAGCTTTGGAATACCGCTTTCATCACCGCGATCATATAGCCCACATCCTGCACACCGGCGCTTTCGCGCAGACTATGCATCGCCCACATCGGCGAGCCTATATCCACGCTGGCTACGCCAAGGCGAGAAGCGATGATGGGGCCGATGGTGCTGCCGCAACCGAGGTCGGTGCGGTGGGTGTAGTGCTGGTAGGGCACGCCTGCTTTTTCGCACAATGTAATGAAGCGCGCGGCGGTGTCGGCATTGGTGCTGTAGCGCTGGTTGGAGTTTGTTTTGATGACCGGGCCGTGGTTGACTAACACGTGGTGCTGCGGCTCATAGGCATTGGGGAAGTTGGGCTGAAACGCATGCGCCATATCGGCGCTGATGAAGAAGCTCTTGGCTGCTGCGCAATGCTGGGCTTCTTCGTCCATATCCAGGCACAATGAAATCCGGTCTATTACATCGGTGGCAAAGCTGCCGCCCGCACCGGCTGCGCTTTCGCTGCCAACTTCTTCATGATCGAAAAATGCGCCGATAGAGGTTGCAGCAGGATTTTCAACTGCCAGTAAAGCGCTCATCGCTGAGTAGCACGAAGCCAGGTTATCCAGTTGGCTATTGGCAATAAATTCCTGTTCGGCACCCCAGAATGAACCTGGCTGGGTATCGAATACATTCAATTCATAGGTCATAATCTCATTCGCGCTTACACCCAATTCGCCAGCAAGCAGCTCAAGAAACTGCTCTCGCGCACCGATTTTTTCATTGCTAAGGCTGAAGAGCAAAGGCAACTCAGTTTGCTTGTTAAGCTTCAACCCCTGCTCATTCACGTCACGGTTCATATGTATCGCAAGGTTAGGCAAGCGCAGCAGCGGCTGGTCGAATTTGATCAGCCGCGTATCAAATCCATTTGCAGTTCGTACATTGACTCGCCCGGCCAGGCTTAAATCACGGTCGGTAAAGGTGGCCAATATAGGGCTGCCATATATTTCCACACCCAGTCGCACCAGGCCGTTACTTGCATGAGCTGCGTGAGTTTTTAGACGCAGCCCGGGAGAATCAGTATGCGCGCCTATCATTCTGAAGCCGGTTTCTGCGAGTGATTTTTGTCCCAACCTGAAGGAGATGATGGAAGAACCTCCGCGCACAACGTAGTAACTTTTTCCTGCATCAAGTTCCCAGCGTTCAGATTCCTGTAGCTGAATAAAACCCTGGGTTAACAAACACTGTTCTATGGTGTGTACTGCATGCCAGGGGCTGGGACTGGCATCGATAAATTGCAGAAGGTCTTTTGCATATGCTCTGGACTCTGGTGAAATGGATTGGGGAGAAATACTCATGGCTTACTCGATTCAATAAAATGTAATGTAACTAATCATGCAACGACACATTCCGTGTCTCTGGCAAGAACAGCAGACCAGCCATCAGCCCAACAATCAGCAATGCTACCGGATACCACAAGCCCGAGATTGCATCCCCCGCCTTAACATTTAACAACGTCACCATAAACGGCGACAAGCCGCCTATCCAGCCTGCGCTCAGGTTATGTGGCAATGCAACGGCAGTGTAGCGTGTACGTGCCGGAAAAAGTTCGGCGAGTACTGCTGTTTGCGGGCCGGTCACCAGAGCCAGTGCAACAACCGGGATCAGCAACAACAAGACCAGCATCAGACGGTTGATTTGCTGTGGATCGGCCTGGTCAGTCCAACCTTGCGTTTTCAACGTTGCAGTGATGGCTGTGGGATTGA
>Ga0315281_10014740_pt1 | contig 10521 bp, 12 predicted proteins | sample YL17G07_0_MG_FD_204540 | JGI IMG/M metagenome (GOLD analysis project Ga0315281, IMG submission 204540) | Sediment microbial communities from Yellowstone Lake, YNP, Wyoming, USA - YL17G07_0 | ecosystem: Environmental > Aquatic > Freshwater > Lake > Sediment | place: USA: Wyoming | collected...
CTTTACATGATTAGACAAGATATTATGATCCATTAGTGCACGAATTATAACATTTGCCCTATCAGCAGGATACTCATGTCCAAAGCCCTTTTCATGGAGAGTTTTCATGAAGTACTTTTTTTCTTTATTATTTTTGTCAATAGTCTTTATTTGAAATGCCATGCCATGAAAACCCTGGCCAATTTTTTCTATGCTCTTTACTTTTAATTCAGAACCAAACAAGCTTGAAAGATAATTTTTTAGTCTAATTTCATCAATCATGTTATATAGATGACGCTGTTAGGATTTATTTATAATGTCAATGAAAGTTTATTTTTCGATTTCAGAATCTTTTATTATTTCTCCTATCCTTCTGAAAGTAAATGGTTTCGGTGAGAACCCTCTTATTGTTACTAGAAAAGAATTATCTATATCTCTAAATTATAATCTTTATAGAAAAATGAAAGCAAATCTCTTAAATCAGTTATATTTTTATCAGCCTTTTCTAATTTTCTACCTTCTCTGTTAAAGAAGAATGTTGTCAAGCCTACTCTTTTTCCAACTCTAGCGTCAAGCTCACTATCGCCAACCATGGCTTTCTTTTCAAACATTTTTCCATTCAAAAATTCTTTCAATTTTTCTGACTTGTATCCAACAACATCAAAATTATCATTGCCTTCTTGTTCTTTTGTGATTCCTATTTTATGATCAACAAATTCCTTTATGCCAATAAATTCTAAATAACCATCAAAAGCATTATATGTTGTACTAGAAATAGTGACTATAGTATCTCCTCTTCTCTTTATCTCGCTTAGAACTTCTAAAGTATGAGCCATTGGTTTAACGTAATTAGGATAAATTTTAAGACCAAATTCTTTAGCATCTTCAACCATTCTTCTTATTTCTGCTTTAGAAGCATCTGGGCACTTGAGTCTAAAGTAATTTGCCCACGGTTCGCCTTGTTTCATTTTACAATATTCTATATCAACTCTTTCTTTCCTACCATGCTTTTCTAAAGCGTAGTTCGTAGCTTCTACTACAGCAGCCTCATTACAATCTATGAGGGTTCCATGAAGGTCAGATACCAAAAGATTATTCATAAAAATAAAGAAGTTTTAAAGCATTTATAACTTTAATCTTCCTTTTCAATCCAAGAAAATTTGCGTTGTAAAGTTTTTGAATAATACTTTTTCCAATCAAAATTATTTTCCTTGCACCATTTGAAGAATACTCTAGGATCAATATAACTCTTCAAAGAAGTATTAAGATTATAGTCCTTTGTTTCTTTCATTAATTCTATTTTTAATTTCATTTCTTTTACTTTTTCTCTAGTCTTTTTGCCTTTTTTTAGTTTTATTTGCTTTAACCTTTCTTGCTTCTTAGCAAGACTTTCAGACCATTTCTTTGGAAGCTTTCTCTTATGGTTACATACTATGGCTGCTTGCAAATTTGCCATAGTTACTATGTATTTTTTATAAAATTCGCTATCTTCTTTCTTAGCTTTTTCAAAATACTCTTTTACTGCTTTTGTTGCATGATAAGTTCTGAAAACCTTTGCAGTTACACTCTCAACAATCTGACTTAAGAAAGCATTAACATCTTCAGATCTGACTCCATCAAAAACATACTCTTTAGAATTTTCAATGAATTCCTTCAAATTTTTTATAACATTTTCAGGTAATATAATATCCTTTTCCCATTTTACGTAATCTTTGCCAATAAAATCAAATTTAACAATATTATTAGAAAGGAATTTTATGTTTTTTGGAGTTAGCGTAGTAGCTCCAACAGTATCTGCTTCATCTTCATCTTTTTCATCACCTACTCTCATACTTAATGCGTCGATTAGATAACAGACAGTTGCTATCTTTCTTGTTTTCAAATCTTCAGAAGAAAGATTCTTAGCTATATACTCTTTAATAATATCAAATTTCTTTTCAAGTTCTCTTGCTTTATCGAACTTTTCTCTTTCTCTTTCCTGTTTTAAGGGACTTGTATCTGAAAACCAGACATATTTTTCCTTTCCTCTAAGCTTGTCATCCCATTTGGCAATCCACATGAAATCAGGGTTCCATACTATGGCTTTCCATTTTCCAGCCGGAACTTTAGAATCAGGAGAAAGATTAAGAATTATATCACTTTCTGTCGCACCTTTTTTCCATTTTCCTCTTAATGGGTGCTTGCCCCTTCCCATAAATATGCTGCTTGGCTCTGCCATATAATTTCCCAGTTCAATTCTCTCACCATCTACGATAGCATAACCATATTTTTCCTTGTTAGCTTCTCGGATAACTTTTCTTTCAGTAGCTATTCTTTTCTTTTCTTCTTTTGATATGTTAAGCTTAGCTTCCCTATCTTTTTCAACAAAGTTCTTTATTTCAGTAAAGTCAAAATCGCTTGGAGATGCTTTTTCTATTCCAAGAGCTTTACAAAAGTCATCAAAGAAATTCTTTATGAATACTTTATCTTCTGCATATTCTGTTCCAAGTTTTCTAACCCAAGCAACAGCCATTTCTTCTTGCTCAGAAGTAAGTTCGATTTTTTTACCTTTAAAAATTATAGAAAAGCCCTTAGCTTCATACTTGGGTATTAAAATGCCATTATGAGACAGTTGCTTCATTTTAATCATTTAGATATTATTTAATATTTATAGAAAATTGATGCTTAACCTTTAATATTTTTAGGTTTAAATCCTTAACTTTTTTACTTTAATTAGTGCTATTATGGATTGTGATAGCGATATTTGTGATTGCTCTAAGAGAGATGAAGAAGGTTTACTTAGAAGAGGTGTGCATATAGAACCTTTCGAGTTAAGAGGTAAAAAAGTTTTTATAAGAACTAATGTAATTTCAGAAAAAGATCCTAGATTAGAATCTACTACTATTATTGGAGACATATACGAAAAAAGAAACCCTACTTTTATTTACAAGAAGAATGGTGACGAGGAAAGCCTAGAAATCCATAACAACGGCGGTCTACATAATAAAAGCGTTCAATATTTAGCTAGAGAAATATACCGTGAATCCAAAAATATAACAATAATTCCTCCAGAAAAATGTACTTGCTAAATTATTTTTTCATTGCTAATTTTGCATTGTTTTTTATCCATTTTTCAATCTTTGCTTTTTTCACATCTTTAAATGCGAGCCAAATAGAATCACTATGCTCTTTGCTAAGTTTTAGCTTTCTGCCTTTATACTTACAAAGATAGCAAATGCTAATCCTCCAAACATCGCCTTTTCTTTTACTCCATATGCTTAAAGGCTTTAAAACTTTCACATTTAGATTAGTTTCTTCTTTAACTTCTCTTGTTACTGCTTTGTTTGGATTTTCAAAGAATTTTATTCTGCCGCAAGGTAATGTCCAACTACCTACTTTTCCAAATTCATCAAATTGGATTCTTTTTATTAGTATGAATTTACCATTTTTGATGATGATTGCACTTACACTAACTTGCAATTTCATATTTATACTTAGTTTTTATAAATTTAACTTTTCCACATGAAGTAATGGTAAGGAAAATGTGTTAAAAGACGAATTTGAGTTCGATAACAAAAACTATTTTGCAACAAGAACCTTTCCTTGAACATTCTTAATGTACGTTCCGCATTCAGGGCATACTCTCTTATATTTCGGAATATAAGAGTTACACTTTGGGCAAGACCTATTAAAGTTTAACCAAACCATTCCTCTTTTTTCTGAAATTTTATTAAATTTATTCATTAAATCACTAAATGTGTAGAGAATATTTGCTTCCAAGTGATATTTAAAACTATCTGAAATTCTATAAGCAAAAATATAATAAACGATGCAATTAAACGTAAATGTTGTCCCTTTTAAATAATTTGCTTATATTTCCTAAATAGAACGTTGGCGAAAGAACATCCATTTCACCTTTCTTTATTCTAAACATTATATTTCCATAAGCTTCAGTTGCTTTCATATAATCGTCAGTAGCTTTTAAAATTTCTTCCGGTTTTAAATTTCTCGTTCTATCAGGATGAGTTCTTAAAACTTTTTTACGATAAGCATCCTTTACCTCTTTTTCTTCATTCGTTGGATTTATTTCAAGTATTGCAAAAGAATTTTTAGCATCAGTCATAATATCTCTGAATTTTGTTAAAAGTGAATAACTCGAACCGAGCCAGTTTCTAATATTATCTTCCCTTTCAGTTCGGAATAGCATAGAAGGGTCAAGCCTATAGGAGTATTTTATACTTTTTAAAATCTGGCTATCCAGTTCTAAAACTCTCGGAGTTGCAGACTTGTTACTATATACAATCAAACCCTCCTCTCTTTCAGCTTTATCAAAAACGCCTATTGTTTCTTCTGCTTCTTTAGCTAGCACTTTCAATGTTTTTTCTTCTTCAGTTTCTTCTAATTTCTCACCTCTTATGACTTCTAATAATCCTTTTTCAACTATAAAATCAGTCTTGCTATAAGTATTCTTAGCCATCCCTATAGCCTTTTTATTATCTCTCATTTCATTTTTCAAGACATTTACCAATTTTATAACTGCTTCAGACCTGAGTTCGTCATCAAGTCTACTTTTAAACCTTCCTGACAAAGCGTTACATGATCTTAGTCTATAAGAGCCCACATCATCATCTGATGGCCCGAGGGAACAAATAAGTTTACCATTTTCTTCTAAATTCAAATAAACAGAATTTTGCTCCCAACTAGAACCTTGAGAAATAAAAGTGCTGCCAAAATAATCAACAACTTTTTTATAAGCTCTTTTAACATCTTCTTTATTCTCACCATTTTCATAAGGAAAGACATCAAAAAAAGTCTTATTTTTATCAAATTTTATTCTGTTTTCTCTTTTAAGCTTTTCTATACTCTTTTCTATTTCTTCCCGAGTTTTTTCTGGTATCTTTTCTTCTTTCTCTTCAATTTTTTTTATTGCGTAATCAAGAGTTTTTATTTTTATATAGTCTCTTTCGCATAGTCTTGCAGCTTTTGCTTGTGCATCTAAATTTTTGACCGAGTCAAAATGAATAATATCATCAAGGTGTGTAAGATCAAATAATAAACTTATATCAGCAGTCATTATAGTTTTTCTATCTATACCTTCAGGAAAAAGTAGATCTGCTCTAGCTACACTTTCTGCTTTATAGAGATCATCAACAATTGGTATTACCAACTCTCTTTTCAATTCTAATGGCAAATTTTTATAATCAATTTTTGTTAAACCTTCGGAAATAGTCATTTTATTTTCTTTGAAAATATCTTGAACATTTCTATCTGCATAAATTTCAACATTTCCCATTTGATTAAGTTGATCAGCTATTTTTGTTGTAAATAATGCTAAAGTTAAAGAATTTCTAAAACTAATAGGAACAGTTTTCTTGCTAAGGTCATAAACGAAATCTTGTTCCCAGTTTTCAGTTACCCATTTTCTTACAGGCTCCAAGAAAATATTATCTGTTACAGTTTTATTGAATTTCTGACGACCTAGTTTTTGAATAGCTTCATCCAATTGCATATAATGTAAAACTGTTAATTTTTCATCGCCTCTTAAATCTCTTTTTGGGTCTTTTTCTAAGAAATCAACATTTACTTGTGGAACTTCCAAAGCTTTAAGCTGCTTATTCGAGCTCATAGAATAGAAAATATGAGTTTAAATATAAATTGTTAAAATAAATTACGCGTCAATTACTTTTTAGAAATAAAATCATTTTCTTTTATATAAAATCTTAATAGCAAGTCCTGGCCCTTTGAAAGACCGATTCTAGTTGTCTTAACAATTTCAAAATTTTCATTAGAATCTTCTATATACAAGTTATCCTTTGTCATGTCTAATTCGTGATGCGTTTTATCTATGCCAAAAGCTTTTGTAAGCTTGCCAGGTCCATTTGTAAGATTTTTAACCTCATTAATTCCTCTACGTTTTTTCATCAAATCTATTCCTTCTAGCGGCTCTAAAGCTCTTATTAACACAGCTCCAGGTTTGCCTAATTTTTCAGTAGCAATAACATTAAACATCCAATGATTTCCATAAGTGAAATAGACAAAAGCATGACCCTGAGGTCCTAGCAATACTCTTGGTATATTTTTAACATTTCTACAACCTATTGAGCCTGGATCATTTTTTCCTAAATAAGCTTCGGTTTCAACTATTTTTCCTTTACAAGCTCCTTCTTTTGTCTTGTGAACCAAAATCTTGCCTAGTAACTCTTTAGCAACTCTTTCAGGTCTCCTTGAATAGAAATTTCTGTCAAGCTTCATTAAATTATTTTAATTACACAAGATTTAAATTCTAATCCTTAATAAAAATTATATTTTTATAACACAAGTACTTGGATTTTCATAAATTTCATAAAAGTCTCTTACAATGCCTCTGTCATTTTCCTTGTAAACAACATCTTTCATTCTAAAAGTGCAAACATTATGCGCTATATTACTAATTCTTTCTATTTCATCGCACTTGACACTTTTAAAGGTTTTTTGTAATCCTTTTAATTTATTTAATAATCTTCTTTTTTTATTATTGTCAGAAGAAACTACATTGCTATTAATTACTGTTTTTAGATATTCAAAATCAGTTTTCATTTCAACTCTATAATTTTTACTGTTAATACCTAAGCAATCGCAATATTCTGTCAATGCTCTTAAGCTTTCTATTCCAGCTCTTAATTCTCCTGTAGAATTATAGATTCCATAATGAACGTTAGAACCTATTAATGGTGGTAGTTTGCTATGTTTTATTACAAATCCAGTTGTGGTAACTGGAACATACGCTTTTGAAGGCTCTTTACAAACTATTTTTGATGAGGCATCAGTCCATATTACTAATTTTTTGGACACTAAAAAGAACGAATAGCATGTTTTATACGCTTTTTGATAAAATCAATTTCTATTTCCTAGAATCATAAAATTTATATTTCATTTCAAGCTAATAACTCAAGTATTCTTTTCTTGAAAACTTCCAGATCTTTAGCCATTATACTCGCTCCAGCAGCAGGTGAATGACCGCCACCACCTGCATTTTTAAGATTTTTTGTTGCGTCAACAGCAAGCTTTCCACAATCAATCTTTCCATCATTTCTGCGTAAGCTTACGTTAATAAAATCTCCTACTTTCCTAAATATTATAAAAGTATAACTTGGATTTCTAATGCTAAGGATAGTTGAAATTGGAGATTTTATTGCAAATTTTGTTTTTAGCTCAAGGAAAATCAATTGCTCATTATCATAAATTTCAGCATAATTCTTCCAGTTTTCTATAATACTATTAATTTCTTCTTGAACTTCAATATGAAATTTCTTTAAAATTCTTGCCTTAGGAATTCTAGCTTCTAGTATATCTAGAGGTGATTCAGCTTCCAAGCAAGTATCATATGCTATTTTACATCCTCTTAATCCAGCATAATAATAACCAGCTGTTATCATATGATCTATTAATCCAAAGTTAGAATCAAACGAATAAGGTTCTTTACCTTTTTTCAGGGAAGGATATTTTTTATAAATTCTATCAAGAAATTCTTTCCACTGTTCACCACAATAATCGTTTATTATTCCTAAACCAGCTAACCAATCTAAATCTTCAATGTCTGTTACTTTACAGCATATATCATAGGTAAGCTTGCTCGTACAATACTTGAAAGGTTCTATATCAGTCTTCAAGAAAAAAGGATTAACGTGGAGAATGTTAAACTTGTTCAAATCATTATGAATTTGATGATGGTCTATAATTAGAACATTTGATTTTTTAGCTATTTCTAAAATATATTTGGGTTCTTCGTCAATTGCAATGTCAACTATTATTACATTGTTTATTTTATTATCATTAATTTTCTTGAATATTCCTTTCTCATTAGAGAACAAATCATGGCTTATTATGAATGCCTTAGGAACATAGTTAAACAGTCTTTCTATTGTTTTAGCAATTAGAACAGCGGAGCCAATGCTATCTCCGTCTATATCATAAATTATCGCAGTCTTCTCTTTACAGTTTTTTATAAAATTCGCTGCTTTATCTATCATAAGAATATATTACTTTGTCAAATGAAATATATAAATCTTTAAAATAATAAAAAAGTTTATTAACCTATATATTTGTTGTTTTCTTCTTGTTTTCTTGCGATTGGCAATGCAATTGGAGGAGGTAGTTGTAACTCTTCGCTCAAGTTTAAGCATCTTATTATGCTTCTTCTCAAGACTGCATTAATTACCTGAAGATTAACTTCATCAGGGAGTTTCTTGTCCCTTTTCCATTCTTTTACAATCTTTTCAAGCTGATCATCTATAAAAAGAACATCTCCACCGATAATTATTTCAGCTAAACTTTTGTTTTTATCGTTTGTATATTCTGTTTTAAACTCAAATCCAATTGACAAACCTTTTTGTTTTAATGCAGGTAAATCTTGTTCTTTTATTTCCTTTATATTTGTATTTGTGTTTACCTTCACTGCTCCTGTTATTTCTTCATGCTTCTTTGCATCAACACTCTTTACGTTTAATCCTATTACTGGCATCAAATCACCGTGTAAATTAATTGAAATGATAACTATTTATTTATTAATATTCAAAGGCAATCCAATTTTATGGTCGATAAGCTAATTCCTAAAAGAGTAGACGAAAACGAATTACTTGATTCAGTAGATGAAAACGACAATTTCATAGAGCAGACAACTAAGAATAACAAATTTCTCAACAATCTCATAACAAGAAACGTCGCGATTTTTATCTTGGATAAGGATGGAAGACTGCTCATAACCAAACGCTCTCCAAAAAAGAAGAGCTTCCCAAATAGATATGACCTAGCAGCTTGCGGCAATGTCAAATCAGGAGAAGATTACGTCGAAGCTGCTAGCAGAGAGGTTAATGAAGAACTTGACATGAAATGCAGCCTAAATTTTCTAGGAAAGATTTTCAACAAATTCGATGAAAATAACATTCAATTAAGATACTTTACAGGTATTTTTATAGGTCATTTTAGCGGTGAGGTTAGACTGAATGACGAGCTAGTTGAATCATGCAAACTATCTGTTGAAGAAGTTGAAGGCATGATAAACGAAAACAAAGAACTATTCACACCTGGATTTGTTAATGATTTCCTTTACGCTAAAGATAAATTAAAACAAAACCAAGATATCATTATGAATAAAAAAGTCTTAATGGTGATTGCGCCAGTAGATTTTAGGGACGAAGAATATTTTGAAACAAGAAAAATCTTAGAGGATGTAGGCAACAAGATTACAGTTGTTAATTCTACAGGTCAGCCTTCTAAAAGTTCTTTCGGCAAAATAGTTAGAGTAGACAAAACAATTCATGATATCGATGCCAATGATTTTGATGCCATAGTTTTTGTTGGTGGTTCTGGTACAAGAGTCTATTTTGATAATCAACAAATCTTAAGCTTGGCAAAGGAATTCAACAAAAGTGGAAAGGTTGTAGCAGCTATCTGCATAGGACCTTCTATTCTTGTGAATGCTGGTGTTCTAAATGGAAAGAAAGCAACATCATTTCCATCAGAGCGGGACAACATAAACGCTGTTGGAACCTTTACAGGCAAAGCTGTCGAGCAGGATGGAAAAATAATAACTGCTAATGGCCCACAAGCTGCAAAAGAATTCGGCAAGAAAATTTCAGATGCTTTAAAATGATAAGATGAAAATTTTAATATTTTCATTGATTTTACTAGTTTTGATTAGCGGATGTACACAACAAATACAACCTACTCCTATACAAATTGATCAACAAGCAAAAAATGTTTGCATAGATTTATGCAATTCTTATAAAGAAACAGAAAATTTAGATAATGGACCTTGTCTTTCAGACAATAACAAACGTTGGGTTATAGTAGATTGGGTTTGCGATGTTGCGCATTCACCTAGGCAGACGGTAGATGACTTACCAGAGAATCAATGCTCTGCTTACAGGGAAGATAAAGCCCATCATTTTGTTGAAGTTGATATTAATTGCAATTTTATACAAGCTATTTAGCTTAATTTCTTAAACATCAAAATTATAGATTTAATTAAATAGCCCCGTCGTCTAGCGGCCAAGGACACGAGGCTCTGGTCAGTTTGAGAGAAACCTCGTAACGTAGGTTCGAATCCTGCCGGGGCTATAATTTATTAATAATAAAAACAATTTTGATAGCATGTATGTAGTTAAAGCTTCAGGTGAAACAGAGAAATTCGATCCTAATAAAATAAAGAGGACTTGCTTGAAAGCTGGTGCATCAGAAGAGTTGGCAAATAAGATTGTTAAAGAAGTTGAAAAAAAGGTGTATGACGGAATTTCAACTCATGATATTTTGCACATAGCCTTATCATTGCTTAAAAAAGAAAAACCAATGGTAGCAGCTAGATATGATTTGAAAGGAGCAATTTTTAGGCTAGGACCTGCAGGCTTTACTTTCGAACATCTTATAGGAGAAATCTTTAAAGAATACGGCTATTCTACAAAAGTTCATTCTATATTAAGAGGAGCGTGCGTTTCTCATGAAATTGACATCATTATAACAAAGAACGATGACAACTACATGGCTGAATGCAAGTATCATAACATTCCTGGTATCTACACAGGCTTA
>Ga0315281_10014741_pt1 | contig 10520 bp, 10 predicted proteins | sample YL17G07_0_MG_FD_204540 | JGI IMG/M metagenome (GOLD analysis project Ga0315281, IMG submission 204540) | Sediment microbial communities from Yellowstone Lake, YNP, Wyoming, USA - YL17G07_0 | ecosystem: Environmental > Aquatic > Freshwater > Lake > Sediment | place: USA: Wyoming | collected...
GCTTCGCAAAGCAAGGGCGTGCGTCCTTTGGTGCGTTTGCTGGATGATGCAGGGCATGAGATCAAGATCGCCGGTACTGATATTTCCATTTCAGTCACCTTCCAGGTCGGCAGTATTATCACCGTGGAAGACGGGCAGAGTGTAGGCGTGGGTGAAGTGCTGGCGCGTATACCGCAGGAATCTTCCAAAACGCGTGATATTACCGGTGGTCTGCCAAGGGTGGCAGAGTTGTTTGAGGCTCGCTCACCCAAAGACGCGGGTATGCTCGCCGATGTTACAGGGACAGCTTCATTCGGTAAGGAAACAAAAGGCAAGCAGCGTCTGGTGATAACAGACACTGAAGGTCAGCCGCACGAGTTCCTGATCACGAAAGACAAGCATGTATTGGTACATGACGGTCAACTGGTTACCCAGGGTGAAATGATTGTGGATGGCCCTGCTGACCCGCACGATATTCTGCGTTTGTTGGGTATTGAAGCATTGGCGCGTTACATTACCGACGAAGTACAGGATGTGTACCGTTTGCAGGGTGTGAAAATCAACGACAAGCATATTGAAGTTATTGTTCGCCAGATGTTGCGACGCGTGCAGATCATCGATGCAGGCGATACCAAGTTCATTCCCAAAGAGCAGGTCGAACGTGCGGACCTGCTGATAGAAAATGAACTGGTTGAGTCTCAGGGCAAGCAACCTGCAACATTCCAGTATATGTTGCTGGGTATCACCAAGGCTTCGCTTTCTACAGATTCGTTCATTTCAGCCGCTTCGTTCCAGGAGACAACTCGCGTACTGACAGAAGCCGCAATTATGGGCAAGCGCGACGACCTGCGTGGTTTGAAGGAAAACGTCATTGTGGGTCGCCTGATACCAGCTGGTACCGGTCTGGCATTCCACACAGTACGCCGTAAACAGCGTCTGGGTTTGGATGTGGCCCAGGGTGAAGGTCTGGATGATCTGGCTGTTAATGCAGAGACACAGGAAAACATCTAGTTACCCACCCGTGGCTGTTGCTTGACAGGCGGTGTGTTCTTACATAGAATGCGCGGTCATTTTCGCCGTCACAATACGATCAGTATCTCGTGCTGTGACGGTTTATGTTTTGCTATAGATTGATTAAATTGAGTTTTTAGGAACCTAATAATGCCAACGATTAACCAGTTAGTGCGCAGCCCCCGTGCCGCAGAAGTCACAAAAAGCAAAGTACCAGCTCTTGAGGGTAGCCCTCAAAAGCGTGGTGTGTGCACCCGTGTTTATACGACGACTCCAAAGAAGCCGAACTCTGCCTTGCGTAAGGTCGCAAAAGTTCGTTTGACCAATGGTTTTGAGGTGATTTCGTACATTGGTGGTGAAGGCCATAACCTGCAGGAACACTCGGTCGTGTTGTTGCGCGGTGGTCGTGTAAAGGATTTGCCTGGTGTGCGTTACCACATGGTGCGCGGAAGCCTGGATACAGCGGGTGTCAAGGACAGGAAGCAGTCGCGCTCCAAGTACGGTACCAAGCGCCCGAAAAAAGCATAAGTTAGTAAAGAGCCATGGGTATGGTGTTGCCATGCCGTTGTGGAATTGATTGTTTAATCGAAAAGTTAGTTTATTGAGGTTTAGATATGCCAAGACGTAGAGAAGTACCCAAACGCGACGTTCTGCCGGATCCGAAATTCGGCAATCAGGATCTTTCCAAGTTCGTTAATGTATTGATGACTTCCGGAAAAAAATCGGTTGCTGAGCGTATTCTTTACGGTGCCTTGGAGCAAGTGTCGAAAAAAAGCGGCAAGGATCCAATTGAGGTCTTCAATCTTGCGTTGACCAATGTAAAGCCACAGGTTGAAGTTAAAAGCCGCCGCGTGGGTGGCGCCAATTATCAGGTGCCTGTGGAAGTTCGCCCTTCGCGCCGTATGGCTTTGGCCATGCGCTGGTTGAAGGATTTTGCCCGTAAGCGTGGCGAAAAATCCATGGGTCTGCGTTTGGCAGGTGAGCTGATTGATGCATCAGAAGGCCGTGGTGGTGCAGTTAAAAAGCGCGAGGAAGTACATCGCATGGCTGAGGCGAATAAAGCATTCTCACATTTCCGCTTCTAAGAATATTTAGATTAAAAGTTAAGCAAGAAAGTTAGGTATATACCGTGTCACGCAAAACTCCAATTGAACGCTATCGCAATATCGGCATCAGTGCGCACATTGATGCAGGTAAGACTACTGCTACCGAGCGTATTCTATTTTATACCGGTGTAAGCCATAAGATCGGTGAAGTACACGACGGCGCGGCTACGATGGACTGGATGGAGCAGGAGCAGGAGCGCGGTATTACGATCACTTCCGCAGCGACAACTTGTTTCTGGAAGGGGATGGACAATTCCTATCCCGAGCATCGTTTTAATATCATCGATACACCGGGACACGTAGATTTTACCATTGAGGTTGAGCGTTCCATGCGCGTGCTGGATGGTGCTTGCATGGTTTACTGCGCTGTGGGTGGCGTGCAGCCGCAATCTGAAACGGTGTGGCGTCAGGCAAATAAGTACAAAGTGCCGCGTCTGGCTTTTGTAAACAAGATGGATCGTACCGGCGCCAACTTTTTTAAAGTTGTTACGCAGATGGAGCTGCGCCTGCGTGCGACTCCTGTGCCGGTGGTAATTCCCATTGGCGCAGAAGAGGGTTTTGTCGGCGTTGTTGACCTGATCAAAATGCGGGCAATCATCTGGGATGAAGCATCTCAGGGTATGAAATTTGAATATAAGGAAATCCCCGCCGACCTGTTGGAAACTGCCAAGGAATGGCGCTCCAAGATGGTCGAAACTGCCGCCGAAGCTTCTGAAGATTTAATGAATCAGTACCTCGATAATGGTGAGTTAACTGAAGAGCAGATTATTCTTGGTATTCGTACACGTACTATCGCATGTGAAATTCAGCCTATGTTGTGTGGTTCTGCATTCAAGAACAAAGGTGTGCAACGTATGCTGGATGCCGTGATTATGTTCTTGCCAGCGCCGGTTGATATCCCGGACGTAACGGGCGAAACTGAAGCGGGCGAGCCAACCAGCCGCAAAGCTGATGATAGCGAGAGCTTCTCTGCCTTGGCGTTCAAGTTGATGACAGATCCGTTTGTAGGTCAGCTAACTTTTGTACGTGTGTATTCCGGCGTGCTGAAAAAGGGTGATACCGTTTACAACCCGATCCGTGGAAAAAAGGAACGTATCGGTCGTATCGTGCAAATGCATGCGAATGAACGTCAGGAAGTGGATGAAATTCTGGCGGGTGATATTGCCGCCTGCATAGGTTTGAAAGATGTTACAACGGGTGAATCGCTTTGCGACGTAAACAAGCCGATTATTCTTGAGCGCATGATCTTCCCTGAGCCGGTTATTCACGTTGCGGTGGAGCCCAAGACCAAGCAGGACCAGGAAAAGATGGGTATTGCGCTGGGTCGTCTGGCTGCTGAAGATCCTTCGTTTCGCGTGCGCACAGATGAAGAATCCGGACAGACTATTATGTCCGGTATGGGTGAGTTGCACCTGGAGATTCTGGTTGATCGCATGAAGCGTGAATTTGGCGTTGAAGCTAACGTTGGTGCACCTCAAGTAGCGTACCGGGAAGCGATACGCAAGATGGTTGAAGTTGAAGGAAAGTTCGTCAAGCAATCCGGTGGTAAAGGACAGTTTGGTCGCGTGATGCTGAAGATGGAGCCGAATGAAACTGGCAAGGGCTTTGAGTTTATCGATGCAATTAAAGGTGGTTCGGTGCCGCGTGAGTTTATTCCTGCTGTTGAAAAAGGCCTGCGCGAGACATTGCCCAATGGCGTGCTGGCCGGGTTCCCCGTTGTTGACGTGAAAGTAACCTTGTATGACGGTTCATATCACGAAGTTGACTCGAACGAGAACGCATTTAAAATGGCCGCGTCGATCGGTTTCAAGGATGGAATGCGCAAGGCTAATCCGGTGCTGTTGGAGCCGATGATGGCCGTTGAAGTTGAAACGCCAGAAGATTACGCTGGCACTGTGATGGGTGACTTGTCTTCACGTCGCGGTATGGTGCAGGGCATGGATGACATGATCGGTGGCGGCAAGGTGATCAAGGCCGAGGTGCCTTTGGCCGAGATGTTTGGTTACTCTACTTCACTGCGTTCTGCGACTCAGGGGCGTGCAACATATACCATGGAATTCAAGCATTACACTGAGGCCCCTAAGAGTGTGGCTGAAGCAATAATGAGTAAAAAATAATCTAAAACACTGGAGAGCGGAAAATGGCAAAACTAAAATTTGAACGTACGAAACCCCACGTAAACGTAGGCACGATTGGTCACGTAGACCATGGCAAAACCACGTTAACAGCGGCGATCGCGACCGTATTGTCGAAGAAATTTGGCGGCGAAGCCAAAGCCTACGACCAGATTGACGCGGCCCCGGAAGAAAAGGCACGCGGCATTACGATCAATACCGCCCACGTTGAATACGAAACCGCCAACCGCCACTACGCCCACGTAGACTGCCCGGGCCACGCCGACTACATCAAAAACATGATCACCGGAGCCGCCCAGATGGACGGCGCTATTCTGGTTGTATCCGCCGCTGACGGCCCCATGCCCCAGACCCGCGAGCACATCCTGCTCGCCCGTCAGGTCGGCGTACCCTTCATCATCGTCTTCATGAACAAATGCGACATGGTCGACGACGCCGAACTCCTTGAACTGGTTGAAATGGAAATCCGCGAACTCCTCACCAAATACGACTTCCCTGGCGACGACGTCCCCATCGTCAAAGGCTCTGCCACCATGGCACTCGCTGGCGACACCGGCGAACTCGGCGAACAAGCCATCATGAAACTCGCTGAAGCCCTTGACACCTACATCCCGCAACCCGAACGCGCCCTCGACGGCGCCTTCCTGATGCCCGTAGAAGACGTCTTCTCCATCTCCGGTCGCGGTACCGTCGTAACCGGCCGTGTAGAACGCGGTGTCGTCAAAGTCGGCGAAGAAATCGAAATCGTCGGCCTCAAGCCAACATTGAAGACAACCTGCACCGGCGTGGAAATGTTCCGCAAACTGCTGGACCAGGGCCAGGCTGGCGACAACGTCGGCGTACTGCTGCGCGGCACCAAGCGTGAAGAAGTTGAACGCGGCCAGGTACTGGCCAAGCCCGGCTCCATCACCCCGCATACCCAATTCACCGCCGGAATCTACGTACTGAGCAAAGAAGAAGGCGGCCGTCATACCCCCTTCTTCCAGGGCTACCGTCCACAGTTCTACTTCCGCACCACCGACGTGACCGGCGCAGTTGAATTGCCAGCCGGTACCGAAATGGTCATGCCAGGCGACAACGTCTCTGTCACCGTCAGCCTGATCGCCCCGGTGGCGATGGAAGAGGGTCTGCGTTTCGCGATCCGTGAAGGCGGTCGTACCGTTGGTGCGGGTGTGGTTGCGAAGATTTTGAAGTAAGGATTTGACACAATGGCGGAGCGAGTGAAATCGCTCCGCCATTGTGTCGTTTTGAAGTTTATATAGGCCAGTAGCTCAATTGGTAGAGTATCGGTCTCCAAAACCGAGGGTTGGGGGTTCGAAACCCTCCTGGCCTGCCAATTAACAGAAGAGCGGTTAATAGAGAAAGAGGTATTGGATTGCTCATGGTAAATACAATTAAATTAATCGTGGCATTCATCCTGGTGGCCGGTGGTATCGCGGGATTTTATTTCCTGCAGGGTAGTACCGTTGCATTTGCTGAGCTGTTGCGCGTGTTATCAGTCCTGCTTGGATTGATATTGGCGGCGGCGGTGTTGTGGACGTCGGAACCCGGTAAGCGCTTTTTTGAATTTGGTAAGGAATCTGTGGCAGAGGCCAAGCGTGTTGTCTGGCCTACCTGGAAAGAAACCTACCAGACGACCGGCGTAGTTGTCCTGTTTGCTATCGTGATGGCGTTGTTTTTGTGGGCCGTAGATGCGACGCTCTTGTTTGCAATTAACAAATTGATGGGGCGGGGTTAAACATGTCTATGCGCTGGTATGTGGTTCATACGTACTCCCAGTTTGAAAAAAGTGTGCAACGTGCCCTGCTGGAACGTATTGCCCGTACCGGAATGGAAAGCTCTTTTGGCCAGATACTGGTTCCGGTAGAAGAGGTGGTAGAGCTCAAGGCTGGGCAGAAAAAACTGAGCGAAAGAAAATTTTTCCCCGGTTACGTGCTGGTTGAGATGGACATGAACGATGAGACCTGGCACCTGGTAAAAAGCATTCCCAAGGTGTCCGGTTTTATTGGTGGCACCGCGATGAAACCGACTCCTATCAGCAAAAAGGAAGTCGAAAATATCATGCAGCAAATGCAGGCGGGGGTTGAGAAGCCTCGTCCCAAAGTGTTGTTCGAGGTAGGCGAGCCGGTGCGCGTAAAAGAAGGCCCCTTTACCGACTTCAATGGTACGGTGGAAACGGTTAATTATGACAAGAGCAAGATACGGGTGTCGGTCACGATCTTTGGTCGTTCAACACCGGTAGAGCTGGATTTTGGCCAGGTAGAAAAAGTTTAACGGTAGTGCAGCAAGGCAGGAAGCCGGAGAAATCCGGTATGACAAACGGGGAGCGTATCGGTGCATAGCGATATGCGTTTAACCCACTAACAGGAGTATCAAAATGGCAAAGAAAATTGTCGGCTATATCAAGCTGCAAGTTCCCGCTGGGAAAGCAAATCCCAGTCCTCCAATCGGCCCGGCGCTGGGTCAGCGCGGCCTCAATATCATGGAGTTCTGCAAGGCGTTTAACGCGCAGACACAGGGTATCGAGCCCGGACTGCCCATCCCGGTAGTTATCACTGCTTTTGCAGACAAGAGTTTTACTTTTGTGATGAAGAGTCCACCCGCGACGATTCTGATCAAGAAGGCGGCTGGTGTGCAAAAAGGCAGCCCTACACCGCATACCGTAAAAGTTGGCAAACTGACGCGCAAGCAGGCAGAAGACATTGTCAAGACCAAACAAGCTGATCTGACCGCTGCCGACATGGATGCGGCAGTGCGTACCATCGCTGGCAGTGCGCGCAGCATGGGCATTACTGTGGAGGGGGAATAAAATGGGACATATCTCCAAACGTTATAAGGCGCTTGCTGCCAAGGTAGACCGCACCAAGCTGTATGCGCTCGATGAAGCATTGAAGCTGGTCAAGGAAACTGCCAAAGCAAAATTTGACGAATCTATCGATGTGGCGATCAATCTGGGTATCGATGCCAAAAAATCTGACCAGCTGGTTCGTGGCTCAGTGGTATTGCCCAAGGGGACAGGCAAGGTTGTGCGCGTCGCTGTATTTGCGCAAGGCCCCAAGGCAGAAGAAGCGAAAGCCGCTGGTGCGGATATCGTTGGCTTTGAAGATCTGGCCGAAAGCATTAAAGCCGGGAAAATGGATTTTGACGTGGTGATCGCTTCGCCTGACGCAATGCGTATTGTGGGTCAGCTGGGACAGATTCTGGGTCCGCGCGGCCTGATGCCTAACCCAAAGGTGGGTACTGTATCAGCAGACGTTGCTGGTGCAGTGCGTAACGCCAAGGCTGGTCAGGTTCAGTACCGTACCGACAAGAACGGGATTGTGCAGTGCACGATAGGTCGCGCTTCATTTGAGCCTGCCGCTTTGCGTGAAAACATGCTGGCCCTGATTGATGCACTGAACAAGGCCAAGCCTGGATCAACCAAAGGTGTTTACCTCAAGAAGGTAGCTGTATCAAGCACCATGGGCGTGGGTATCCGCATTGAGCAGGCAAGTTTGACTGCTTAAGGCAGTAAATGATTGTGAAGCTGCACGGAAGTGCGGCTTCAAAAAAGACTTTGGACTGCTGGCAGGAGTGGCAGATTGTCAAAGACCGTAGGTGCCTCAGGGCTTAAAGTCGGATAGATAGTTGAATGTGTCGGAGGTTGTATTTTGTCCTCTGTATTCAGTCTTCGGTCTTCTGACACCCACGTAGATGGTGTGCCTGCAAGTATTATTTTGAGCTTGGTTTGTTCAATATGAATTTGTGGACGCGGTTATTAATCGTGTTGTTTCAATAGAGAATGGAGGAAGACTTTGGGTCTTAATCTGCAGGAAAAACAGGCAGTGGTAACTGAAGTGAGTGCCCAGGTGGCGCAGGCTCAGACTATTGTTTTGGCAGAGTACAGGGGCATAGCAGTCAGCGATATCACCAGTTTGCGCGCTAACGCACGCAAGTCCGGTGTGTATTTGCACGTGTTGAAAAACACCTTGGCTCGTCGTGCGGTACAGGGTACGCCATTTGCGCCTTTGGCGGAAAAGATGGTGGGCCCGCTGATTTACGGCATCAGTGCTGATGCCGTGGCGGCTGCCAAGGTAATTAACGACTTTGCCAAGTCAAACGAAAAGCTGGTGATCAAGGCGGGTTGCATGTCGGGTACGGTGATGTCAGTTGCTGATGTCAAAGTGCTTGCTGCTACGCCAAGCCGAAATGAATTGATTGCCATGTTGATGGGCACCATGCTCGCAACAACCAGCACATTTGTTCGTGGTCTGGCAGCTGTTCGCGACAAGAAAGAAGCCGAGCTTGCTTCTTCTTAAACCGGGGCATCTGCTTAAGTCCACAGTTAAGTTACATAATTTTGAATTAAATATTTTAGGAGATTTACATGGCTGTTAATAAAGCTGAAATTCTTGACGCAATTGCGCAAATGTCTGTGCTGGATCTGTCTGCCCTGATCAAAGAGATGGAAGAGAAGTTTGGCGTGTCTGCCGCTGCAGTTGCGGTGGCTGGCCCTGCTGGCGGCGGCGCTGCTGCTGGCGGCGCGGCTGCTGCCGAGCAAACTGAATTCACCGTGATGCTGATGTCTGCTGGCGACAGCAAAGTTGGCGTGATCAAGACAGTTCGTGCAATCACCGGTCTGGGTTTGAAAGAAGCCAAAGACCTGGTTGATGGCGCACCAAAAGCTGTTAAGGAAGGTGTTTCAAAGGCTGATGCTGAAGGTATGGTCAAGCAATTGGTTGAAGCTGGCGCAACTGCAGAAATGAAGTAATAAAGGCGTGTGCACAAGGGCTGACGATTGCCGTCAGCCTTTTGCCTTTTTTAATTGTCACGAAAAATGCGGTAATTAAATTTTAAAAAGTTAAAGGATAGCGTGAAGGAAGTTTCATTTTATCCTTTGTCTTTTTCCTTCGGTCATGGAGATATCAATGAGTTATTCATTTACTGAAAAAAAACGTATCCGTAAAAGTTTTGCCAAGCGGATCGCAGCCCTGCCGGTTCCCTATTTACTGTCTACTCAATTAGAGTCATACAGTGAATTTCTTCAGGCCTACATTGATCCAGCCCAGCGGAAAAACCAGGGTTTACAGGCCGCTTTCAATTCTATTTTCCCGATTGAGAGCCATAATAAATTTGCCCGCCTTGATTATGTCAGCTACGTACTGGGTGTTCCACCGTTTGACGTCAAGGAATGCAAGCAGCGTGGATTGACTTACGCATCACCATTGCGTGCACGAGTACGCTTGACACTGCTGGACAAGGAAGCGTCCAAGCCAACCGTAAAGGAAGTAAAAGAGCAGGAAGTGTACATGGGCGAGATTCCGCTGATGACACATACTGGTTCCTTTGTTATCAACGGTACCGAGCGGGTAATCGTTTCTCAATTGCACCGTTCTCCCGGTGTATTTTTTGAGCATGACCGCGGCAAGACGCACTCATCAGGAAAGCTTCTTTTTTCCGCACGCGTAATTCCTTACCGTGGTTCCTGGCTGGATTTTGAATTCGATGCCAAGGATTTCGTCTATTTCCGTATTGACCGCCGCCGTAAATTGCCGGTAACCATCTTGCTGAAATCAATCGGCTTTACCCATGAGCAAATATTGGCAGCCTTCTTCGACTTTGACGCCTTCCATTTAAGCAAGAAGGGAATTCAGTTTGAAGTTGTGCCCGAGCGTCTGCGCGGCGAAATCGCACGTTTTGATATTCAAAACAAGGCAGGCAAGGTTATTGTGGCCATGGACAAGCGCATTACCGCGCGTCATGTTCGCGAAATGAGCGAAGACGGAATCAGCAAGCTGACAGTTGGGCCTGATTTTGTTGTTGGCCGTGTGCTGGCTGAAAATATTGTTGACAAGGACAGCGGCGAGATTCTGGCCAATGCGAATGACGAGGTGACTGAAGCATTACTGGTCAAGTTGCATGAGGCAGGTGTAACAAAATTCCATACCCTTTATACCAATGACCTGGATCAGGGCGCATTTATTTCGCAGACGCTGCGTCTGGATGAGACAACCGATTTGTGGACCGCACGCGTTGCAATCTATCGCATGATGCGCCCCGGCGAGCCGCCCACTGAAGATGCGGTTGAAGGTTTGTTTAACGGTCTTTTCTTCTCCGAAGAACGATATGACTTGTCAGCGGTCGGGCGGATGAAGTTTAACCGTCGTGTTGGTCGTGAAGAGATTACCGGTGCGGTAACGCTGTCCAACGAAGACATCATTGCCGTCATCAAGATTCTGGTTGAATTGCGCAATGGCCGTGGTGAAATCGACGATATCGATCACCTCGGTAATCGTCGTATTCGTGCGGT
>Ga0315281_10014743_pt1 | contig 10520 bp, 10 predicted proteins | sample YL17G07_0_MG_FD_204540 | JGI IMG/M metagenome (GOLD analysis project Ga0315281, IMG submission 204540) | Sediment microbial communities from Yellowstone Lake, YNP, Wyoming, USA - YL17G07_0 | ecosystem: Environmental > Aquatic > Freshwater > Lake > Sediment | place: USA: Wyoming | collected...
TTCCTCAGAGTCGATCTCATAAAAAGCAGCATTAATTGTGTCATCCCAGCGCACCTCGTCGAAGATGAAAAACTCGGGTTCCGGTCCGAAATAAGCGCTGTCTGCAATGCCGGTGGATTTGAGATAGGCCTCGGCACGCTTGCCGAGTGATCGAGGATCACGTCCATAACCCTGCATGGTTGTAGGCTCCAGAACATCACAACGGACAATCAACGTTGGATCATCGAAGAATGGGTCCATAACGGCGGTCGTCGTATCCGGCATCAACACCATGTCGGACTCGTGTATCCCCTTCCAGCCCGCAATAGAGGAACCGTCGAACATCTTGCCGTTTTCAAAAAAGTCATCGTCTGCTGCACTGATCGGAATCGTGACATGCTGTTCCTTCCCGCGGGTATCGGTAAATCTCAGATCAATATATTTGACCTCATGTTCTTTCATGAGAGTCATGACTTTATCTTTGGACATTTTTGTATCTCCTCGTCTATCTCAATATTTATATTTTTAATAAGTAAGTTGATCCCCGCGTGAGGACGTGAATCACAGATGATTTTCTTTCGAAATCCAGATGCATGAGATCACGGGCAAATCAAAAAAATCTATAACTGGCCATAGAATTAGCATTTAGTATGCCATATTATCATATAAGAAAAGTTTTTAATTATTAGTTACTTAATAAACATAGCTAGTCATTGTGAAAGGTGGCTTGCACAATAATAGTGCATTCTAATTTAGAAATGCATTATTATTGTGCGCACATTAATTTCCCATGGATAATCATATGTCGATCTGTAATTACCTCTACTACTAACTCTCGCAATCCGGTTTTTTCGAGCTGTTGTTGAATTTCTTCTGGTTTAAACGCTGCACAGAGGGAATTATAAAAATCCTGGCGCAAAATATCAGGTTCTGTTTCACAGTATGTGTTTACTAACATTTCAGCCTCCTGCCGTGATTCCGGCCGCATCAAATCCATGACAAACACAAAAGTATCTTGTGTAGCCAATCTGCTTATACATTGCCACAGCACAGACGGCTTATGCAGGTGGTGCAGAAGACTGTTACTCAGGATCGCCTGATATTTATTTCGTTGCAGTTCAAAATCAGGTATCACCCCCTGAATCAGTTTTATACGTTGTTGCAGCCCGGACCGTTTTATCGCCGCCTCTCCTTCAAGCAACATGGCCCACGCGCCATCCACTCCGTCTATGTGACATTCGGGATAGGCGCGGGCAAAACGTATGGAGATGTCCGCCGGTCCGCATCCCATATCCAGAACATGATCAGTGATGTTAACGCCGGGGAATACCTCCTGGAATTTCTTGATGAATAGTCCGTGGGGTTCCGAAAAATCTGCAGCCGCATAAGCGGCGGCCTGAACCGGATCATCCATGAGTTCAGGTTCCAGGATGCGCTGCATATTCTTAAAGAGGCAACAGGGATTCGCCACTCATCAATTCATCAACATTTTCCCGCTGGCGGATTTCATGGATACTGCCGTGATCGATCATGACCTCGCAGGCGCGCGGGCGCGAATTATAGGTGGAACTCATACTGAATCCGTAAGCGCCCGCCGCACATACCGCCAGCACAGCACCCGCTGTCAATGACAGCTTCCTGTCACGGCCGAGAAAATCACCTGTTTCGCACACCGGCCCCACGATATCGTAGGTATCGCATCCGGCGCCGGGCGACTGTTCCGTCAGCGGCACAATGTCATGCCATGCATTATACAGCGACGGCCTCAGGATATCGTTCATGGCGGCGTCAACAATGCCAAAATTCCTGTGGAGGGTCTTTTTGACATATTCAACACGCGTCAGCAGCACCCCGGCGTTGCCGACAATACTGCGGCCGGGTTCCACGACTAATTCGTAATCCTTCCCGGAAAATATATCGCGCACGGCACCGATATAATCCGCCGCAGCCGGAGGTGTTTCATCCCGGTAGTTAATGCCCAGGCCACCACCGACATCGACATGCATGAGGGAGATGCCCTTGCCTTCAATCTGTTCGATCAATGCCCGCAATCGTTTCAGTGCATCAATAAAGGGGGTGAGCACCGTAATCTGCGAACCGATATGACAATCGATGCCGATGACCTGTATGTGGGTCATGGCCGCCGCCCGTTCATACAGGGCCAGGGCGTCTTCGTAAGGGATCCCGAACTTGTTTTCCCTGAGACCGGTGGCAATGTAGGGATGCGTATCCACATCAATGTCGGGATTCACGCGCAGCGATACCGGCGCACGCTTTCCCGCTGCAGCGGCGATCCGGTCGATTTGCTCCAGTTCTTCCGCTGATTCCACGTTGAAGCACTTGATGCCCGCCTCCAGTGCACGCTGTATTTCATCTCTGCGTTTGCCGACGCCGGAAAATACCACCTTGTGCGGATCGCCTCCGGCGCGTATGACTCGTTCGAATTCGCCGATGGACACGATGTCGAACCCTGAACCGAGGCGCGCCAGGATATTGAGTATCGCTATATTGGAATTGGCCTTGACGGCATAACAGATGAGGTGCGTCTGGGCGTCAAATGCCTTGTCAAAGGCGCGCCATTGCTGTTCGATCGCGGCACGCGAATAGACATAACAGGGGGTACCATGGCGCCTAACCACCTCCGACAACGGCACACCTTCGGCACCAAGTTGGCCGTTTGCATAGGCGAAGGCAGCCATGGTTCAGGCGCTGTTGATGGTGGTATCCGCGCGGGATTGCTTGTTTTCAGGGTGATACAAATCACCCTTCTGCCCGCATGCGGCCAAAAGCAAGTATAAACAGATAAGCAACCACCTTATCATGTGTGATCGACGGGGAAGCATAGGCGTCTCCAGACGTTATGAACATCAATGCATTGAAGATGGCGAATATTAGCACCCTTGAAAAACGACTTGAAATTGTTTTACCAATCTGTTTTACCAATCTTGCAAGGATCGCCGGTCTGTTGAATCACCCAGGGAGCATGAATAGTCCATGTCAATGACCACTGATGCCGTTATCATCGAACCGGCTGCCAGCCACCGGGCCAGTGTCATCTGGTTGCACGGCCTCGGCGCCGATGGTCATGATTTTGAGCTGATCGTTCCCGAACTGCGACTGCCGGACACGCACGGCATACGCTTCATCTTCCCTCACGCCCCCATACGCCCCATTACCATTAACGGCGGCATGGCCATGCGTGCCTGGTATGACGTGAAAACCCAGGATCTGCGCCGGGAGGAAGACGCGGATGCCATCGAAGAATCGACACAGATAGTCAACCGTTTCATTGCCGCAGAAATCAATGCCAGTATTGCTGCGCACAGGATCGTCCTTGCCGGTTTCTCCCAGGGCGGGGCGATCACGCTCCATTGCGGGCTGCGTTATCCGCAACGCCTGGCCGGTCTGATTGCCTTGTCATCTTACCTGCCGCTTTCTGGGCGACTCGCCGCTGAAAAAAGCACGTCCGGCAAGACCGTGCCTATATTGATGTTGCATGGCGTGTTTGACCCGGTCATCCCCATGCAGGCAGGACTGCAATCCCGCGATTTGCTGAAGCAGGCGGGGTATGACGTTGAATGGCAAACTTACCCGATGCAACACTCCGTGTGCCTGGAAGAGATACAGCACATCGGCCGCTGGCTTGAAAAGACGCTGGCACCACCTTGAGGCGGCCTATGGATGTATGCAATGGCGTGTCTTCCCACGGGGATCGGTTGGCCATCAGTAAAACGTGAAGTCGATCCCTAGCGACCTCGTCGCCGGGGCCTTTTGGATCCACCACCCGGCCGCTGGTGTTTCCCATGCGCATGCGGCCGCCGGATGCTGTACGCCACCGGGGGCGCCGGCGCGACCAGCAATGAATCATCCACTCTGGATACCGGGATACGGTAACCCAGTAAACGTTCTATGTCGGCCAGTGAAAAAACATATTCCTCGCATACAAAGCTCACGGCATCGCCGCTGGCGCCGGCACGTGCCGTCCGCCCGACGCGATGCACATAGTCTTCGGCATTTTGCGGGAGATCGTAATTAAAGATATGGCTCACGTCCGGGATATGCAGCCCGCGCGCCGCCAGGTCGGTCGCCACCAATATCGGCAACATTCCTTCGGAGAATTCCTGAAACAGTTGCTGGCGTTTGTGCTGCGGCACGTCGCCGGACAGAATGGCGGCATGGTAATTGTTGCCTTCGAGGTAACCCCAGATCTTTTCGGCGGTGCGCTTGGTATTGACAAAAATTATTGTGCGCTTGGGATCTATCTTACGTAATAAGCCAAGCAGCAAGGGGATCTTCTCATCACTCCCGGCGTGATAGAGCGTCTGGGTGATCCTGTCCGCCGTCACCTGTTCGGGGTTGATGCGGATCATTTTCGGGTTGTTCATGTGTTCATAGGCCAGTTCCGCCACCCGGAAGGACAGGGTCGCCGAAAACAACATGCTGAGCCGTTCCTGCGGCTTGCGCATGCGGCGAAACACGTAACGCACGTCCTTGATAAAACCCAGATCAAACATGCGATCCGCTTCATCCAACACGAAAACTTCCACTGATTTGAGGTTGAAAATATCCTGTTTGAAATAATCGAGCAGGCGACCGGGTGTTCCAATCAATACATCCACGCCTTCTGCCAGTTGCGCGCGCTGTTTGTCATAATCCACGCCCCCATACACCAGCCCCAGCGCCAAGTTGGCGTATTTGTTCAGCTGCACGGCATCCTTGTGGATCTGGATGGCGAGTTCGCGGGTGGGGGAAATGATCAACGCCCGCGGCTGTTTTTTGTGACTCTGAACCGCAGGCGGGCGCGTCAACAACAGGTTCATAATCGCGAGCAGGAAAGCGACCGTTTTGCCCGTGCCGGTCTGCGCCTGGCCGGCAATGTCATGGCCGGCCAGGATTACCGGCAGACTTTCCGCCTGGATGGGCGTACAGTGCGTGAATCCGGCGTCATCCAGGGCCTGAATCAGGCGCGGATCCAGCGGAAATTGCCTGAACGTTAAATCAACTGTGTGTGGTGCCGCCATGCTGCTAAAAGACTTGCAGCCGGAGTCGCAGGTTATGATCGTTCACAACTTGCAATCCTGCGGTAATTTGGTTGAAACTATTGTTGTCATAATGAACACGGGAAAGGCATACCTTACAATGAGCACTAATATTATTCATGTTACAGATTCAAGTTTTGAAGATGAAGTCCTGAAATCCGAGATGCCGGTGATGCTCGATTTCTGGGCCGAGTGGTGTGGTCCCTGCAAGGCGATCGCGCCGGTCCTGGAAGAACTGGCCCAAGAATACAACGGCAAGATGGTTGTGGCAAAAATAAATGTGGATCAGAATCCCTCCACGCCACAGAAATACGCCGTGCGTGGCATACCCACACTGATGATATTCCAGAACGGCAACGTCATAGGCACCAAGGTCGGACAGGCCTCCAAATCCCAGTTATCAGCGTTTATTGACAGCACCATCTGAAAAAAACATCCAATTTTGACTGGACGAACGCAAAAGCGCGTGCTAATTTAACAGAAAACAAGTACAACCTGTCTTTTCCGGTTACCAAATTCCCCTGATCTTTTAGTTTTGCGTTACATATCGCTTGAGTAATCCGATAAACCGGATCAGCCAGACCAAGATTAAAGATTTTTACTGCAATAACCTCGACTGGAGTCCATGAACCTTACTGAATTAAAGCAGCAGCCTGCCTCAGAGCTGATCACGCTTTCCGAAACCCTGGGACTGGACGGGCTGGCTCGTTCCCGCAAACAGGATGTCATTTTCGAAATCCTCAAGGCCCAGGCCAAAAAAGGCGAGGATATCTACGGGGACGGCGTGCTGGAAATCCTGCAGGACGGCTTCGGTTTCCTGCGCTCGGCCGACAGCTCTTATCTGGCCGGCCCGGACGACATCTATGTCTCCCCCAGCCAGATCCGGCGATTTAATTTAAGAACGGGGGACAACATATCGGGGAAGATACGCCCCCCCAAGGAAGGTGAACGATACTTCGCCCTCCTCAAAGTCAACGAAATCAATTTTGAACTCCCCGAAAAAGCCAAACACAAAATCCTCTTCGAAAACCTGACGCCGCTGTTCGCGCACAGCCGGTTTAAACTCGAGATTGGCAACGGCAGCACCGAGGATTTGACACCGCGCGTCATCGATCTGGCCACGCCCATCGGCAAGGGCCAGAGAGGTTTGATCGTTTCACCGCCCAAGGCGGGGAAAACGATGATCCTGCAAAGCATTGCCCAGTCGATCACGCACAATCACCCGGAATGTCACCTGATTGTTATGCTTATTGATGAACGTCCGGAGGAAGTCACGGAGATGGAGCGCACCACCCATGCGGAGGTGATCTCCAGCACCTTTGACGAACCGGCCAGCCGCCATGTGCAGGTGGCGGAAATGGTGATCGAACGCGCCAAGCGACTCGTTGAGCACAAGAAGGACGTTGTGATCCTGCTCGATTCCATCACCCGCCTGGCCCGCGCCTACAACACCGTGGTGCCTGCCTCGGGCAAGGTGCTGACCGGCGGTGTGGATGCCAATGCCCTGCAAAGACCGAAGCGTTTCTTCGGCGCTGCGCGTAACATTGAGGAAGGCGGAAGCCTCACCATCCTCGCCACGGCCCTCATTGATACCGGCTCCAGGATGGATGATGTGATCTACGAGGAATTCAAAGGCACCGGCAACATGGAATTGCATCTCGATCGCACCATTGCGGAAAAGCGTGTGTACCCTGCAATCAACATCAACCGCTCCGGCACCCGCCGCGAAGAACTGCTGACGGAGAAGGACGAGCTGCAGAAGATATGGATCCTGCGCAAACTGCTGCACCCCATGGATGACACGGCCGCAATGGAATTCCTGCTGGAACGCCTCAAGGCGACGAAGACGAATGCTGAATTCTTCGACGCGATGAAGCGTCAGTAGGATTTAACTCGTTTCACGTTTCACGCTCTACGCTTCACGCTTCATTAGCGTCTTCTTTCTGATAATACTGCATCAGGATCTCGGCGACTTCCGGATGCGCAAATTCCTGCGGAAGCGGTTGTCCCGCAGCGAGTAACTCGCGCACCTTGGTTCCCGACAGATTTACAAAATCCTCAGGTTTGTGATCCGGCGCATCGCGCATCATCACCACCTTGTGCAATTTTTTCGAATAGGCCGTATTGTCCGCCTTGAAAATATGGATCTTGAGCGCATCTTTGGGAAGTGTATCGAAGATTGCCTGGGCATCAAACGGGCCGTAATAACTGCCGACACCGGCGTGGTCGCGGCCGACGATCAGATGTGTGCAACCGACATTCTGTCTGAACACGGCATGTAACACGGCCTCGCGCGGACCGGCATAGAGCATGTCGAAACCATAACCTGTCACCATGACGGTGTTGGGCGGGAAATACAGTTCCACCATTTTCCGGATCGCGGCATCGCGCACATCGGCAGGGATGTCGCCCTTCTTCAGTTTGCCGAGCAGCATGTGGATCAAAATACCGTCCGCCTTGACCGCATCTTTGGCCATCTTGCACAGCTCTTCATGCGCACGGTGCATGGGATTGCGGGTCTGGAAGGCAACAACGGTGTTCCAGCCCTTGGCCTTGATCTCATTCCGTATCTGGGGCGCGGTACGGAAGGTGCCGGGGAAATCCTTTTCGAAATAACTGTAATTCAGCGCCTCGATCGGACCAGAGATCAGATATTTCCCCGCAGGCATGAACGTCGCCACGCCGGGATGCGCCGGATCCAGCGTGCCAAAGGTCTTCTCCACCATCATTTTCAGTTGTTCATCCTTGATCTCGTCTATGGCCTCTACGGTCTGCACGGCGAGTATCGGCTGCCCTTCCACGTTGGGATCGCGCAACGCAATCCTGCGGGCGCCACGGATGGCATCAATATTTTTTGTCCGGTTTACGCAGGGGACAGGCCAGAACAAACCTGCTGTGGTACGCATGGTAGCGGCCACGCTCTCGGCATCGGCGAGGCTCATGTAGCCCGTCAGCGGGTTGAAATATCCTGCACCCAGCATGACGGCATTGGCGGCGGCGGCCGAGTCCAGCACCAGGGCGGGCAGCGCCTCCGCCTCCTTCAGCAACACGGCGCGCCTGTCGGCATCTTCAACAATTAAAGGCTTGAGCACATCAGAGCCGTGCGGTTTGATCATTCTTTTGTCTCCTGCTTGATTAATGAAATCCGCCCCACGGCGGAAAAATGGCCGCTAACAATACCTAGATACAAAATAATTTCAAGATTTGATTATTCTCCTTGTGCGGGTTCGGCAGGGCCGGGCCGGAAGGAATAAACGTTGTTCTCTTTTATGATATCGCCGGTGTGGAGCGGAAATCGACCGTTCCTTTTGTCCTCGAAATAGAATTGCAGCGTCTGCCGGATCGTGGCAAAGGCGAGGTCCTGCCAGGGGATTTCAGATTCCTTAAATAATCTAACCTCCGTGCTCTCACGTCCCGGCGCGAAATCCAGATCGAGGAGTACCGAGCGGAACATCAAGTAGACCTGATTTACATGCGGGAGATTGAATACCGCATACAAATCATGGACCTGCACCCGCGCCTTTGCCTCTTCCAGTGTCTCGCGCACCGCTGCCTCCAGGCTGGTCTCGCCCAGTTCCATGAACCCCGCAGGCAACGTCCAGAATCCCGCGCGCGGCTCTATGGCCCGCTTGCACAACAAGATCCGGTCTTCGTGCACGGGAATGCAACCCGCCACCACCTTCGGGTTCAGGTAATGCACGGCATTGCATGCAGTGCAGACATGTCGCATCCGGTCATCGTCCGGCGGGATCATGATAACGACGGGTTGTCCGCAAAGACTGCAGAAATTCATCTCTTGTGTAATCCTCGGGGATTTATAAGGGCCGCCACATCGGGCCAGATATTATCGAGCATCTGCCGTTGCGCCCCGGCGACAGGATGCATGTTGTCACTCTGCAACAATTCCGGATGATCGGCAATATGATCAAGGATAAACCTGCCCAGTGTAACGCTGTGCCGGCCGGCGAGGTCACGATAGATCTTTATGAATCTGTCGTTGTAGGCATGGCCATAGTTGGGGGGAAGTTGCATCGGAAGCAACAACACGCGCGCGCCGGCAGCCTGCAGTCGTGTGATGATGCCGGAGAGATTTGCGGACGTTTCTTCAAGCGGCAACCCGCGCAGGCCGTCATTCGCGCCGAGTTCCACGATCGCAATGGCCGGCGTCATGTTTGCCAGCAGATCATCGAGTCGTGCCAGACCGCCGGCCGTGGTCTCACCGCTGATGCTGGCATTGACGACGGTATAGTCAGGGCCGGAATGTGCGAGGCGTTCCTCGAGGAGTCTGACCCAGCCCAGTTGCACAGGGATGCCGTAACCCGCACTCAGGCTATCGCCGAGCACCAGTATTATTTTGTTACCGGCCAAAACCGGTAAACTGGCAAACCACAGACACAAGAACAGGGTTGTGCGTAACATGAATACATCCTCAAGGCAGATGGTGCAGGCCATGCAACTGGGCAAGCAAGTCTCAAGTCCCGCAGGGCCGCTCACCATTTTGCAGGACATCAATCTCGACATTATATCGGGAGAAAGCGTCGCCATCATCGGCGTGTCCGGCTCCGGCAAGTCTACACTGCTCGGACTGCTGGCCGGCTTGGATGTTCCCACGCAGGGCCGGGTCGTGCTGGACGGCATTGATCTCGGCACGCTGGATGAGGACGGCCGTGCCCGCGTACGCAACAAGCGCGTCGGTTTTGTCTTCCAGTCCTTTCAGCTCTTGTCCAGCCTGACCGCACTTGAAAATGTAATGCTGCCGCTGGAGCTGGCCGAGGTCAACGACGCCCGCGCGGTGGCCACCGTGCGCCTCGCAGAGGCCGGACTGGGTGAGCGCCTACATCATTATCCCGCACAGTTGTCCGGCGGTGAGCAGCAGCGCGTGGCGATTGCACGTGCCTTTGCCGGCAATCCCGGCGTATTGTTCGCCGACGAGCCCACCGGCAACCTGGATGAGGTCACCGCGCAGAACATCATCCAGTTGTTGTTCAGACTGAACCGTGAACACGGCGCCACCCTAATCGTCGTCACCCACGATCAGAACATCGCCCGTTATTGCGACCGCCGGCTCACTCTCGCGGGCGGCAGGATCGTCCCGACGGCACCATGAAGATCATTTCCTTTGCCCTGCGGAGTCTGCTGCGTGACTGGCGCGCAGGCGAACTACGGATGATGATCGCCGCTATTTTCATAGCCGTTGCCGCTGTGACGACCGTGGGGTTCTTCACCGATCGCGTGGCACAGGCCACCAACCGGCAGTCCACTACACTGCTCGCGGCTGACCTCGTGCTCCAGGCCAACACACCGATCCGGCCGGTGCTGATCGAGCTTGCCCATGCACACGGACTGCGCACCACCACAACTCTGGGTTTTCGCAGTGTTGTCGTCGCCGGCGACAATCTGCAACTCGCCGAGATCAAGGCCGTTGAGTCCGGCTATCCGTTGCGTGGCAAACTCCGTATTGCGCATTTTCTGTTCGGTGATGAAACCGTCACTGCTGCATTG
>Ga0315281_10014744_pt1 | contig 10519 bp, 12 predicted proteins | sample YL17G07_0_MG_FD_204540 | JGI IMG/M metagenome (GOLD analysis project Ga0315281, IMG submission 204540) | Sediment microbial communities from Yellowstone Lake, YNP, Wyoming, USA - YL17G07_0 | ecosystem: Environmental > Aquatic > Freshwater > Lake > Sediment | place: USA: Wyoming | collected...
TATTCGGGAGAACTGCAAATCATAGAAAGGCCCTTTTAAGAGGACTCGTGAACTCTCTTTTTGAGCATGAGAGGATTGAAACTACAGTTGCAAAGGCAAAAGAGGTAAAAAGGATTGCTGAGCGGGTTATAACACTCGGCATCAAAGGAGATTTACATTCAAAACGAATTGCCATTTCATATCTTTCTAACAGGGCTACTATGTCAAAGCTCTTCAGTGAAATAGCACCAAGGCTTTCAGGGAGAAATGGTGGGTATCTCAGGATTATACAGACAAGAAATAGAGTTAACGACTCTGCACCGCTGGCTGTGCTTGAATTTGTTGATTATGAAGCTGTAAGGAAATCCAAGGAAACAAAATCTGAGAAAAAAGGGTCAGAGAAGTCAAAATGAGTCTTATCCATGCTTAAAACATATATCAAAGGCATATGAAATGGAAACACTTCTTAAGACAGAGCATCCGTATATTGTTAGAAAATCAGGGGTATGTGGTGGTTCTCCTATTATTGATGGCTCAAGAATTACTGTCAGACTGATTGCACAGCTTGTAAAAACAGGATCTTCAGCCGAAGAAATTCTTGCCTCTTATCCACACCTTTCCCTTGCACAGATTCACGATGCAATTAGTTACTACTTTGACCATAGGGAAGAAATTGAACAGGATATTGAGGATAATAAAATCAGGAATATCTTGAAAAAATATAATCTGAGACTTATTCCACATAGTGAAATGGATGGCGTGGGGCGGATTGTAACGGAGAAAGAATTCGAGTCACTTACAGAAGTGGAAAAAGAAAAGGCGTATACCTGGGGAACCCTTCCTGAAGAATGGGAGTAACAGAAGTTACTCAGCCTATCAGACTTTATCTTGACGAAATGATTCCTGTAGTTTTAGCAGTCGTATTATGTCAATATGGTTTCGATGTGCTTACTGCTAAAGAGGCTAATATGTTTGGTAAAAGCGACGAAGATCAACTTGCCTTTGCGGTATCAAATCGGAGAGCAATTATAACTTTTAATATCAAAGACTTTATTTTGTTACATCAATCATGGCTTTCGGAAGGAAAGAAACACTTTGGAATAATAGTTTCTCCAGAAATAAGAATTTCCAAATTAATTTATCTCTGTTTGAGATTGTTAGGGAGAACAGAAAGCAAGGATTTAGAAAATCAACTGAGATTTCTACAAGAATTTGTATAGCGATGCAACTATTCCTATATTCGTAACATCAAAAAATGAATTTTGAAGATGCGACCCTCTATCCTTTTTCCCACTTAATTCCTTTCGACTTATCATGTGCTATAAAATTCGGGAACATAAAGAGTAAACTTAGAGCTATTGGAAAACCTACAGGTGAAGTTGATGCGCTAATTGCTGCAACCGCTTTAACACACGATGCTGTTCTTGTGACCAATAATCCAAAGCACTTTAAAAATATAGAAGGGCTGAAGATGGAGAACTGGTTAGAGTAGTTTTTTAAAAGGATGTGTCCTTCTACCGCAATGTAAATTTTTCCTTTAGTGAAGTTTGAAGACCCCTACTTTCCCTTGAATTTTTTTATCTCATGATCTTTATCAAATGAATTTTGAAGGTGCGACCCTCTGTTGTTCTCCTTAAGTCTTATCCATAAGAAATAAATATTCCTCAAAAGAAATAACTCAGACTTTTTAGTGAAGTCTGAAGACCTCTGTTTTCCCTTGAATTCTTTTATCTCATGACCTTTATCAAATGAATTTCGAAGGTGCCCTCAGCTGTTCCTCTCTCAATGCCTGACACCTTTGCCCCTTCCTAAAGTGTGAGTAAAATGTGAATGCTTGGCTTTTCAATTTGTCCTCCTAAAGGTAACCGATGGAAAATCAGGCCAGTAATATTTCCCTGCCATTTTTACCACTAAATAAGTTGAAGAAATTGATACCACTTCATCATAACGATCAGGATAAAGCGGATCCTGTGGGAAATAAATTCTTTTCAAATTCTCATCGACGAAGTAATTTTCAGATCCGAGTATATTGCCCTTTTTATCGGACCATATAACTGTACAATCATTTCCAAATTGCATAGCTACATCATAAGAATCGACCCGCTCCCATCTACCAAGTAATAGCCCCTGTATCGCCCCATTAGAAGAACAGCTTAAACCATAATTAGCTATATTAAATTGGATAGCTTGATCTGTAGTGGCAAGTCCCAAGTCAAGCCAGTATGATGTATTGCCAAAGCTAAAACAAGGAATATGGAGTATATTTGTTTCAAAATCGAAAGAAGCACATTGTGAGGCACTGCCAATTGAACCATTATCACCAAAAGTTTCTAATATCAAATTGGAACCAAAAAGTCCCAAATTGATCCAATATGAAGTATTTCCCAGATTCAAACAGGGAACGTGAAGAGTGTTTGAATCAGAGTCCCACCATGCACATTGCTCTGCTTGTAAATCTGTGACGCTGATCCAGAGACCAAGAAATAAAACTACAACCAAGACGCCGCATTGTTTTAAAGATCCAATTATCATCATAACTCCTTTCTCAAACCCACAAATGTTATCGACAATGTGAACCTGACCGAGAGAACCTTTTTTTCATACTTTCTACTTCACTGATTGAGTCCTTTGAGCAAATTCCTCGGTAAGAGCCTTATTTTTTAATTCTATCTCTCGATAATGTCGGTACTTTTCCTCTTGTTGTTTTGATTTCATTGAGGATTTTATCAGGGAAGAACTATAAACTCCAAAGTTTTTAACCCCGATTCTATCAAAATTTCCTGATTGGTCAAATCGAACAATACCATCGACAGCACCAAGAGAATCAGCTATGTAAAGACGTCCTTGAGTATCAAATCCCATATCTTCTGGGAAGGCGCTGAGACCTGCTGTTCCTGCCTTGATAAATTCTCCCAGAAAAGTGCTGTTACTACCAAAACGGAGAACATTCCATATTGTAGAATTGGAATCAGTTCCTAACATAACGTTTCCGACATAAAGATTATCATTATAGTCTACTGCTAAATTTGCTGCGTATTTAAATCCATTGATACCATCTTGTACTATTTTTCCTTTAAAGTTTCCGTTTGAATCAAATTTCGAGACTACTCCTGGACCTCCAACGTAAAGATTTCCATTTGAATCAATTGCCAGAGAGACAGGAACAAATACATCATCATCTCCTAACTTAATAACATTAGTTAAATTCTGTCCATTTGAGTCAATGCGAACAACAATGTTATTAGAGGATGTAAAAGGTGCCACATACAATTGCCCTTGGGCATTCACTACAATGTCCTCAAAAAAATATGCCCCAATATCTTTTTCGTCAAGGAGTCTTCTGACGAATGTTCCTGCACTATTGAAAAGTAAGATTTCATCGATATGTTCCAATGCTGTTCCTACATTCAGAACATTATGAATGTAGAAATTTCCTTGAGAAAAGCGGATATGCTTATCAAAATCAAGTTCTCCTACGCCCTCAGCAATGAAAATTGAGAGACTATCTCCATTGAGCTTAACGACTTTTCCAGATACTGTGGAAATATAAAGGTTATTTAGACTATCGAAAGTCAAGCCTTCGGCAATATCATTGATCGTTACCACGGTGTCTATAAATGGGTCACTCAAAACAGGAGTGGATGGTGTCACAGCATAAACTTGATTGCTTTGAGCTGATTCATTGCCCGCTGCATCATATGCAGATACTGTGTAGCAATACTGTGTTGAAGGACTTAGACCAGTATCGCTTGCTGAGGTTATATTGACTGATTTCAGATAAGAACTATTTCGATAAATTTTATATCCAACTACCCCAACATTGTCTGTCGATGCATTCCATGAGAGGTTTATCTGAGTTGATGAAACAGCAGCAGCAGTAAGCCCGATTGGGATAGAAGGAGGGATAGTATCTCCACCGCAATCGGGAGCGATTGCTATCGCTGTATTGGAGAAACCGCTAGTGGTTGTATCGTTTTTTGCTTTTATTTGATATTGGTAACTCTGCCCTGCAGTCAATCCCGTTGTATTCCAGAAATAAGGAGTGCTGGTGCCAGTAGTGTAAATCCAGCTTCCATTACGATAGACTTCGTACTTAATAGCACCGCTAATAGCATTCCATTGTAGCTCGATACCCGGCGTGCAACCATCACATTTCGGGGTTGCGGTTAAGCCTGTGGGCGCTGAAATTGTTTGAGTTACATCAAAATATGTCTCCCATAAATAGTAGGCGTTTTGGTTTCCTACTGGAGTTACTAAGACATATAAGGAATACCTTCCATTAGGTAAACTGCTAATAGAAATATCTCTATAAAGAGATTCATCAACTGGCCCTGTGGTATTCTCTCTCCACTTTGCGAGTCCCATCGAGAGGGGCTGGAGACTCAGGTCTGATTTTATAATAAAAATATCCGTACTTATTGACGGTGCACTTATTGCAAGATATATATCTATAGGTACACTAAATTCTGGTAAGGATACTTGTAGAGAAAGGGTATTTCCACCCGTAGCAACAGAACCAACACCAATCGGTTTAGCCTCTGAAGGAACTGTATTTACAACAGGTGATTTAGCGGGTAGATAAGAGAAAGATTCTTGCCCAGTGGGTAATGGCATAACATTGCTTTGAGGATGAACTTCATTCCAGAAAAGGCGATATAATCCAGCCGTAGCCTTTAATGCATGAGGAATAAGAGCATTTGCAAGTTGCCTCAAACTGTATTCTCTGGACAAACTATTGAACAAATTATTGGGGTCGCTAAGATATTCAACAATTCCCTGATTAATAACAGTTTGACCGATACAAAGGTCTTCATTATCCCAAAGAGAACGGCTAAACTGAACAAGCTGAGGCTCTGCATTACTTTTGTTCCACAATACATACCGATTATTTCCAATTGCCCAATTTGCCCAATTATCTGCAGTTTCACCTTTTGAAGATGCGGTAGCGAAATATTGTGTTTTTTGATCTGTATACCAGAATAATTTAAACAAGTCTGGTGGGTTAGCTTGATCGTGTACAGAACCCCATTGGAAATAGTTGATTAGATTTTCATATTTATAATATTTGCCAACGCAACTATCCCCATTATAGTTTGTATAAACACCTGAGGCATAATCTTCGAAAAGATCAGAATCACCGTTTACGATAGGATCATGATAGCGATCGTGGGCATGTGCTGGTACTGTCATATCTTGTAGTAGGTGGGCTATGCGACCTAACCAATAATAAGCCTGTTGTCTATCACCACTTGAATATAAAGGGATGGCTTTTCTATCCCAGTAATATTGAGCAAGCCTGTAGGCACTGTCATAGTGTCCAGATTGAAAAAGAAATTTTTTTGGCAACCCGGCGTTATATGCGCCGCCAATGGTATTACAATTGAATCCCCCGATCCAAGGATCGTCCGGGTCCCAGAAATGCTCAAAAAAACCATTCAGCGCATCACCACTACAATTTTCATAAACATCAGCAAACAATTTTACAGCATCTTCCTCCGCAGCGCCCGAAATCAGATCATCTGCTTTTACAGTTCCCCACATAAAATAACGATTAACAGGACTATATATTACCGCTCCTGCTGGGTCTATGCTGTCAGCATCAGCCCGCTGTGAGTAGGTATTAAATTCTAATTTAGCATTTTCATTGTCCAAAATGTTTATTGCCTGTCTTGTTATATACTGGTGTACCGGTTTTCCTTCAGAAATATTTGCGCCATCAATTCCAGCACCGGTATCATAACCAAAAGCAATTTTGTAATATAATAACAACGACATAATTGTTAAGAGAATTCCTACTCTGAATAACAAAGAAGCATCCATATTTGCTTTTAACACAATTCCCTCCATCTAAAAAAGCCAAGCTTTCCAAAGAATCATCCCTTGATAACTCAACTTTTTTCTTTAAAAACCAGCACTTTTTCCTTTCTTACAAAGGATTTAACTTTATCGGGAAGCCAGCTATCTGAAAATTAAAAGTAATCCTTTCTTGCTTGTAAGTAGAAAACCTGCTCGCTGCCCTTAAAAGATCCCTGCAACAGACTTGGATAACCCTTCCATCATAGGCCCCAAAGCCTCTTCAATCGCAAGGTTGACTTTATTAGCTGTGGAGGCAATCCTAGTCTGGTAACGCTTCCTGTTTACAGTGGTCTTGCTTGTCTGTTGGAGTGTAGTTCCTTTACCTTTCTGTAAATCAGATTGTACAATCTGTTCTACTTGCTCTGGAGATTTCTCAGAGATCATTAAATCAGTGATAATGGTGTAGGTGACGTCTTTGACTAAGGAACCAGATACTAGTTCAGCAGCACCTCCTAAGAGTCCGCCAATCCCTGCTCCATAGCCTACACCTTTATAACCTCCAGTGGCTCCGCCGATCATAGCACCAGCTGTTGCTCCAGCCAGAGTGCCACCATAACCAGCATAAAGAGATTCCCTGATTGCAGACGGATCAGCTTTGCCAACGTATAAGATGTTTCCCTGTAAGATGTAGAAAGCTTCCTGAGGGGTTGCTGCCACGGTGTATCCCTTAGATTGAAGTCTGCTAATAAGCGGTGATTTGATATCAATATCTTTGTCTGAGGTGTTTCTAATATCCACGAAGATAGTTCGTTCCACTTGTGTTTCAATGTCTAAGAAGATAGTATCTGACATCTTGGTTTCTACCTTCAAGTCCTTTTTCTCTAACGCAATCTGTGCGGCTGCACAACTAAGACAAATAAAACAGATGATGATCAAGAAAAAATACCTATATGTTCTCATAATCCCCTCCTATCCATTAAAAAAGGGCAGCATGCAAACCGCCCCTATAATCCAAAAATTTAGAGTAATGTCTTGAGTCATTGTAGAAATAATGCCAGAGGTTATTTACCCCATTTTCCCCTCTTCGTTCCCTAACAATCAACAACAATTTATGGGTATTATTTGTGATAACGACCATCTTATACCAGATATAGACTTATTTTGTCAAGATATAGACTTATATTGTCAAGTCAATAACCAACAGAATGCTTCCTGTTACATTGGACTGGATTTGTCTATATTCTATTCCATAAATGGAGTCTAATATGCTTGAAGGTGTTGAAAAACTCATAGGAATCAGCATAGCCAGAATAAGGAAGGATAGAGAACTGACACAGGCTCAGTTAGCGGAAATGATTGATACTACAGTGGAGACTATTTCAAGGCTTGAGCGTGGAGTATCCGTACCATCTCTGAAAACCCTTGAAAAGATAAGTAAGGCATTGCATGTCCACTTCAAAGAACTTTTTAATTTTGAATACCCCTCACTTAAAAAGCCCTCTTCAAAGGAAAGTGAAAAACTCCTTGCTTACCTTCATACAAAAAGACCAGAAGATATCAGGATGTGCTACCGAATTTTAAAAAACATCTTTGAACAGATCGAAAAAATTTACCAGCCGAAGAAATAGCCGGGGAAATATCAAAGAAAGCAGTTCTAAAAATATTGTCCTTCAGGTCGCAAGGCTTGCAGCAAGAGAGAAAACTTAAATAATTACCTCACCCAATTTTCTCAATAAAAACCTTTGCAGCCTTGAGTGCATCCTTGATCACATTTCTATCATAAAGCAACCCTCTATAATAGCCTGCAATATGCAGCATGTCATAAAGCATTTCGAACTCCCGCATTAACTTTCCATTATGAACAGCTACGTGTTTTTGTAATACCTCTCTGTATGCATCCACTGATTTAGGGAGTTCCTTTTTCTTAAGACCCTTTTTTGAAATAAGATATTCATTTATTGCTTCTAAAATAGCGAGGTAAGCAGTCCCAAATGCTTCTCTCACAGGTTTAATATCTGTATATATGTTATCCTCTATAGGAGCTGATTTTAGTATCTCTTTTGCGTTATTTAAATATCTCAATGACTCTTTCATTTAAACTCCCTTATAATAAGTTAATCACATTTGTGCCCCTGCCGTCAATGTAAATTGAGATCGCTGAAAAACCTGTATAATTATCGAGAATATCATGCTGAACACTGAAAGTGTCATTCTGAACTGAGTTCAGAATCTCTTCAGGGCAGGCTTGTTTCGGCATCTCATAAAATCAATTGGTTATGAGATCCTGAAATAAATTCAGGATGACACAAACGTACTTTGTCAGCACTCTCACTTTAGAAAAATTGTTAAGGTATCTTTCATGATGTATAATAAATCAAATTGATTTTATAGGATATATTTTCTCCTGATTTCTAAATGATGATACGAGGAGGCTATCATGGGAAAACTTACAATAGATATATCAGATGAACTCATGAAACTTTTTCCTTCAAAAAAGGAGGCAAAATCTGAAGCAAAACAGGCCATAGTTTTTGACCTTGTACGGCGTGGGAAGATATCCAAAGGAAGGGCCGCCGAGTTACTCGGTATAAGCCTTTGGGATTTGCCAGAACTCCTTGCTCAATATGATATCCCGTGGTTTGATTATTCACCCGATGATTTAAAATGTGACCTTGATACCTTGAAAGAGTTAGAAAATAAAGGCAAATAGTTGAGAACAGAATAGGAAGTACCTCCACGTAGGTGAAGTTGAAGCAATCGCACTTGCTAAGGATATAAAAGCTGACCTTGTAATCTTAGATGATAAAAAGGCGAGGAAACTTGCAGAAAAAGAAGGTCTAAAAGTAACTGGGCTCCTTGCCTTGGTAATAATGGCTAAGAAGAGAGGAATTATAGCAAGAGTAAAGCCGATAGTTGATGACCTGAGAAGACACGGTTTCTTTGTTGGGAAAGATATATATGTTGAAATTTTGAAACTTTCTGGTGAGATAAGTGACTAACGTCTTCTTTTCAGACCTTCGGCTACTGCTATATGGACGCTTTCATTTGTATAGAATGCAAGTTTAGCCAAGATATGCTTTTAGTTTTGATGGAAATTTCTTTGACAGTTTCTTGATATTTTCTTTTCGTTGTCTAATCTCTTCATCAAATATAGCCTGGTTTTCATAATAATACGAAAGGGCATCATGAATTGCTTCGAGGGTTAAGTGAGGATGGGCGTCTACAATCTGGTCTGGAGTAAGTCCAAGCCTATCATACTCTATGGCAATATCTATTACCCTTACTCTTGTGCCAGATATAACAGGGCTACCCCGTGATATTTTTGGATTGATGGAGATATACGGATATTTTGATTGCTTGGATATTACTGCTTTCAGCATTTACTGCCTCCTTTTTGAGAAATTATACCACAATTAAAGCAGGGTTATTCAGGGCAAAATTTGCCCCGTCGAATTTCATGCAATACATCCATGATTTTCTTCTCAAGACCTTCAGCTTATCAAAAAAGCCCGTCGGATTTTGAATAGAACATTTTCAAAGGTTTAATCCGCCTAACGCTTTATATCTTAAAGACTTTAAACCTCAAATGCATCCTTGATATGCTCAATCTCCCTTTCCCTGCCATCCGTGTAAAAAATGCTGAGAACATCAAACCTAACGGAAGATTCTTTTACCTGCCTTTTCAAGTAGAGTAATGCTAAATTTTTCAGTTTTTGCCTTTTCTTTTTATTGACTGCTTCGAAGGGATATCCGAAGGAATCGTTTGTCCTTGTCTTTACTTCAACGAATACAATAGTGTTACCATCCCTTGCAATGATATCAATCTCACCAACGGAAGTCTTATAGTTTCTCTCGATGATCCTATAGCCTTTTTTCTTGAGGAATTGTATCGCGAGGTCTTCACCCTTACTGCCGAGGGCTTTCATATCCTTCTAACCTATTAAGGAGCTTGGGTATCCCCTCTATATCACTGATCTCTTTTTGACAGAGTAGCTTTAGAAGTTCCCTGAATGAAGAAAACTCTTCCCAATGTCCCTTAAGATTCTCGGATAAAATTTTGTTAAGATCTTCACCCTTCTTATCCCAGTCAAGCAGGAGGATAACCCTGTGAAATCTCTCCGTAATATCTGTGCAAAAGTCATATAGGTTTTTACCGTTGTGGAGTATAATGACCTCACCGGCGAGGCCGAGAGTCTTTAAAGCAGATGCATCTTTTTTCCCCTCTACAATAACAGGAATTCCTTTGTTTATCTCGTACAAGGCTTCAATGACTTCCTTGAGCCTCTCAGCTCTCCCAATATCATGTAGAGAAGGTATCCCCTTATGTTTGCTCGTTAACATTCCTGAATCTCTTTAAATCTCATCGTTGTTAGTTATCCTAACATATTTTTTGTCTATATGTGAGTATTGAAAATATACTAAGAATTGACTCGTTAAATAGCCTTGTTCTTGTGATTTACGTCACCGTAATCTTTACAGACCTTACAGTAACATAAAACGCTATAATTTTTTTTCTAAAGCTATAGGAATATGAACGCCATAAGCGTGTGAAATAAAGGTAAATCCTAAGAGAGGTGTTTGGTTGACATTCGACACATTTTTATATATGTTTAAAGCATGGCGGTAAAATTAGGTCAACTTCTTGTAGCCTCTCATATGATTTCAGAGGACCAGTTAAAGGAAGCCATTAATCTCCAGAGGAGAGAGGGTGGGAGGCTAGGGACGAACCTTGTAACATTAGGTT
>Ga0315281_10014745_pt1 | contig 10519 bp, 6 predicted proteins | sample YL17G07_0_MG_FD_204540 | JGI IMG/M metagenome (GOLD analysis project Ga0315281, IMG submission 204540) | Sediment microbial communities from Yellowstone Lake, YNP, Wyoming, USA - YL17G07_0 | ecosystem: Environmental > Aquatic > Freshwater > Lake > Sediment | place: USA: Wyoming | collected...
CATCATTGCCAGATCGCGAATCAGCGACTCGGGCAAATCGGTGTGCTCGCGAATCTGAAACGCCACGTTTTCGAACGAGGACATGTCGGTGAACAACGCGCCGAACTGGAACAGCATGCCCATCTTCCGGCGCAGCAGATAGAGCTCCTCCGAAGACAGCTTGTTCACCACCTGGCCGGCGACCCGCACTTCCCCCTGCTGGGGTCTGACCGACCCGCCGATCAGCCGCAGCAATGTGGTCTTGCCGCAGCCCGACAATCCCATTATGGCCACGACCTTGCCCTTCGGAACGTTGAGGTTGATCTGGCGCAGAACGGCCCGCTGGTCATAGCCGAAGGTCACGTTGTCGACCTCGACCAGATTGCCTGTGCTCACGGGGATGGGGCGCGAAAAACGAAAGGCGAATTCTAGCCCAGATTGGCAAGCGGCACCATTGCACACTTCTGCCGCGTCCGGCTGCCGGCGCATGAATACAGCCGGGTGGTCCTGGGGTCGTTTGCCCGCGTGGGGGGTCACTCTGCAGGGGCGATGATCAGCGTCCACGATTTCGTATATCATCAGCCGACAGCAACGAATCCACGCCGTCGCCAATGACCGATCCGGTCGTTCGTTTCTCCAAGGTAAGCAAGAGTTTCGCGTCCGCGGCAGTATTGCGTGGGATCGATTTCGCGCTGCCGGCGGGCCAGTTTCTCGGCCTTGCCGGCCTCAATGGCGCCGGCAAGACCACGCTGATCAAGTGTCTGCTCGACTTCTGCAACGTCGATGGGGGCGAAATCGAAATCCAGGGCATCCCGTGCCGCCGGCCGGAAGCGCGATCGCGCCTCGCGTTCCTCCCCGAGCGCTTCATTCCGCCCTATTTCCTGACCGGGCGCGAGTTCGTGCGCGCGATGCTCAGGCTTGCGCGCAAGGGCTACGAAGAGGAGCGTGTACGCAGCATGTTCGACGACCTCGACCTGGAACCCGTGGCGCTCGACAAGCCGGTGCGCTCCTACTCCACGGGCATGACGCAGAAGCTCGGCCTGGCCGCGTGTTTTCTGTCCGAGCGCGACCTGTATGTGCTGGACGAACCGATGAGCGGGCTCGACCCCTCGGCGAGGGCGCGCGTCAAGACGATCCTCGCACGGCTCCATACGGAGGGCCGAACGCTGTTGTTCACCTCGCATTCCCTCGCGGACATCGAGGAAATCTGCGACCATATGCTGATCCTCCACAGGGGAACGTTCGCCTTTTCCGGTGCCCCGCGAGTGCTGCGCGAGCGCTTCGACGAACCCACGCTGGAGAACGCGTTCCTGAAATGCATCGAGGCCCCCTAACATGGCTGAAGACCAGAAGCCGAGCCTGCTGATCGTCGACGACGATCCGCTGATTACCGACACGCTCTCCTACGCGCTCAGCAAGGACTTCGAGGTCCTGGTCAGCGATTCGCGCCCGCATGCAGTCAGCCTGCTGCGGCAGCTCGACAACGCGCCGCAACTCGCGCTGGTGGACTTGGGGCTGCCGCCGACGCCGCACCGTCCGGACGAGGGCTTCCAGTTGATCGCCGATCTGCTCGCGCACTCCCCGCCGATGAAAATCCTGGTCCTGTCGGGCCAGAACGATGCCGCCAACGCCCGTCACGCCCGCACGCTCGGCGCCGCCGAATTCGTCGCCAAGCCCTGCGACCCGGAAAGCCTGAAGAAGATCCTGCTGCACGCGCTACAGTTCCGCGCCGCGGAAATCTCGGGGGAGGGGGCTGCCGACACCGACCCGCTGATTGGCAAGAGCCCGGCGCTGCAGAAGCTGAAGAGCCAGATCAGCCAGTACGCAGACTCGCCGTTTCCTGCATTGATCGAAGGCGAGTCGGGCACCGGCAAGGAACTGGTCGCCGTCCTGCTGCACCGTCTTTCCTGGCGGCGATCGAAACCCTGGTACGCGCTCAATTGCGCCGCCATCGCGCCGACACTGGTCGAGCCGACGCTGTTCGGCTACACCAAGGGCGCCTTCACCGGGGCCACGCAGAACAAGTCCGGCTACTTCGAGGACGCGGGCGATGGCACCCTGTTTCTCGACGAGATCGGTGAATTGCCGCTGGAGCTGCAGGCCAAACTCCTGAGGGTGCTCGAGAACGGCGAATTCCAGCGCGTTGGTGAGACGCAGCAGCGTTTTTCGCGTGCCCGCGTAATCGCCGCGACCAACCGTGACCTTCGGCAGGAGATCCGCAAGGGCCAGTTCCGGCCCGATTTGTATCACCGGCTCTCGGTTTTCACCATCAGTGTGCCGCCGCTGCGCGACATGGACGAGGACAAGGCGGTGCTGCTCGAACACTATCGCCGGTTCTACGCCGAGCAGGCGAAGATGCCGCCATTCTCCCTCGACGACGCGGCACAGAAGGCCTGGCGCGATTACCACTTTCCGGGCAACGTGCGCGAATTGCGCAACGTCGTCATACGCCTGACCACCAAGTACGCCGGCCAGAAGCTCTCGGCTGTAGAGATCGAGCCGGAGTTCGATCTGGAGGCGCCGGTCGACAACGGGGCCGGCCTGCCCGCGGACCCCGGAACGCTGATCGAGCAGGCGCAGCGGCACCTGCAGCGCGAGCGCAATTTCAACCTGGACAACATGCTCAAGGCCTGGGAGCAGGGCTACATCGAGGCTGCCATGAAGCTCACCCGCGGCAACGTCAGCCAGGCGGCCAAGATGCTGGGCATAAACCGCACCACGCTGTACTCGCGCATGGAATCGCTGCAGAAGCTGCAGTAGGTTACGACCCAATCGGAACGGCAAAGAGCCCCACGTAACATGTACCTCGACCATTTCGGGCTGAACGAGCCGCCGTTTCGCATCACGCCCCATACGGACTTCTTCTTCGCCGGCGCGAACCGAGGCGCCACGCTGGAAGCGCTGCTTTATGCAATTACGCATGACGAGGGTATTGTCAAGGTCACCGGGGAGGTGGGCAGCGGAAAGACGATGCTGTGCCGGGTTCTCATGGAGCGCCTGCCCAAGAACGTCGAGACCATCTATCTCGCCAACCCGTCGCTCGCCCGCGACGAGATTCTGTTTGCCGTCGCCGACGAGCTGAAGGTCGAGCTTGCCAATGACCGTCCCAGCCGCCTGATGCGCGCGCTGCTCGAGCACCTGATCGCGCTCTACGCCGAAGGTCGACGCGTGGTGGTGCTGATCGACGAAGCCCACGCCATGCCGCGCGAGACGCTGGAGGAAATCCGCCTGCTGTCGAACCTCGAGGCCAACCGGCACAAGCTGCTGCAAATCGTGCTGTTCGGACAGCCGGAACTCGACGACCACCTCAACACGGCGGACCTGCGCCAGTTGATGGAGCGCATCACCCACACCTTCTGCCTCGAGCCGCTGGTCCGCGGTGACATCGAGCGCTACATCGATTTTCGCATGCGCGCCGCGGGCTATCGCGGACCCAACGTCTTCTCCGCAAATGCGATTCGCCGCATCGCGGATGCTTCCGAGGGTCTCACTCGCCGCATAAACATCCTCGCGGACAAGTCGCTGCTGGCCGCATTTGCGGAAAACGCGCATGCGGTGACGGTAAAGGAAGTGCGCCGGGCGATACGCGATTCCGAGTTCTATCGTGCAAAAAGGAACTGGCGCCCGTTCGCGCTTGCCGCGGCAGGTGTTGCCGGAGGGCTTGCAATCGGCTTGAGCGCCCATTTGCTGCTCTTGCACCCCGCTCCCTCCGGTGCAGCGCCGCCAAGCGCTGCAGTGACGACCCTCCCGGCGCAGGCTCCGGCGCCATTGGCGCAAGCGGCGCGAACTCCGGTCGCCGCTGCGGCGGCCTCGAAAGAGCTACCCTCTGCGGTCGCGCCTTCCGCAAATTCAGCCAACCCGGCACCCTCCTCCACAGGATCGCCGCCGGACCCTGCGATCGCGCAGCCCGGGCCTGCCGCGCAGCGTTCGCCGGATCGCCCGGCCGAGGCGCAGACTGCCGAGGAACGCAGGAAGGCAGCCGAACCACCGCTGAAATCGCAGCCACGCGAGCGAGTCAAGCTCGCCCAAGAGCGGTATGCCGCCACCCAGGAATGGCTGAAAACCACACCCGGGAACTTCTATTCAATCCAGCTTCTCACCGCTAAGGACTCGGAACTGGTGCGGCTGGAAGGCTTCTTGCTCAAAGCCTTCAAGATGGTGCCTAGGGAGGATTTTCACGTCTACAGCGTCAAGATCGACGGCGTGCAGTGTTATCGCGCCGCGTACGGCCTGTACCCGAGTATCGAGGAGACGCGTGCAGCGATGCGCGAACTGCCGCCGCTGCTCGCAGCACAGAAACCGTATTACCGATCGGTCGAGCGCATGCGGAGTCAGAACCGGCAATAATGGATACTGGACAAGCCAAATCAACGTGTTAGAGTATAAACTTACCCTGTTTCCAAAACTCCAAAACTCACAAGGGATTCGATCCGCCTTATGATCATGCGCGGTTTGTACATTGTTTCGTTGGGGCTTTTGATTGGCGCCTGTGCTCAGGCGCCAATGAAGCCATCGCAGAGCCACGTCCAGGCGGACGGCCCTGCTCCGACCGGCGCAATTCCGGCACCCGTCCAGATCTCGACGGTGCTTCCCAAACCCAGGCCGGCGCTCAAGCCGGAAACCTATACCGTGGTCGTCAACAACGTGAACGTCCAGGAGCTGCTTTTTGCGCTGGCACGGGACGCGAAGCTCAACGTGGATGTAAACCCCGGTATCAGGGGCGTGGTAACGCTTAATGCGCTCGATCAGACTTTGCCGCAGCTTCTGTCCCGGATCGCCAAACAGGTCGACATGCGTTGGGAGCTGGATGGGCCGAATCTGGCGGTCATGCCTGACACGCCCTATCTCCGTCTCTACAAGATCGATTACGTAAATCTGGAGCGGAAAACGACCGGCGTCGTCGGTGCCTCGGCGCAGGTGAGTGCATCGGTCGGCGGCAGCGGCGCAGGGGGAGGCGGGGGCGGAGGGGGCGGCGGCACAAACACCTCAACCATTACGGTTACCAATTCCGCGAGCAACACGTTATGGGCAACCCTCGAAAAGAACATCAAGGACATTTTGCACGAGACCGATAAGGTCCTGCCCTCCGGCGCCTCCGGGGCGCCCCAGGCGCCAACCGCCCCGACGCCGCCGGCGGCGCCGGGCGCACCAGCCCCGAGCGCGCCGCCGGCCGCGCCGAATATCACGTTCCGCGAGGCGGCTGCGGTGATCGTTAATCCGGAGGCCGGCGTCGTCACCATCCGGGCGACCTCGCGCCAGCACGAAAAGATCCAGGAATTCCTCGACCAGGTCATGGCCAGCGTAAAGCGCCAGGTGCTGATCGAGGCGACCATCGTCGAGGTGCAGCTCAACAATCAGTTCCAGCGCGGCATAGACTGGTCGATCATGCGCAGCGGCACGACGGGAATCTCGTTGAGCCAGGCTTCCTCCACGGCAGGGCTGCCGAGCGCGCCCTCGCTGCCGAGCATCTTTACCATTAATGCGGCGGCCGCCACTTTCGGCAACCTGTCGGCAATCATCCGCCTGCTCGATTCGTTCGGCACAGTGCGCGTGCTCTCGAGCCCGAAGCTGTCGGTCCTCAACAATCAGACCGCCGTGCTCCGTGTTGTGGATAACCTGGTCTATTTCAACGTGCAGGCCACCGTCACCGGCGCGACGCAGTCCTCCCCGGCCCTCACGAGTTACAGCACCACTGTGCAGTCGGTGCCGATCGGTTTCCTCATGAACGTCACGCCGCAGATAAGCGACACCAATACGATTCTGCTGAACGTGAAGCCGACGGTCACGCGCCTGCTGCGATACATCGCCGACCCCAACCCCTCGCTCGGGTCGATACAGAATCTGGTGCCCCAGACGCGCATGCGCGAGATGGAATCGCTGATCAAGGTGAACAGTGGCCAAATTGCCGTACTGGGTGGCTTGATCGAAGACTCGATCAACGACACCGAGGATTTGGTTCCGGGACTCAATCAACTCCCGATTCTCGGTTCGTTTTTTGGTTCACGCACCCGCACCAATGTGAAGACCGAGCTGGTGATTTTCATCCGCCCGCTGGTGGTGACGGACCCGAGCATCGACGGGGACTACCGCGCCTTCCGCTCACCGATGCAGCAGGGAGACTTCGTTTCGCAGCCCAACCCCGGCAGGCCGCTGGAAGGCGCTTGGCGCCCATGAGCCTGCTGCTCGAAGCGCTGAAAAAGGCCGAACTCGCCAAACAGGGCAGGAAACCTGCGGACGACGAGGCCCTGGGAGCGCTCCAACTCGAACCCGCGCCACCGAAGCCTGGCGGCGCGGCGCAGCCCAAGACGCAGACCGTCATCACGCGTGGAGAGCTACCCGATATCTCCCAGCCGCTGGAAATTCTCTCCGAGGATCTTCCATCGGCGTCCACGAAACGTGCCGTGGAAGAAGCGGCCGTCGAACTCACGGCTACGACGCCCCCGACCCCGACCCCTCCCAGTCGTCCCATTCGCGCTGCGGAGCCTGAACCTGAGATCGAGCCCCAATCGAACGCGGCCCCGGCTTCACCGGAGACCCGGGGCCGAGTGGAACGCGATGCGGCGCGACAGCTCTTCGAGGCCAAAGAGGTCGAATACAATCCGAAACGCAACTTCTACATCACGATTGGCCTACTCCTCACCGCCGGAGCCGGCTACGGCGGTTACGTGTGGTGGCAGATGCAGCCCAAGAGTGCCTACAGCACCGCAGCAGTGCAGAACGCCCCAAAGGCCGCGCCGGCCGCACAGGTGAACCAGGCGCCTGCACCGCAGGCGACCCCTGTAGGGGCCGAAACTCCCCAGGTCCCGGCCGCAACTTCGCCCGGGGCGCCGCCAGTCGCCGCGAAGGCGGCAGCGACGGCCAGCGCCCTGGCGGAACCGCAAGCTGCCGGACCCAAGGGTCCGGTCTTCGCCAAAAGCGGAGCCGGTCCGGCCGCCGCCCCGCGCCCGGCGCCCGCGGCGGGCGCACCCGCCGCGGGCCCGGCGCGGGGAGAGCGGTCTACGATCAGCATCAAGCCGGCCGTGCTTGCGGTAGATCCTCTGGTCGAGCGTGGGTTCGAGTCCTACCAGCGGGGAGACCTCGCCGGCTCGCGCGAGACCTACCAGCAGGTGCTTCAGCGTGAGCCGCTCAACCGCGACGCGCTGCTGGGGCTCGCCGCCATCGACGTGCGCATGCGCAGCTTCGATGCCGCCGAGGCGCGCTACGTCAAGCTGCTCGAACTCGATCCGCGCGATGTCAATGCTCACGCAGGACTGATGGCCCTGCGAGGCCAGATCGATCCGGTGCAGTCGGAGAGCCGGCTGAAGACCCTGATTGCGGCCAACCCGGATGCCTCGGGCCTTTATTTTTCCCTCGGAAACCAATACGCACAGCAGTCGCGCTGGACCGAGGCGCAGGCCGCCTATTTCAAAGCCTACGCGGGCGATTCAGAGAACGCGGACTTCGCCTTCAATCTCGCAGTCAGCCTGGACCAGTTGCGGCAGAAGGCTCTTGCCCTGCAATACTACAATCGCGCGCTTGCGCTTGCCGCGAACCGTCCGGCCAGCTTCGACCCGGCCCAGATCCACACGCGCGTCCAGGAGCTTCAGCGGCGATAGCCGCGAACGTCCTCCGATGAACTCACCGCGCGCGTCCGTAACAGCCGTGGCCCAGCAGGCCAAGCGCCATATCGGTCAGATCCTGATTTCGCAGGGGATTCTCACCGAGGACCAGCTGCGCATCGCACTGCTGGAGCAGCTCAAGACCAACCAGCCGGTCGGCAGGCTGCTCGTGAACCTGGGGTTCGTGTCCGAGGCCACGCTGCGGGACGCCCTGTCCGAGAAGCTCGGTCTGCAGAGCGTCGACCTGTCCCAGATCGTGGTCGATTCGGCGGCGTTCAAGCTGATCCACCGCGAATTTGCGAAGCGCCACAACATATTCCCGGTCGCGCTGGACCGCGATAAGCGTCGCCTCATCGTGGCCATCGCCGACACCAACAACATCGTGGCAGTCGACCAGGTGCGGGCGCAGCTCCGCGGCGAGCTGGAACTGGAGCTGCGCCTTGCGGGGGAGACCGAGATCGCCCGCGCGATCGACCAGTACTTCGGCCACGACTTTTCGATCGACGGCATTTTGCACGAGATCGAGACCGGAGAGGTCGATTACCAGAGCCTGCAGACCTCGGGCGATTCCTACTCGCAGCCGGTGGTGCGGCTCATTGCGGCGTTGCTCGCCGACGCGGTGGAGCGCGGCGCTTCGGACATCCACTTCGAGCCGGAACAGAACTTCCTGCGCATCCGCTACCGCATCGACGGGGTGCTGCGCCAGATCCGCTCCCTGCACAAGACCTATTGGCCTGCCATGGCGGTGCGTATCAAGGTCATGGCGAAGATGAATATTGCCGAAACACGCGCGCCCCAGGACGGGCGCATTTCGCTGACCCTCACCGGCCGTCAGGTGGATTTCCGCGTCGCCTCACAGGCCACGACGCACGGCGAAAACATCGTGCTGCGGATCCTGGACCGGGAGAAGGGCATCGTGCCCCTGGACGGACTGGGCCTGGAGGCAAGCCAGCTCGCGCTGCTCAAGAAAATGATCGCGCGGCCCGAAGGCATCATCCTGGTCACGGGCCCCACCGGCTCGGGCAAGACCACCACGCTCTATTCGGTACTCAACCACATCAATACCGATGGCCTCAACATCATGACGCTGGAGGACCCGGTCGAGTACCCGATGACCCTCATCCGGCAGGCCTCGGTGAGCGAATCGGCCAAGATGGACTTCGCCAACGGCATCCGCTCGCTCATGCGCCAGGATCCGGACGTGATCCTGGTAGGCGAGGTGCGCGACGAGGACACCGCAACGATGGCATTCCGTGCCGCCATGACCGGTCACCAGGTCTACTCCACGCTGCACACGAACTCCGCACTCGGCTCGATACCGCGCCTGCTCGATATCGGAATCGTCCCCGACATCCTGGCCGGCAACATCATCGGCGTGATCGCACAGCGCCTGATCAGGCGGCTGTGCAAGCACTGCAAGCAGCCTTACGAGGCAAGTGCCGCGGAGTGCAAGATCCTCGGTGTGCGGCCCGACCGCGCGGCGACCTTGTACCGCGCCGTCGGCTGCGACCACTGCGACTATCAGGGCTACCGTGGGCGCATGGCGATCATGGAGCTCCTGAAGATGGACGGCGAGCTGGACGAAATGGTCGCGCGCCGCGTCACCGCCCGCGAGCTGCTCAAGGGGGCGATCGCCAAGGGGTTTCGCACACTTGCCGACGACGGCATTCGGCGCGTGCTGGACGGCTCGACCGGGCTGGACGAGTTGGTGCGGGTGGTCGACCTCACGGACCGAATGTAGCGCGAATTTAGCTCGAATGTAGCGCGTATCGCGCCCCTCCCTTGACGGGGGCGCTCCGCGGGCACCCATCATGGCACTGTTCACCTACAAAGCGATCGACACACGGGGCAAGTCGGCCCTCGGCCAGATCGAGGCGCTGAACATCATCGACCTCGAGATGCGCCTGAAGCGCATGGGCCTCGACCTGATCTCCGGCGCGCTGCTGAAGCGCGGCAGCTCGATGCTGCGCGCGGGCTCCGTCAAGCGCGAGGACCTGATCAATTTCTGCTTCCACCTCGAGCAGCTCTCCAGCGCCGGCGTGCCGATCGTCGAGGGCCTCACCGACCTGCGAGACAGCGTCGACAATCCGCGCTTTCGTGAAGTGCTCTCGGGCGTGGTTGAAAGCATCCAGGGCGGCGCGGGCATCTCGCAGGCGCTCGCCGACTACCCGGAAGTTTTCAGTTCGGTGTTCTGCAGCCTGATCCGCGCCGGCGAATCGACCGGACGCCTGAGCGAAGTACTGAAAAGCCTGGCCGAAACGATCAAGTGGGAGGACGAACTCGCCGCGCAGACCAAGAAGATCGTCCTGTACCCGGCCTTCGTCGGCTCAATCGTGCTCATGGTGACGCTGTTCCTGATGATCTACCTGGTGCCGCAGATGGTGGGCTTCATCAAGAACATGGGCCAAGCCGTACCGCTGCAGACCCGGATCCTCATCCACGTTTCGAATTTTTTTGTCGCCTACTGGTGGACGGTCATCGCCGTGCCCGTGGCCGCGTTCTTCGCGCTCAAGGTGGCGATCCAGGCGAACCCGCTGCTCGCCTACCAGTTTGACCGGTTCAAACTGAACGTTCCGTTCATCGGGCCGATCCTGCGCAAAATCATCCTGTCGCGATTTGCGAGCACCATGGCGCTGATGTATTCCTCCGGCATCACCATTCTGGACGCCATTCGCAATGCCGAAGAAACGGCCGGCAACGCGGTGATCAAGGAGGGCCTGCACACGGCCGGGCAGGAAATCGCCGACGGTAAGAATGTCACGACCGCGTTTCAGGACGTCGGGCTGTTCCCGCCGCTCGTGGTACGCATGATGAGGGTCGGCGAGTCCACCGGCGCCCTGGATACCGCCCTTCTGAACGTGAGCTATTTCTACAACCGGGAAGTGCGCGAGTCCATCGCCAAGGTCCAGGTGATGATCGAGCCGGCGCTGACTGTGGTCCTG
>Ga0315281_10014746_pt1 | contig 10519 bp, 9 predicted proteins | sample YL17G07_0_MG_FD_204540 | JGI IMG/M metagenome (GOLD analysis project Ga0315281, IMG submission 204540) | Sediment microbial communities from Yellowstone Lake, YNP, Wyoming, USA - YL17G07_0 | ecosystem: Environmental > Aquatic > Freshwater > Lake > Sediment | place: USA: Wyoming | collected...
GCATCCCGTAACTAACGATTTTACGCCCAAATAGTTTAGAAGCCACCTTCCATAAAAGACTATCAAAAAGTGAATTGCAGTGAAAAAGTGGAGCCAAAAACGTTCAGTGATGAAGCGTTATGACTTGACCTCGCAGATGTACAATCAACGGTATGCTGAAGAGCAAGAAGCCAAGTATAAAGCCGCCCTTGAAGGCTTACGCAGCAGCATAAATGCTGATAGCGCCGTTTTGGATGTTGGGTGTGGCACAGGACTCTTTTTCAACCATGTTGCGGCTCAAGCGAATATAGTTGTGGGCGTTGACATTTCACGCAAACTATTGCTTAAGGCTAAAGAGCAAGCGGGCGCTTTGCAGAATGTTTTTGTTTTGCAGGCTGATGCCGACCACTTGCCTTTCCAAGATGCGTTTTTTGATGCTGTTTTCGCTTTCACGGTGCTTCAGAACATGCCAAAGCCTTCTGAAACATTAAACGAACTCAAAAGGGTTGCCAAGTTTGGTGGCAGGGTTGTGGTGACTGGGTTGAAGAAGACTTTTTCGCTGAATACATTCATGGATGTACTTGAAAGCACTGGTTTGCGGATAGTTGCTTTTGTGGATAATGAAAACTTGAAGTGCTACGTTGCTGTATTAGCCGCTTAGCAGTTGCACATCTGCTACTTAACCCGTGTTTTTTTAGCCATCAAAAAAGCGGTAGATTAAGCATGCAAGCGCCAACAAAAAGCGAGGCTTTGTTTGCATTAACAAAAATGGCAGAGGCAGAAATGATTCAACCATGCAAGTTCATGGGAATAATCAGCACCAACATGTCAAATTGTTTTAATAATACGCTTTTCAATAGATACGAACGCTCCAACGTAGAGGCAAAGAAACCTTAATGCTAATCCAAGAAGTTATACTTGAAAACTTCATGAGTTACGAGTACGCTAGGGTACCGTTTAAACCTGGCGTAAACGTGATTGGTGGACCCAACGGAGCAGGAAAATCCTCACTGCTGCTGGCAATATCTGTTGCCTTGGGTCAATCATACACGGAACGCTCAAGAAAACTCAGCGATTTAATCCGCTGGGGAAAAGACCAAGCACGAGTAACGCTCATTTTAGATAACAGCAAAATGGGAAACAAACGCCCAGTACCAAAATACCTAAAAGACCAACTGTTCCTAACTCGCTTTTTGCGGCGTGACGGCAAATACTATTTTGAACTTGAAAACCGAGCGGTAACCAAACAAGATGTTGAACGATTACTCGGCAAGTTCGGCGTCGACCCAGACAACATGCTCATCATCATGCACCAGAACATGGTTGAACAATTCACCGTTCTCAGTAACATAGAAAAACTACGCATGGTTGAAGCAGCAGTTGGCTTAGAACCCTTCCACGAAAACGTAATACAAGCAAAAACAAAACTAATGCGAATTCTCACCCAAGAAGAATCCGTAAGCAAACTTTTAGAGCCAGCCCAGCAGACGCTCAATTACTGGCGTGAACAATACGAAAAATACCAAGAAAAAAAGCAATTGCAGATTAAACGGAGATTTTTGGACCGAGAATTAACTTGGGCAGAAGTTGAAAGACGCGAAAGCATAGTTAAAAGTTTACAATCAAACCTCAACAAAAACCAAGAAGCGCTAAGCAAAATCGAAGAGGAAAAACAAGCCATAATTAACCAACTAAACAATCAGCAGAACCAGCAGGAAACACTGAAAAAAGAAGCCAGGACAGTTTTTGATGAACGATTAAGCCTTGAACACGAAATCGCTCAAGGTCAATCCACGCAGTCACTGATTGGACAGTTGCTTGAAGAAATACAAGCGCTGGAGCAAGCAATCCAGAACAGCAAAGGCCAACTTAAGCTGCTTAGAAACGAAAACCTTAAAGAAATGCTGAAAACCTCACAGCAGCAAATCTCCAAGGCAAACGAGCAAGTCAAAGAGAACCAAGCAAAAATGCTCAATCTGGAAGAATCAGCTGACAAGGTTACAGGCGGAGTGTTAGAGAAACGGGTAAACCTTGCCCTGCTTGAGTATAAGCGAGCAAACGCAATTGTCAACCTAAAAGACAGCGAAAAATCGCTAAAGGAAGCCCAAGAAAACTTAAAGACAACATTTCTTAATGCGGAACAGTCTGGTGAACGAATAGCAGTTTTAAAAAGCGCTTCTGAAATCCAAGATGAAATCAGCTTAACAAATGGACACTTAGCAGCACTTGCCGACGTTTCAGAAGTCATAGAACGCCAGTACGAATCCTACTCGAAACTTTACTTAGAGCTGAAGGAAAAAGCACAACTTGTAGCTGAAAACCGCGAGAAAACCCTCGAAGAAGTCAAAATCAGAATGCAAGCATGGCGAACAGTCATGCAAAACCTGCTTGACCGAGTGAACTTGGAATACCAGAAAATCATGAGACAAACCTTAGCAGCAGGCGAAGTGCAACTATCAAATGCTCAAGACATTGAAACTGCTGGATTAGAAATACTCGTTGGCTTTAAAGGCGGAAAACCAGTAGCATTAGACGCTTACACGCAAAGCGGCGGCGAAAGAACCACAGCAACCATGAGTTTTCTCTTAGCCTTGCAGCAGCATGTACGCTCACCATTCCGAGCAGTAGACGAATATGATGTTCACATGGACCCGAAAAACCGCGAAATGATTGCGAAAATCCTTCTTTCCGTTATTAAAGATGCAAACGCTCAATACGTGGTAATCACTCCAAGCCAAATCACCTTTGCCCAGCAAGATGCTAACGTCATTACGGTTCAGAATATTGAAGGAAAATCAGTTGTTCGTGAGGTGGCGGCATAATGCAGTCAACGAAAGAACCCAAGAAACTAGGCAGAGAAAGACTTGAACGCATAATTGAAATGTGCATTGTCATAGAAAACCACACTGTAGACCCTTTCACGCTAAACGTTGACGAAATAATCAAAGTAGTCAAAGAGTATTTTCCACAGTGGCAAAACCCTGACGAATTAAAACTAGACGCTGAAACGCTTCACCATTTAGCTTCAGTTATTAAATTGCAAAGTGAATGGGTGAAACAAAGATCAACTTCGCTTTACACTGACCCGTTTCTTTTAGAAGAAAAAATCCTGCAAATCGACAAGCAAGAGATGGTTAATGTTTTTCTTAAGGCTTGGCATCCACTAATCGAGTTTGAACAGATAAGCCTTAACAGTTTGGCACAGGGATTGCTCTATTGGGAAGCGTTGGCTCCTCTTGGCGAACGATGGAAAGACCTTGATGTTTCTGAGGTTTCAATGGGTTTTGCAAGCAGGGATGAATTGATTAAGCAACGAGTTTTAGGCGATAGAGAATTTTCTGAGGAATTGAACTGTTACTGGCAAGAACTCAAAGATTGCGTAGCCAAGAAAGGACAAGATGGCAAAATCCAATATTGGGATTTTATTGGCGCTGACACTTACGAAGAAACAGTTCAAAGAGCTTTCTTAACGAGTTTTTTGGTTACTTATGGTTACGCAACATTGGAAATCGACAGGTTAGAAGAGCAAGTTTTCATAAAACCCTTCGACAAACAGAAAACGGAAATTTTAACGCAACAGTCAACATCAGTTCCCATTGCCGTATCATTTGAAGATTGGCAGAAATGGAAAAGAGGCGAATTAGATTGAGCAAGAAAAAAGGCGTTTACGGTAGCAAAGTGAAGAAGGCAACGCAGATGCTCTTCTACAAGCGACACCAGAAACCAGGCGTTAAAGGTTGGGAACTGCGCAAAGCGTTAGGTTCAGATTATCCTAAAGTACTTGATTTACTTGATGACTACCTGAAACCGCTGGATTTGCAGGTTAAAACCGTTTTCGAAGAAGAGAAAACACCAGAAAAGCCAACCTTAGATGAGCTTGATAAAGCAAGATTCTACGTTGCGTTACGCGGTAACTTGCCTACAAAAGATAAGTTGATGGGTTGGCGCATTGACGATTTAGCAGGCTTAGCCATAACAATCTCTTTCATAATCAGCAAGAAAGGGCAAGCAACACGCAAAGACGTTGAAAAACTGCTCAGCGAAAAGATGCCGAACTGGAAAGTTGGCTTAAACATCGACAGGTACATTCGCTACGGCTACTTAACGCAAGATGATAATGGTCAATTGTTTCTGGATTGGAGAACAAGGGCAGAAGTGGACCAAAAAGCGCTAATCAACATGCTGCTCTCAACTGACGCACAAAAAGCAGAAACCGCTGAACCTGAGGAAGAAGAACCTCAAGAACAAGAAAACGAGCAATAGCTTCTTTGACTCGCACCATTAGCTCATCCAGAGTCTTTGCCTGCGTATGACACCCAGGAAGCTCAGGAACAGAGGCAACAAAGTATCCTGCCTCATCATTTTCAACAACAAGCAACGAACTGACAATAAAAGCTTGTCCCGAATTAATCGGTAAATGCTTCCCATGTTCAGGCGTGATAATCAAAAATTGATAACCTAATAGATTAGCCACATCTAGCAAAACGTTTCATCGCCTAGTCAGCCAGTTACGAACTGCTTAGGTGATACTAACGTTCTGAATGTCGAAATACCTTTTTGCTAAAAAGCGCAGACGTTCGGCGTTTTTGCCGTTCTTGCCTATTGCGACGCCCTTGTCTTTCGGATTGACGGTTATGACTGCCATCTTTTTGCCATCTGTTCGCTCGGTAACGCGTATCTCTCTGACTGCTGCTGGCTTTAGGGCGTTTTTCATGAATTGAACTGGGTCTTCGCTGTACTCGATTATTTCATGTTTTTTGCCTGTCATTCGCTCGAGTGTGTGGATGTTTCTGCCGCCTTTTCCTATGGCTATGCCCACTTGGCCTTGGTTGACGATGAATATTGCTCGTTCCTGTTCCTCGTCGATTATGCAGTCTTTCACGCTGGCGCCGCTTACGCTTTCAAACAAAGCGATGTAACGCATTTCGTCGCAGGTGATTTTTATGCCGGTTGTCAGTTTTTTTCCTCCATTTTTATTCTTTAATTTCTTCTGTTATTTTGAGAATTTCTGAGTCCCCGGCTTCCCTTATGCTTAATGCTGATATAATAAAGAGTTTTTTGCAGACTTCCGCTAAATCCATTGAGCCACCTTTGTATGTTATCACGGGGACTTTAGAGATTTCACCATAGTATTCTATCTGTTCTTTTATGTCTTTTGGACAGTTAGAGGCTAAAACTATCATCTTAGCCTTGCCAGTTTTAGCGTTTTGCAATGCAACATTGGCTCCGAAAGATACTTTGCCAGTTTTCACTGCTGTCGCTAACGCTTTATCTATATCTATCATGCTTCTGTTTTTCCTCCTTGTTTTACTTGCTTTTCAAACGTTGACATATACAACTCAACTAAGCCTGTGCCGATCGGTATCGACTGCCCGACTATAACGTTTTCTGTTACACCTGCCAACGGGTCAATTTCACCTCTCACCGCTGCTTCAACAATGTTAGGCACTGTAATTTCGAATGCCGCTCGAGCTAAAACACTTGCTTTCTTGCCGCTAATGCCGTGCCTGCCAATCTGCTGCACATCACCTGTTGTAGTCATCATGTCTGCTACGAGCATGACATGGCGTACATCTACATCTAAGCCTTGGTCTTCCAAGACGCCTTTTGCTTCGTTGACTAACGCGTTTCTTGAAGCTTCCACACCGAGGGTTTTAGCTATTTCGTGAATGTTGTTGGTGGTTGTTCGCGAAGTGTCTACACCTTTAACCTCTAAGACTTTAGATAGGTTTGAGCCGTCAGTTCGTATTACCCATTCTCCGCGTTCTTCAGTAACTAGCACACGTTTAATGTCTGGTACACCTTTAACTTGGAAACTTGGAATCTTGGTTAGCAGTCTCTTTAGTTGTTCAGCTTTTTTCGGCTTAATCTGCACTGAATCATCAGTAACTGTAACAGTTGCATTTTGCAATTCCAACCGTTCTTTTAGCTCATCCATTGTTATGGCTCTGTCATCCATCATTGACTTGCTTAATTCAATAACGATTTCTTCCCGCACAGGGTCTTCGTAGATTGCTGAAGCCACGTCTTCTACAGAAGTGTAAATTATGTTTCGAGCGATTTCCACTGCACTCTCTTTGCTCTTCGCATGTTCGCCATTTAAGTAGATGGCCATGATTGGCGTTGAAGGAATCCTGCGTGCATCAACAATTTCAATGAGCCTTGGCAAGCCTAAGGTGACGTTTTGTTCTTTGACACCAGCATAGTGGAAGGTTCTAAGAGTCATTTGAGTGCCTGGTTCACCTATTGATTGAGCAGCAACGATTCCAACTGCTTCACCTGGCTCCATTAAAGCACGCTTATACTGCTCAGCCGTCAAAGTTGCGGCTTTTTCAACACCTTTCTTGGTAAGTTTGTTCTTTGCGAAGTTTTGTTTAAGCTGATTCATCAAAATCGGCGTAAGCTGCTTCTCAACACCTTTCAACTGTTTCTTGATGTCCTCTGGAGATGCTGGTTCACCTTTTTCTTCGCCGATTTTTATTTGGTCAATGAGTCGGCTTACGTTTACCGCTTTGCCGTGATCACTTTTAGCTGGGTCAACACCGTCTTCTCCATACTTGAATTGGATGATGTCGCCTGCTGAATCACGTACTGTGTTGTCGTATTCTAAACGAATATGCTCTAGAGCGTTGATTAGCCTTCGTTGCATGTAACCGCTCTGTTGCGTGCGGACGGCTGTGTCAACTAGACCTTCCCTGCCACCCATAGCATGGAAGAAGAATTCAATCGCGTCCAAACCTGTCTGGTAAGAATTATACACGAAGCCTCTTGCTCTGGGACTGGGGTCGCCGTAAACAAAGTGGGGTAATGCCCTTCCTGTATAGCCTCGTAAAATACGTTTGCCTCGCACTGATTGCTGCCCAACGCAAGCAGCCATTTGACCAATGTTTAGGCTTGAACCTCTTGCGCCTGTTCGGGTCATGACGATGCCTGCGTTTTCTAGTGTGAAGTCTTCGTCTGCTATTTTGCCTGCTTCATCTCTGGCAGTGGCAAGTTCGTGCATGACGTAGATTTCGAAGGATTCCTCTAAGGTTTGTCCTGGTAAGCGAGGTAGGGTTCCATTGTGGTAGTTTTCGATGTGCTCGTCAATTTTCTTTTGGATGCGTTCCATTGTCTTTTTGATTCTGTTTTCAGCTCTTGGCGAGAGAACCAGTTGGTCGTAGGTGTAGCTGAAGCCTCGCATTGAAATGAATAGCTTTAGCAGGTGAGTTATATTGTTGAGGAATTCTCGTCCTGCTTGGGTGCCGTAATCTTTGATTATTCTGTGAAGGAGACTTTCGGATTGCTCAGCACCGATGGAACGCCTATCAATGATGCCTGAAACTAACTGGCCATTTTTAACCACTACGTAAGCGTCATGCTTGCACTCTTCCTCTTCACATTTAGTGCAGCCTTGGCAAATATTGGCTTTCAAAACGTAATTCAACGTTTTCGGCAAAAACAGGCTGAATATTTGTTTGCCTGACCACATGGGTTGCGGCTCCTTAATTTCTGGTTCTGGCAGTTCCCCAACGTATCCAGTTGTGGTTAGCAGCCTGTTAACGTCGCCTCTAGTCAAGTAACTTCCTTTTCGAGTAAAGTAGTAGGCGCTTGTGATAAAGTCCCTTATAGCACCGATGATGGGTCCACCAAATCTGGGCGAGAGGATTTGGTCTTGAACCTGCATTAGCAGGAGCGCTTCTGTTCGTGCTTCTTCGCCTTGTGGAACGTGAAGGTTCATTTCGTCGCCGTCAAAGTCAGCGTTGTAAGGTGGGCAAACACATAGATGCAGGCGGAAAGTCTTGTATGGCAAAACACGAACGTAATGAGCCATGATGGACATGCGGTGAAGTGAAGGCTGACGATTAAAGATTGCAATATCACCATTCTTAAGATGCCGCTCAACTACGAACCCTAACTCTACAGCTTCAGCGATTTTGGTTCGGTCAACAACGAATTCTAGCCTAATGCGCTTGCCATCTGGCCTAATAATATATAATGCGCCAGGATAGTTTTCTGGACCGTTAACTACGAATTTCTTCATTTCCTCAATATTCCATGCAGTAACTTTTTCGGGAACAGATAACCGCATGGCAATATCCTGCGGTCAACTCGTTTGCCTGAAAGGTTGCTTCTGAAACGACCTTCCTTTCCCTTGAGCCTTTGCGAGAGAGTTTTTAATGCTCTGCCACTGCGGTGTCTTGCCGGCGGAATGCCTGAGGCTTCATTGTTAAAGTACGTAGTAACATGGTACTGTAAAAGCTCAGATAGGTCTTGAATGATGAGTGTAGGTGCACCTGCGTCCATGTTTTCCTTCAAGCGCTGATTGATGCGGATAATGTCTACTAGTTTGTGGGTTAAATCGTCTTCAGAACGGATACCAGATTCTAAAGTGATGGATGGACGAACATAAACTGGCGGTACAGGCAAAACCTGTAAAACCATCCATTCTGGACGCGCAACTTTCGGGTTGAAACCCAAAATTTCAAGGTCCTCGTCTGAGACGCGTTCAAGCCTTTCACGAATCATGCTGGGCGTCAATGGCTCGGAGCCTGCTTCAGTCTGCTCAATAAACTTGGTTGGCTTCTCAAAAGTAATCTTGTACTGAACCCCTGCACAGTAGGGACACTGTTTTGCTTTTATTTCAGTCATTATTTCCTTGTAAACTTCATCTGGAATTGTGCCTAAAAGCTCGTTGAGCCGCTCTATTCGGGCATGCGCCTTTTTAACGGTCATCCTTCCATCAAGGCTTGTGTCTTTTGCAGGACCTTCGGAACCTTCAGGTAAGAGTATGCGGCCACAACTACGGCAGGTGGCTTTTAGAAGGTCAAAAATAATTTTGGTAAATTCTATATGCACGATTGGTACGGCTAATTCGATGTGTCCAAAGTGGCCTGGACAGCGAATAGCGGTGTTACCGCAGGTTCTACATCTTTGCCTTGGCTCGAGTGTGCCTAATCTGCCATCCATTAAGCCAGCAGTGATGGGTGCGCCGTCTTCGTCATAGGTGTCGGGGGCTTGGATTTCAACGACTGATTGTTTACGGAGGTCTTTGGGTGAAATTAAACCGAATGAAATTTCATCAACTATTTTGTGGATTAATTCTTCCGTTGACATGTTATGCCTTCTCCTTTAGTCTCAATTTAGGTGTAATACACAAGCTTTGAAGCTCCTGCAACAGAAGCTTGAAAGCGTACGAGACGATTACGGGTGAAATCTTTGCTTTTTCATCACATATCCTGCAAACATAGCGTCTTTGTTTCATGTCGAAGTAAGCGATTTGGCCACAGCTCTCGCATATGTAGAGAGTGTACTTGTCTGATTCTTCCAGCAATCTGTCTCTGAGCAGCATGGCAGCGCCGTGACCGATGAGGCAGTCTCGCTCCATTTCTCCGAATCTGAGACCGCCGCCTCTGGCTCTGCCCTCAGTGGGTTGCCTTGTTAACATCTGAACTTGACCGCGAGCTCTTGCGTGTATTTTGTCAGCAACCATGTGATGAAGTTTCTGGTAGTAGACTATGCCGACGAAGATGTCTACGACGAACTTTTCGCCTGTGGTGCCGTTGTAGAAGACTTCGCTTCCAGTATGGCTGAAGCCGAGTTTTACGAGGTTCTTGCGTATTTCATTAGGACCTTCGTTGGAGAAGGGTGTGCCGTCTGCTGGTTTGCCTCTTGCCGCTGCAGCTTTTCCAGCGAGAGATTCGATGAATTGACCGATGGTCATTCTTGAAGGTATAGCATGAGGGTTGATTATTATGTCTGGTACGATGCCTTCTTCAGTGAAGGGCATGTCCTCTTGCGGCACGATTAAGCCTATTACTCCTTTTTGTCCGTGGCGTGAAGCAAATTTGTCGCCAAGTTCTGGAACTCGCTGGTCGCGGACTCTTACTTTTACAAGTTGGCTACCTTCGCCTGATGCGGTTATGAATATTCCATCTACGATGCCTGTTTCTGAAGGACGCATGTCAACTGAAGTATCACGCATTGATGGACCTTTCACTTCAAATTCTTTGTATTCTTCCAGGAATCTGGGTGGACTAATTCTTCCGATTAAAACGTCTCCGCCGACAACTTGGGATTCTAAACTGATAATTCCGTCAGGTTCCAAAAGCCTGTAATATTGTTCGCCGCGGTAACCACGGGTTCCTGGTTCTGGAACTGTGAACTTGTCTTTTAATCCGCCTAGGTACTGTCGGCATTCAGCTTCATAAATTCGGTAGAATGTGGATCTGGCTAAGCCACGTTCTATGGATGCTTTGTTGAAGATTAAGGCGTCTTCCATGTTGTAGCCTTCGAAGCTGAGCACGGCGACGACGCAGTTTTGTCCTGTGGGGCGTTGCTTGTAACCCATGACTTCCATTAGTTCCGTTTCAACCATTGGCACTTGCGGGTAGTGCAGTATGTGTGAGCGTGAGTCGACTCGGTGGTGGAAGTTGATGCCGTATACTCCTAGAGCTTGTTTAGCCATAGCCGCTTGGTATGAGTTACGAGGCGACTGGTTGTGTTCTGGATACGGAATTGTTGAAGCGCAAATTCCAAGAATCGTATAAGTGGCTATTTC
>Ga0315281_10014747_pt1 | contig 10518 bp, 6 predicted proteins | sample YL17G07_0_MG_FD_204540 | JGI IMG/M metagenome (GOLD analysis project Ga0315281, IMG submission 204540) | Sediment microbial communities from Yellowstone Lake, YNP, Wyoming, USA - YL17G07_0 | ecosystem: Environmental > Aquatic > Freshwater > Lake > Sediment | place: USA: Wyoming | collected...
CCAGCTCCGTGACCTGCAGCGGGCCGGTTGGAACACGCACTGGTAAGGCAGGCCTGAAGGCCTGCACTACGACAGGCCGCCGCCAGGTGTAGCCTGCACTACGACAGGCCGCCGCCAGGTGTAGCCTGCACTACGACAGGCCGCCGCCAGGTGTAGTGCAGACCTTTAGGTCTGCTAACGGACGTAGAATCGGCGCATCATGTCGTCGCCGCACCCGATGCGCGACACGCTCGCCTCTCGTTTCGTCGGCACGGCGAAGCGCCGCTGGTCGTCGTCGTGCATGGCCGACTCGACCGGGCGCGACCTGACGTTCGGCCGCGCGCTGGTCGGCAGCCTGCTCCTGGCGCGCGCGATTCGCCGGCACGTGTCCTCCTGTGCCTCCATCGGTCTTCTGCTTCCCGCATCGGTCGGCGGCGCGCTCGCCAACATCGCGGCGTCGTTCGCCGGGCTCGTGCCGGTCAACCTGAACTTCACCGCGGGCCGCGACGCGATGGCCGCGGCGATCGACCGCTGCGGGATCTCGATCGTCCTCACGTCGCGGACGTTCCTGGCAAAGGCGGGCATTCCGGCAGCGCCCGGCATGCTGTTTCTGGAGGACGTGCTGCAGGAGACCTCCACGCTGTCCAAAGTCTCGCTACTGCTCGCCGCGCGCCTGCTGCCGGCGGCGCTCATCGAGCGGTTCTTCCTGGCGCCTGCCGATCCCGATGCGCTGGCGACGGTGATCTTCTCGAGCGGGAGCACCGGCGCCCCGAAGGGCGTGATGCTGACGCATCGCAACGTGCTGGCCAACATCGACGGCGCGAACGCGCTGTTTCGCCTCACCTCGGACGACGTCGTGCTCGGCGTGCTCCCGTTCTTTCATTCCTTCGGGTACACCGTCACGCTCTGGCTGCCGCTCGTGGTCGGCTTCGGCGCGGCCTATCATCCCAACCCGACCGACGCGAAGACGATCGGCGAGATGGCGGCGCGCTATGGCGCGACGCTGCTGATCAGCACGCCGACGTTTTGCTCCGCGTACGTGCGCAAGTGCCAGCCGGAACAGTTCGCGCGGCTGCGGCTCGCGATTGTCGGCGCGGAGCGGCTCCGCGAGCCGATCGCGTCGGCGTTCAAGGAGAGGTTCGGGATCGATCTGATCGAGGGCTATGGCTGCACGGAGATGGCGCCGGTGGTCGCGGTGAACGTGCCGGACGCTGACGGCTCCGGCTGGAAGCGCGGAACGGTCGGCCGCCCGCTGCCGGGCATCTCCGCGAAGGTCGTCGATCTGGACAGCGGCGAAGGGCCGCTCGTCGGCAAGGAAGGGCTGCTCCTCGTCACCGGGCCGAACCAGATGCGCGGTTACCTCGGCGAGCCCGAGCTCACGCGCGACGCGCACCGCGACGGCTGGTACGTCACCGGCGACATCGCGACGATCGACGAGGCAGGTTTCATCCGCATCACGGATCGCCTGTCGCGCTTCAGCAAGATCGCAGGCGAGATGGTGCCGCACATGAAGGTCGAGGAGCAGGTGCAGTCGTTCATGCGCGATCCGCACGTGTGCGTCATAACCGCGGTGCCCGATCCGACCAAAGGCGAGCGCCTCGTGGCACTTTATACCGACCCCGATATGCCGGCGCAGGAAGTCTGGGAACAGCTCTCGCGTTCGGACCTGCCAAAGCTGTGGATCCCCAAGCGCGAGGACCTGCACATCGTCGAGGCCATCCCGACGCTCGGAACCGGCAAAGTGGACTTGCGCGCGGTGCGGCAGGTCGCAGCGGAGCGCTCCGCGTGAGATCGATGTGAACGCTTTCTTTTCGCTGCTCGAACAACTCGTCGCGCTCTCGGCCCCTTCCGTCGTGGCGTTGCAGAGTCTTCTTGGCGTCACCCTGCTTCAGGTGCCAAATCCCAACACGGCCTGGCGGTTCTATGAAGCACACACCGTGGCTGGGCTGGTTGCCCACGTGGACTATCGAGAGCCACGTCCCGGGGCTGCCAAGCAAGAACCTTTTCTGGTTTTGGAACTGCGCGGCGCGCCTGTTCACCTCCACGACCTCGAGGACAGATACGGAGAGGCGCAGATCAGCGACCTCAGCGTGCATCACCCACAATTTATCGGCTATCGGTTCCCGGTCAGGGGCCGTTGCGTGGCGGCAGACGTGGATTCACAAACACACGCGGTCTTGTCCGTCAGCGTTGATTATTCACGGGCGCTGGTTCCAGGGAATGCCGTCCAAGGCACTCCAGCCGACGCACCCGCAGCACGGGTTTGCGGCCCGGGCACCGGTATTCACAACTAGAGCGTTTTTCACTGGTGTGTAGTGCGGACCTTCAGGTCCGCCGTTTCGGGCAGGCCAGAGCCTGTGAAGAAATCGCTTCTGATGTAGTGCGGACCTTCAGGTCCGCCCGACACGGCAGGCCTGAAGGCCTGCACTACAGCGATTTATTCACAGGCTCTGAAGGCCTGCACTACACGGTGGTGAAAGACGCTGTAGCGGCCTGAACGCCGCCAACACCGACGCAGCGGCCACCACGCAGAACGCATTCGGCGTGCGTTTTCGGCCGCCGGACGGCTGTGCCGCATTGCACACACCGGTGCCGGGGTGTGTGCCTATGCTTCGTGAATGAACGTCCATCGGTCCAGCCCGTCGGATGACGCCGCTGCGGGCGATGGAACTCCTGCCGTAACCGCACGTACCCAAGCTCTATTGACCGCTCGCTGAGACGATTCCGCACACATCGCACGCATCGGACACATCGGACCGGCAAATAGGCCAGCCAGACTGGGGAAAGACTCCGGCCGTCGTCTTGCTCAGTAGGCATGCATGTATATGGCCACCGAACGCAAGAAGGAGCGCGTCGGTATTGCCGGTTTTCCGGCGCGCGCCGACATCGCGGTGCGCCACAAGCCCCAGGACGGCGCGTTCCGCCTCAAGGTGAACGCCCAGGCAACCAACCAACCGCACCCGATCGCGCGTGCTCATCACCGACGACGAACCGATCACGCGGATGCTGGTCAAGCTGCTGCTCGAACGCGAGAACTTCGAGGTGCTCGAAGCGGCGAACGGCACGCAAGCGGTCGATATCGCCACCCGCGAGCGGCCGGATCTGCTGATTGTCGACCTCAACATGCCGGAGATGGACGGCTACGAAGCGATCGCGCGGCTGCGCCGCGACATCACGATGGCCACGCTGCCGATCATGGTGTTGACGTCGGAGGAAGGCCCCGGCGTCGAGCGCCGGGTGCTCGAGCTTGGCGCCGACGACTACATCATCAAACCGTTCGACCCGACGGTGTTGCTCTCGCGCGTCAACGGCGTGTTCCGGCGTCTGAACGTCATGGCGGCTTGAGGAATTCATGAGGGCTATCACCCGACTCCTGCTGGCGGCGCTGCTTTCGACGGCCGCGTCGCCGACGAACGGTTTCGCACAGACGAAGGTGCCGGACCTCAGGCAGGCGACGATCGAAGATCTGATGAACATCGAGATCACGTCGGCGTCGCGGAAAGAACAGCGCGCCGCGGACATCGCCGCGGCGGTCTTCGTGATCACGCACGAAGACATTCGCCGCTCCGGCATGACGACGATCCCCGACCTACTCCGGCTGGCGCCCGGCGTCGACGTCGCGCAGATTAACTCGAACAAGTGGGCCGTGTCGGTGCGCGGGTTCAACGGCCTGCGCGCGAACAAGCTGCTCGTCCTCGTCGACGGCCGCAGCGTCTACAACCGGCTCTTCTCGGGCGTGCTCTGGGACGAACAGGACCTGATGCTCGACGACATCGATCGGATCGAGGTGATTCGCGGTCCCGGCGCCGCCATCTGGGGCGCGAACGCCGTGAACGGCGTAATCAACATCGTCACCAAAGCCGCAGCCGATACGCAGGGCGGGCTCGTCCGCGTGGACGGCGGGCGCTCTGGCGAACAGGGAGCCGTCCGCTACGGCGGGACGCTGGGTGCGGCGAGCTACCGGCTGTATTCGCAGTGGACCCGTCGGGATCAATCGGTCATCGCCGAGGGCACGCGCGCCAACGACGCCTCCCACACGGTCACGACGGGATTCCGCGCCGACGGGGCCACGCAACCTGACGCGTGGATGGTGGAAGGCGGCTTTACGGCGGGTCAGTCTCGCGCGCTGTGGCCCAACACCGACCCGCAGACGGCCGCTCGCGAACCGATCGCGAACGATCCCTCCGATACCCAGGGCGTCCATCTCCTCGGCCGCTGGACCCACACGCGCGCCAGCGGCGCGTCGCTGCAGACACAGTCGTTCGTCGACATCGCGGGCCGGCAGGAGCCGGTGGCGAACTACGACCGACGTGTCTTCGACGTCGATACGCAATACCACACGGCTCTCGGCGCGCATCACGATCTGGTCGCCGGCGCCGGCTACCGGTTCATCAACGAGACGTTCGCGGGACACGCCGGCTTTTCGCTGACCCCGGCCGACAACAGCGCGTCGCTGCTGACCGCCTTCGTGCAGGACGAGATCGCGCTCTTCGGGAACCGCCTGGCCGTCACACTCGGCAGCCAGGTGCAGTACGACTCCGGCTCGGGCGCGGGCGTGCAGCCGACCGCGCGCCTGATGTGGAAAGGGCTTCCCCGCCAGCGCCTGTGGGCGGCCACGTCCCGCGCGCTCCGGACGCCCTCGCTTCAGGACCGTGGGATTCGCGTGGATTTCCCGCCGGTTCCGAGCGCCAGTGGACTACCGCTGTTCGTCACGGCCCTGGGCAACCCGGCGGCGAAGACCGAGAATCTCGTCGACGCCGAAGCCGGCTACCGGCTCGAGATCGGGACGGCCGCTTGGATTATCGCGACGGGGTTCGTCGGGCGCTACGACGATCTGCAGACACAGGAACAGTCGGCTCCTGCAGTCCAGTTCGTCCCGTCACCATACATCCTCGTCACCTCGAAGTTCGGCAATCAGCTCCAGGCGACGACGCGCGGCCTCGAAGTCGCGGGCCACTGGACGCCGGTCCCGGCCTGGCGCCTCGACGGTAGCTACACCGCCTTCCATGTCACCCCGCAGCTTGCGGCGACGAGTCTGGATCCCGCCGCCGTCGGGGAAGATGGGAGCGCGCCGCGCACGCAGTGGCAGCTTCGCTCGACGTTTTCGCCGGTTGCTCGCGCGTCGTTCGACGTCGCGATCTTCCACGTCGGTCGGCTCGAGCGGTACCAGGTGGACGCCTACACACGCGCCGACGTGAGCGCGGAGTGGCGATTCACCGACCGACTGTCCGCCATGGCGATCGGCCAGAACCTCCTGGACGCCGCGCACGCCGAGTTCGGCGGTCCCAGCTCGCTGGTGCTGGCGACGCAGGTGCCGCGCAGCGCCAGCGTGCGGCTGCGATGGACGTTCCGGTGATGACCACCCCGCGTGTTCATGGCAGGTGGCTCGGCGTCGCGAGCGTTGCGCTGGCCGCAACGCTCATCGCGGCGCCAGGGATCGCCGCCGGCAACGCCACCGACGCGGTGCCGGATGTCGCCGTGAAGGCGGCGTTCCTCTACAACTTCGCCAAGTTCACCGAGTGGCCGGCGCTGCCGGCCGGCGCCCCCATCGTCGTCTGCATCGTCGGTGACGACGGGATCGCCGCCGCGCTCGTCGTGACGGTCCGAGAACAGAACATCAGCGGCCATACGCTCGAGGTCTGGCGGCCTCAGGAGAGCGCCACGTGGCGGGGCTGCCACCTGCTGTTCCTCGCAGATGCCGAGACTCGACGATCCGCGGGCGGATTGGGCGCGATCAAGACGCTGCCGATTCTGACCATCAGCGACGGCAAGGGCTTCTCACAAGCGGGCGGCATCATCGAGCTCTTCGTCGAGAACGCACGAATGCGCTTCGCGATTAACGTGGATGCGGCGGAGCGCTCGGGGCTGCACCTCAGCTCCCGACTGCTCGGGCTCGCCAAAGTCATACGGGACGGTCATGTTCAATAGCCTCGACACCTGGTTCCGGCGCCAGTCGATGGCGCGCAAGCTGACGACGACGGTGATGGCCACCGGTGGGGTCACGATGATGGTGGCCTGCACGGTCTTCGCCACCTACGACTACGTCACCAGCCGGTCGCGGCTGGTCCGTGACGTCACGATGCTCGCCGACATCATCGGCACCAACAGCACCGCGGCGCTGACGTTCAAGGATGCCACGGCTGCGGACGACATACTGCGCGCCGCGGCCGTCAACGATCACATCCTCGACGCGCGACTGTTCACACGCGACGGCACGCTGCTCGCCACCTACATTCGCGAAGGTACTTCGTCGAGCGACGCCGAAACGGACGACGCCACACCGCCAAGCGTCGAAGCGGCAGCGAGATTCGGGAAGACGCACCTGCACGTCGTCCGGTCGATTTCGCTCAACCACGAAATCATCGGCAGCATCGTGTTGAGGTCAGACACGACCGAAGTCTGGAGCCGGCTCCGTCGCTTCGCGGCGATCGTCGCGGCCACGCTGTTCGGGGCCTTCTGGGTCGCGCTCGTGTTGTCACGCATGACTGCGCGACGGATTTTCCATCCCATCGCGAGGCTCATCGAGGTGACGAGGTTCGTGCGCGACAGCGGCCGGTACGACGTCCGCGCTGACGCGGGCGACGACGACGAAATCGGCGAGATGATCGATCAGTTCAATGCGATGCTATCCGACATCCAGAAGCGCGATCAGCAGCTCCTGCTTCAGCAGGATGACCTCGAACGCACGGTGGACGCCCGCACCGCCGAGCTCCGGACGAGCAACCAGGAACTGGTGACCGCCCGCGACGGCGCGATGGAGGCCAGCCGCGCGAAGAGCGAGTTTCTTGCAAACATGAGCCACGAGATCCGGACGCCGATGAACGGCATCATCGGCATGACGGACCTCGTGCTCGACAGCGAGCTGACGGCGGACCAGCGGGAGAGCCTCGCCACGGTTCGGACGTCGGCAGACACGCTCCTCTCGATCCTGAACGACATTCTCGACTTCTCGAAGATTGAATCGCGCAAGCTCGAGCTCGAAGCGGTGCCGTTCTCGCCCCGCTCGCTGGTTGCGAATGCGCTCAAGCCGCTCGCCCTCCGCGCGCACCAGAAGGGGCTCGAGCTCATGTGCGACATCGACCCGAATGTGCCGGCCGGCGTTGTGGGCGACCCGACGCGGATTCAGCAGGTCCTGACGAACCTGGTCACCAACGCCCTCAAGTTCACGGCGCGCGGCCATGTCCTGGTCGCGGTCCGGGAAGACTCGCACGCGGAGGGCAGCACGAAGCTGCACGTCAGCGTCACCGACACGGGGATCGGCATCCCGCCGGAGCAACAGGCCGCCATCTTCGAGCCCTTCCGTCAGGCCGACGGATCGACGACGCGCCGGTTCGGCGGCACCGGCCTCGGCCTGACCATCTCGGCCACGCTCGTGCAGTTGATGGGCGGACGACTCTGGGTCGAGAGCGAGCCCGGCGCCGGCAGCACGTTTCATTTCACCGTCGCACTCGACGTCGCCGACGCGCCCGAGGCCCAGCCGGCCAATCTCCCACCGCCCCACCTCACCGTACTGATCGTCGACGACAACGACGTCAACCGGCGCATTCTCGGCGAGCAGGTCAGACGCTGGGGGATGTCGGCGACGACGGTCGCGAGCGGCCGAGCCGCCATCGAGGCACTCACGGAGGCCGCGCGGACCGACCGGCCGTTCGAGCTCGTCCTGCTCGACGCGAACATGCCGGACATGGACGGTTTCGGAGTCGCGGTGGAAATCACGAAGCGGCCCGACCTGGCCTTCGCCACAGTCATCATGCTGACCTCGTCCGGCGAATCCTGCGACCAGGCGCGCTGCGTCGAACTGGGCATCGCGGCGTATCTCATCAAGCCGGTGTACGCCGCCGACCTGCTGGCCGCGATCGAACGCGCGATCGGGTCGAAGCCGTCAGCCGGCGCTCCGCGGGCGGCGACATCGAGAGCCGGTGCTCTGGCCCTCGGCGCCGAGGGCCCGCGCGCGCGGATCCTGCTCGTCGAGGACAACATGGTCAACCAGCGGGTCGCCTCCGGCCTCCTGACCCGGCGCGGCCATCACGTGACGGTCGCGCAGGACGGCCGTGAGGCTCTGGCGCGGCTCGACTGCGAGACCTTCGACCTCGTGCTGATGGACCTGCAGATGCCGGTCATGGGCGGACTCGACGCCACCGCCGCCATTCGCCTGCGCGAGCGCGGCACGGGCCAGCACGTCCGCATTGTCGCTATGACGGCGCACGCGATGACGAGCGATCGCGAGCGGTGTCTGGCCGCGGGCATGGACAGCTATCTCTCGAAGCCGATCGACCCGCTCAGGTTGTTCGCCGTGGTCGAACAGCACGGCAACGGCGACGGCAGCGGTGGCCAGACGGCGGTCGCCGGGCGGGTCACGTTCGACGAGGACGCCTTGCGGCAGCGGGCCTCCGGCGACGACGCACTGATGGCCGAGGTCATTCGGGTGTTCCTCGAAGACCTGCCGCTACGGCTTGCCGCGATCAAGGACGCGGTGACCAGCCGGGACCCCGGCGCACTGCGCGCGGCGGCCCATGCGCTCAAAGGAGCGGCCGGCAATCTGTCGGCCGGCGGGCTGTTCGAAGCGGCGAGCCTGCTCGAGCGCGTCGGCGCCGAATCACGCATGGACGCCGCGGAAGCTGCGTTTCGTCAGGTGTCGCTCGAAGCCAGCAACGTCATCGACGTGTTGCGTCGCCACTGCAGTTCGGCGAAGGAGCCGTATCCGTGCGCATCCTGATTGCCGACGACGATCGCATGTCAACCATGATGCTCAGCCGGACGCTGGAGCAATGGGGGTTCGAGGTGATCGTGGTGCACGACGGCAGCGCGGCATGGGAGCGCATCGTCGGCGACGAGCCGCCGGCGCTGGCCATCGTCGACTGGATGATGCCGGGGATCGACGGCATCGAGCTGTGCCGGCGCATCCGTGAGACGCCGCCCCGTTCGCCGGTGTATGTGATTCTGCTGACGGCGCGGACCAGCCGGCAGGATCTCGTCGCCGGCCTCGAAGCCGGCGCCGACGACTACCTCACGAAGCCGTTCGACCCCGACGAGCTCCGCGCGCGCATTCACGTCGGTCAGCGTACGCTCGCGCTCATCGCGAACATCAAGCGTCTCACCGGACTCCTGCCGATTTGCAGCTACTGCAAACGGATCCGCTCCGATGACGACTACTGGGAGCAGGTCGAAAGCTACATCACCGATCACACGGACGCCATGTTCTCGCACGGGGTCTGCCCCACGTGTCTGGCGAAGGCCCTGGAGGAGCTCGATCCGCCCCAGGTTCCGTCGTCGAAGAGTGGCGCGTAAAGGCTCGGCATGGCGACCATCCTGATCGTTGAGGACGTCGCGGCCAACCGGACGTTCCTGGTCACGCTCCTGCGTCCTCAAGGACACCGGTTGCTCGAGGCAGCGAATGGCCGGGAGGGACTGGCCGCCGTCCGGACCGAGCATCCCGATCTGGTGATTACCGACGTGCTCATGCCGGTGATGGACGGCTATGAGCTCGTCAGGCAGCTTCGCCTCGATCCGGTCACCAGCCGGACTCCCGTGCTGTTCTGTACCGCGCCGTACGGCGCCCGCGAAGCGAGAGCGCTGGCGCTGTCCAGCGGCCAGCCCTACATTCTGACGAAACCCGTCGAGCCCGAGGACGTGCTGAAGGTCGTCGGCCGTGTGCTCTCCGGCGAATTGGCGTCGGGGATGGCGCCAGACACCTCTGCGGTCACGACGGAATCCGAGCGCGAGTACCTTCGGCTGCTCAGCGACACACTCTCGGAGAAGGCCGAGGACCTGAGAGCCGCCAACGCCCGGTTGAGAGCGCTGATCAATATCGGGTTGGAGCTCGGGTCCGAGCGGGATGCCGACCGGGCGCTTCAGCGCGTGTGCTCGGCCGCGCGCGATCTGTTTGGCGCGACGTACGTCACGCTCGGCATCGTCGCTCTCAACGACCGGACCGTTCAGCGTGTCGCCACATGTGGAACGGACGCGGCGCACTGGCTAAAGACTGGGGACCCTGTCTCAGGGATTTTCCAGACCGTCGTCGCCGAACGGCGGACGTTGCGTGGCGACAATCCTGGTGGCGATCCCGCCAGACCACAGTTCCCGTTACTCCATCCGGAGGTTCACACATTTCTGGCCGCACCCGTCGCGTCATCGGCCCATGTCTATGGCTGGTTCTGTCTTGTCGGGAATGAGGGCAAGGCCTTCACCGAGGACGATGAAGACCTGGTCACGGCGCTATCGGGGCAGATCGGCCGATTTTACGAGAACGGCCATTTCGCGGCTGTTGCGCAGAGGCGAACCGAAGAGCTCGAACGCGAAATCCTCGCGCGCCAAGAGGCGGAGTCGGCCCTGCGCCATGAGCGGGACCGGGCACAGCGATACCTGGACACGGCCCAAGTCATGCTGATCGCGTTGGACGAGGCAGGGCGGATTACCCTGGTGAATCGCAACGCGTGCTCCGTCCTCGGATGGACAGCAGACGAGTTGCTTGGTCGCGACTGGATCGAGACGTGCCTGCCGGCCCGAATACGGAAAGCATGGAAGCAGAAGTCCCACTCC
>Ga0315281_10014748_pt1 | contig 10518 bp, 12 predicted proteins | sample YL17G07_0_MG_FD_204540 | JGI IMG/M metagenome (GOLD analysis project Ga0315281, IMG submission 204540) | Sediment microbial communities from Yellowstone Lake, YNP, Wyoming, USA - YL17G07_0 | ecosystem: Environmental > Aquatic > Freshwater > Lake > Sediment | place: USA: Wyoming | collected...
GCCACTTGAAGGCAGTTCTCAACTGCGTAGCCGTGGAAATGATTGTTGAAGTAACCGTACACTGTCTTGACTTTCTCAGATGCTTCTTTGATTTTCGGAATCCAAGGCTCCAGCTCTTGGCGTGTGTAGCGGTAGTCAAACCACGGGTTCGTGCCTTTTCCATGCCACCTGAAATAGGCGAAACTGGTCGTGAGGTGCGTTTCTGGTGGAAGGAGAGGCTCATCAACGATGGCGTAGGCCACTTTGTGTTTCTCGAGCAAAGGCCAAGTTTCGTGTCTCATCCACGACTGATTCCTGAACTCTATGGCGAATTTCACGTGCGTAGGCAGTATGTTCAGGAACTCTTCAAGCTCTTTCGGTCTGTAATCATATCTTGGGGGAAGCTGGATAAGCAGGCATCCGAGTTTCCCGTTCAAAGAGAGAGGTTCCATAAGCTCCAGAAACTTCTGCAGGTCTTCCTCAACCCCTTTGGATAAGTCTAGCTCCTTTTCGTGGGTGATGAGCTTGGGAAGCTTCGCAGTGTACACGAAGCCATCAGGCGAGTATCTTGCCCATCCCATGACAGCGCCTTTCGCTGGGTATCGGTAGAATGTGGAGTCAATTTCAACAGTCTTGAAAACCCTTGTGTAGGCCCTGAGCAGGCTTTTGTCCTCCTTGGAATAGAACGATCCCACCCACTCCTTGTAGCTCCAACCCGAGGTGCCTAGCAGAACCTTGTCAGGGATCGAAGCCAAAAACATCACCGCTCCAATGCCTGCAGTTCACGCGCGACTTCGCCCACACTGCTGTACGTTTTTTCCGGTAGCTTCTCCAAGAAGGCTTCTGCACGTGTTCTTTCAGTGGAGCCTAGGTCGAAAAGCTTCCAGCCTTGCGTGTGGACGAGTTCTTGTTTTGTGGCGGGGAAGCTTGCATCCTCGCTGAGAACCTCTTCCAGTGAGGACAGGCCAGTGGATCCCGTGACTTGAGGGAACTTGCCTGTTTGCTTGTAGACCTTGAGTCTGGCGGCGTCCTTGTACATTCTGACGAAGTGAAAGCTCATCACCACTTTTTCGGCTTTCGAGTTTGATGCTGTGTGATCTATTTCGGCGAGTTCCTCGTCTGTAGGCTGGTATATATTGTGGTTTCCCTTGCCGAAGAGTCTGGAATATAGCACATTGGATTCGTAGGCAGGTGTTTCGCCTTTCGAAAGGTCAATGCAGTGGATGACACCGTGATCTTGCATGGTTTTCACGAGCTGGGCAGGCAGCTTTGACGTTGAGGTTCCCCTTATTTCTAGGGCTAGCCGCGTCTTTTCAAGCTTCACGGAATCCAGAAGGTCGTTGATGTTGGCAATTGTGGCTTGAGTCATTTTGAGGGATGGTGGCGCTTGCAGATGCAGAACGTCGGCGTCTAGGGTTGTGCATATTTGCTTCATTTTTTCGAATGCTTCGAGCGCCTGTTCTGTTGGTTGGAATTTGTACGTGTGTGTTATGGCGTGGTTGGCTCTTACTGCGAAGTGGAAGTCTTGTGGGACGAGTTTTCGCCATCTCTGCGCCTCCGTGAGGGATGGTGTCTGGTAGAAGGTGGTGTTTACTTCCACGAAGTTGAAGGCTCTTGAATAGGCCACGAGCGGGTGCAGGCTGGCGATCTGGTAGTACGCCCAGCCGCCTGCACCGATGAGGTATTCTTTCACAGCTTTCGCCTGCGCCGTGAGCGGTTCTTCACTTTAAGCTATCTCCCTCCCAGTATTAAATTGTGCTTTTTTAGAGAACGTTTATTTGGTTTCGGCCTTGCGGTTGTTTTTGAAGATGTGGAATGCGCCTTGCATGTTCTGTCAGCGGAAAAAGTCACATGCCTCACTCTCGGCGATCAGGTATTGGAGGGCATTTTCCCTGGCTTCGAATCTGGCGATTTTACGGTTCTGCACGGAGCCGCGGCGTCTTTCATGTCATTTGTGTTGGCTGTCCGCTGCCAAATGCCCACAGGCCACGGCGGGCTAGATTCGTCTGCCATTTATGTAGACGGTGGCAACTCGTTTAACCCCTACACGGTTGCGGAAATTGCGAGAAGCTACGGTTTAGACTCGAGAGCCGCCTTGGAAAGGATTCACGTTTCAAGAGCTTTCACGGCATATCAGTTTTCGGCTTTGGTGTTGGAGAAGCTTGGGCCTTTCTTGAGGAGGAAGAGGTCTAAGCTTCTGGTGATTTCCGATATTTCCTCTTTGTTTTTCGACAAAGACATACCGAAGACTGAGGCTAGAGACCTGTTTATGAAAGTCTGCGCCAAACTTGCAGACATCACGGCCGAAAAGCAGGCCGTCGTGGTCGTGCGCTACTTTCCAGAAAAGAGATCTAGGCTAGGCTTATTTTTTGAGACTGTTCTGTTTGGGCGTTCGAATGTTCTAGTTAGATTCAAGCGAACAGGAAAAGGTGTGAGGTTTGTTTTAGAGGGTCATCCGCGTGTAACGTTGTTCAGCATGGATTTTCCTGAAGATTATGTGCCTTTGGCAGCGTTTGCGGGGGTGTAGGTTTTGGGGCGGACGGTTTTGTCCTATCGTCAGGCTTTGGAGGTGGAGGCTGCGCGTTGGGAGGGCTTTCGGCGTGCGTTGCGCGACAGAGATGTGGAGGCTTTTGACAGGATGATGAATGCGTGCAGGATTTACGCTTCGGCAGGCGGCATGGCGACGAGGCCGATATTGTCAGAGGCCATGTTCATGTCGGTCCTGCTCAGCCTGCAGAGAGAGCTGACGGAGACCAGGGAACGCCTTGAGCGACTTGAAAAGCAACTTCGTCAAACTTAAGCCCGTCCGAGGCTGGATTTTCGACGTTTACCCATGCAATGCGGACGAGCTGGCAGTGTGGATCATAGCCGAAAACGGCGAACGCGTGAGACTCGTTGACAAATTCACGCACCGCATCTACGTTTCAGGCGACCTGCAAGATCTCAAAGACTTGGCCAAGAAAATCAAGCGCAGTCCGTCAGTGGACGGCTTGCGTTTTGTGAAGAAGTGCGCAGATTTCATGAAAGCCACCGCGAATAAGGTCTTGGAGGTTGATCTGGCAGATTACGGCAGGGCCTCGATCCTTGCTCGGAAGATTCTCAGGTTTGGCGACTATGAGCGATTCCGGCTTTTTAACGTGGATGTGCCAGTCGCACAGGCCTACTTGTATGAGAGGGACATTTTTCCGCTTGCACACGTGCTGGCCGTAGACGCTGGAAACAGAGTTTCGTACGATGTTTTGGACTCAGTTGAAAGCGTAGATTACGCTGTGCCGCCGTTGCGTTCCATGTGGCTCAACGTGGAAGTCAGGAAGGAGAAAGTAGCCCAACGGCTAACCGATCCAATAGACAGTATTTCATTGGAGTTTGACGAGAAGACAGTAGCCATCAGCGCAGGAAGCGAGAAGAATAAGCTTTTGCAGCTTGTCAAAACCGTGAAGGAAGAGAATCCTGACGTTGTGCTTACTCATGGTGGGGATTCGTTTGTGTTTCCGTACCTCTCTTATCGCGCCTTTGCCAACGGTGTTTCAGAGAGGCTTGTCCTTGGCAGAGAGGACGTGCCTCTTCGCGCATGGCGCGGCGGCGGAAGGTCCTTCTTCTCCTATGGGCGAGTTTATCACAAGGCACCTGTGCGCAGACTATGCGGACGCGTGCACGTTGACGTGGATAACACGTTTATTTACACGGCCTGCGGTCTAGAAGGGCTGGTTGAGCTCTCGCGCACGTGCCGCGTTCCACTGCAGACCGCCGCCAGAGCCTCGATTGGAACTATAATGTCCTCGCTGCAGCTTCACACGGCATGGCACAGTGGCGTTCTTATTCCTTGGAAGAAAACCGAGCCTGAATCCTTCAAAACAGGCTGGGGACTGCTGGTGGCAGATCGCGGCGGCTTCATCTACGAGCCTAAAATCGGCTTTCACACGGACATGGTGGAGGTTGATTTCGTCTCAATGTTTCCCATGCTCATGCTGAAGCATAATCTTTCAGCGGAAACCGTGCTCTGCAAATGCTGTCCAGACTCGCAGACGCGTGTGCCTGAGCTGGACTATAACGTGTGCGAGAAACGCTTAGGCATAGTGCCGAAGACGCTGGATTTGCTGCTGAGGAAACGTTCGAAGTACAAAGGCCTCATGAAAGAAACACAGGACGAAGAGCTTAGACACGTTTGTAACATGCGGCAGTCGGCCTTGAAGTGGATTCTGGTCACATGTTTCGGCTATCTCGGCTATCGCAACGCTCGATTTGGAAAGGTAGATGCGCATATTTCAGTCTGCGCGTTTGCGAGGGATGGTCTGCTGCGGGCGGCGAGGATGGCTGAGGCAAAAGGCTTCGAAGTCGTGCACGGCATAGTCGACTCGCTGTGGCTCAAAAAAACTGGAGCTACGCCCAAAGAAGTAGCCGAACTTTGCCGCGAAGTGTCCGAGGCAGTCGGCGTTCCGCTGAACTTTGAAGGCAGATACCGCTGGATCGTTTTCCTTCCCTCAAAAATGCGGGAAGGCGTCCCCGTACTGAACAGATACTACGGAGTATTCGAAGACGGCACAGTCAAAATGAGGGGCATAGAGGCAAGACGCAGCGATACGCCAGCCTTCATTTGCAGCGCCCAAATAGACGTAATCAAAAAACTAGCCGCAGCCACAAGCCTCGAAAGCTTCAGAGAAAAAATCCCGGAAGCTCTCAGCGCCCTCAGAGATTACGTGGATAGACTCATCAGGAGACAGATTGACGTACATGACCTACTGATAGCTAAACGATTGTCAAAAGCTCCCTCAGAATACTTGCATAATCTTTTTCAAGCAATCGCTGCCAAACAGCTAGAAAAGAACGGTTTCGAGGTGCACTCAGGACAAACCGTCCAATACTTAGTCACCAATGCAAAAAGCAGAAGCATTAATGAAAAAGTTTCAGCTGTCCAACTGCTTACGACTAACACGAAGTATGACGCTCAGGAGTACATGAGCATGCTATTTTCAGCGGCAGAAACCCTGCTCGGAATCTTCGGATACGATGAACGCAAAGTCCAAGCCGAAACACAACAACATGAGACACAGGTGGCCCTAGAACAGTGCTCATTCAGCCACCGCCGTACGAATAGTTGACTTCGTTCATACGAATCCCAGGTTCATATCCTGGGATCGAGTGACGATCTCTCCATCGCATCCTCACTTCTTTCTGATCCGTGAACCTGTATACGAAAGCATCAACCGAAGTCACTGTTTTAACCGTTCGTACAAAAGAACTTCCCCAGAGGCATCTTCCGGTTGCAGGATCTACAAGGCTGATCACGTCTTCCGCCGAGTGGGAAAAGAAGAAGCCGAGATTTGCTACGAAACACTCTTCGCAAGCGGCTTGCAGATCGTGAACCTAACCCCAACAGTAGCTAAACAAACCGACCTCCTGAAATGCCGGCACAGGAACATGCCCATGGGCGACTGCATCATCGCCGCCACCGCCATGGCAAACCAAGCACACATGCTCTCAGACGATCCGCACTTCGACGCCATCAAAGAAACAAAACACGCATGGATCTAGCCTATTGGCTTTCAATTCCTTTGCTTGGGATTTTGCCCTGCATCACAGGCATGTGCGTCAGGACATCGCAAGCAAGAAGAAGCAGGGCCGCGGTGCAGTGTTCATTTTGAAGGAGGAATATCGTGGTGAAGGATAAGCCGTGGACCAGAGAAGAGGAAAAGCAGCTCATAGAACTCTTTCAGCCTGGGCTTTCTGTCGAGGATATTGCTGAAAGAATGAAGAAGAGTCCAGATGCAATCGTCAAGAAGCGTGAGCGGCTCGGGTTAGAAGTAGTAGTCGCCGCAATTCCCCAAAAAACGCCGACTACTACTAGCGCGCGCGAAACATGGTTTAATGCGAATCTAGAAGTTGGGTTGGGAAATGGGTGGGCTGAATATGCATTGCTACCAGCAACAGCCGATGACGTAGGGGCAACAATAAACTTAACTAAGATACAATTTGAGAGCAATAAGCCAGAAGGATGGGTGGATGGATGGTGGTGCTTCTGGGCAAAGTCGTTAGAAAGTTATACTTTGGACATTTACAGTTTTCCTGCCTTAGAAATAAAAGGCATCGAATTCTCTGACGAAGGAGAAAGCATAGTTAACCAAGGTCTGACGGTGGTGACAGACTACACAGGAACTGTAATAATGTTCGTATCAAGCACGCTTGGGCAACCCGAGGGGGCGCTACTTGGGTTAGGCATAAGAGGAATAGCTGCCATCATAAGACTATCGCGGGGTCAAGCTGTCTGTAGGTGTCAGGAAACAATCAGTGAGGACTGCCATCGTCAGCTTCGTTTTACATCCATTTTGTGCAATAGCGATGTTGTTTTCTTCAAACTAAACCCTGCCGCAGGAAAACATTGCGGGATGACTAAGGTTGTTCTAAGAGGTAGACTGACAGCCACCTATTGTATGTGGGAGGGCATTCCTCCGCGCCTCATTGAAGTGTTTCCATATGAAATAGGCAACGTAGAAATAACACTCTGCATACCATGGTTCCTCAGAGGGTAGACAATGGCAGAAACAGGTTTTTTCTTATACTACGACAAGCAGATCGAAAAGAAACTCGAGGAAGTAGGGGCTGTATCTGAGGAAACGGCGAGGGCTGTCGGAGAACTCAAGCAACTTGGTTTGAGTCAGCCTTGCATAGACTTTCTCAAAGACCCGATAAGAAGAGGACTTGCACGGATAGCAGGAAATAAGATAAAAGAAACTTCGGACGGACGCTATTACATTCTGTGCCAAGACAAGAAATGATCTTTGAGAAGCTCAAACTGAAGCTTGGCAAAACAAGTGGCATCTTACCAAGGCGTAGTATTCAGATTCAAGCGACTGCCGCGCATGCTTTGGCATACTCGATTTCATGGTTGACGCGCTGGTCAAGGTTTATGTAGAAGGTGGGCTTGTGCAGACACGCAGAGATTCCCGCGTACTCAACATAGGAAGTGAGTCTTTGATGGCTTATGTTGGCATGGTCGTTGGAGCAGGCAGAAGAATCGCAGTCAAGGCATTAGAGATGAAACTACGAAAAGCAAGAGCAACCTCGGCAAGTAATGCAGTAGCCCCTGAGGAGGCTGGAATAACGTCGGAACGAGAACTGGGATGGATAGACCACTTGGTGAAGCAAGATAAAATCGTCAAGACAGAAGACGGGAAGATACGGTGGAAAGAATAGATTCAAAGAGCTACTCACCAGATGATTCGTTTTGCTGAGTTTCAGTTTGTGGAATTATTTGATAAGAAATATCGAAATAGCGTTTTTCATACGTGAAATAGAAGCATTCTGTTACTGGGGAGAGGGTCTATTCGGTAGTTTCACATTAGGCAACACAGAAATAGGTCTATGTATTCCTTGGTTCACAGGAGGATGACAATAATGGCGGAAACACTTCCGCTCATTGCAGTGGTGGCCAAAGCCAAAAGAATACTTAGAAAAGCAGGCGCAATATCCGAAGAAACTGCCAAAACGGCAAATGAGCTTTCTTTACCCGAAAAATGGCTAAGAACGCCTGGAGTAGTTAGAACAGAAGATGGACGTTATATCCTAAATGCAAAAATGGAAAACACTGTTAGGATGATGGTCGTTTTTTGGTGACTTCCGCCATTGTAGCCGTCGGAAGGTAGGCTCGTTTCTTGGTCGCTACGTGAAGATCAAGACCCAACTAAGCATCCCGCTGAGGCTGTCAGAGATTTCTGGGAAATCTACAAGAAGCATTCTCAGGTTTGGTTATAGCACGGTTTAACGGTGCAATATCATTAGAATGTGGACCTATAACTAATCGAGACGTGCGCGCTAAGATGCCAGCGAAACACAGTTTCAAGCCTAAGTCATAAGGTCTGGCTGTGTTCTGATAGCTCTCATTTTGGGGCGGTGGGGGAAAATCGGGGCTATCCGAAGAGCCTACCAAACAGGAGGATGGCCCAAAACCGATCATCCATAAGAGTGTTCCTTCTTGAGAGCATTACGCCTCTCTTCCCTTTGTCCTTATGACCATTTCACTTTGATAATTGAGCTGCTGACTTGGCAGAATGTTTGAATCAACGTCTGCCTCTGGCTATCTGTAGATCAGACAACAGAAAGCCTAGGAATCTGAGATGCAGGAAACTCTCCACTGCCACAGGTAGAGGGAATTCAAGAGAAGTAAATAAGGATTCATCTACTACTATCAAGTCGAGTCTACTGGTGCCCCTGCTCCCGTGGTGAGCCAAAAGCTCTGGCTAGTCTGCCTCTGAGATATTGGCTTACGTTGATCCGGCAACCGAGCCTTCTGAGAAGCCTCACTGAAGGTCCAAGGTATATATAGGGGGTTCGGAATTTCCCCGAGCGCGTGTGTGTGGGTTTGTGGATTTTGGATTCATATTTCTTATTCATAAGACAGTTATATACTCAGAGCCTACGTTCTGCGTAATCATTGGAGGATAGCCCTTTGAAGCAGACCATGACACTTAAGCAACGCAAAGAGCTTGAGGCGAAAATGTCCAAGGCGCTGGGGACAAACATCAAGGGACTTTCAGCAGAATTACAAAGAATATTGGTAGACGATTTGGTCACCGCGTTCCAAAATAGAATAAACGTGTTAACAAAAGCACAGGCAAAAGGAACCTACTAACCCTGACTATTTAGAGACAAGCCATACCACCAATCCATAAAAGCTTTATAATAAGAGGGCGAAAGTAACGCGAAAGAGGTTTACGTAATGAGACGTTCCAAACTCGAGATGTATATTGACATACTCAAAGTGTTGGCACATCGCGGTCCACTAAAGCTAACTCACATCATGTACAAAGCCAACGTCAACTGTAGCGTATTAAAGGAATATCTCGACTTCCTAATCAAGCAGCAACTGGTCGAGGAACGCACAATAGGCAAGCGCCGAGTCGTCTACGCCGTAACACAAAGAGGCATTACGGTACTCAAATACTTCCGAGAGCTCAAACAGGTTCTGCCCATCGTGGAAGAGCTCCGCAACCGAGCACCAGTACCATACTAACCCAACAATCTCATTTTTGTAAACAACAGATATTTCACGCCCTGACATATTTTCACGTCGAAACACGTCTTTTATTCCCACGCGCGTAGATGTTCATTGATGACCATGCTCGAACAAATAGCAATATTCGCAGCCGAATCTGTAGCAGCACTGTTCCTCACCATGGTGACAGGCATAGCAGTTGTAGGCATCTTTTGGGCCAGAAGCAGCGCATACCGCAGATAGCATCCACACCATTTCTTGGTAATCCGGTATTTGTTTTAGTAATAAGTATGCCCGCTTCTGACGATTGTTTAGTAAGACTTAATAAACGCTGCTCGCTCTACCTAGTTGTACATACGTAAAACAACAACGGGGAAATAGAGTGGCGAGCCAAGAAGTCCTAAACAAAAAGCCTCTGCAGGTACTGGAAAAAATAAGAGAAAACCTAGAGAAACTAAACGAGAAAATGGAAGTCATGATCGAGCTGCAAAAACACGGCAAAAAAGACCTCGAACAGCCACTCCCAGACACTCCACTAGACGTCATGACCCTGCTCGCCATGCCAGACCACCTGAGAAAGACAGCCATGACTGTATGCAGACTCGGTCGAGCAACTGCAGAAGAGGTTGCGCAACAAACAAGAAGAGCAAGAGCCGTGGAAAGCGCCTACCTGAATCAGCTGGTCATCATGGGCCACTTGAAGAAGGAGAGAAACGGGAGGAAAGCCTACTTCTACGTGGACAGAGAAGGCCAAGGGTGAAAGCGTTGGGCAGAATAATAGCCGTTCATTCCTACAAAGGCGGAACAGGCAAAACGCTGCTCTCGGTCAATTTGGCCGCCACCTTCGCCAAACGAGGAAAGAAAGTGTGCCTATTTGACCTTGACTTTAGAGCCCCAAGCCTAGCTACACTCCTCAAAGTCGATAAAGCAAACTGCTGGCTAAATGATTACCTTAACGGCACATGCGAAATCAACAAAGTCCTTGTAGACTTCAGCAGCCGAATTGGAAACAACGGCAAAATGTTAGTCGCTTTCGCCAACCCAGCCACTGAAGCCATCAGAGACATGTCGGCAAAAGACAGAAAATGGGAAATGCGAGCCCTAGGCAGAATCCTAGCTCTCAGAGAATCGCTCTTGAGAGATAAGGGCTTCGACTACCTAATCTTCGACACAAGCCCAGGCCTCCAATACTCCTCAATCAACGCCATCGTCAGCGCCGACCTAGTTGTCGTAGCCACAACGTTCGACCGGTCCGACGTGGATGGAACAAAGCGAATGCTGCATGAACTCTACGAGCTGTTTGAAAAGAAAACCGAGATCGTGTTGAACAAGGTCATGCAAGACGTGTCCTCGAGATCGGGAAAAGACATGCAAGCCAAAATCAAAGACACTTATCAAGTTCCGCTTCTAGGAGTGATCCCCTGCTTCTGCGACGTTCTGCGCGCAGAAGGTGGCATCATATTCGCTCAGGACAAGCCGGATCATCCTTTAACAAGGATGCTTGACGAAATGGTGACGACGATAGAGAAGAGCACTTAGCCTTCTATTGC
>Ga0315281_10014750_pt1 | contig 10517 bp, 13 predicted proteins | sample YL17G07_0_MG_FD_204540 | JGI IMG/M metagenome (GOLD analysis project Ga0315281, IMG submission 204540) | Sediment microbial communities from Yellowstone Lake, YNP, Wyoming, USA - YL17G07_0 | ecosystem: Environmental > Aquatic > Freshwater > Lake > Sediment | place: USA: Wyoming | collected...
GTAATGCCCAGATGCAGCGGATAGGGAATCTTCTTCGCAATCGCCTGATATGCTTCTACTGTGGTGGGGACATCGAAAGCCTTGAGCGAGACCTTGATTAGATCAAAATCGAGGCTCTCCAGCAGCCGGACCTCCTCCAGCGCAGCATCGACCATGCGCTGCACCACCGATGCTTTCTCTTTTGAGGACTTGGGCAGGCTGCCTGCGTTCACACCTATACGTATGGGCACCTCTCTTTCCTTGGCTGCACTTACCACGGCAGCAATCTGAGCAGGGTCGCTGATGTTGCCAGGATTCAGCCTTAAGCCATCCGCACCCGACTTCAACGCTGCCAGCGCCAAGCGGTAGTCGAAATGGATATCAGCGATAATAGGAACCGCAATTTGTTTCTTTATGTCAACAATGGCGCGGGCAGCAGCCATATCGGGCACCGCCACTCTCACAATCTCGCAGCCGCACTCCTCAAGCTGGCGGATTTGGTTTACAGTCGCCTTCACATCGCGGGTATCGGTCTTGGTCATAGACTGCACCACGACGGGCCCGGCGCCGCCTATCTCCACTCTGCCAATTCTGATTACCTTCGATGCCCGACGACGCTTTATCATGGAGTCAGACTCCCCCCTCTGATAACACGCACAATATCGAAGTAGCTTATCACCAGTATCAGGGCGATGAGCATAACAAAACCGATGTAATGAATCAACCCCTCAGTTCGAGGCGAGACGCGCTTCCCCCGCCGCACCACCTCCAAAAGCACGAATACAATTCTCCCTCCATCGAGGGCCGGCAAGGGTAATATATTGACTATCGCCAGGTTCATACTGATGAAGGCTATGAACTGTAACAGGTAAGAAGGACCGGCCGCTCTCACCTCACCTGTGAGCTGGAAGATGCCAACAGGACCAGTGACCTCCGGCGCCTTCTTTTGCACAAACCAACTCGTTATCTGATTTCCCATCAAGACGAAAGTATCCTTGATTGACGAAATGCTCTTGGGCACCGCTTTCCAGAAAGGGTCAGACTGCGTAACATTTCCCGTAGGCACCATGCTCATCTGTACACCTACTGCACCTTCTCCAGGAGGAGGATTCCATCGCGGGACCACCGTAGCCGTCTTCAGATTTCCGTCCGCATCTCTGAGTTCTAACGTAATCTTATTTCCCAAATCAAGATTAATATCATAGACAACATCGCCGATATTCTGGATAGAGTGCCCGTTTATGCTGAGCAAGGTATCACCAGGCATGATTCCCGCCTCAGCCGCAGGCGAGTCCGGCGCAACTTGCTCTATCACGACATCACCCACAGCTACCTGTCTGGGAACCATAAAGGCAATGGTCAGGAGCAAGATAGGAAGTATCGCATTCATGAGCGGGCCCGCCGCCAGGGTCGCCAGTCTGACTGCAGGTCTCTTGCTGGCAAAACTCCTGGACTCGCTGGGGTCCTCCTCCCCCAGCATCTTGCAGAAGCCGCCCAAAGGAATCCAGTTAAGCGAATATATCGTCTCGCCGCGCCTGATGCCGAAAATCCGGGGAGGAAAGCCCATACCGAATTCCTCGACCTTTATCCCCGACAGCTTGGCGGCAACGAAGTGACCCCCTTCATGGACGAAGATTAAAAGCCCGAGGATGAGCAGAAATATTATCAGGGTTACTACAAACATCCCTTACCTCAAAATCCAGCCCTGGCAGCATCCCTGGCCCAGGCATCGGCGGCGATAATATCCTGCAGGGAAGGTTGGCTTACCCCGTTATGGCGCTCAAGGGTTTTCTCTACAAGCCGACCTATATCCAGAAACCCTATTTTCTTCGCCAGGAAAAGCTCGACAGCTACCTCATCGGCAGCGCAGAGCACTGCCGGATAGGTCCCCTCCTTTTCCGCAGCCTCCCTGGCAATCCTCAAACAGGGGAACCTGTCTAAATCCACCGATTCGAAGTTAAATGAGCCTATCTTGCCAAAATCCATCCTGGAGCGAAAAACTCCCTCCCAGCGTTCGGGATAGGTCAACGCGTACTGAATAGGCAATCTCATGTCGGGAAGGCTCAGTTGCGCCTTTGTCGAGCCGTCAACGAACTCCACCATAGAATGAATTATGCTCTGGTGATGAATCACCACCTCGATACGAGAAAAGGGCACACCGAAAAGCCAGTGCGCTTCGATAATCTCCATGCCCTTATTCATCAAAGTGGCGGAGTCGATGGTTACCTTCGTCCCCATCTGCCAGGTGGGATGTTTCAGAGCCTCCTCAGGGGTTACCTCGGCAAGCTGCTTAATAGTCCTGGAACGGAAGGGGCCGCCGGAGGCAGTCAGGATAAGTCTGGCGATATCATTCCTATCCTCGCCACGCAGGCATTGCCAGATGGCGCTGTGCTCACTGTCTATGGGCAGTATCTCAACACCCTGGCGTTTTGCCTCAGCAGTTACAACCTCCCCAGCCATCACCAGCACCTCTTTATTGGCCAGGGCGACTGCCTTCCCGGCGCGGATGGCAGCCAGAGTAGGCCCCAGGCCGGCTTTGCCCGCAGTGGCTACAACCACGAGTTCGACGTCAGGATGAGCAGCTATCTCTTCCATAGAGAGGTGGCTTGCTCCGGGCATTCTCTCACCCCTGACGCCTGACTCTGTGGAGACCAGCTTGGGTTTGAACTCGCGGACCTGCGCCTTAAGCAGGGTGAGATTCCTTCCCCCTGTCAGGGCAACAACCTGGAATCTCTGAGGGGAGGCACGAACAACCTCCAGCGTCTGCCGCCCTATAGAGCCTGTAGAACCGAGAATTGCCAGCCGCTTCACCCGATGAACCATCGCAAACAATAGTACACCACAACACCTGTGAAGACAATGCTATCGAGACGGTCAAGGATGCCGCCGTGCCCGGGAATAAGATTACCCGCCTCCTTCACCCCCATGCTTCGCTTCAGCTTGGACTCGGCGAGGTCGCCCAACTGGGCAAAGACGGCAATGAGAACACCCAGAATAACCATTTTACTGTAGCTGATGTCGATATCCAGGAGGAGGGCTAAGACGATAACTGCCACTATCGCTCCCATCAGCCCCCCCACCGCGCCCTCCCAGGTCTTCCCCGGGGATACAGTCGGCGCCATTTTGTGCCTGCCCCAGGCTCGGCCTATGAAATAAGCGGTGGTATCAACAGCAAAGGTAGAGAAGAGGGCCAGGAGCACCCAATCCCTGCCATTCCAACCCCCGCCATAAGAGTTCATTATCAAGACCCAATAGCTCAAAAGCCATCCCATGTATAATATGCCAGTCACGCTCGCTGCCCAGCTTGCTATAACTTTTTTGCCGGGGGAACGTAAGAAGAGCACCCAGACCAAAGCAAGTGCGACTGCCGAGGCAATCAGTGCCGAAGTCACAATAATATAAGTATTGTTGGAACTGTATTTAGGGGCATAATATGCATTGAAGATGAAGAATAGAGTCCATAGGGTTCCGAAGAAGGTCAGGGGCTGCCACCCCTTACGGCTGACCATAGAGTAGAACTCAATAACTCCCAAAAGGGCAGCAACAGCCACTACTATAGAAAACCAGGGGTTGCCAAACCAGATGGAAGCGAAGAGGACAGGTACGAAGACTACTGCGCTCAGGACTCTTTGCCGAAGCATCCGCCAATGAGGACCCCGAGAAGGGATTTTCTCAGGTCCCTCTTGCCTCTCCTTCCGCTTTCAATCCGCCGAAGCGCCGTTCTCGCCGACTATAAGCCAACAGCGCTTTGTCGACTTCCTCGTCCTTGAAGTCCGGCCACAGGGTAGGCGTGGCGTAATACTCGCTGTAAGCCGATTGCCAGATAAGGAAATTGCTCAGGCGCATCTCTCCGGCAGTGCGAATAATGAGGTCTGGATCGGGTATATTGGGGGTGTAAAGGTAACTGGAGAAGAGGGATTCAGTAATATCATCGGGACGAATACCGTCGCTGACAATGCGGCGAACGGCATCGAGTATCTCGGCGCGGCCGCCGTAATCAAAAGCAATGCTCAGTGTTATCCCTGTATTATTCCTGGTCAGTTCAATCGCCTTGTTTACCTTAGCCTGCAATTCTGCGGACAGAGAATCAGCCTTCCCCAGATGATAGAGCCTGACCCCTCTTTCATGAAGAGCTTTGACCTCGCGGTCAATCATCTGGGCCAGGATATGAATTAACCCATTGACTTCCTCATCAGGCCGCCTCCAATTCTCTGTAGAAAAAGCGTAGAGAGTGAGATACTTCACCTTATAATCGTTAAAGCGGTCGACGACACGACGGACACTATTGGTGCCTGCCTGGTGCCCGGCAAGTCGGGGTAGACCACGCTGTGTTGCCCACCTACCGTTACCGTCCATAATAATGGCGACATGGTTGGGGAGAGGTGAAATTTTATTCACAATTGCTGCTGATGATTTACCAGCCACCACCAGCCCTCACAGGTCAGAACTCCAGGAGCTCGGCCTCTTTGCTCTTCGCTATACGGTCAGTTTCCTCAATGAACTTATCAGTGAGCTGCTGCAAGCGTGTCATAGCTCGCTTCTGCTCATCTTCGGACATCTCTTTATTTTCTTTGAGTTTTCGCAGCCCCTCCACTGCATCCCGTCTCACATTACGCACTGCCACCCTCCCATCCTCCACCCTTTTCCGTACCACCTTGACCAACTGACTGCGCCTCTCCTCAGTAAGTTGAGGGACAGCAAGCCTGATGACATTACCATCGTTATTGGGAGTCAATCCCAGATCAGACTTGAGGATAGCCTTCTCCACATTCGGTAGAACCTGCTTATCCCACGGCTGAATCACAAGCAGTCTAGCCTCGGGGATACCAATGCCTGCGATTTGGTTAAGTGGGACAGGAGTGCCATGGTAATCAACCATGATATGCTCTACGAGTCCAGGATGGGCTCTCCCCGTGCGAATGGTTGCCAGCTCGTGCTTCAAGACCTCGACTGCCTTGCGCATTTTGGCATCTGCGCTAACAAAGACTTCTTCACCGCTCATGGCCGACCCTCATCTCAAAGTTACCACCGCGTTAAAGTTTCAAAAACTTACTTGAACAAGGTTTCTCTTAAGATGGTTGAGGAAACCACCCTCAACATGCGCTATTCGCCACCATGAACCAGTGTGCCTATGAGTTCCCCTACCACCACACGCTCCAGGCTACGAGGAGTTCGAAGGTCGAATACAATTATGGGGAGCTTGTTGTCCATACACAGAGATAGTGCGGTAGAATCCATCACCTCAAGCCTCATTTTCAAGGCATCTATATAGCTCAACTTATCGAACCTTTTGGCTCCCGCATTGACTAAAGGATCGGAGTCATAGACTCCATCGACATTGTTCTTAGCCATAAGCAGAACGTCGGCGCCAATCTCTATAGCCCTTAAGGCCGCTGCCGTATCAGTGGTCATATAAGGGTTCCCTGTCCCCGCTGCGAAGATAACCAGGCGCCCCTTCTCCAGATGACGGATGGCGCGCCGTCGAATATAGGGTTCAGCAATCGCCTGAATCGCTATGGCGCTTTGGGTTCTGGTGACTACCCCTTCTTTTTCCAAGGCATCCTGAAGGGCAAGGGCATTAATCATGGTGGCTAGCATGCCGGCATAATCGGCAGTGGCTCTGTCCATTCCTCTGGCCTCAGCAGCCGCCCCCCTCCAGATATTTCCCCCACCTACAACGATGCCAACCTGTATACCACTTTCAACTATCCGCTTCAACTGCTGAGCGATATTCTCCACGGTGGCAGGGTCGATTCCAAACTCCCCCTCCCCCATGAGAGCTTCTCCACTCAGCTTCAGCAAAACACGCTTATATTTAGGACTATGCGTCTTTTCCATCCAGCCCTAGCTCGAAGCGGACAAACCTTTTTACCTTGATATTCTCCCTGACCTTAGCGATTGTTTCAGTAATAACATCCTGAACCTTTTTCCCGGGGTCTTTTATGAATAGCTGAAGTAAAAGGCAATCCTCATCGGCAGCTTCTTCACCCTGTGGCACATCTTCCCGCCCCACAAATCTGGGCTTAGCAGCTACTACTTGCATCGCCAGATCATGTGCCAGCTCTTTGAACTCGGGGGTACGAGCTACGAAATCGCTCTCACAATTTACCTCTACCAAAGCCCCAAGTCGCCCCCCTCCGTGAATATAAGCCTCGACTAGCCCCTGCCCCACAGTACGAGTCTCCTTCTTCTTAGCCATAGCATGGCCACGCCGCTTCAGTATTTCGGTAGCAGCAGTGATGTCACCGTCACTCTCTTGTAAGGCGCGCTTGCACTCCATTATTCCAGCACTAGTCTGCTCACGCAGCACTTTTATTGCTTCAGCGGAAACCTGCATATATCCCCCTAACTTTCCCTTGCCACAGTTGTTGCTTGAGTCTTCCCAGGCTCTACGGCAGCACCCTGGGCAACCGGCGCTGCTCCACTAACTTCCTTTACCTCACCTGCCATCTTCTCAGCCAGCGCCTCCCGTTCCTGCTTTCCCTGAAGGACAGCGTCAGCGATCACAGCGCAGAAAAGCGCCACTGCTCTGATAGCATCGTCATTACCAGGAATCGGATAATCGACCTCATCAGGGTCGCAATTGGTATCAATGATAGCGACAATAGGGACCCCAACCCTCCTGGCTTCAGCGATGGCATTCCTCTCCTTTGAGGGATCGATAATAAACAGGGCACCTGGAATCCTGGTCATCTCTTTAACACCGCCCAGTAAACGGTTGAGGTGTGCCATCTCCTTGTCCAGCTTTAAGGCCTCTTTTTTGGGCAGGCGCTCCAACTCACCGCGAGCTTTACGGTCCTCCAGACGTACCAGATAGTCAATACGAGACTGAATAGTGGAGAAATTAGTCAGCATTCCCCCCAACCAGCGCTGATTGACATAGAACATGCCGCAGCGCTTAGCCTCCTGCTCCACTGCCTCCTGCGCCTGCTTCTTGCTGCCCACAAAGATAATGTTCTCGCCCCCCGCCACCACCTCTCGAATAAAACTACATGACTTACCGAGCAAGACTACGGTCTGCTCCAAATCAATGATATGAATACCGTTACGCTGGCTAAAGATATAAGTCTTCATCTTCGGGTTCCAGCGTCCTACCTGATGCCCGAAGTGTACCCCGGCCTCCAGTAACAACTTCATTGAGACGGCCTCTGCCATTTTTAAAACCCTCACCCTCTCCAGCTATCCAATCCTTCCCGCATGGGAAGGACCAGAGATTTTTTCGCCTAAGACATTTTTAGGCTAAATGACAGTTTAGCATAGGCATAAGGAAAAGACAATAGCCACAAGGGGGGCTCCCTCTCGACACTTGACAGGTTTTAACTAAGCTGCTAAATTATAATTTGTTAGCAGTCTTAACCAATGAGTGCTAACACGCGAAGAACAAATAGAGGGCTTCAACAAAAAAGACGCCCTTTCTGTGAGGTTAAGCGTTGCCTATCTATGAATATGAGTGCAGCAGTTGCCACTCTCGGTTCGAGCGGAAGCAAAAGTTCGATGAGGAGCCGGTAGCCGTTTGTCCCAAATGCACCGGGAAGGCACGGCGTCTCATTCACTCCGTACCAGTCATCTTCAAAGGAAGCGGATTTTACTGCACCGACCATGGCGGCGGTGGGGCAGCCTGCAACTCTACGGGCAAATGCAAAGAGCCTGAGTGCGAGGCAAAGACAGAAACAAAAAAGATAGAGACCAAAAAGACAGAGGCTAATAAGAAGGAAGCGAAAACTGAGGAAAAGGGTTGAGAGCCCTGGTGCAACGGGTCTCTAAGGCCTCCGTTAGCATCGAAGGCCAGGTAATTTCCGCAATCAAACAAGGCCTGGTTGTCCTCATCGGCGTGGGCAAAGGTGATTCAGAGCCAGACGCCCGTTACCTGGCGGAAAAGATTGCCAATCTTCGCATTTTCTCCGACGAGGCAGACAAGTTTAATCTCTCCGCGCTGGATATTGGCGGAGAGATATTAGCAGTAAGCCAGTTCACTCTCTTGGCTGATACCCGCAAGGGTCGCCGCCCCAGCTTCACAGATGCAGCTCCCCCAGAGGAAGCAGAGGCATTGATCGAAAATTTCGTCCAGCTTTTGCGCGCTGCCGGACTCAAAGTGGAAACCGGCCGCTTCCGGCAGAACATGCTGGTCGAGATACACAACAGTGGCCCGGTCACTATCTTCATAGACAGTGAAGAACGCCTCAAGCCCCGACACAGCTAGTTGTTACTATTGGAATAATTTTTAGAAGAGCTTATTGCAACTAGTTGCAATAAGCTCTTCTTTATGTTACTATCTTATTTGAGACTAAAAATATGAGTTGCACTGAGACTTTGCGGGAACAGGGCTACCGGCTGACCCCTCAGCGCCTGATGATACTTTCTGCTATACACGGCAGCGACCACCATATCAGCGCTGAGGAGATATATGAGCAGGTACATACCAAATACCCCCAGGTAAACATCTCCACTGTGTACCGCACCTTGGAATTGCTAAAGGAGCTCGGCCTGGTTACCGAGACTGACCTCGGCGGAGGCAAGTTCCGCTATCACTCCGTGGAGAAGGGGCATCATCACCACCTTATCTGCCGAAAATGCAGGCGTATATTCGAATTGGACGAATCAGTGCTTCTACCGCTTGAGGGAATAATTCTGCGTGAATACGGCTTCAAAGCCGACTTGAGCCACCTCGCTGTTTTCGGTAACTGCGTGGAATGCCGAAAATAAATTTTTTTGAGAGTTAATTGCAACTAATTGCATTCGGGTCGATGAAGGGGAGGGGAAAATGTGTGAAGCTACGGCCTACATGGTGAGCAGTGGCAAGGAAAAAGAGATTATGAAGGATGTCGCATTAATAGAGGTTGATGGAAAGCACTTAACTTTCAGAGACATTCTGGGCAATGAGAAAAAACTCCAGGCCAAAATCAGAAAAATCGACCTGATACAGCATAAGGTTGCTGTTGAGAGGCTTTAAACAATACACCACAGAAAGGGAGATGGAGCATGAAGAAGGCCGGCCTGATAGCCAGTTTGGCAATCGGTATAATTTTATTAACCCTTGCGATTCTGCTTCCGGGTTGCTCCGGAGGAGAGGCTTCGGGCAATCTAAAGGTGGTCACGACCACCTCCCTTATTTCTTCAATCGTCGAGAGGGTCGGGGGAGATAAGGTGGAAGTCGCTGACATTATACCGCCGGCTCAGTGCCCCGGCCATTTCGACGTAAAACCCAGCGACATGCAGATGCTCACAGATGCCAGGCTCTTTCTGATGCACGGTTGGCAGGGCGAGCAATTCACCCAGCAGCTAATCCAATCTGCAAACAATCCTGACCTCGAGTCTATCCCGCTTAATATAGCAGGCAACTGGATGACACCTGCAGTTCAGGCCCAGGCGGTAGGAAATATCACCTCCATTCTGGCTGAAATAGACCCTCAGAATGCCGGCTATTATCAAAGCAACGCCGATTCAGAGCTTGCTGCTATCACAGCCAAAGCCAACGAACTCGAAACCAAGCTTGCAGCGGGGAACTTGAGCCAGATCAACGTACTCTGCGATGAGCAGGTGACTGACCTTGCGCAGTGGGCAGGGTTCAACGTTATTGCCACTTACCCCAGTCCAGACGCTATCACCCCTAAATTGCTGCAGGGTCTTATCGACCAGGGGAAGGAAGCCGGGGTTGCCTTGATAATTGGAAACCTGCAGAGCGGCTCGCCCGATATGGCTGTAACGATGGCGGATGGAATTGGCGCTGTTCAGGTAACCCTGTCCAACTTCCCGGGTGGATTCGACAATACTGAGACCTGGGAAAAGGCTATAGACGAAGATGTTAATCTTATGTTGCAGGCAGCAGCTACTTGTAGAGGAAACAGCCATTGAGAAACCTTCCTGAGACGAATAACACGGTAGTGAAAATTGAAAACGCTGTAGTCTCGTACCGCGAGGATGTCGCCCTGCGCGGCGTCTCCCTCGAAGTAAAAAGGGGCGAGTTTGTAGGCGTCATCGGACCTAACGGAGCCGGTAAGACGACCCTTATCACGCTAATTAACGGCCTGGGGAAACTCGTCCAAGGGCGGGTCTGGGTATTGGGACACAGCATCAGCAAAGGCTCAATCAACGGCATCAGAAAACGAGTGGGTTATGTGGCTCAGCTTCAGAATATCGACCCACGAATGCCCATCAGCGTCGAGGAGGTAGCGATGATAGGGCGCTACAGTCAATTAGGCGCATTGCACAGGCCGGGCAAATCTGACAGGGATATTGTGGGCGAGCTGCTCGAGCTTGTGGGCATGAGCCATCTGGCAAAGCGCCCCATCGGCCACCTCTCAGGCGGAGAGCAGCAAAGAGTGGCCATAGCCCGCGCCTTGGCTCAGGAACCGGAGATGTTCCTTCTCGACGAGCCCACGGCCTCCCTGGACTGGCGCGCTCAAAAAGAGATTATGGAACTGGTGAAGAAAATACACGAGACGCGCAACCTCACCACGCTGTTTGTGACCCACGACCTGAATGCGCTGCCGGATACATGTGACCGCATCGTCTTGATGAAAGAAGGAAAAATCTGGCGG
>Ga0315281_10014751_pt1 | contig 10516 bp, 9 predicted proteins | sample YL17G07_0_MG_FD_204540 | JGI IMG/M metagenome (GOLD analysis project Ga0315281, IMG submission 204540) | Sediment microbial communities from Yellowstone Lake, YNP, Wyoming, USA - YL17G07_0 | ecosystem: Environmental > Aquatic > Freshwater > Lake > Sediment | place: USA: Wyoming | collected...
CCATAGGCGTTAGCCCCATAAAATGGCTTTCTTCCAGACTTCGATCGTCCTGATGGTATCTCACTATCGTTTCCCATGGGATAAACATTAAATATCATATTAGTATAGCAGAAAAGAGCCTAAAAAGCAATGGGCAATGATGGAATTTTGGAGTTATACTTGTTACGCTGATTCACCTAAACTCTAGTGCTTCAGAACTGCAGTGCTTCAGTGCTGCAGCACTGCTGACTGCAGCACTACTTACTAAAAATATGATTGAGCGTGATACGGAAATCATCAGTGCGAAGGGCAGCATGACGGACAACAAACTGGATTTAACCCTCCGACCGCAGTCTTTAGCTGATTACATCGGTCAGGAAGACGTTAAAACCAACCTGAAAGTGGCCATGCAGGCCGCCAAGAAAAGGAAGGAGCCCATGGAGCACATTCTGCTTTACGGCCCTCCGGGACTGGGTAAAACCACGCTGGCAAACATTGTGGCGCGGGAAATGGGCGTGAACATCAAGACCACGTCGGGACCGGCCATCGAAAAACAGGGGGATTTGGCTTCTATCCTGACGAACTTGAAGGAAAACGACATTCTTTTTATCGATGAAATCCACCGCCTTAAAACGCAGATTGAGGAAATCCTGTACAGCGCCATGGAGGATTACGCGCTGGACCTGATCATCGGAAAGGGGCCTGCCGCCCGAAGTATGCGGCTGGATCTGCCCAAGTTCACCCTGATCGGTGCCACCACCAAAGTGGGGTCGCTTTCTTCGCCTCTTCGCGACCGTTTCGGACACATTTACAAACTCGATTTTTATAAAAATACCGAGATTGAATCCATTTTAAAGCGCTCAGCGGATCTGCTTGCGGTAGATATTGATGCACCCGCTTTAGCCGAAGTGGCGCGGTGTTCGCGCAGTACGCCGCGTATTGCCAACCGCCTGCTCAAGCGCATTCGGGACTTTGCTACGGTGGAAGACGTTCATCCGATCGACCTTAAATTCGTGCGGACCTGCCTGACGACCATGGGAGTGGATATCTTGGGACTGGATAAAACCGACCGGCAAATTCTTAAAACCATCATCGAAAAATTTCAGGGCGGACCGGTGGGCGTGAACGCTATTGCGGCGGCCACTGCCGAAGAAATTGAAACGATTGAGGATTTATACGAACCTTATCTGCTTCAAATCGGCTTTCTGGATAGAACAAGGCAAGGCAGGGTGGTGACCGAAAGCGCGTATATTCACTTGGAATTGAAGTATATTCAAAAGAAAAACACAGAACAGAGAAATTTATTATAACCAGTGCTGCAGTTAGCAGTGCTGCAGAACTGCAGGACTAAAGCACTGCCGCACTTTAAAAAATGGATTACAAGGAGGAAATCAGAGGCAAGCTCCCCATAGAGGATCTGGTGGGTGGTTATATTCAGCTGAAAAAGGCGGGAAGGAATTTAAAAGGGCTGTGTCCTTTTCACAACGATTCCAAGCCGAGTTTTATGGTGAGCCCTGAAAAAGGCATCGCGTACTGCTTTGCGTGCAATACAGGCGGTGACATCTTTAAGTTCGTCCAGCTGATGGAAAAAGTGGAATTTCCCGAGGCTCTTCGGATTCTGGCGGAAAGAACGAATGTGAAACTTCCTGAATTTAGACCCGAGGCACGCGATGCCAGACTGAGGATCATTGAAATAAACCGCGCCACGGCCACTTTTTTTGCCGACCAGCTTCAGGCAAGTCCGGAAGGGATGAAGTATTTCACGGACCGTGGGTTAACGGAAGAAACGATACGGGATTTTCAGCTGGGATACGCCCCCGATTCATTCACCGCGCTCAAGGAACATTTGATTAGACTCAATTACAACGAGGCAGAACTGCTGGAGGCGGGGGTTTTGAATCAACGATCCATTGCCGACAAAAATACCTACGACCGCTTCCGCCACCGTTACATTTTTCCCATCTTTGATCATCAGGACAATGTGGTGGGTTTTGGCGGCCGGATTATAGGCGAGGGTGAACCAAAATATTTAAATTCACCCGAGACGCCCGCCTACAATAAAAGCTTGGTGCTTTATGGGCTAAATCGGGCGAAAGAAATGATTAAGAAAGAAGACATGACAATTTTTGTGGAGGGATATATGGATCTGATTGCCGCTCATCAGGCAGGGTCTTTAAATACGGTGGCAACGTCCGGAACCGCTTTGACAGGCCATCAGCTTAAGCTAATTAAACGTTACAGCCCGAATGCCGCCTTTGCCTTTGATCAGGACAACGCCGGTCAGGAGGCCACCAAGCGGGCCATTGAACTGGCGCGGGAGGCTGAACTCAACATTAAAATTGTAACCGTTCCTCACGGAAAAGACCCCGATGAATGCATCCGGGAGAATCCGGAAAGCTGGAAGCAGGCCGTTTTAACGGCCGTTCCCGCCATGGATTTTTACTTCAACTATGCGCTTAAAGCTTTTGATCCTGACACGCTGGATGGCAAAAAAGGGGTGTGTGCCATTTTACTTCCGCTCATCAAACAGCTCTCCTCGGAAATGGAGCAGGGGCAGTATCTAGACAGGCTTTCTGTCATTGTAAAAACCGATGTTAAACTGCTCTGGAATGACCTGAAAAAACTCGGTCAGAAAAAGACTTATGCAGGGCCGGCCCGCGCCGCCGAAGACGCGACTGCTAAGAAAAATTACGTGCGCGAAGAATTCCTGCTGGGATTTGTTTTTCAGTACCCTCAGTTCTATCCGCTGGTAGCGGAGAATCTGATTGATTCTGTCCCCGTTCACCACGACACGGAAAAGTTTTACAAAGCCCTTAAAAAGATATACAATCAGCGAAGTGTCGTCGACTTTGACGAGCTTAAAGTGGATTTAGAGGCTGAGGAAAAGGAAAAAATCGATATTTACGCTTTACTGATCGAGGAGAATTATCCAGATTTTTCCGAGGCAGCTGCAGAAAAGGAAGTGAAACAGCTGATTCAGTCTATCAACCAGCAGAATCTGATTCTGATTCAGAAGGCCTATGAATTCAAGATAAGGGCAGCCACCGAAACCGGTGAAAAGACCATTCTGCTCAACCAATACAATCAAATTCTGAAACTCAAGACCAAAATAAACTAAGAAAACTGTAGCGTTCTAGTGCTGTAGTCCTGCAGTGCTGCAGCACTATATGACTGAAGCACTACAGAGTTTGTTGCCCCGTTCGTTAATTATTGTTTATGGCCAAGAAAGTCCAGAAAAAGTTTATTGCTCAGCCCGATGAGGAGACACTCGCCAAATATCCCAAGGGGATAAGAAGCTTGATTAAGAAAGGCAGGGAGCAGCGTTTTGTGACGCATCAGGAGCTTCTTAAAGCCATGCCCGAGATTGAGGATAACGTGATTTTGCTCGATGAAATCTACACGCTTTTTATGGAGCTTGGAATCGAGGTGATTGATGTGAAGGATGACCTGATTTGGGGCAAACAGCAAAAGAAAGATGATGGCGGAATTGATCTGAGTGCTCTGGAAGACGACTGGATGGACGGCGAAGAGTCAGCAGATGACGATGATGCGGATGATGCGGATTTGGCAGGAGAGGAAAAAGAAGGCGAGAAAGATGAAGACACCGATGCGGAAAAGGCAGAGAAGATGAAAGCCAACTTAAAGGAAATTGCCAATGATTCGGTGCGCATGTACCTGAGTGAAATCGGACGGGTGGATCTTTTAACAGGAGAGGAGGAAATCAAGCTGGCCAAAGCCATTGCTAAGGGGGATTCCGTTTCTAAACAGAAGCTTGCCGAGGCCAATTTGCGATTGGTGGTTTCCATCGCCAAAAAATACATCGGACGGGGTCTTTCTTTCCTCGATTTGATTCAGGAAGGAAACATCGGTTTATTCCGCGCGGTTGAAAAGTTCGATCCGAAGCGTGGTTTCAAGTTTTCAACCTATGCCACTTGGTGGATAAGACAGGCTATTACCCGAGCGATTGCCGATCAGGCCCGAACGATTCGTATTCCCGTGCACATGGTGGAAACGATCAACAAGCTCACTCACACTCAGCGAAGACTCTTGCAGGAATTCGGGCGTGAACCGACCGTGGAAGAACTCGCTTCCGAGATGGATATGGACATCAAGAAAGTCCGTCATATCTTAAAGATTTCTCAGGACATCGTTTCGCTGGAGGCTCCCGTGGGTGCCGAAGAAGACAGCAAACTGGGTGACTTTATTGAAGATGACGATGCGATTTCTCCTGCTGATTCCACCAACCGTCAGATCATGAAGGAGAACATCCATTACATGCTCCAGTACCTGACCCCGCGTGAACAGAAGATTATCCGCATGAGATTCGGGCTGGACGACGGCATCGGTCATACGCTGGAAGAAGTGGGTCGTGAATTCGGAGTGACGCGTGAGCGTATCCGGCAGATCGAAGCGAAGATATTGCAAAAGATGCGTGACCACCCCACAAGCATTAAGATTAAGGATCGACACTAAAATCACTAGTGCCTAGTGCGTGGTGCGTAGTGTCCATTGATTCATGCAACTACAATTAGTAACTTTTAATTTTGAACTTTTAACTATTAACTAAAGATTGAGATGGCAAACCCTAATGAAGAGAAAGAGGTATTAATCACCAAGGCCGGCCTGACTAAACTCAAGGACGAACTGACCGAATATAAGGATGTCCGACGTAAAGAAGTGGCTTCACGCCTTAAAGAAGCGATTGCCTACGGAGATCTTTCCGAGAACTCGGAGTATGAAGAGGCAAAAAACGAACAGGCCTTTGTGGAAGGGCGCATTGTTGAACTGGAACAGATGGTCTCTAACGCCACTATTATCTCTGACGACAAGCGAGGTGAAGATACCGTTCAGATTGGAACCACTGTTACCGTTCAGAATTTGACCGAAAATGATGATCCTGAAACTTATACCATTGTAGGTTCCACCGAGGCAGATCCTGTGGCATCCAAAATTTCCAATGAATCCCCTATCGGTTCTGCGATTTTAGGAAAGGCAAAGAACGACATCGTGAGAGTGAAAGTTCCTGCAGGAGTCTTTGAGTACAAGATCCTGAAAATTAAATAAGTGCTGTAGTTCTGCAGTGCTGCAGCACCGAAGCACTGTAGCACTTGCGCAATTGGTGTAGCTCAAAACTTCGCCCATGGGTATCACGAATCTGGCCATCATTTTCTTCTTCGCCTTCATACCGGCGATGGGTTGGCTGGTTTTGTACTACTTGAAGGATGACTTGGATCCTGAGCCCAAGAAGGTCGTTTCGATGGCTTTTCTTTTTGGCGCGCTTGCAGCACTCCCCTTTTTGGCGTTGCGCTATCTGATGCCAATACTCGCAGGAAATTCATGGGTATTTCAGGGATTCAGTCTGCTGGTTATTTTTTCGCTCATGGAAGAAATGGCAAAACTGGCCGCCGCCATTCACGCCGTCCGCACACGCCCCAAAGTGTTCAATCAGATTATTGATGGTGTGGTTTATGCGGTTTCCGCCGCCCTCGGCTTTGCCTTTGTCGAAAACATGATTTATTTTTGGTCTTTTGTGCAATACGGAGCCTCGGACAATCTGCTTTATGTTACCGTCTTCCGCAGCTTTGGGACCATGCTGGCCCACACGCTTTTTTCCGCCACGGCAGGCTTGATTTCGGCTTACGCCTACTTTTCAAAGCAGATTTCGCCCTTTCATCAGAAGCACATCATGGCCTTTGAAGTGGAGGATTTTTTGAACCGTGAAATTCTCACGCTTCATATCCTGAGGCAGAACGTTTTAAAAGGACAAGCTTCGCGTCGTGGCGGTCATGAAAAAAAGATCCTGGTGCTGGAGGGCATCTTGCTTGCCACCGGATTTCACATCGCGTTCAATCTGACGACGACTTTCAATGTCTTCGGCAAAAGTCTTACCTTTCTGCTGGTTCCCGCTCTGATGGGAGGCTTTTTGTATGTGTCGTATCTGTTTACTAAACGTTTCAATCAGAAGATTCTGAAAATTGTTTAGCTATTAGCGATTAACTATTGGCTATTAGCGGGCCGTGGTGAGCTACTAATCGTTAATAGTTAATTGCTAATCGCTTGAGTTTTAGCCAAAACTTTGCTATACTATACTGATGTAGTAGAACCCTTTTTTAGATGGCTGACACAAGTACACCAACAAAGGTTTTGACGGTTCCCCCTGAAACGGTGGAGAAATTCCATCTGCTGGTGGATCAGATCAAGGCAAGCCCTTCGATGGATGACGACGAACGTCAGTACTGGGTGGATGTCCTTCCGATTATGTCCGAACCTCAGCTTCAGAACCTCCGCGATATTCTTGGGAATGAAAAGAAACAGCGTGAGGCCGTTCAGCAGATTTATGATAAGGCGAAAACCGAACCGCGTCCTTTTGATGAAGAGGCCTATCTGGAAAAGAAGTACACGCGTCAGGCAAGTGAGAAGCAGGAGGAAAAAGTGGAAGCTGGCCAGGAGGATGAACTTTTGAAGGCGCTGAATCAGCTCTAGCTGATTTCGGATTTTTGATTTCAGATTTCAGATTCGATTTAAGATTCTCATATGTAAGAATGGGAATCCGAAATCAGAAATCCAGAATCTGAAATATTATTCCTTAGTCGGCTTAGCGGAATCTGAGTCCTTTTTAGTAGAATCTGTTTTATAAAACCCTTCCCCCATAAACTGCACTCCCGGAGCTTCGAGGAGTTTTTGAGACGGATGGCCGCATTCCAGACAAGCGGTTTCCTGCGTTCCCGCAGGCAATAAGGCTTGGAACTTGTGACCGCACTCGAGACATTGGTATTTGTAGTTGGGCATTGCTTATTACAAAATTCAAAATTACAAACGTCCGCCTTGGCGGACTATTACAAAATTATTTTATATAATAGAGAATACCTTAGCAACAACTAATCCGTGTGATAAGATTGTTGCTGTGTCGCCATTAATTCGTTAATTTTGTAATTTTGAATTTTGTAATTTTGTAATAAGAATGTTAGACAAGGCCTACGATGCCAAAAAATACGAGGACGCGATTTATAAGAAGTGGGAGGAGTCCGGCGCTTTTAAGGCAGATAATACTTCTAAGAAGGAGCCTTTTACCATTTCGATGCCTCCGCCGAATGCGACGGGAACCCTGCATCTAGGCCATTCTGTGATGCTGGCGCTCGAGGATATTCTGATTCGCCATCGAAGAATGAAAGGCTATGAAGCATTGTGGATTCCGGGGACGGATCACGCCGCCATTGCAACGGAGAATGTGGTGATCAAGTTACTGAAAGAGAAGGAAGGCATCAAGGACCCCCGCACGCTGGGTCGTGAAGGCTTGGTGAAAAAAATTGCGGAATTTGTGGCCAAAAGCCAGGGAACCATTCGTTCACAGGTACGCAAAATGGGCGCCAGCTGTGACTGGAGCCGTGAACGATACACGATGGACGCGGCGCTGAACCGCTGTGTGAACGAGGTTTTTGTGAACATGTACAACGACGGCCTGATTTATCGCGCGGAGCGCGTGGTGAACTGGGATGTTGCCCTGCAGACCACGCTTGCCGATGATGAGGTGGAATACGAGGAACAGGAAGGAACGCTTTACGTTTTTGAATATCTATCGGCTAAGCAGACGGGAGGCGAACCGATTTATGTGGGAACCAGCCGACCTGAAACCAAACTGGGCGATAACGCGCTCGCCGTTCATCCCGATGACAAACGCTACAAGCATTTGATTGGGAAGGATTTTGACGTGGTCTGGCCCCGCCTCGGCGGGCAAGCCGACGGACAAAAGATAAACGTGACCGTGATTGCGGATCATGAAATTGACCCTGAATTCGGAACGGGTGTGCTCGGAGTAACGCCTTTTCACAGCAAGGTGGATTACGACATGTGGCTTAGACATAAGGCGGAGATCAAGGCAGCACCTATTCATGTTATCAATGAGCAGGGGAAAATGACGGCGAATATCAAAGGCTACGAAGGTTTGAGTGTATTTAAGGCGCGGGAAAAATTTGTGGAAGAACTGAGGGAGTCAGGAAAAATGAAAGAGGAGACGAAATACCGCCAGCAGATGTCGATCTCGTATCGCTCCCGCAAACCCGTTGAACCACTCCCTAAGCTACAATGGTTCATCGATGTGAATAAGAAGGCTGTGAAATGGCGCGGAAAAAAGATGAGTTTGAAGGAAGTGATGCAATCCGTCGTAAAATCGGGGGAAATCAAAATCATTCCCGATCGTTTTGAAAAGACTTACTTTCATTGGATTGATAACTTACAGGACTGGTGCGTCAGTCGTCAGATCTGGTGGGGCCATCGGATTCCCGTGTGGTACAAGGGCGCAGAAACTCATGTGAGCATGAACGGGCCCGCGGATAAAGGCTGGAATCAGGATGATGACACGCTGGACACATGGTTTTCTTCCGCGCTGTGGACATGGAGCACGCTCGTAGATTCTAAGGTGGCGGAGGATAAGACTCTTTCCCTTCAGGAAATTCTGGAGCAGAGTCCCGATTACCAGAAATTCCACCCCACTCAGGTGATGGAAACGGGTTACGACATTCTATTTTTCTGGATTGCGAGAATGATTTTGATGACGACCTATGCCGTGGGCGAAATCCCGTTTGATACGGTTTATCTGCACGGGTTAATACGGACGCGCGATGGCTCCAAGATGAGCAAATCCAAGCCTGAAACGTGCATCGACCCGCTGGACATGATCAACCAATACGGCGCTGATGCCCTGCGAATGAGCATGGTGATAGGAAACAGCCCCGGCAACGATATGAGATTGTACGAAGAAAAGATTCAGGGCTACCGCAATTTTACTAACAAATTATGGAATGCCAGCCGTTTTGTGCTGGGAATTCTGGAAGAAAAAGGAATCAAAGAAGTGCCGGAAATAAATCTGAAAGCGCTTTCCGATGCCGACCAGTGGATATTATCGAGAATGAATGAGGTCATTGTGAATGCCGACAAAGCTTTGACGGAATTTCGCATCAGCGAGGCCGGCCAGATGCTCTATGACTTTTTGTGGAATGATTTCTGCGACTGGTATCTGGAGCTTTCGAAAGGCGAAAAACAGAACCCTGCCGTTTTGTATCTGGTGCTAAAAAATATCCTGATTCTGCTTCATCCTATTACGCCATTTGTGACGGAGCAGATTTGGAGCGATCTTCCGGGAGCCAAGGGAATGCTCATCCGATCAGACTTCCCTGCCCCCATAAAGGGTAAATTTGACGGAGGCGGTATAGCGCTTACTACTGCTATTATAAGCTCTATTCGAAGGCTGAGGGGCGAAAATAAAATTGAGCCTGCGGCAAAGGTTGCCGTTACCATTTATGGCGGTGCCGAAGTTGAAAGAAACCAAGATGATATCATCCGCCTTGCCCGGATCAGTGAACTGACCCTAAAAAAGAAAGGTGAAAAGCTGAAAGGCGCGGCTGCCGATATTGTGGAGGGCGTTGAAATCTATATTCCGCTGGAAGGTTTGGTGGACACCGAAAAAGAGAAGGAAAGGCTTTCTAAAGAAATTGAGAATCTGGAGAAATACATCGCTTCTGTCAGCGGAAAACTGGCAAACAAGGAGTTTGTGAAAAATGCTCCGAAAGCGGTTGTAGAGGGTGAAACGGCGAAGCTGGAGGAAGCGAAGAGTAAGGCGGAGAAGATGAGGGAACAATTGGGGAATTTGTAAACCGGTAGGGGCGATTCATGAATCACCCCTACGTAATAACCCCCTTCCTGCCTTGCTTTTTTGGCTATTTTTTGGTATAATAGTTAGATGCGATTAATGCGGTTTTGAGCAAAGCGAAGCCAAATGGCAAGCGGAGCGAGAACTCCGGTGAAAAATTTAGAAAGAAATTTTGTCATCGGAGAGCATTAACCTTCTTGTTAAAAGATTATTTACACATGAACCTTAGCCAAAATTACATCAACGCAGGGGCTTTGAAATACGATGAAGAAAAAAGGGCGGCGCTGAGCCGTTATACGGCTGCCGTGGAAAGATCAGCTTTTCTGAAGAGAGAAGAAAAGGATCACTGGGAGCTTTTGGGGGCGCTTTTGACCTATGACCAGCTTCAGCTGGCGGAAAAACTGATTATCTCGGAAGACCTGCGAAGACTGAAGATGAAACAGGATTTAGAAAAAATTAAACCTCAACAGGAAGCATAATATGGCTGACTCCCCGCTTCGATCATCACAGAATAAGGAAGTTCTTCGCCCGACTGAAAAGCCGGAAGTTTCCCGCGAATCTTCCATTCCTCAGTCGGTTCAGGAATTCAGCCGACTGGCAGAAACCAGCTGGGCAGATAATCCGAATGCCGAAGTGGATCAGGAAATGCTGAGGAATCCCGAAACCAAAGAGAGTCGGGAGCATCTAAAAGAATCCCTCACCAGAATTCTTGCCCGTATTGCGCGGGAGAATAAGGATCTGGATTTGAAGCTTTTAAGCCCTAATAATTTTGCCTCGATAGCACGAAAATCTCTGACAGATTTGAATGCAACGGACCTTATTGCGCTTCAGGAACTTGAACGACGATCCATGAACGCCGATTCTACCCTGGCGGAGGATTGGGATTCCGTT
>Ga0315281_10014752_pt1 | contig 10516 bp, 7 predicted proteins | sample YL17G07_0_MG_FD_204540 | JGI IMG/M metagenome (GOLD analysis project Ga0315281, IMG submission 204540) | Sediment microbial communities from Yellowstone Lake, YNP, Wyoming, USA - YL17G07_0 | ecosystem: Environmental > Aquatic > Freshwater > Lake > Sediment | place: USA: Wyoming | collected...
TCCAGATTCTCCAGCACCGAGCGGTCGTCGCGCGACACGCTCTTGGGCGGGATGCGCGCGATCTTGGCCACCACCGCCTCCACGTCCTTGACGCCGATGGTCTTCTTGCGCTTGCCCTCGGGCAGCAACATCTGTGCCGCGCCGACCTCGTCGATCACGTCGATGGCCTTGTCCGGCAGTTTGCGGTCGTGGATGTAGCGGGCGGCAAGTTCGACCGCGCTACGGATGGCGTCGGCCGTGTAGCGCACTTTGTGATGGGCCTCGTAATAGGGTTTGAGGCCGGTCAGGATCTTGACCGAATCCTCGATCGAGGGCTCGTTGACGTCGATCTTCTGGAAGCGGCGGACCAGCGCGCGGTCCTTCTCGAAGTAATTGCGGTATTCCTTGTAGGTGGTCGAGCCGATGCAGCGCAGCGTGCCGCTGGCCAGCGACGGTTTCAGCAGGTTCGAGGCGTCCATCGAGCCGCCGCTGGTGGCGCCGGCGCCGATGACCGTATGAATCTCGTCGATGAACAGCACGGCGCCGGGTGTGCTCTGGAGTTCCTGTAGCACCGCCTTCAAGCGTTCCTCGAAATCGCCGCGATAGCGCGTGCCGGCCAGGAGCGAACCCATATCGAGGCTGAAGATGACCGCGTCACGCAGCACCTCCGGCACCTCGGCGCGGACGATGCGCCGGGCCAACCCCTCGACGATGGCCGTCTTGCCGACGCCGGGATCGCCGACATAGAGCGGGTTGTTCTTCTGTCGGCGGCACAGAATCTGAATCGTGCGCTCGACCTCGGGCTCGCGCCCGATGAGCGGGTCGATCTTGCCGGCCTCGGCTTTTTTATTGAGGTTGACGCAGTAGGTGTCGAGCGCTTCGGTTCCGGTCTTGACCACGCGCTCGGCGGCGGCGTCTGCATCGGCGCCGTTGACGCGGCGGCTCTCGCCACGGGGGCGCGTTTTGGCAATGCCGTGGCTGATATAGTTGACGGCGTCGAGGCGCGACATTTCCTGTTCTTGCAGGAAATAGACGGCATGGCTTTCGCGCTCGGAAAAGAGGGCCACCAGCACATTGGCGCCGGTCACTTCCTCGCGGCCCGAGGATTGGACATGAATGGCGGCGCGCTGCAACACGCGCTGGAAGCCGGCGGTGGGCTTCGGATCGCCGCTGCCCTCGTCGATCAGATTAGCGAGTTGGCTGTCCACATACTCGATCACCTCGCGGCGCAGGCGATCGATATCGACGTTGCAGGCGCGCATGACGGCGATGGCATCCTGGTCGTCCACCAGCGCCAGCAGCAGATGTTCGAGCGTGGCGTAGGCGTGCCGTCGTTGGCCGGCATGGGCAAGCGCCCGATGCAAGGTCTTTTCGAGATTGGTGGAGAGCATTGGCGGCCTACTCCTTCTCCAACGTGCACTGCAACGGGTGTTCGTGCCGGCGGGCGAATTCGATCACCTGGTTCACTTTGGTCTCGGCGACTTCGTAAGTATAGACCCCGCAGATGCCAACACCACGGCGATGCACATGCATCATGATAAGGGTGGCGTCCTCGCGGTTCTTGCCGAAAAACTTCTCCAACACATGGACCACGAACTCCATCGGCGTGTAGTCGTCATTGAGCAACAACACCTTATAGAGCGAGGGCTTCTTGGTCTTGGGCTTGCTCTTGACCAGGATGGCCGTCGCCGGATCGCCCGGACGTATGGTATCGCGCTCGCTCATGCCAACCCGTGGCGCCTGCCCTGCCGATAGCTCATTGTCGCACCCGATCGATAATATTGGCCCAACCGATAATATTGGGTTGTTAACGTCACGGCCAAGGGGCCAAACCGCAGCGATATTTTGGCCTTCGCCCAAGGTTTAAGCCTACTCTATGTTGCGGCGCACAATAAGGCAGGGTGGGCGATGGCTTGGATTTACGGGCTTAACAGAATGTTAAACGACCCCGTAACATTCTAGGCTCGTTAAGGGCAATGGACAGCGAATCGGACTTTTCCTAGAATCAATGGTGGCCGAGTCGGGTAATTGGGCCGGGGGATTGGGGAAATGTCGGTTCGCGCGGAGGAGCGACTGTTGCAAGCGATCCACCGCTTCGCGGGCTTTATTGTCGCCTGCATCCTGATTGGCGCCCTGGCGGCGCCCGCAGCCGCACGCACCAGCTCATCCATCGTGGTGGACGCCGCCAGCGGCAAGATCCTCTACGAATCGAACGCCGACGCCCGGGCCTACCCGGCCTCGTTGACCAAGATGATGACCCTCTATCTTACTTTCGAGGCGCTCGACCGGGGCAAGCTGCGCCGTGACGCCAGCCTGCCGATCTCGCGCCACGCCGCCGGCATGTCGGAAACCAACATCGATCTGCATCCCGGCGACACGCTGACCGTGGACCAGGCCATCCGCGCCGTGGTCGTGCGCTCGGCCAACGATGCCGCTGTCGTGTTGGCGGAAGCGCTGGCAAGCAGCGAGAGCCGCTTCGCCGAGATCATGACCAGGAAGGCGCGGGCGCTCGGCATGACAAGCACGACTTTCCGCAATGCCTCCGGCTTGCCCGACAATCGCCAGCGCACGACGGCCCGCGATCTGGCCATTCTGGCCCAGGCGCTGGTGCGCGATTATGCGAAGTACTACGGCTATTTCAGCGTCACCAAGTTCCCCTTCCACGGCCGCACCTATACGACGCATAACCGCTTCATGCAGCGCTACCAAGGCGCCGATGGCCTCAAGACCGGTTACATCCGCGCCTCGGGGTTCAATCTGGCCGGTTCGGCCGTGCGCGAGGGCCGCCGGCTCATCGCCATCGTACTCGGCGGCAAAAGCGCCGGTTCGCGTGACAGCGAGATGATGCGGCTCCTGGACAAGGGCTTCAAGCTGGCCCGCTCACTGCCAACCCTGGAGATGGCCTCCCTGGCGAGCCCCCCGGCAACCGCCCACGAGGTGGCGATCCCGCCGCAAAAACCCGCCATCGCCGCCCTGGTCGCGGCGATTGAGACCCTGCCGGAGGCGGGCGAGGCCGGCCTGCCGGTGCCAGGGCTGAAACCCTCGGCGACCACGGAAATCGCCCTGGCGGAGACCTCGGCGGCAATCTCGGCGCCCTTGCACGCGCCTTTCCCGGCCGAGATCGCGACCGCCGTGCCGAGCCAGACCGCCTCGACAACCTATTCGCTGGCCGGCTGGCCGGTGCCCGCCACCAAGCCAACCTTGCTCGCGGATGAATCGACCGTGCCGCCAGTGAAGCCGGTTCAGCTCGCGGCGAGCGAAAATGAGGGGCTCTCGCTGGCGCTGATCTCGGAGGCCGTGGCGGCCGACTCGTCCGAGTTGTTGGCGAGCAGCGGGCGCTGGGCCGTGCAGGTCGGCGCCTACAGCAAATTCAATCCGGCGCATGAAGCGGCGCTGCGGGCGACGCGCATGATGCCGGCGCTGCTCGACCACGGCCGTATCGTCATTGACGAGCGGGCCAAGGACGACCTCTACCGCGCCCGCATCGCCGGCCTGACCAGGGCCGAGGCGCTGGCCGCCTGCAAGCAACTCAAGGCCAAGAAGATCTCCTGCCTGGCGCTGGCATCCGACACCACCATCGCCATGACGGCCAACTAGGCTTCCGTCAGTCCCGTTTCATAATTCCGCCGGCGGCGTCAGGCCCGAGAGGCGCAACTGCCGCGCCAGCGCCGCCTTGAGCCGCTTGAGGGCGGTGACCTCCATCGCCTCGCAACGCGCCGAGAGCGCGGCCTGGGTATTGGAGGCGCGCAACAGCCACCAGCCGTCGTCGCTTTCGACCCGCACGCCGTCGATGGCCACGACCCGCGCGCCCTCGGCCTTGAGGCGGGCGGCGACCTCGGCCACCACGGCGAACTTGCGCTCCTCGGGGCAATCGAAGCGATATTCCGGGCTCGCCACCGTCTTCGGCAGGGCGGCGCTCATCTCGGCCAGGCTATCGGGCGAGCGGCTCAGGATCCGCAGCAGGCGCACGGCGGCATAGAGCGCGTCGTCGAAACCGTAGAAACCATCGGCATAAAAGATATGGCCCGACAGCTCGCCGGCGAGCGGGGCTTGCTCCTCAAGCATCTTGGCCTTGATGAGAGAGTGGCCGGACTTCCACATCACCGGCCGGCCCCCGGCGCGGGCGATTTCCTCGTAGAGGACGCGGCTCGCCTTGACGTCGCCGACGATGGCCGCACCGGGCCAGCGCGCCAGCACTTCGCGGGCCAGGATGACCAACAACTGGTCGCCCCATAAAATGTCGCCGTTGCCGTCAACCACACCGATGCGATCGCCGTCGCCGTCGAAGGCGATGCCAAGGTCGCAGCCCTCGGCCCGCACCGCCGCCTGAAGCTGTAGCAAGTTCCGGGGTTCGCTCGGATCGGGATGATGGGCGGGAAAGCGCCCGTCCACCTTGTCGTTGAGCAGGATGTGCCGGCCCGGCAGCAATGCCGTCAGCGCCCCCAGCACGGCGCCCGCGGCCCCGTTGCCGGCGTCCCAGGCGACCGTCAGCTTCCGGCCCTCGATATTGTCGGCGGCCCGATAGTCCCGGGCCAGGCGGGCCACGTACTGGCCCCCCAACGGACGCTCGATCGCGCGACCGCGCGGGCCGGAAACGAAGGCCCCGGCGGCGGCGATGCGGCCCAGTTCCCGAATCGCCTCGCCATGCAGCGAGGCCTTGCCCAACATCATCTTGAAGCCGTTATGGTCGGGCGGGTTATGCGAGCCCGTCACCATGATGCCGCCGCCGGCGCCCAATTCATGCACGGCGAAATAGAGCATCGGCGTCGGCCCCAAGCCGATGCGCCAGACCTCGATGCCGCTGTCGATCAGCGCCTCGACCAGCGCCGCTTCCAGGCCAGGCGAACTTAGCCTGCCGTCGTAACCGACGGCAACGCTGGCGCCGCCCTGGCGGCGCAGCATGGCGGCATAGGCGTACCCCAGGCCCGCGGCATCGGCCTCGTGCAGCGTTTCGCCAACCACGCCACGCATGTCGTATTCGCGCAGGATGCTCGGATGAAAACGGTGCCCCGAGCCGGCACCCACCCTCACGCCCCTGCCCCGCGTGGCCCCGGTCGGCCGAGACTCGTATAGGCGAAACCGGCGGCCGCCATCTCGGCCGGCTCGTAGATGTTGCGCAGGTCCACCACCACCGGCCGGCGCAAGAGCGCCTTGACGCGACCGAGATCAAGGGCGCGGAACTCGTTCCATTCGGTGAGGATGACCAGGGCATCGGCGCCGGTCATGGCCTCATAGGCGCCCTCGCAATAGACGAGATCGGGCAGCAGGCGCTTGGCCTCGCCCATCGCCGCCGGATCGTAGGCCCTGACCGTGGCCCCGGCCCGCAGCAACGCCGGCAGGATCGCCAGGCTCGGGCTCTCGCGCATATCGTCGGTGTTGGGCTTGAAGGCGAGGCCCAGCGCCGCCACCGTGCGGCCCTTGAGGCTGCCGCCGCAGGCGGCGAGGATGCGCCCGGCCATGCCGGTCTTGCGCGCCTCGTTGGCCGCCGCCACCGCCTCCACCAGGCGCAGCGGCGCGCCCGCCTCGCGCGCGGTATGGATGAGGGCGGCCGTGTCCTTGGGCAGGCAGGAGCCGCCGAAGCCGGGGCTCGGATGCAGGAACTTGCGGCCGATGCGCCCGTCGAGGCCCATGGCCTTGGCCACGTCCTGCACGTCGGCGCCGACCTTTTCGCACAGATCGGCGACCTCGTTGATGAAGCCGATCTTGGTGGCCAGAAAGGCGTTGGCGGCGTACTTGATAAGCTCCGCCGTCTCCAGGCCGGTGAAGACGATCGGCGTCTCGTTCAAGTAGAGCGGCCGATAGATTTCCCGCAAGGCCTCGCGCGCCCGCTCGTGCTCGCAGCCGATCACCACCCGGTCGGGCCGCATGAAATCGTTGATGGCCGAGCCCTCGCGCAGGAACTCAGGATTGGAGGCGACATCGACGGTCAGTTCCGGCCGCAGCGCCTTCAGGCGCCGCTCGACCTCGCGGCCGGTGCCAACCGGCACGGTCGATTTTACGACCAGGATCGCCGGGCCGGTCAGCGCGCGGGCGACCTCCGCCACCGCGGCAAAGACCTGGCTCAGGTCGGCATCGCCCTCGCCACGCCGGCTGGGCGTGCCGACGGCGATGAAGACGGCATCGGCGCCGGCCACGGCGGCGGCAAGATCGGTGCTGAAATCGAGCCGGCCGGCGCGACGGTTGGCCGCCACCAGGGCCTCGAGCCCCGGCTCGTAAATCGGGATCCGCCCGCGATTGAGCAAGTCGATCCGGGCCGCGTCCCGGTCCACGCAGGTGACGGTTATGCCGAACTCGGAAAAACAAGCGCCCGAGACCAGGCCGACATAGCCACTGCCGATAACCGCGATGCGCATGGGGCGAACGTCCTTATGTTTGCAATCAGGCCGAGCCGGCGTCGGGGTCGCGGGCCCAACGCGCCAGTATCTTGCGCGCCTGCACGCCGATGCCGGGATGGCGCAGGGCGAAGGCGAGTGTCGCCTCGAAGAAACCGGCCTTGTCGCCGCAGTCGAAGCGGCGACCGTCGAAGCGATAGCCGTGGAAAGTCTCGCTGCCGATCAGGCCCGCCAGCGCGTCGGTCAACTGGATCTCGCCGCCGGCGCCGGGGCGCTGATGCGTCAATTCGCCGAACACGGCCGGCGGCAGTATGTAGCGGCCGATCACGGCCAGTGTCGAGGGCGCCGTCTCGGGCGAAGGCTTCTCGACCAGGCCCTTGACCGTGACCATGCGCCCTTCCTCGGCGCCCGGATCGATGACGCCGTAGCGGTTGGTCTGCTCGCGCGGCACGTCCATGACCGCGACCAGGACGCCGCCGACTTGGGCGTAGGCCTCGGTCATCTGCTTGAGGCAAGGTTCGGCCGCCATGATCAAGTCGTCGGCCAGGATCACGGCCACCGGCTCGTCGCCGACGAGGCGCCGCGCGCACCACACGGCATGGCCGAGGCCGCGCGGCTCCTGTTGCCGGACATAGGCCACCTGACCCGGCGCCAAGCGCATATGCGACAGCAATTCCAACTCGGCGGCGCGGTGTCTTTGCACCAGCGCGCTATGCAGTTCGGCCGAATGGTCGAAGTGATCCTCGATGGCGGTCTTGCCGCGCCCGGTGACGAAGATGAACTCCTCGATACCGGCGGCGCGCGCCTCCTCGACCGCGTATTGGATCAGCGGCTTGTCCACCACCGGCAGCATTTCCTTGGGCATGGCCTTGGTCGCCGGCAGGAAGCGCGTGCCGAGGCCGGCCACCGGGAAAATCGCCTTGCGGACAGGCTGGACCATTGACGTTGACCACCATGAGGACGGGCCACCCTTCTTGCCACAGCCGGCGCCAGGGGCGCAACCGCGTCCAGGTCAGGCCGGGCGCAGCCAGACCGCCGTGTCGTGAAAGACGCCGCCGCCGTTGGGCGGCCCGGCGTCGGCGCCAATGAGCGCGTTGACGCCGATACCCTCGACATAGGCCCGGTTGGGCCAGATGCTTTCCAGCACCAAGACGCCCGTCTGCATGCCGTCAAAGACATGGGCATGAACCAGGATCGAGCCGCGCCGGTTGCCGAGCCGCACGCGCGCCCCCTCGCCGATGCCCAGCCTTGCCGCGTCGGCCGGATGCACGAACACGGTCGGCCGTTTCTCGCGCGCCTTCGAGCCCGGCGTCTCGGTAAAGGTCGAGTTGAGGAAGGTGCGGGCCGGCGCCGTGACCAGACGGAAGGGATGCTCGGCGTCGGCCGCCTCGATGACGGAGCAATGATCGGGTAGCGCCGGCAGGCGAGCGTGGTCGGGCCCGATCGAGGCCCAATCGGGCTTGAAATGGAAGCGCCCGTCCGGGGTGCCGAAGCCGTCGAGGAAATGGGCCCGGCGGAAATCGAGCGCGCAATCGTGCCAACGCCCGTCGTGGAATTCGTCCGGCGAGGGCAGGCCCGAGGCCTTGAGCGTCGCCGTGACGATCTCCCAGGCGCTCATGCCAAAGCCCGGATGCTCGGCGCCCAGGCGGCGGGCCAATTCGCAGATCACCCAGTGGTTGGGCCTCGACTCGGCATAGGGCTCCACCGCCTGACGGGCGACCTGGAGATAGGTGTGGCCGCCGGCGGTGTAGAGGTCGTCGTGTTCGAGGAAGGTCGTCGCCGGCAGCACGATGTCGGCCATCAGCGCCGTGTCGGTCAGGAATTGCTCGTGGACGCAGAAGAACAGATCCTGGCGCGACAACCCCTGGCGCACCAAAAGCGATTCCGGGCAGACCGTGGCCGGGTTGGTATTCTGCACGAGCATGGCCGTGACCGGGGGCCCCTGGCCTAGGTCGCGGCGGTCGCCGGTCAGCACCGGCCCGATGCGCGACTGGTCGAGAATGCGGACGGAAAGATCGAGCCGGTCGAGCCCCTTGATGAGCGTGCGGTCGATCGGATAAAGGCCGGCGTTGCTGTAGAGCGCGCCGCCGCCGCGATGCTGCCAGGCGCCGGTGACGGTCGGCAGGCAGGTGACGGCGTGCATGTTGACGGCGCCGTTGCGCGAGCGCGTGAAGCCGTAACCGACGCGGATATAGCTGCGCTTGGTCCGGCCATAGAGCCGCGCGAACTCGACGATACGCGCCGCATCGAGGCCGGTGATGGCGGCGGCCCATTCCGGCGTGCGGCTCGCCACATGGGCCTCAAGCTCCGCCGGCGCGTCGGTGTAGCGGGCCAGGTAGGCGCGGTCGGCGTAGCCTTCCTTGAACAGCACATGCATGACGGCAACGGCGAGCGCGCCATCGGTGCCGGGGCGAAGCGCCAGATGCAGGTCGGCGGCGGCCGCGGTGCCGGTGCGATAGGGATCGACGACCACGAGCCGGGTTCCGCGCGCCTTGCGGGCGCGGGCGATGTGGGTCATGGCATTGACCTGGGTCGAGACGGGATTGCCGCCCCAGACCACGATCAGCTCCGATTCCTCCATCTCGCGCGCATCGACGCCGCGCTTGACGCCGACGCCGGCGAACCAACCGGCGTCCGAAAGCGCCACGCAGATGGTCTCCTTTTCGCGCGAGTAGCCCATGACGTTGCGCAGGCGGTCGATGCCGTCGCGCTGCACCAGCCCCATGGTGCCGGCGTAGAAATAGGGCCACACGGTTTCCGCTCCTAGGCTCTGGGCCGAGCGCGTGAACTGTTCGGCCACTTCGTCAAGCGCCTGGTCCCAGGAGATAGGCTGGAACTCGCCCGCGCCCTTGGCGCCGAGGCGCCGAAGCGGGGTCTTGAGACGGTCTGGATGATGCTGGCGCTCGGCATAGCGCGCCACCTTTTCGCAGACCACGCCGGCGGTGTAGTCGTTGTCGCGCGACCCGTGCACGCGGCCGATGTGGGTCGGCGACAGTCGCTCGACATCCAGCGCGCAGGTGCTGGGGCAATCGTGTGGACAGACGGAATGGGCGATATCAGGCGGCATGGGTTGGCTCGCGTTTTTCTGTCTTCGGGCCGGCGGCTACTCCACCGCCACGTCGGCACTATCGCAGGGCCAGGTCGCCGGCATCGTCAGGCCCGCCGGCAGCTTGGTCGTGGCGTCGCCGCAGGCCTGGTCCAGCTCGCTCTGTATCAGGCCGCGCACGGCCGACAAGTCGGCTCCCCGCACATCGGTGCGGAACAGTTCGGCCTCGGTCATATCGGCGTGGGCGAGCTTGGCGTCGCCAATGATGGCGTAGCCGAAATAGGTCTCCGTCAACACGGCGTCGCTCAAGTCGGCGCCGCGCAGGTCGGCGCGATGCAACGAGGCCTTGCTCAAATCGGCGCCGCGCAGGATGGCGCCCATGAGATTGGCGCGGCCCATTTCGGCCTTGGCCAGCGAGGCGCCGCTCAAATCGGCGCCGCGCAGGTCGGCGCGGGTCAGACCGGACTTGCTCAGGTTGGCGCCGTCCAACTTGGCCTGCTGGAGATTGGCGCGGATCAATTCCGCTCCTTCCAGATTGACGCCGGTCAAGATGGCGCCGGAGAGGTTGGCGCGCATGACGTCGGCCTTGCTCAGGTTGGCCTGGCTCAGATCGGCGCCGGCGAGGTTGGTCGAGCTCAAATGCGCCTCGACCATGTTGACGCCGATGAGCTTGGCCTCGCGCAGGTCGCTGCGGCCGAGTTCGGTCGCCGCCAAGTTGGCGCCGCTCAGGTCGATCCCGCGCATATTTTTCTTGTATTTGTCGCAACGCGACCAATCGACGCCCGGCTCCGGTGCGTCGCCGCAGTCCGCCCAGGCCACGGCCGGCGCCATCAGCGCCGCCGCCAAGACGATCGCGATTACCTTACCCTTGCGCATGATACAACCCTTTCCGGCCGCCACACCCGCCCATGGTCCTTTGCCAAGGCGGAACCAGCCTCTAGTATAGCAGTACGGCCCCCCGGCGGGAGCAGACGCGTGAGGCGGCTGGCCCCGCCGGGCGGCAAAACACCAGCGCATGAGCCCCGATGCCCGCTTCCGCCAATGCCGCCATCTATTACCTCCCCGACATGGCGGACACCTCGCGCCCCAAGCTTATGGGCCGGCACGCCGCCGGCGAAGGGTTCCTGGCCGCCTTCGCCCGCCATGCCGAGGTCGAGCG
>Ga0315281_10014753_pt1 | contig 10516 bp, 4 predicted proteins | sample YL17G07_0_MG_FD_204540 | JGI IMG/M metagenome (GOLD analysis project Ga0315281, IMG submission 204540) | Sediment microbial communities from Yellowstone Lake, YNP, Wyoming, USA - YL17G07_0 | ecosystem: Environmental > Aquatic > Freshwater > Lake > Sediment | place: USA: Wyoming | collected...
GCCCCTTTGATATTACTGATTGAAAAAAGTCCCTGCCCGTCACTCGTGCCTTCATACTTGCTGCCATCCTTAAAGTATTTATCGGCGGCGGAGTAGTGAACCGCAGCCCCGGCTACGGGATTTCCATGCTGGTCGATTACCTTGCCCCAGAAATCGATGGGGGCGCTGAATACCTGCACGATTTTGGCGATGTTCGTTTTGTCCTGATCGGACAGCTTATGTCCCGGCACATCAGGAATGACGATGCCTTGAGGCGGTGTGTCGGCTTGCTTCGCTGGTGCTTTGGTAGGCGGAGTTTCTGTCTGCAGCCTTACCTCGTGTGCAGACTCAACCGACTTCGGTTGTGCGTGCCGCCATTTCCAGATACCGACAAGCAGCCCGATCAGCAGGGCCACTAAAATGATAATGATACGCTTTGGGTTCATTGGTTTTGAGGAATCTTTAGGGCTCGGAGCAGTTCTTGGTAGAACGGCTGCAAGACTTGGATGTTACGATTAAACTCGGCGCTGTGCTCATCCCTAAACCCCAGCGTAGCGCCGGGGAGACTAAAAGTCTCCGAACTCAAATCGAGGCTGCCCTTGATCGCCCCGGCCGTGCGGCTCTCCGCGCCCACCAGCTTGCTCCAGGAGGCGTCGGCGAAGGGCATCGCCTCCAGCGGGTCGCTCAGGGAGGCGTGGACAGCGGATGGCCCCATTCCGATCTGCTTCCACAGGCCTTGCTGGCTGCCGAGCAAGGTGGGCGCACCGCGCGTGTAACCGTAATTCAGGGCGGGCTTGAACTTATCGTTGTTCAACTCCCACGCGTAGACCGTCGCGGCGTCATTCGGCAGGTAGAAGCTGATCAGGTTGCCCCGGTCGCCCGTCAGTCGTCCTCGATAGGCCAGCACGCGAGTCTCGGCCACCGGATCGTCGTCGGGCGTGTCGTTTTCCCACAGTGTGACGTTGATGCCGGCATAGGACCGCTGAGACTGCGGCTGCTTCAGCAAATCCCGGTCATCATAGCAACTGGCCGGGATCGCCGCATGCATGAGCACATAGTTATTGACCGTCATGCCTGACAATAGCGCCGACCCGGCCACGATGTTGCCCATGCTGTGGGCCATGAGATTTCGGGAATAACCGGCGGGCAGCGCATCCACCACCGCCTTCAGCGCCGCGCCTGACTGCCAAGCGACGCGCTCGCTGCCGTTGTAATCGGCCAAGTATCCCTCCACAGCCGCCCCCACTACGGGCACGTCATCGAACGCGTCGGAATAGGTTGTGTTCCAGCGGAAGTAAACAAACCGGCCCTTGTAGCCGCGATGCCAGAGGCGCTTGAACACCGTCTCGGCAAAGTTGCGCGAGCCCTCCGGGGACATGTTCCAGCCGTGGACGAACACAATCGCCTGCGGCTTCTCGTCGGCGGGCTGATCGAACGCCGTGCCCGGCCCTTGATACATCGACCGAATATTTTTGAGATCAAGCCACACGCCCGGCCCCTCGCCAATTTTGGTGCCGTTCTTGTCGAGGATTACGATCTGCAACATACCCTTGCCGATGCCAGCGCCCTCGAACAGCAAATGGGTCGTCGGCTGGGCTTCGGTCAGATTGGCGAAGACTTCTTTCTTCAGCACAAAAATGCCGTTGCTGGCGCTCACGACATTCTTGCCAGTCGTGTCGGTCATCCTAGCCGAATAAGGCGGTGTCGCCTGCTGAATCGCGACCGCACTGTCGGTCAAGTAACCTGTGCCGCCACCCGCCTCACAGTGTGTGTAGAGATTGATCGCAGGTGACCCCGTCACGGTATCGGCCTTCCACATTAGCCCAATCTGCATATCCCCATTTCTCAAGGCATCGTTGAGCCCCTGGGTGTTGATCCACAAGCGGGCGAAGTCCTCCAAGTCGCGCTTGGATGCGATGCCAAAGTCGCCGCGAGACTCGTAGTCCTTCGCGGTGCCACCCACCACTTCGCTTTCGTTGTTCAATGCATTGCCGTCATCATCATCATTGAGCCAAAAACGAAACGGTTTGTCTGCCGAAGTTGCATCGCTTAGAGATGAATCGATTTTTTCACTGCCGAAATGGATTTGGCCGTCGCGATTGGCGTCCACCGCAAGCTGAGGCACCGGCCTGAGAGTGAAGGCGTGATAATCGATATCCGAGTTGAAGTAGGCCCAGCCGGCGATTGCACCTCCGTGGCTCATGGCTTCTGCGTCCGTCAGCGTCCAGCCATCGGGCAGTGAGGTAAGATCGTTCAGATCGATTGGCTTGTCGGTCGGGCTTTTCCAATACATCGGAATGTCGTCCCAACTATCGCCGTATCCTGAACCAACGATCTCACTGCGGTCGCTTATGCCGCCAGACCATCCCTCGTAAAGGCCGTCGAGAATCGGCAGTTTGGACAGTGCGCCGCTGGCGCTCCAGAAAACGGGCGCACTGAAATCGCTGGCGTCCCCTAAAGCCTCGCTCTGGTTATTGAGGTAATAGGGGGTTCCGCCGGATGCAAGGTAACTGGGGGCTCCATTAGCGTAGATGAATGGACGGTGGATTGTTCCATTCGAGGAATCTCCCACGACCGTGCTCGAGTTGTTTACAGCATAGCCCGACACGATGGTCGCTCCCGCAGGCCGTGGCAACGACGCGTAACCAGCCGGCCCGTTTTGTGTCGCCGGGTGCCAAATCCACGAGCCGCCCACAATTTGCCCGGCGTCGTTAATATCTTGCGCGAAGTTATTGTCGGAGGGGGAGCCGATGTTGAGGTCGGCAATTCCTGTGGTCGGGGTCCAGATGAATGGGTGTGTCGCGCTGGACCCAGAAGATTGTGGCACGTCACCAAATCCAGTTACTGCCCCAGCGTTATTGATTGCTCTAGCCTGCGTCGAATTGAGACTGGACAGGGAAGGCAGAATCTGTGGCTGGCCATTGGTCCAGACCACAACAATCTTTTGCCTGCGGTCATTGGAGAAACACGAACCGACTACCTGGCCCAGATCGTTAATGCCGTTAATCGAAAAGATGTAGTAGCCGGCTGGAGGCTCAAAAGTCTGAAACGAATAGAGCACCGGCACCGGCGGCGCGGGGGCAACAACCGGAGCCTTATGTGGTATCGGCAGTGTTTTCGTTTGGCTTCCGCTTGTAACCACGGCATCGGTTTGGTTCTGCGCGAAAGCGACGCTAGCGGCAACGTGAGCCATGACCAATAAACCCGTATAATTTAGAAAATTTTTCATGTCAGTTGCTCCCGGGGAGAACATAAACTTTGGCGGTTCCGGTTGCGTCGGTTCGCACGGCCACTTCATCGCTGGGCGTGCCCGCAGCGGTCGTGGAGAGCTTGTGGCCTCCTACTTTCACGCGGAAGGTGGCCGGCGCGTTCCCGAGCGGAGCGCCTGATGCATTGGTGATTTTCAAGCTGATCGAATTGTCGGGCGCCAACGCACCATCGGAACCGACGAGCGAAGTCATCTCTGGCAAAACGCCATTGTAGTAGTCCGTCGGATCGGTGCCATTTTGGAACTCATGGAGATTGTTCACGCCGTCCCCATCGGGGTCTGCATACGGATCGACTCCCGTGTGACCAAAAAAAGTTGTCTCCCACAGATCGGGCAGCCCGTTGCCATCGGTGTCGGTGCTCGGTGGCTGAATCATGATCGAAGTCGAACGGCTGCCGCCTGTGACCGTCAGGGTCTGCGGTTGGTAGGTAATGAATGTCAGATAGACAACCGCAATGCCCTGGGAATCCGTTCGCAGCGTGATTAAATTCGTGGAGGAACCACCCGGCATCGCGGCAATCCCACCGACTCCGGTGATCGTAACAGGTGCATTCGCGAGAATCGTGCCATCTCCCGTCGTCACTCGCACGGAGATCAAGCCTTGAGGGCCGGGCTCCCCCCCATTGCTGCCAGATATCGTTGTGATAACGGGCGGAGCACCCTGATAATAATCGTTCGGATCGGTGCCATTGATATATGCCTGTAGCACCGTCACGCCGTTGCCAGCCGGGCTGAGGTCGCGATTATTGGTCGTGAGACTCAACCCAAACTGCGTTTCCCATGCATCATCGATTCCGTCGCCGTTCACATCGGCGAACAACGGATTGGGCAAGCCGGTATAAATATCATCGATCAAGGTCGGCGTGGCGGCGTCGCCCTGCACCACGAACGACGAAAGATAGGTGCGCGTGTCGCCTCGAAAATTGATATCGGCAGCGACCATCTGACCGCCCGCATAGAGATCCCAGGTCTTGTGGGTGAAATCGAGCCGGACGGTAAGGCGCATCCAGGTCTGCAACCGGTGACTGGCGTCGACCAGTGCGGTAAACCGCGTCGAGATCCACTGCCCTCCACCGCTGCCTGCATCGAGGATCGCATTCGGGCCGTTCAAGACAAAGGCGAATCGCGCGCCCTCCACGTCGAAGATGCTCGAGCCGTCGGCGGTGGACTCCGCCACCGGTTTGGCGAAAAAGTCGAAGAAGACGATCGTTTCGTTGGTAGTCGGGGCAAAGGTTTGCACGAGTTGCGCGGGTGGCGTGCCGGCATTCAAGATCGCTGATTGAATGTCGTGAAATGCGTCGGAGTTGATGACCGCCGCAGTGCCCTGAGTGACGCTCCAGCCGAGCTGGCCGGAAAGCGAGCCCAACGCATAGTTCTCCTCCGGCTCGAAATCCGTTGTATAGGGTAGGCTGGCGAGAACGGTGATGGTCAGCGGAGGCGTGGTCGTGCTCAACCCGTAGCTGCTCGTCGCCCGGGCAATGAATGCATAGACGCCGGGCGCGAACGTGCTAAACGGCGTAAACGTGAAGTTGGAAGGCGAGCCTGCGGACGGCGCGGTGGCCGTTCCGATCAAGGTCAAGCCGAGATAAAAATCCACCTTCGCAATGGTGCCGCCATTGGGATCGGTTGCGTTGGTCGACAGTGTGATAGTCGCCGGCGACGCCAGCACCGCGCCGCCGGGGGGCGGATTGAAACTGACGTTGGGCACCACCGGCGGATTCACTTGAATCGTGACGGACGCAGATACAGTGGGAAAGCTGGCATTGTCTGTCGCTTTGGCTGTCAGTGTATAACTGCCGACGCTTACATTATTCCAAGCAAGTTGATAAGGAGCGGTGGCACTTTCCCCGATTTTTGTGCTGCCCGCGAAAAACTCCACTTTCGTGACGCTGCCGTCGCTGTCGCTCGCGCTGGCTGCGAGCGAAATGGATGCGGGCGCCACAAAGGCGGCGCCGTTGGCTGGGGCGGTAAGAGCAACGGCCGGCGGCGCGTCCACCAGCACCGTCACCGGGCTGGAGGTGGTCACCGACCCGGCGTCGTCGGTCGCCCTCGCGTTGAGAGTGTAGCTGCCGGCCGCCAAACCGCTGACGGTGAATTGATACGGCGCCGTTGTCGTTTCACCAAGTTTACCCGCCCCTTGGCAGTATTCCACTTTCGCGATCGTCCCATCCGGATCCGATGCCGTCGCCGTGATCGTGAAGGAAGCGGGGGCGGAATAAGTCACCCCGTTCGCCGGCGCTGTGATTGTAATCATCGGGGGTTGATCGATGAAACGCATTGAGCCTCTACTGCCGTTCGTCAATTTGTCGGACGTGGAGCCGCCGACGAACTGGCTCGTGCTGTTCACCGTGACGGTGCCGTCGGGTGTGATCACGTAACCGTAGAACGCGCCTTGGTTGTTGAGGGTCAAATCGCCGCTCGAGATGTTTAATTGCAGCCATCCGAGGTTCGCCGAGGAACCGGCCGGTCCGGCCAGCGCGACGTTGCCGGCGTCATTGATCATGACCGGACCAGCGACGAGCAGTTGCGAGCTGCTGTTCAGCGTGAGCTGTTGAACACTATAGACAGCCGGCGGCACCGAGCCGGCAAGGCCGAGCGTGAAACCGGAACCGGAGTTGGCGGTGAGCTTGCCGTAGGTGCCGGGCGGCACGACCACCTGGCCGACGTTGCTGTTGAGCGTGAGATTGCGAACCGTCGACCAATTGATCGTCTGCCCACTTGAATTCACCGTCACATCGATGGTGCCGGTGGGCGAAAGCGGCGGCGCGATCGTTGGAGTCGTAGCGGCATCGGTGCGGCGGATGACGTGGCGCACGGATACGCCGCTGTTCAATGTAACAGTGTAGACCAAGGGCGAGGTGCTACCGGTGCCATCAATGGTCCCGCCGTAGCTTGCCGGGTTATTGAGCACAACGGTCGGAGTGCCGGGCACGAGCAGGTCGCCCGTGAGGCTACCGCCGGAGTTTACTTTGGAATTTTCACCGAGCATCTGCCGAACCGAGCCATCGACCGGGCCGTTGATGGTGGGTCCATGGCGAACCAATGCCGTCCCACTGCCTTGGGCATGTAATGAAATCGCTGATATGAGACAGCAAAAGAGGACGCTGGTCAGGGAAACAGTCGGACGGGATTTCATACGGAGAACCTTCGTTATACGAACGCGGAGCCCGTTAAGACTGGGCAATCATCGTTGCGTGGCGGAACGAAGATAAACGCCATATGTTGGCACATTCAAGCAAAACTGTAGATGAGGCACTTACTCCTTAATCCTTACGATCCTCTTTGGTATGGCGGTTGAACGCGGTGTGAGCGGCGCGAAGAAGCTGGCGACGGTCGAACAGGAGGTTGGATTGCATTTTTCTGGGGATTGGGGTCAATCCACCGCTACAACGAAAGCCCCCGCGAACCAAGCCCCGTCGCTCGATTTTTTGGCCCTGCGCCCATGCCACCGCCGGGTGCGCACGAAAAAGCTTATAACTTTCCCCCGCTTCTGCCGTCATTGGTCCAGATGAAATTTACCGCCCTGTTCGCCACCCTCTGCCTCGCGCTCGCCGGCTGCTCTTCGGTCCAGATGCAAAAGGATCCTGCGGCCGATCTGGGCCGCCTGAAAAAGATTTTCGTGGAGCATCGCCTCGCCGACGACCACCACCTCGACGAACTCATCACGGCCGAGCTCAGGTCGCTCGGCATCGAGGCGACGAGCGGACCGCTCACCATGCAGCCGGATCGCGTGGACGCCGTGATCACCTACACCGACCGCTGGGAGTGGGACTTTCAATCCTACATGATCGAGTTCAACATGCGCATGCGCGATGCGCGGACTGACAGGCTTCTGGCCGAAGTGAACTACTACCACCCCGCCGTCCTGAGAAAGGAGCCGAAGGCCATGCTCCACGAGGTCTTGTCGTCGCTCTTCCGGAACCGCAAGGTGCAGTCCAAGGTCATCGTCGCGCCGACGCGCGATCCGCAGATTCCCGACCGCGTCAGGGAAAATCTCCAGCCGAGCGGGAAGTGACCGTCACGGCCCGGCGGCGAACGCCGGTTTTCGGGTTTGCCCACGGGTGCCCTGCGGCCAGTCTCCCGCGCAGCATGACCCCCGCCCCCGTCCCCGTTCCGATCGAAACCGAACCCGAATCGCCCCTCGACCTCCACGGCATCGGCGGCCACCCCCGCGGCCTCACGACCCTCTTCTTCACCGAAATGTGGGAGCGTTTCTCCTACTACGGCATGCGCGCGCTCCTCATGCTTTTCATGGTGAAGACGGCGGCGGACGGCGGCCTCGGCTTCGACACCAAGACCGCCGCCGGCATCTACGGCACCTACACGATGAGCGTGTATCTGCTCTCGATCCTCGGCGGCTTCATCGCGGACAACTTCATCGGCTCCCGCCGCGCCGTGCTCATCGGCGGCATCGTCATCGCGGCCGGCCACTTCTCGATGGCCTTCAGCTCGCTCACGACCTTCTACGCCGGCCTCGTCCTCATCGCCCTCGGCACCGGCCTCCTCAAGCCCAACATTTCCACCATGGTCGGCGGCCTCTACCCGCCCACCGACGGGCGCCGCGACGCCGGCTTCTCGATTTTCTACATGGGCATCAACCTCGGCGCCTTCCTCGCGCCGCTCGTCACCGGCTACCTCGCCCAGAGCGCCGGCTGGAAAACCCAGCTCGCCGCCTGGGGCCTCGACCCGTTGCACAGCTGGCACTGGGGCTTCGCCGCCGCCGGCGTGGGCATGACGCTCGGCCTGGTCATGTATGTGCTCCAGCGCGAGCGCCTGGCCACGGTCGGCCACGCGCCCGCGCCCGGCCAGCCGCGCCCGTGGGGCAGACTCGGCCTCGTCGCCCTCGCGTCGCTCGCGCTCATCGCCGCGATGAAGGCCAGCGACGAGCATCCGGTGCTCGTCTACGCGCTGTTCGCGATTCAGATCGCGGCGATCCTGTTCTTCGCCTTCCGCGCCGGCCAGGACGGCAAACGCATCGCCGCCATCCTCGTGTTCTTCTTCGCCGCAGAGATTTTCTGGGCGATCTTCGAGCAAACCGGCTCGACCATCTCGCTCTTCGCCGACCGCCTCACGCGCAACGAAATCTTCGGCTGGAGTTTTCCCTCGTCCTACTGGCAGTCGGTCAACTCCGTCTGGGTCATTCTCCTCGCGCCCGTCTTCGCGTGGCTCTGGATCCGGCTCGGCTCGCGCCAGCCCTCGAGCCCGGTGAAGTTCGCCCTCGGCCTGCTCTTCGTGGCGCTTTCCTTCGTGCTGATGGTGCCCGCCGCCAAGCTCACCGCGGCCGGCCGCGTCGGCCCGCTCTGGCTCGTCGGAGTTTTCTTCCTCCAGACCGTCGGTGAAATGCTCCTCAGCCCGGTCGGCCTCTCGACGATGACCAAGCTCGCGCCGGCCCGGTTGCTGGGCCTCGTCATGGGCATCTGGTTCCTCGCCGCCGCGCTCGGCAACAAGCTCGCCGGCGTCCTCGCGGGCGACTTCAGAAGCGAAAGCGCCGGCGACCTCGCCACGTTTTTCTGGCATCAGGCCCTCGGCGTCGGCGCCGCCACGCTCCTGCTCTTCGCCCTCGTGCCGTGGGTGAAAAAACTCATGGGCGGCGTGAGGTGATGCGCGGCGCGCCTCAGCCGGACTCATGTAAAAGAAGTCGGAGCCTGCTTGCAGGCGATGAGCGCCATTGCCTGCGGGTAATCGCGTGCAAGCACGCTCCTACACCGATCCACTAATCAGCTCTATCGTTTGCGAGTTCAACACCGGTCTGCTACATGAGTCCGCCTCAGCGTTTTTCCGGCTCCAGCCGCACCTCGAGCGGCGTCCAGCCTTCGGCCCGCACCCCGACTTCGGGCAGCGCCACCGTGCGATAACCCTCGCGCGAAACGATCACGTTGTGCCGGCCCGGCGTGAGCAGCCGCCAGCGCCGGCCGAAACGCGCCTCGCTCCCGCGGCGGTCCACCGTCTCGTTTTCGATCTGCGGCAGCCACACCTGCGCCGCGAGCGGCCTCCCCGTCGCCGCCTCCGTCACGCGCACCGCGAGCCCGGGACCGCCCGCGTGTTTCAGCAACGCCCGCACGCCTTCGAGGTTCGCCGCGATGATCCCCGGCACTTCCTCCGGCGGAAAAAGGTGCGTGCCCTTGCCCGTCTCGATGATGAAATCGAGCGTGCCGCGCCGCCCGTAAAGCCACGGATAGCTCTGGCTGCCGGGGCCGCCGGGAGAAAAGGCATACGTGCCCGTGCCGTCCATTCTGCGGATGTGCGCGGCCACCTCGGCGGCGATCGGCTTGATCACGGCATCGTCGGGCGCCGGGGTTCCATTCCACGACCACGGATAATAAATGACCTCGCCCTGGCTGTGATAGGAAACCGACAGCAGGAACTGCCGCTCGTCCGCCAGCCGCCGCATCGCGCGGTTCTCGGCCTCCGAGAACGGAAACTCGCCCCGGTAGTTCGCGTCGGCCGGATTTCCGGTGCCGCCCAGCGCCCAGTTGAAATCGTAACCGCGGTTCACGTCCACGCCCTCGGGGTAGACGCCCGTCACGCCGTCGCCATTCACATCGCGGGCGTTCTTGCGCCAGCGCGGGTCGCGCCCGGAGGTGACGATGTTGTGCCCGTCCACGTTTACCACCGGCACGAGCCAGATCTCCAGCGTGCCCAGCCACGCCGTCACCTCGGGATCGCGTCCGTAGCCGGCGACCAGTTTCTCCATGAGGGCCAGGATAATTTCCGCGCCCATCACCTCGTCGGAATGGTGGCAGCCGTCGAACAGGACCGCGGGCCGTTCCTGCGGCCGCGCCGCGTCGTCCGACAGCCGGTAGGCGAAAATCGGGCGCTTGAACTGCGTCGTCTCGCCGATCTGCATCCGCGCGAGCAGCCGCGGATGCTCCCGCGCCAGTTCCTCCGCCCGTCGCACGATCTGATCGTAAGTGTGGTAGATCGGGTTTGGCCGGAGCGTCGGGCCGTAAATCCCGCGCTTCACCAGCGTCAGCCGGTCCGCGCTCTCCATCACTACGCTCGCCTCCAGCCCCTCCTGCCGCATGGCCGCGAACTCCTCCGGCGTCGCCAGCGTCAGCACCGTGTCGCGCACGACGCTGAGCACCTGGTCGCGCTTGTAGGAATCGAACGAAAAACGCCCGGGGCCCGCCGTCACGCCCTTGGCCGCGCGCAGCGCCTCGGGCACATGGCGGATCTCCACCAGCAGCGTGCGCGGCGCCTCGGCCGCCGCACCCAAGCGCCCACCGAGCAAAACGAGCCAACCCAGGATAGCGATCCGCAGCGACATAT